>Ga0070733_10000495_pt1 | contig 32159 bp, 29 predicted proteins | sample Coa_R1_9_FD_66450 | JGI IMG/M metagenome (GOLD analysis project Ga0070733, IMG submission 66450) | Surface soil microbial communities from Centralia Pennsylvania, which are recovering from an underground coalmine fire - Coalmine... | ecosystem: Environmental > Terrestrial > Soil > Unclassified ...
GATTCCCTCCGTCCATCGCTGGATTGCGCTCATCGAGCTTCCCAGCGCGTCCTCCCGGCCCATCTCCAAGAGGCAAACAGGGGATCTCCCGGTTCTCGCGCATGGAGTTTCCACACATGCTGGAGGTCTCCGACCACGCAGGGTCTCTTGTGCCCTCACCCTTTCGGGCACAAGTGTGTTGCCTTCCGCTCGCTGCTCAGGGAGAGCGGCTCGCCGCTGGACAAGGCGTGTAGGTGGGAGATTACCGTGCACTCCCTCAAGGCGAATAATTTCGACCTTCGGTTTTTAGCGTCTGTAACTCCCCGCCTGCACCTTAGCCTCGATAAAACAAGGTCAGAGCTCAGTTGAGGCTCTCTCGAATAACCAGGGTCGGGCGAGGTGCAGCACAAGCCAGACAATATTACGGTCGGAAATTCTAGCTGATCGGAATACGGCTCTTATTTTGCGCGAGCCATTGATCGAATGTCTGAAGCGCCGGGTTCAAAGACCGGGAGATGTTCAGATCTCGAGCGGCACAAAACTCTTTCTCAAAATCGCGCTTAAATTGGAACATATTTCCAATGTCTTCTGCACCTGGAAAACCAAAGCTCCGGAATTGTTCAGGCGTGACTTTATTGTAACGGACCTCTTGACCCAGAGCCCTCGAGAACGCCGCTGCCATCTGGCCCCCGGTCAGGTGTTCTCCGGCGATTCCTACCGTCTTGCCGATAAACTCCTTCCCCCTTTTAAAGATACCGTAGGCGCACTTGCCGATGTCTTCTGCGGCAATGCCAGGAAGCTTGGCCTCTCCCATCGGAACCGTGATCGCCAATATTCCATCCGTTCCCATTTTCGGACCCATTCCAAAGAAAATGAAGTTGTCCCAATAGAACGACGTTAAAAGGAATGTCGTCGGCAGACCAACGTCGGTAAACAGATGATTGGCCTCTCCCTTTGCGTCAAAATGGGGAACCTTGTATTTGCCCATCAGAGTCGGCATGCGGTTATCGCTAAGCGGCACCCACTTTCGTGTATCTTCCAGGGTCGACCAAATCGTATGTTGAATCCCCGCCTCCTTCGAAGCCCTGGCCATTGATTGGGCATGCGAAACCTCTTTTTCGGGAGAGAAATGGGCCCAGAAAAAGGTGACACAAAACGATGCATAAGCCCCTTTGAAGGCCTTTTTTAAGCTTTCCTCGTTGTCCACATCCGCGGCAACGACCTCTGCACCCCATTTAGCCAGTTCTTTCGCCTTTTCAGAATTGATGTCTCTGGTCAATGCCCGGGCTGCAAACCCTCCGCTCTTGTCGTTTAAGATGGCGCGAACCAGGCCGCCCCCTTGAGCACCGGTAGCGCCTACAACGGCAATTATTCTCTTTTCAGACATGTTATCCCCCCTATATCGATAATTATAGAAAGTCTCTGACGCTCCCTGAATGCCCCAAGAGGAATCTTTCCAATTGCAATTTCTCCTCGATAGAATCGCGCTACTTCGTTTATGTGGGTATACCTATACGCTTCTACAGGTCAATTGTAAAGCGATCACAAGGCCTTAATCCCACAGCGCAATTAGGAGAGAGGTAACGGAAAACGTAGCCTCCGGCCTTTACACATCAGCGGCTGAACTTGTCCGGGAAGCGCTGCGACCGAGGAGGAGAAGACCGGCACGCTGTTTTAGTGGTCGGATTCTGAAGGGGCTTTCACGAACCGATGTCACGGCCAAACTGGAACAGAGGGGCCGGCATTGCACCCAAGGGTCCAGAACGGTTGCGAATGCGTTGGGGATCCGGGAACCCTGTGTGCGGGCCACTCCATGCTTCAGAACAGGCCGTGTCAAAACGGGCGGGATGCGAAGGTTCGAATGGCCCTGTACATCGGGAAGCGGTGAAGCTGAGGTTTCTAATGGAGGTGTGTAGCGGCCCGCAGCGCATGGCCCATGATTGGAAGGTAGCCTTCATCCCGGAAGAGCAGCGCCCCTTTTATGGGCTGATGAGGGAGCTTAGCAATCCAGGCCGAAAGGAGAGGCGGTCGATACCGCATCGCCTCGTTCTCCATTCGTCCTGGAACGACCGCAGGTCAGCAGACCTTCTGGGCTTCGGCCCCGCTCAATGGATCCAGGACCAGATTCACTCGGGCGGTCGGCTGGGGGATAAAGGAAAGGATCCGCTGTTCCAGCTGGCGCCCGATCTCTTTCCCCCCGATACGGTTGATCACCTCACGGAAGGATTCCCGGTTAATCCGGTGCTCCGATACCAGCGCCAGGAGGGCGTTGAGGGTGGGAACGACCATCTCTTCCGTAATCCCCTTTCGCACAACCTCCCCCAGCCGGACCTCTCCCTCGGTGCCCCCCCCGAGGTAGAGAAAATAAGAAAATCGCCTCTCCTCGCCGAGGGCGCTGAGGGAGCCCGCCAGTCCGATGTCGGCGACCTGGTGCTTTGCGCAGCTGTTAGGACAGCCGGAGATATGGATTGACAGCCCCGAGAGCAGCTCTTGGACCGCCGGATCCTCGGATCGAATCCCTTCGCGAAGGTCCCTCCCCGCTCCTTGCGCATTGGTGACGGCTAAGATGCAGAATTCGGTTCCTGGACAGGCGAGCACACGAGGGACCCTGCGATCCCCTCTGAGGAACAAGTTGCCCTTTTCTCTCAAGATCCCCCGAACCCGTTCGAGCCGATCGTTCCTGACCCAGTGTAGCTCAATATCCTGTGCCTGGGTGAAATAGGCTTCGCCGTTCGCATAGCCCCGGCAGACTCGGGCGATCAGTCGGAGCTGCTCGGAGCGGATCTCACCCAAAGGAATCTCCACCGTCAGCTGCATAAAATTTCTTTGCCGCTGCGCCAAGGCGCCGGACGAAGCGCGGCCGGGGGCGCCGGACGGAGCGAGCCGGGCGAGAAATCGGCTCGTGCGGGAAGCCTTTTTCCACCCCGAGGTCGCCGCCTCTGCGACGCGCTGCGGGAAATCCCGATTCTCCGGCAACGCCCGCTTTTCGGCAAGAACCCGCTCGAACTGCTGGGCGAACTTATCCATGCCCCAGCGTTCCACCAGGAATTTCAATCGGCTTTTCCCTTTCCCCCGGTTGCCGTACTGAATGTGCAGCTGGAAGATGCTCTGGCAGGCGGCCAGCAGGTCGTCGAGGCGAAGAAAATCCTGGATCTTATATCCGAGGATCGGATGATTTCCCAGGCTCCCTCCGACCCAAACCTCCAATCCGACCTGACTCACCCCGTCGATGGTCCGAGTCACCGGGACGAAGCCAAGGTCGTTAATTTGGGCCTCCGGGGCGCAGGCGGTGCATCCCCCGAAGAAGATGTTGAGCCGATTGGGCAGGGTGGGATTGATCAGATCCGATCGCTCAACGAAGTGCTCGGTGACGGCCTTCGCCCAAGGCTGCATGTCAATCGGCGCATCCGGCGACACCGAGCCGTGCGGACAACAGGCGATATTGCGCAGCGTATGCCCGCAGGCCGAGCGGGTCGTTAGCCCAACCTCATCGAGTCGCTTCCAAATATCGGGGACCTCCTCGAGACGGACCCAATGAAGCTCCAGGTCCTGTCGAGTGGTGAGATGACCCCAATCCCGTCCATGGGTTTCGACCAGATCCGCCAGGACCCGCAGCTGGCGCCACGTCACTCTCCCCCCCGGAATCCGGATCCGGACCATAAAGTAACCGGTATGCTTCTGACTGCAGACTCCATAGCCTTTCAGGCGATAATAATCGTCCTGGTTCAATGCCAAGGCGCCCCGATCGCGAATTCTCTCCCAATCCAGTCCCAGCCCCTCTTGCTTGATCCGCTCCGCCTCAAAGACCTTGGGATACGGAAGCGGAATTCCGACCCGGATCGGCTCGCTTCGGATCACGGGGAGGGAGGGGTTGGTCGGAGCCTGTTTGGGTGCCGGGGAAGCCGTCTTAGAGACCGCCTCCCGGACCACATCCTCGACCAAGCTCGCGCAGCTTCCGCAGCCCGTCGAGGCCTTTGTGGCCGCCGCAACCTCGCCCCGACTGCGCAGCCCCTGGGCCCGAACCGTGGCGAGAATGGTCCCTTTGGTCACGGCGTGACAGTTACAGACCAAATCGGCGTCGGAGAGCGCGGCGGTTCCGGCCTGAGACGGATCGAGCGGCATCGCCCCCTGCGCGATGAGCCGATCCCTCAGGGCGGAGAGATCCTCTCCCGACCTGATGAAGTTAAAGAACCGCTGTCCTTCCCGATTGTCGCCGAGAAGGATCATGCCGACGAGGCGGTTCTGCTGGAACACCAGCTTTTTATAAATCCCCGCGTGCGTGTCGAGAAACACCAATTCTTCGTAAACTCCATCCCCGCCGAGGCATCCCGCCGAAGTAAGATGGATCCCGGCCACTTTTAATACCGTCGCACAGGCCGTGCCCGCGTAAGAGGGGTTCCCCTTTTCGGTGAGGGCAAGCGCGACGACCTTGGCCTGCTCGCGGATCGGGGCCACCAGTCCGTAAACCTTCCCTCGATGTTCGATCACATCACCGACTGCATAAATATTCGGATCCGACGTTTGCAATCGATCGTCCACGACGACGCCTCGGCTCGTGGAGAGACCCGCGGCCTGGGCAAGCTCAATATTGGGTCGGTATCCCGTGCACAGCACAATAAATTGGGCCGGAAGGGTCCGGCCGTCTTTCAGCCGGACCTCCTCGATGGACTCCCCGGGGCCGGCGATCTCGGTGGCCGTCGTCCCCAGAACAACCGCGATCCCGAGTCGCTCCACCTCTCGTTTGAGCATGGCGCCGCCCACAGGATCCAGCTGCTGCTCCATCAACCACCCGGCGAGATGAACCACCGTCACCCGGAGACCGTAATTCGTCAGCGCCCGAGCGGCTTCAAGACCCAGGAGCCCTCCCCCGACGATCACCGCATCCTTTCGAGTGCGACCCTGCCGCACAATCGCGTCGCAATCCTCGAGGGTACGAAAGACAAAGACCCCGGGCTTCTCCGCCCCCTGGATGGAAGGAAGGACCGGGCGTCCCCCCATGGCCAGGACGAGGCGATCGTAGCTGGTCCTTTGGCCCGTTTCGTCAACGACGGCCTTTTCAGTCGGATCGATGGCCACGACACGACGGCCGAGCTTCAGATCGATCCGGTTCGATGCATACCACTCGGGCGGATTAAGGAAAATACCCTCCCTCGGTTGCCTTCCCGCCAAGACCTCGGAGAGGAGAATACGGTTGTAGCTCGGGTAGGGCTCGTCTCCGAACAGGGTGATCGAGAGATCGGATCGCAGCGCGAGGATCTCTTCGACCGCTGCCACGGCGGCCATCCCGCCGCCGACCACCACCAGACGCTTCCTATCCATTCGTAAAGACCTTCATCTCCACGCGGGAGTGCGCCAAGAGCATCTGAGGCGAAAGGGGGCTGATCGGTTCCTCGGGGCTTCGGGGCAACCACCTCCGTTCCCATTGAGTACGGTATCGGAGCAGGCAAGATAGGCAGATGAGCCCGAAGAAGGAAGCCACCGCGAAGCCCGCAGAATAACCTCCGGTGAGGTCTTTGAGCCCTCCCAGCATCGAAGGGAGAAAAAAGCCGCCGATTCCCCCCGCGGCGCCGACCACCCCCGAAACCGCCCCGATCGCGTGACCGAAACGTTGCGGGACGAGCTGAAAGACCGCGCCGTTTCCCATCCCGAGAAAGAGCATCGCCAAGAACAGGGCGCCGACGACCACGGGTATAGGCGGGAGGAGGCTGACCGTCAACAGGCTCGCCGCAGCCAGGGCATAGAGGACACAGAGGAGCTTCAAGCCGCCGATCCGGTCGGCCAGGTACCCTCCCACCGGCCTAAAAAAACTCCCCCCAAAGACACAGAGCGCCGTTAAATTCGATGCCATCACTTTTGAGAACGCATACTGATCATGGAAAAAGATTCCGAGAAAGCTCGAGAGCCCCACAAAACCGCCGAACGTCACGCTATAAAAGAGGTTGAACCACCAGATATCTCCCTGCGCGAGCAGCCCCATCAGACTGAGGGAAGCCCCCTTGCCTGCGGAGCCGGCGCCGGGATCCGGCCGCTCCTTCGCGAGGAGGGAGAAAACGAGCAGCACCGCAATGACCGGAATGATGGCCAGTCCAAAGACCAGATGCCAGCCGTAACGCTCCGCGAGGCGCGGGGCCACCAACACCGCGATCATGGTCCCGCTGTTGCCGGCTCCCGCGATGCCCATCGCCACGCCCTGATGCTCGGGGGGATACCACCGGCTGGCCAGGGGAAGGGCGACGGCAAAGCTGGCCCCCGCAATTCCGAGGAGCAGCCCGAGGCCCAGGATCTGGTCGAAGGTCTCCGCAGCCCTCCAGCCCCAGAGCAGGGGAATCAAGATTACCGCGAGGGTGGTGATTCCCATTTTCTTCGGGCCGAACCGATCGCAGAGATTCCCGACCAGTATTCTAAACGCGGCCCCGCCCAACAGGGGAATGGCCACCATCAGACCCTTCTGGGTCGCGCTCAACTTCAGGTCCTGAGCGATGAAGACCCCCAAAGCCCCGACGAGGACCCAAACCATAAAACTGACATCAAAATAGAGAAAGGCCGCAAAGAGAGACCCTGGATGACCGCTTCGTATCGATCGAATGAGCGCCTTCATAATCAGCTCCCGGTTTTCGGTGAGGCGAATCCCAAAGGATACGCTGGATCGGTCCGCCACGTGTCTGCCCAAGCAAGCAGGCGGCTTCTACGGTCGGCCCAGCCTGAAAAGCCGTTCGCCGGTCCCCTGCCTACTGGATCTCTTTAGGAAAGAGCAAGAGTCGTGCCCCAGGGAATCGCTTCAGCAGGATTCATAAGCGATTGAAATACCTCTAAAGCCCTTGGCTGGATTTCTGCCTCGGCGCCGAGGCGCGACGCAGAGCCTACAATTTTGTGGGACTCCCGACAAAATATCCTCCATCGCGCTCGCCCGGGTCTCTGATCCTTGCGAGGATCCCGCCCGAGGTTCCCGGCCGGACCCGGCCATCAACAAAGATCGATTCCCGGGCGCCCTTTACAGCGCCGGGTCGGTTCAGAGATAATATCCCCGGTGCAACTTTCACGGCCTCTCCCTTTTTTCCGGTCATCGAAAAGGAAAGGATTCCAATTGAAAAACGCTCAGCCCTCCACGGCCGGATCTCGATGAAGAAGACGGCGGGGAGGGGGCGGCTGGGCCTTCACTGGATCTGGTGGAGCGGCACGATCCTGCTCGTTTTTCTGAGCCTGATTCTGGCCGAGATTTCGATCCTCAGCTCGCTTCAGTCCAGGGGCCTGGACCAAGCCCAGAAGGCGCTTCGCTCGGAGGCGAGCCTCGCCCGGCTCTTGTTGGAAGACCCCCTTTCCACGAAAGACAGATCGGGGATCGAAACCCTCGTCGCCCGGGTGGGGAGGGAGATTCAGTCCCACCTGACGGTGATCGGCGTCGATGGCACGATCATTGCGGACTCCGATCCGACCCATCCCCTGGCCGAATCGACACAGCCTCCGCTCAGCCACCCGGAGGTTCAAGAGGCGATTGAAAGAGGGGAAGGAAGCTCGGTGGAATACTCAGAACGGCTCAAGGAACGGATCCTCTCTCTCGCGGTGCCCGTTTCCGCGGAGGGACGTTCGATCGGGTTCCTCCGCCTGACGATGCCCCTGTCCGATATGGCCACTCAGACAGAGCGGTTGCGGCGTTTCCTCCTGACGATCTTTCTCGTGGTCGTCACCCTCTCCCTTCCCTTCGTCTTTTTGATCTGGAAAAAGGTGAACGAACCTCTTGAGAAGATGAGGCGCGCGGCCGCACGGATCGTGCCCGGGAATTTATCCCCGCAGATTCAGCCCTCCCACGGGGACGACCTGGAGGAGTTTGGCGTCCTCTTGGATCGAATTTCGGAGGAGATTTCTCATCAGCTCAAAGAACTATCCGAAGATCGGGCGAAGCTGTCGGCAATCCTCAACGGGATGATCGAAGGAGTCATGGTCTTGGACCGCCAGGGGCGGGTCCTGCTGGTGAATCCCGCCCTGGAGAGGATGTTCGCCCTGACGGTTCCCATTCCGATGGATAAATATCATTATGAGCTGATCCGCCATCGCGAGCTCAATGACTTTATCGAAGGGGTTCTGTCCCAGCGCCAGAACCTCGTGATCGAAATCGGCCTCAGCGCACAGGGAGAACATTTCTTCCAGGTCCAGGCCTCTTTGGTGGCCGCGTCGGCCATCGCCTATCCTGCCTATGCGATCCTGGTGTTCCACGACGTGACCGAGCTGAGGCGACTTGAGCGGGTTCGAAAAGACTTCGTGGCCAACGTCTCTCATGAATTGAAGACCCCTCTGACCTCGATCAAGGGATATGTCGAGGCGGTCCTAGACCTCGATCCGGAACATCAAGAACAGTCCCGAGAATTCCTATTCATCGTCCAAAAACACTCTCAACGGATGGAACACATGCTCTCCGACCTCCTACAGCTCGCGAGGATCGAGTCCGGACGGGATCGGGTCGTCCCGCAGCGTCTGCTTCTGAAATCCTTCCTGGAAAAGATCGTCCAATCGCTCGCCACACAAGCCGAAAAAAAGAGACAGCGGGTTGAAATCGAGGTGGACGATGAAATCACCTTCGACGTCGATCCGGAAAAACTCTCCCAGGTTCTGACGAACCTTCTGGACAATGCGATAAAGTATACTCCCAGCGGCGGGCGGATCGTATTGGGCGCTCGAAGGACTGAAGCGGGGGTAGAGCTTTTAGTCCGAGACAACGGAATCGGCATTCCCCCGGCAGACCTCGAACGGATTTTCGAGCGCTTCTACCGGGTGGATCGGGCGCGCTCCAGGGAGTTAGGGGGAACCGGCCTTGGACTTTCGATCGTCAAACATATCGTCGAGGCGCATGGCGGCAGGGTGACGGTGGAGAGCCAGCCGGGAGCCGGCTCAACCTTCAAGGCATGGTTCCCCACCCACCGCGCCGACCCCTATTCCCCCCACGAACCGAGAGCCCCGGCGCTTTAAAACGGGCCGTCGGAAGGATCGGACACACCGTGCGAAGGCGCTCTGAGCCCCCGGTGGGGACCGGGTGAGACCGGTCGAACCTCGGCTTTGAGCCACCCCCCGCCCTCTTGCGCCGGGGGATCAATGGAAGGGTCGGACCCAGAGGACGAGCCTCGGCCCCCGAAGCCTCCGGCCGAGGGGTTGACGAACTCGGTTGATCAAAATCACGGGGTCGAGGATCTCTCCGCAGGCGACACAGCGCCAGATCGAGCAAGTGGCCCGGCCCACCTCATCGAGCAGCCGGTCGCGCACCATCATTCCATGACATCGCATGCAGGTCATCGCTTTCTCCTCCACGAATGAGCGCACTGGGACAGATCGGACGCCTGAAGATCCGTCCAATACGAAATGACCCCGAGCTCGAACCTTGGGTCATTTGACTCTTCCGCAGAGGCGCCATTGAGGCTCACGCCACCTGAAACAGAGGATCCCTCCTCGGCGAGCCGACCGTACCCGTTCGGCCCTCCCGTCGGAGGTCCAGGAGTACGCGTTGATCCCCCATTAGTCACTCCCTGCGGGAAAATTAAACAGGCTCGTCAGATCCCCGATCGCGGGTCGGTTGGCCGGAACATAACGATTGCCGCGAAGAACAATCGGATTCGGAAGATTGTCCCGGCTTCGACCCGAGAGCGGGGCGAGCCCCCAATTTAACTCGATGAACTTCAGGATCGAGGCGTGGTCCGCGTAAGTATGATCGATGTGTCCCGGCTTGGCGAACGGGGAGACCGCGATCAGGGGAATCCGCGGGCCGTCCCCGAAGAAATCGAGGGTCTGAATAAATCCCGAGTCGTAGTAGCCGCCCCCCTCATCCGTGGTGATGAGGATGGCGCAGGAGGCCCAGAGCCCCGGATTTGCCTGCACCCGGGAAATCAGATCGGCTACGAACCGCTCGTAGGCCGCCGGGGTGGAATCCGCCGGATGCCCGGCCAGACTTTCAAAAGGTCTGACAAAGGAGACCTCCGGAAGAGAGCCGCTACCCGCCACATCCTGATAAAACTGAAAGATCCCCTGCAGGTTGTCCTTCAGCGCCGAGGTCATCACCCCCGTCGAAAAGGTGAAGGGATCGCAGATCGAACAGTATTGCAGACTCGGTTTCCCGTTGTTCCTTCCCCCGCTATACCACTTCCAGGAGATCCCCTTGGCGGAGAGCGCCTCGGCGAGGGTGGGGACCGTCTGCGGGGGGACCGTGAAGAAATTCGGGCCGAGCGGCATCGGCTCCCCGGAGGGGGTATAACCCGGGTTGTAGTTGTTGACCAGGTAGTAATGGTCGGGTTCGCAGTTACCCTTTCGAAATGGAACGTAGGGGAGCGTTCTCAGGTAGATCTGGATCGAAGCCACGCCGGGCTGCCGGGGGTCGGCGCAGTTGACATAGGACCCTCCTTCATACCCATCCCGCGTATAGAAATTTTTGGTCCCAAAGACGGGATTGGGGTCTTCGATCTGATTGGAGGGAGGAAGACCCGGCGCTCCGTTCTCAGTGTAGAAGGGGACATCCCCCGTGGCAAGGTAAAAGAAATTGGCCCCGGTCCCCCCCATGATCCCCTGGTGGTAGTTGTCGCTGATCGAGTAGGCTTGAGCCCAGGCTTTGAAATGGGCGGCATCCCCGGTGCTCATGTTATAGAAGCCCATGGCCTCTCCCCCTTGGTAGGTGTCGACGGGCGTGGGGGGAGGGAAGTTCTGCGGACCGAGGCCGGTCGTCAGGGCCACCCAGGGAAACAGGTCGAGACGCCCGAGATCAAATTCTTGCCACATTTGGAAAAAGCGGTGGACCGGATCACCTGTATAGGCATCGAAAGGGACATATTTTGTGATCTGGAAGGGTCCGTTGGGGAGATTCGCCGGAAATCGCCGATCGGGACCGAAGAAGGGCTCCCCGAATGCCTCGGTCGTGTTGGGCTGAGGCAGAGTCGCATAGGGCCCGCTCTTCACGGGGTCGATCGAATAGATCAGCAGATCATCGGCCCGGTACTGGACCGCAGCCGAGAAATTCGGGCCAGGGGTGCCGTCCGCATTAATAATCGATTTTGAAAGAAGGTTCGAAACCGTCTGACCCTCGGGCGGCTGATATCCACCGAAAAGATTATCGAAGGTGTGGTTCTCCCCGATCACCACGATGAGATGCTCAATGGGCGTTCGGGTCCGTTTTGCCCCTTCCTGAACGGCTGCATCCGAGGTGCCTTGCGCCCGTCCGTCGCTGGTCCCGAAGAGGAACACGGCGGTCACCGTCATGAGTACTCGAAATCGATTCATGGTTTCTCCCTGGGTTGGTATGCGTCGTTGGCCATTTACCAACCGGTGATTGTAATGCTAACCCCTCTTTGTTGCAAATAGATCAAGGGAGTATCTCGGGGAGGTTAAAGATCTCAGGTGCGATCTCTCGATCCCCTAAGAAATGGGTTTTTCCATACAAGACAAGCAGAGGCCCGGGGTTGGAAATGGAGAAAATCGTTCTTCGGGAGAGCCGATGGGTCCTCATCGAAGTCCTGGATAATCCAGAGGAGACGAAGGGTCCGGGATCAAAAGGGCAAGAACTGAGAGGGAAGTAATGAAAGTAGCTGTTTCTTTGCGATTGCAACTCGTGTTAGCTTCGGGTTTCCTCATTTCTCGCGTCCTATCGATGAATTACGGCATGACTTTAAGAAAAGCGGATTTCAGGAATCATGGGGCCGGGGCTGGCGACTCCAAAGAACATCCTCTAGAGCCATTTGAAAAATAAGGCGAATTCTAAAGTTAAGCGCCCGGACGCTCTTTTCGGTCTCCTCCCTTGTCCAATGATCCGTAACTTGTTATAATCCGGTTTTTACAGATCGGAAGGAGCTCGGGTGGAATCTCTGCTTTTGCACTCTACTTTTAAAGGGGGAGAAAACGATGGCGATTTTCGGTGATGGATTAAAGGGAAATATTGTGACGGGTCTAGGAATCGGGATCGGAATGGCCGTGCTCGGGCCCGTCCTCATCCCGGTCGTGGCCAGCATCGCAAAACCGCTGGCCAAGGCGGTGATCAAGGGAGGGGTCCTCCTTTATGAAAAGGGAAGGGAAGCGGTCGCCGAAGCGGGAGAGGTGGTCGAGGATCTCGTCGCGGAGGCCAAAGAGGAGCTCTCTCGTCCCCAAAATGGGACCGCAGGGGCCACGGCCGCCGCGGGTGAAACGGGTCAAAAGGGAGTCTAGTGCTGCCCGAGGCGCATCTTTCCCACTCGAGTACGGGAAGACTCAGGATCCGGATACCGGCCAAAAAGGGAGATAGCGGCTACTTTTCTTCCTTGAAGGAGCGGTTCGGACAATTTCCGGGGATTCGGAGGATCGATGTGAATCCCGTCACCGGAAGCGTTCTGGTCTTTCATTCGATCGACCTCAAGGCGATCGATCCCAGGGTGCTTGCGGAATATGCCGAGGTGGGCGGTCTGTTCAAAATTGACCTGGCGCCTCGGCGCGGCCCATCGGCCCCGGAGATCATCTCCGAAACCTACCATAATGCCAACGGCAAGGTGAAACAATTTACCGACGGCGGTATTGACCTCCCGACGCTGGCGTTCGCGGGGCTGGTGGGGACCGGTCTCTTTCAGATCGGAACAGGGAATCTCGGCGGGCCGATGTGGCACGCGGCCTTCTGGTACGGATTAAACATCTTTTTACAGGGCCAACGAGGCCAAGGAACGGAAACACCACCTAAGTGAGGTTTAGCCATGTCGAACGAACAGATTACGGATCGAGAAACCGGTGAGACGATTGGGAAGGCGGGCTCGGCGATCAAAGAGGGGATCATCGGCACGCTACGGGGCATCAATGAGATCGAGGCGGAGATGGTCGTCCTGGTTCGAAACACCGTCTCGAACACCCTTCGGGCCACCGCATCGGTCGCCGGTGAAGGGGTGACGGTCACGAAGGATGTCGTAAAAGGGGCCATTCAGGCCAGCGAAGAGGTTGGAAACGGATTGATCCTCAGCGTCAAAAGTGTCGCGAAAGGATTGGTCATGGGCGTCGGCGATGTCGGCGGGGACGCCGTTTCGGTGGCGCGCCAGACGGTCAAGAGTACGGTCCAAGGGGCTGCCGACGTCGGGGGAGATGTGGCCTTGGCGGCGCGGCGATCGGTCGAAGGGGTGATCGAGGCCACCCGAGAAATGGGTGGGAATGTCGAAGATATGGCGAAGGTGGCGATCGGCGGGGCGATCGAGGCCGCGGGGGCCATCGGGACCACGGCGGTCAAAGCGGTCAGGGAGGTTCTGGTCGGGGTCGCGGAGGGGGCGAAGGACGTCGTCGGGGCTGTTCTTCCGAAAGGCCAGGCGCCGGCCGCCGCGTCCGAACAGCGGGCGGCTGCGAGCCGCCAGCCCGAAGCGGAATCGACCCGTCCCTCGAGCAAGAAGGGAAAGGGTTAACCGAGCCGATTAGAAGATCGATTCGAACGGAAACGTCCCGTGGTCCAAGAAGTCCATACGTCGGTCAAAGGAAGGGCCCGCTACAAGGTCGAGCGGCTCTACCGCTCGGAGTCTCTCAAAAAACGGATCGAACTGAGCCTCGTTAACAAAGACGGAATCCGCAGGGTTCAGGCAAACGTCTTGACGGGGAGCGTTCTGGTCATCTTCAACTCGGAAAACAGCATCCCCGGTATTGCGTCCCTGATCGAAAAGATCCTCCTCGATCCTCACGCGCAGGCGGATGCCGTTTCCGAGGGTGCGTCGGGCGGAAACGGGAGCGGGCGGCACGCTCAGATCGGCCGCGGAGACGATGCGCTTGAAGCGGCGGGCTCCGACGAACAACGGGAGGCCTGGCATTTCCTGGACTCCGCGTCCGTACTCGCCGCCTTTAACAGCTCCAGGAGCCTCGGTTTATCGGCCGAAACGGCCGCGCAACGGCTGAAACAGCTGGGAGCGAACACGCTGCCGGAGTCCCTTCCCCGATCTGGATTCAGCGTCTTTGTCGATCAGTTTAAGTCCCTTCCCGTGGCCTTGCTCGGGGTAGCCGCCGGACTTTCCCTCCTCACGGCGGGCGTCGCCGACGCGGTGGTGATTCTGGGCGTGGTGATCATCAATGCGACGATCGGCTATACCACCGAGACTCAGGCCGATCGGACGATCCAATCGCTCAAAAACTTGGTGCGACCCTTCGCCCTGGTGGTCCGCGACGGGCAGATGAAGACGGTCAAGGCCGAAGAGCTCGTGGTCGGAGACCTCCTGGTCGTCAAACCCGGGACCTATATCGCGGCGGATGCGAGGTTGCTCGAAGGGAACAACCTCTATTTGGATGAATCGGCCCTCACGGGCGAGAGCATGCCGGTCTACAAAACTCCCCCCGCCATACCCAAGCGCTATCTCCCGCTGGCCGACCGGGTCAATATGCTTTACATGGGGACGCTGGCCACCGGGGGCAGCGGTCTCGCCGTGGTGGTCGCGACCGGGCGAGAGACGGAGATGGGCCGGATTCAGATCTTGGTGGGAGAAGCCGAGTCCCCGGAAACCCCCATGGAGAGGCAACTGAGCGCACTCGGCTCCCAGCTCGTTCTGATCAGCGGCGGGGTGTGCGGGCTGGTCTTTCTGATCGGCCTTTTGCGCGGCTACGGATTTCTAGAGACGCTCAAGTTCTCGATCTCCCTGGCGGTCGCGGCGGTGCCCGAGGGACTCCCCACGGTAGCGACCACCACCCTCGCTCTGGGAATTCGCAACATGAGGCGCCACCACGTCATGATTCGCCGACTCGAAGCCGTCGAGACGCTCGGATCGATTCAGACGATCTGCCTCGATAAAACCGGCACCTTGACCGTGAACCGGATGGAGGTCAAGACCATTTACGCGGGAACGAGGAGCTTTCAGGTCGCCGACGGAAAATTCAGGGCCGGCCCCGAAAAGGTCAATCCCTTCGGCTGTCCGGAACTTCTCCGGCTGATCGAGGTCTGCGTCCTTTGCAGCGAGACCGAAGTCAGCATGGAAAAAGGGGAGTACGTGTTGAAAGGGTCCTCGACCGAGAATGCCCTTTTTCACGTCGCCCTCAGCGCCGGGGTGGACGTCCTGAAGCTCAGGGAGAGACACCCGGTCCTGAAGATCGATCACCGCTCCGAGAATCGCAATTTCATGAGTACCGTCCATCGGGTGGATCCTTCCGAGCAAACCGCGGAGTCCTCTCTCCTGCTCGCGGTGAAGGGAAGCCCCGCGGAGGTCTTGGCGATGTGCCGCTGGCAGATCAAGGAGGGAAAGAAGGTCATCCTCAGCGAGGAGGATCGGTTCAACCTGGAACTCGAGAACGAACGGATGTCGGGCAAGGCCTTGCGGGTCTTAGGAACCGCCTTTGCCTATGCCGATGCCGAGGGGGCCGCTCCCCTCGAGGGGGCCCTGGTCTGGCTCGGGCTCATCGGCATGTCGGACTCCATCCGGGAAGGCGTCCAAGAATTGATGGGGGTCTTTCATCAGGCCGGCATCGAGACGGTCATGATCACCGGCGATCAGGGACCGACCGCCTTCGCGATCGCCAAGGAGCTCAACCTGGCGGGAGGGGACCCGATCGAAATCTTAGACTCCACCCACCTGACGAATCTCAAACCCGAGGTCAGGGCCGCCCTTTTTAGGAGGGTGCATGTGTTCGCCAGGGTCAGCCCCGCGCATAAGCTTCAGATCGTGCAGGCCCTTCAGAAGGCCGGACGGGTCGTGGCGATGACCGGAGACGGCATCAATGACGGTCCCGCATTGAAAGCGGCCGATATCGGGATCGCCATGGGGAACTCCGGGACAGACGTCGCCCGGGAGGTGGCCGATGTCGTCCTTGAACAGGACGACCTTGAGACCATGATCATCGCCATCAGCCACGGCCGGACCATCTACAATAACATCCGAAAATCGGTTCACTTCCTCCTTTCAACGAATCTGAGCGAGATCATGGTCGTCTTCACGGCCATCTCGTGCGGCCTGGGACAGCCTCTCAACGCGATGCAACTCTTATGGATCAACCTCATCTCCGACATCTTTCCGGGACTCGCACTCGCGCTGGAGGACCCTGAGCCCGACGTGTTGAGCCAGCCCCCTCGGAACCCGGAGACGCCGATCATTCAACGCTCCGACTTCAAACGGATCTCCTTCGAGGCGGCCGCCCTCTCGATCGGCACCCTGGGGGCCTATGGCTATGGCCTCTCCCGGTACGGACTAGGCCCCCGGGCGGGTACCCTGGCCTTTTTGACTCTCACGACGGGACAGCTCCTCCATGCGATCAGCTGCCGCTCCGAGACGCACAGCCTCTTCGATCAGATCTCTGCAGATCGGCGTTCAGCGCTTCCTCCCAACCGGTACCTCTGGGCCGCATTGGGGGGCTCCTTTGCACTCCAGGGGCTTGCGTTGACCCTTCCCGGACTTCGAGCCCTGTTGGGGATCACGCCCATTGGCCTCATCGACGGGGCCGTGGTGGCCGGAAGCGCCCTTCTGCCCCTGGTGGTCAACGAGGCGACCAAGACCGAGAAGAGGAAGAAAAACTCGGTCCTGCTCCCGCTCAACCCGAACTCCTTAGCTCTTCCATCTCGCGAGGCCCTATGAAAGAAGATTTTATGTTCACCTCAGAGTCCGTGACCGAGGGACACCCCGACAAGCTCTGCGACCAGATCAGCGACGCCATCGTCGACCATTTCCTTCAGCAGGACCCCTATGCCCGGGTGATCGCCGAATGCGCCGTTTCAACCGCGATCGTCTTTATCGCGGCCCGGTTCGAGTCCCACGCCACCGTCGACTTCTCGAACATCGCCAGGCAGGTCATCAATCAAACGGGTTATGAACAGCAGTCGTTCAACGGCAAGACCTGCAGTATTGTCACCAGCCTGAAGGAGCTCCCCCCCAACGAGCAGTTCCGCAAAGACGAACGCGAGATGAGCGACGAGGAGATCGAGGGAATCCCCGTGAAAAATCAGGTCACGGTCTTCGGCTTCGCCTGTCAGCAGACCCCCGCCCTGATGCCCCTTCCGGTCTGGCTGGCTCATCGGCTTGCGAGGCGGCTCACCTCGGTGAGATTTCGCAAGATTCTCCCCTATCTCTCACCGGATGGAAAAACGCAGGTCGGCGTTGAATATCGAAAGCGCAGGCCGTCCCGGATTCACAGCATCTCGGTCATTGCAAGCCAAAACAAACCGGAGGAGCCCGATCTGAAACGCTTGATCGAGGATATCCGCGAGGCCGTCATCGGACCGGTCTTTGCCGACGAGCCGGTCCGGCCGGACGACCGAACCGGGATCTTCATCAATCCCGACGGACCTCTCATCACCGGCGGACCGTCGGTCCACTCCGGACTGACGGGTCGGAAGAACGCGATCGACACCTACGGCGAGTATTCCCGACAGAGCGGGGCGGCCCTGAGCGGCAAGGATCCGGCCCGGATGGATCGGATCGGCGCCTATGCGGCCCGGTATGCGGCGAAGAATATCGTGGCGGCCGGCCTGGCGGACGAGTGCGAGGTCCAGCTGAGCTACTCCATCGGCCTCTCCCGCCCGGTCAGCATCCAGGTCCAGACCTTCGGCACCGGGCGGATCCCCGATGGGGAGATCGCCTCCCGCATCGAAAGACATCTGGATTTCAGGTTGGCCGGTATTATCCGTCAATTCAATCTTCGGTTCCTCTCCTCCAGCGTCAAAGGAGGATTTTATCGAAAACTCGCAGCTTATGGCCACATGGGAAGGATGGACATCGGGGTTCCCTGGGAGATCACCGACCGGGCCCCGCTCTTAAAGGGCTCCGACTGATTCCCCTTTGGGAGGATCTCTATTGACCCTGAAACCCGGTAATTGAGTAGGAGGGTTCATCACAAATGGTGATTTCAAAGCTGTACGAAGACGAGTCGGAATGGATACGGCACTCCTCCGCCATCGAAGATCTGGCGAAGGATCTGAAGGTGTCCGTCGAAGAAGTCGCTCAGAACTATGAAAAAGCCCTTAGAGACCTCAAGGAAAACGCAAGGATCAAAGAGTTTCTCCCCTTGCTTACGATTCGAAGGGTCAGAGAGATCATCAAAAAGGTCCCTTCCCCTCCGAGCTAGCCTCACATTGCCTCTTTGAAAATGAAAGGTCGATGAAGCCGGGCCATCCGGGCCTCCCTCTTTTGCGCGGGGAGGACCGGGATCCCCGGCCCCATTTCCCAGAGGGATCAATCCCAGGGAGGATACAGAATTGGCAGAACATCTCGCGATCCGGGACAGTACGGTCAGAAAGGGGCTCCTAGGGGGCCTCTTGAAGGGAGTCCAGGTGGTTGCGGAGACCGCGTTCTATATCGGCTGCGGAGCGATCCTCGTGGCCTGGGAAACGATCGCCGAGTTGATCCAAAGCGCCCCCGCGAAAAAGGCGGGTCCTCCCGGCGCGCGACGCCCCGCGCTGGAAAAACAGCCTCTCCTCCCTAAGGTTAAGATCCCCCTCCTTCCGATCGACAATTACAGCCGGCTCGGCGCCGGGCAGATCTTCGGTCTCCTCCCGACCCTTTCGCCGGAACAGCTCTCCCTCCTTCGGGATTTTGAGGTGGATCACCGGAATCGGAGAATCGTCCTGAGGGCCATCGATGAGATCCTGTCCCGGAGGGGCTGATGCGAATCATTCTTTTCACCGGAAAAGGAGGCGTTGGAAAAACGACCGTCGCAGCGGCCACCGCGCTTCGCACCGCCTCCCTGGGTCATAAAACCCTGGTGATCAGCACCGATATCGCCCACAGCCTCTCGGATTCCCTGGGTGTGCCCCTCTCGAACGATCCGACGCCGGTCGGCCCCCCCGGTCTCTTCGCGGCCGAGCTCGATACGGGTGAAGAGCTGGAACGTTATTGGGGTGATGTCAAAAGAAAGATCGCCTCTCTTCTCCAAGACGCCGGATTAGCAGGGGCCATCGCCGGAGAGATGGCCGTGATCCCGGGCTTGGACGAGGTCTTGAGCCTGGTCAGGATCAAAAAATATTTTGACGAGGCCCGCTACGACGCGCTGATCATCGACAGCGCCCCCACAGGGTCCGCGATGCGCCTGCTCGGAGCCCCCGACCTCAACCGTTGGTATATCAAAAACGTTCTCGATTTTACAAAAGGGATCAGCAGCATGATCCTGCCCATGATCCAGTCGGTGATCAAGGTCCCCTTTACCGAGAAGGCGATCCGGGAGAAAATCGGGAAACTCTTCGACGAGGTGGAGAAACTCCGTCTGATTCTGATCGATGCGGACTTGACCTCGCTGAGGCTCGTCCTGAATCCGGATCGGATGGCGCTGTTAGAAACAGAGAGGGCCTTCACCTTTTTCAGCCTCTTCGGCTTTGCCGTCGATTCGCTCTATGTGAACCGTGTTCTGCCCCCCGAGATCTCCGATCCCTACTTAGAGAACTGGAAGAAAAACCAGGCGCAATACCGCGCTCAGATCGCCGAGACCTTCGCCCCCCTTCCCTGCTTCGAAATCCCCCTTCTCCGGCAGGAGGTCTCCGGGACCGCAAACCTGGAACTGCTCGCCGGGTCGATCTATGGGGAGAGGGACCCGGTCGAACGGCTTTCGGATCATCAGACGCTTCGCTTTGATCTCAAAGACGGGAAATATACCCTCTCTCTGCGCCTGGTGGGGGTGCCGGGGAACCAGATCGACCTGGAACGATGCGGGGACGAACTGCGGATCCGATTGGGAAAGCAGAGGCGGACCATTGCCCTTCCGCAATATGTTGCGGGGCTCAAACCGGCGTCGGCCATCCTCGACGGCGGATATCTCAAGATCGTCTTTGTCGAGTAGGACCCAAACGGGCTGGGGCCTCGCGGATGCGGGGTGCCGGCCCTGGAGATCGGCCCACCCAAGGAGGACCTATGTACGCCTTTTTGCTCTCCACCCTCTCGATCGCCGTCGCGGAATTCGGCGACAAAACCCAATTTCTCGCGCTGCTCTTCGGTGCCCGCTTCAAGCGACCCCTTCCCATCCTCCTCGGTCTGCTCACCTCCACCATCCTCAACCATACATTGGCCGCCGTGGTGGGGGTCTGGATCAGCGACCATCTCGGAGGCACCCTGCTACGTTGGGGGCTCGGACTGTCGTTTCTGGGCGTCGCCCTCTGGAGCCTCCAGATCAACTCGTGTCGGGCCCGGCCGATGCCCCCGCTCATCGCTTCGGGGCCTTCGCGACCACCTTTCTCACCTTTTTTATCGGAGAGATGGGGGATAAGACACAGATGGTCACCGTCGCCCTCGCGGTGAAGTTCAACACGCTCCTGCCCGTGATCCTGGGGACCACCCTCGGAATCATGCTGGTCAACGGTCCGGTGGTCTTACTCGGAGATATTATGACCCATCGGGTTCCCGCGAAGGTGATCCGCCTGGTCGGCGCGGCGGTCTTCGGCTCGGTCGGGCTGGTCGTCCTGAGTGGAATACACTTCTAGGAAGGTTCCTGAGGCGGGGAAGAAATCGATCGAACGGGATAGACCGGAGAACGGCGGTTCATCTCAGCGCGTCCAGCCGCGTCCCACGGGAGAACCGGCCAGGAGAGCCGCCGCCCTCGCGGCCGCTTTGATTCCTGAAGACCCGAGGCTAAATGAGGATCGAAATCAAAGAAAAGGGCGACTGTCCAAGCACGCTCTCCATGAATGCTCCGGAGATCGCCCCCCAGACAATCTGCCCGGTTGTTGTAACTTTTGCGTGGATGTACTGGTCATTCGTCAACGCCTTGGAGCGGTCGAAATAGCCCGCCTGATCGAGCATACAGAGGATTTCCTCCGCCGCGACCACCTTCGGCGCGAATTCAATTACGATACTGCCGGTCAGCGGATTGACCGCCGTCGAATGAACCCCCTCGACTCGACCGAGCCATGCACAGACCTTTTGAGCGACATGCGTGTTTCCTTTAAGGACAGGGCTCTTCACCCTGATCCGTCCGGGTATCTGGTGGATGTAATAACTCATCCTGTATCGCCTCCCCTTTTAAAGGTTCTGCATCCCGGATACCGGGAGCAGCGAAAACGGAGCCCACTGCTCAGCCTTTTGTAGAGGTGCATCGGAGAACCGCAGACCGGACAATCCGGCCGCACCTTCAGTGGCACGCGTTGGGCGCCGTAAATAAACTGGCGGTGACACATCAGACAGAGAAATCGCTGCTTTCCGCTTTTTCCCTTCCCGTACCGATAGAGCGCTTCCGACCCGCAGGCGGGACACGCGACCGTGAGTTCCATCCCTTCAGATACGATCGTCATAATGCCATTAAAACAATCGGTTTTTACATCTACATCAAGATTCTGTTAATTTGATGTAAAATACCGGCTCGGTTCTCATTAAGGATCTGACCCTGGCCGAAGACCCCATCGATCCTTTCGGGCTCCGCGCACTAGCCATTAAATTTGTATCCGATGTTTCGGACCGTCAACAGGAGGCTGGGACGCGAGGGATTCGGTTCAATCCGTTTTCGCAGCGAATAGACGTGCACGTCGACATTTCGGTATTCAACAAAGCGGTCATCCCCCCAAAGAACATGGATCAATTGTTCGCGGCTGAAGACTCGACCCGGGTTCTGTGCGAAGAATTTGAGGAGCGCGAACTCCGTGTGCGTTAAGGGGAGGACTTTCCCATCCCGTCGGGCTTCGTGATTCGCCACATCGATCAACAGCCTCCCCAGCTGCAGGGGTGCATCGTTTCTCTCCGTCACGAGCATCTTCGCGCGACGGAACAGGGCGCGGATCCGGGCGACGAGCTCCTTCAGGCTGTAGGGCTTCGTCAGGTATTCGTCCGCACCCAGTTCGAACGCCCTCAATCGGTTTTCCTCCTTGGCCAGACCGGTCAGGATCACGACGAGAACCGATTTCGTCTTGGGATGACCTTTGATGGCGCGGCAGAGCTCCCACTGTCGGGATTCCAGGGTGGGGGGGCCCAGGATTACCAGACCCGGGGCTTCCTTCTTCATCTCGGCAAGCCCGCTCTCGTCATCCTTGGCGACGCGGACGCGGTAGCACTGTCTGATCAACTCAGGAACCAGCGCTTCCACATTCTTTGGATCCTGCTCGATAATCAGGATCTCATCGTGATTCGAAGAGAGGGTCTCCATCTCGATCCTGGGTTCCATGAGGTGGCGCAGAATTGAAAGTTCAGGCTAAAACGGGCCGCTGCAGTCAAAAAGCCTCGTCGTCAACGCAAAGCGCCTCCGGTCCAATCTTCAGGAAATTGAAGGAGGTCGCCGAAAGCAGATCGGGCTCCCCCAGGGTCCAAAGAAATCGTGGGCCGCTTCGTTTTGTCCCGAGTTGGGGGTTTGAAGATCCCCCCAGGATCTCGGAAAATCATCCCGCCGTGCTCCACACCCTTTCGCGCCATGCCCAGCGGTCAGGAGAGGGGGCAAGAGGATCTCCCGGTTGAGATTGTAGGGTTCTTCGTCTTTTCTAAAGGGTCGATCACGCCCTGATAGGATGCTAAACCGAGAGGTGCCGGAATGGCTCTGCTCCACATAAAATCGAGGGAGGCCTGAAACTCCTTTTTCAGGAGGTCCATCCACCCTTCTCAAGAAAGCAGGGCCCGAACAGTCAATACCGGATCGAAGCGGCTAAACCGTCCAGCCCGTTTCATAAAACGAGCCGAGGCGCCGTTCAAACAGACCGGGAAGCTCCTTGGGCTTACCCGATGGCCCGTTTTACCTCACGCCGGATCCCCCGGGTCGGCTGCATGGTCTCATGATCCGCGTCGAGATGGTGGTAGAGCGGACAGCGCCGATGGAGCGCCGTCGTACAGTACTCCTCCATCTCAAAGACGCTCGGTTCAAAAAATCTCTCCGTGGCCGTACATTCCGCCCGCTCATCTCGGTCCTCAGAGTCGATCAGATAGGGACATCTCATGGAGGTATCCTCCCCTTGGGTCATTTGAAAACGCCTCATCAGGCTACAGGGTTGACTCTATCTGGAATAGATTAAGGGGGAATCAAAGGGAGGTAAAATTGATGTAAATGAATGATGCGGCGTCGATAACGAAGAAATCCGCTCTAAATGGCCCGTTCAATCCTAAGTCCACCGTGAGAGACGGGGGAGCGGTCGGCTGAAAGCCTTGACCCTCCTGGAAGCGCGAGACCGGTGGGACGCAAAGGTCGCCCTGGGAGGTTAAACACCGTCAGCCGAGCACCCAGAGGATCAAGAGTGCCAGGGCAATGCGGTACCAGCCAAACGGATTGAGCGTATGGTTTCCGACAAGGCGGATGAACGACTTCACCGTGAACCAGGCGGCGGCAAAGGAGACCAGGAATCCGACGCCAAAGAGCGGGAGGTCCGAACGATCCAAGACAGAGTGGCTCTTGAACAGATCAAAGGTCACCGCCGCGAACATGACGGGGACGGCGGCCAGAAATGAATACTCGGCCGCCGTCTTTCGCTCCACCCCCATGGTCATCGCACCGATGATCGTGGCCCCGGAGCGCGAGACCCCCGGCCAGAGCGCCAGGCATTGAAAAAAGCCGATGGACAAGGCTTCTCTCCAGGTGAGCAGATCGATTCCCCGGAGCCTCACCTTGGGCCGAAAGTGCTCGGTCAAAAGGATGGCGATCCCCCCCAGGGAGAGCCCCGCGGCCACGGTCATTGGATTAAACAGGTGGCGTTTGATAAATCCGTGCACCAGGGGTCCCAATACGACGGCAGGAAGGGTGGTGAGAAACAAGAGGAGCAGACCCTGGACTCCCAAGAATCCCTTCTCCTTCTTGAGCGAACAGAGCTTCCAAAAACGTTCTCGGTAGAGAATGACCACCGAGAGGATCGCCCCCAGCTGGATAAAGACCTCGAAGGTCGATGCCTTCTCTCCCTCAAACCCCAAAAGATGACCTGCAATGATGAGGTGGCCTGTGGAAGAAACCGGGATAAACTCCGTCACCCCTTCGACGATCCCCAAAACGACACTATTGATCCACTCGACGGAATTCATGCGTCCTCCGATAAAGGGTTCCGGATCGTTTCAACGGGGACTCCGGCCCCGATAGATCCGGGATCTCTTCCTGCAGGAAAGCAGATCAGTCGATAAGGATATCACGAGGGGGGGATAAATTTCACAACAATGGTATGGGACATCCCGCTGGGAGGGGGACGGAGCTGCTTCAGCTGCGCGATCGCACTAAGCGCCGACTGATCGAACTTCTCGTTTCCCGAGGATCGCATCAGCTGGTAGCCCAGGAGTTTTCCCTGTTCGTCCAGACGGAGCTGAAGCCACACCGCGAGGGAAATGCGGTCAGCCAGATCCGGAGGCTGGTGATAGACGCGCTGGATCTCGCTGGTGACCAGATCGACGTACCCTGAAAATTTCCTTCCGGGGGTGCCCGAGGAGGCAAAAGGATTTCCGGAGGCGGGAAGGCGAATCCCTTGACCGACTTCGCTACTCGGCGCCGATTCAGGGGCGGCCGCTTCCGGCGCAGCCGACCCTTCCTCCTGGGACGGGGCCTCCGCCGATTCGGATTCGGGTTCAACGGGTTGAGCCTCCGGGGCGGCGGCCGGCGCCTCAGGTTCCGGGGGCTTGACCGCAGGAGGTTCGGGTTCGGGGGGCTTGACCGCAGGAGGCTTGGAGGCCTCCGGCTCTTTCTCTTGGACCCCTCGGATCTTGACCTTGTAGATCTCGATAAACTGCTGTCCAACCGAGGTGGAGGCAAGCCAGACCAGTCCACCCCCGATCACGACATGCAAAGCGCCGACGATCGCCAGGGTCATCCCCAAGCGATTTTTTTTCCTTTTAAACCCAACGTAACCCGGCATGGCTCACTGCCCCGAATCGCTGAGGAGCTTGGTGGCAAGGCCGACGTCCTCAATGGGGACCTTCTGCAGCGCGTCTAAAACAGCCACCACGTATCGGTACTCCACCCCCTCGTCCCCTTTGATCACGACCGGAATCTTATCCCCCTTCGCCTGTTTTAGACCCCGCATGATCCCTTCCAGCTCCCGCACTTCGACCTTCTGATCGTCGAGAAAGACATCACCCGATTTTTTGATCGAGATCGCGCGAACCTTTTTCTCATCGATGCTGGTGCTGTTGGGCGTGGACTTCGGCAGCTGCACTTCGATCCCTTGAACCGCCGCGGTCGTCGTCAAGATAAAAACGACCAGAAGGACCCAGGCCAGGTCGAGAAGGGGAGTGATATTCAACTCCGCGACGGCGCCCTGATGGGATTTGGAGAATCGTTTCATCGAGCCCTCCTTGATTAAAGCGGCCTATACCGTCCCTGGATGGGGAGAACCGGTCAGCGGATAGGCCTCGCGCTGGGCCGACTCCCCTTCCATCACCTGATCCTCGACCCCGGGGACGCGGAGGGCGCCCCCCTCGGCGAGATACTCCGTTTCAAAGACATTCTCAAGATGCGCGGCGAAGTTATCGAGCTCGATGGTGATTTCCCGGATCTTCGTGACCAGATAGTTGTAGCAAAACAGAGACGGAATGGCAACCAGAAGGCCGACGATCGTGTTGATCAGGGCGGCCGAAACCCCCGGGGCCATCGCCGTCAGACTCGTCTGCTGGCTGCGGGCAATGTTGGAGAAGGTGTCCATCACCCCCCAGACCGTCCCGAGGAGCCCGACGAAGGGTCCTCCGCTGATCGCGGTTGCGAGAACGATCATCCCCCCCTCCAGACTGATGTTCGCCTCGCCCATCGCCCGCTCGATCGCGATTCGGACCGCGCTCATCCCATGGCGGGTCAGCCTCCCCCCGAGCTTAGCCAACTGCTGCTTCAGCTCTTCGCATGTCTCGAAGTAGACGTCGGAGAGGACGGAACCCTGCAGGGTTTTCCCCTGCCTGAAGATTTCCAGCGGAGACGAACTGGAGGAGTAGAGGGAGAGAAACTGCGCGTTTCGCTTTCGCGTTTTTCTCAGCTGCCGAAATTTATTGATGATCACCGTCCAGCTCATGAGGGAAAAGATCAACAGGGCCGCCATGGTCAGGCGCCCTTCGAGGGTCGAGTACTTTAAGGCAAAGGCCAAGCCTCCGGTCTGTTCCATATCAAGTTCTCCTCATCATGCTATGATTAAGCCCGTTCAATCCTGTCTGACCCTCTCTCGTGAGGTTCACGTCGATCGTCAACCCTTGAACGGGCGCCCTACGCAGCACGCGTCCCGTTGTGAGTCGCCCACTCCAGCGACTTCCCCTCGTTTGTAAAACACCTTCGTCAATTCCCCGCCGCCGGCCGAATTAGACTCATCAGCCTCGCTGGGGGGGAATGGGGCCCGGACCGCCAGAGGGGCTGAGCTTCCTGCATGGATCCTGGATTCGGCTCTCGGAGGTTTCGTCGGCAGGCCAGCACGACGGCCAACAGGGCGATCCCGGTCTTTTCATCAGCGATCCCGGAGGGAGGGCTCCCCGGATAAGGGCGGCGACATCCCGCCCTGGAATTCTCTCTAAAAACTCACCTTGAGGGAGACATGCGCGAAAAAATCCCCCTGGAACGTCACCACCGCGTTCTGCAATGCATACGCCAGGTCGAAACGGGCCTGAACGTTGTCGCTCAACTTCAAATGGATCCCCAAGCCCGTCCCCTGCAACCGGTGATGATCGATCTGGCCCGCTGGGGGCCTGTTGATCCACAAATAGGCCGCGTCATAAAAGGTGCTGAATCGAAGGCCTTCCTTGAAGGCGACCGGAACGGGGGCCGGAAGCGCGGAACGAAGGGGTGGGGCCGTCAGCTCGACCGTGCCGTGAAACGCATTGTCCCCTAATTCCTCGCTTTCCACATAGCCGCGGACGGTATCTACCCCGCCCGCAAAATATTGCTCGGCCGGGATCAGCGGCTCAGAACCCCACTGGCCGTCCACCTTCAGGGAGAGAACGAATCCCTCGGGAAGGTCCTGAGTCCGATCCAGCTCCCCCTGGATCACCATAAAGGTCCCGGTCGACCCCGCGCGGTTGCCGGGGGAATTCTCGATATTGGCAGGATCCCCCCTAAAATTCTTCTCCTCCCCCCCCGGAATCATTCCGGCGATATATCCCCTGATCGTTCCGGAAAATTTAAAGACACCGCCGTTGTCCGGACGAAGCGCCGTGTAGGCGACGCTGAGCGGGGTATAATTCAAACGGCCGCTCACCAGGAGGGCCGTTTCGTCGGGGAAGGTCCCGTTACTCTTATTGAGCCGCTTGTAGTCCAGACCCAGAGAAAGCTGCTGGTTGAGACTCTTTTCGCTTCCGAGCGGAAGCATGTATCGCGTCCCCAGGATCGTCGCATTTCCAACAATTCCGATGCCTCCGCCGGTAGGGATGATGATCGTGCTGACGGGCAACCCCGTCTCGCTGTTCGAATACGCCCCATAGAGGGCGAGCAATTGACCCGACTTTTTGAAGGGGATGGCATAGCTCAAGCCGTAAACCTGGACATCGCCCCAGAGGGTCGGCGTCTGGGTCGTCTGAAAGGTGACGATCTGGTCGCGGCTAAACAGGTCGGCATACTGGATCGATCCATTGAGGCGTTGTCTCGGCGTGCCGGGCGTCCCCGCCGTGTTCCACTCGAGGGTTCCATGGATCGGAATACGGTCTTTGACGTTCACATCCAGGTCGACCGTTCCGGGTTTCTGTCCAAGAGCCAAGACCGGCGCGACCTGAAGGTCGGGGTTGCCGTTGACTTCATTCAACTCCTTTAAAAAGACGGGCTCATAAATGAGACTCCCTTCCTTTAAGGACGGAAGTCTTTCCAGGATCTCCTTTTTCGAAAAATACCGGTTTCCGTTGACCCTGATTTCTCCCAGCTTGCTCTCCACCACCGTGAGGCGCACGACTCCATGTTCAATGGTCTGTTCAGGAACAATCACCAGAACGGTGGGATATCCTGCATCATGATAGGCCCTCTCAAGCGAAGCACGGGCCTGCTCGACGTCTTGGAGTTGCTTTGCGGGACCGAGATACGCCAGAAAAATCTCCTTCAGCTTCTCCTGAGGCAAGACCGTATTGCCCTCAACCTGGTATTCCGAGATGGAAAAGCGGATCTCGGCAGGTGAAGAAGGCTCCACTGGCTTGGGCGCGGGGGCGTCTGGCGCCTCGGCGGACGGTGGCGTCTCCTTCGGCGTCTCGGAAGGACCCTCTCCGGCGTTGCCCGGCGGTTTTTCGGAATGCTCCCGAGATTCAGCCGGAGGACCCGCGGGATTCTTCGACGAATCGGCCGGAGAGAGACTTTCTCCCGGTGCCGTTTGAGGCGTCTCAGCCGGTGCGCTCGGGGGGTCACCGGCACTCCACACCCGAGTCCCCCCAAACGCCAGGAGAAAAACGACAAACATCGCCGGCAGGAGGCCTCTCAATCGCCCCGCGCTCCGGCCGCGGCAATCCCCGCGGTGTCGGCTTGCTGTTGTTGCATCATGGCGTTCTCGTTCTCTGCTTCTCGTTGTTCCTCGGCCTGACGGGACTTCTCGATCTGCGCACTGAGGTCCTGCAGCTTCTCCTGGGCCTCGGGGAATTTAGCCAACTCCGACTCCCCTTGCTCCAACATAATCCGCTGTTTCAATGGATCCTTTTCGTTGAGGATCTGAGCTGCGTAGGCCAGGGCTTCAGACCGTTCCTCGCCCTCGGGGCTCTGGGGAACGGAGGCGGGGGACCCTTTGCCCACCTCCAGCCGGACGGCGGGATCCATCGGACCACCCGCCGGCTGCAAAGAAGGGGTTGCAGGCACGCCACCCTGAACCTGGGCGGGTGCGGCTGAGCCCGGGGCGGGAACGGAGGGCCCGTCCACCTGCTGCGCGTTCGTGGTTCCCTGGGGTGACGGAGGGGAATCTAAAGCACAGGCCGAGAGAAACAGGATCAAGAAGCCGATCTTCACGGCTCCGGCGGTAAAACCGAAGTTGGCGAAGGACCCTGTTCTCGATTGACCTGCTGAGGCGGTCCAGGGGATCATCGATCTGTCCTCTACAAGGTTGAACTCGGCTCCAGGGTCTTCCCCCGTCGCTGAGAAACCATCCCATGCCAGGGTTACCATCAAATCACGATCCGGTTAATTTGCTGTTAATTCCCTGGAATCATTGCGGACCCGATCGGTCTAATCGCGCCCTGGCTCGGCCGGTGCGCAGGGTACGCCTGGGGAGAACCCAGCGGCGCGCCAAACACTCAGCCGGCTCAATGGACTGAAAATCCGTCCTTGAAAAAAACGGCGCTCCTCAGCTTGGATCGCAAAGCGGGTTCGACCACCCAGAATCCGAGCGGGCGACTTTGCGGTGCGTGCTGCCGATCGCTCCGGCACGTCAGGCGCGGACTGACGCAATACCCGGCGGAGGATTACCCCGGCCCAAAGGGCGACGCAAGCCCCTGTTGGGTTATTGGATCGACGTCCCGATTCAGCAAGGCGTCGCTGAGCGACTCCACGCTCATCTGACGATCCCCGGTCGAGCAAGCGCAATGCGCTCCGGCCTTCCCGGTCGAGATCATCATATCGATCACCCTATCGATCTCGATTGGCCGACCTTACCTCACGGAGCGGCACGACGGCAAATGGGTCTTTGCTACTGCAATCCATCTTGACTTTAATTCGATTCATGGGCGAATCATTGGAGAAGAACAGTACCATCCGATTTAAGCTGAGCTGTTCTGCCCTATCCGGAAGATCAGAGTGCGTATTTCGGACCAAAAGTACCATCGTTTCGGAGGAAGTGTACCAGTGTTTCGCTGTGAAAAGTACCACCGTTTCGGACCAAATGTACCAGCATTTCGGGGATCTGTACCGAGACTGGTGAGCTGAAGCTAGACGCTGGATAACCGCGGCAGGTAGCATAGCTCCTTTTCTAAAGGAGGAGCGCTACATGCCGATGACGAGGTTGTCCATGCGTAAGGTCAAAGAGATTCTTCGCCTCGCCCTTGAGGTGGGGCTTGGCGCCCGAGAGATCGGGCGCAGTCTATCCGTTGCCCATCCTACCGTTCTGCGATATCTGGAGCAGGCCAAGCAACAGAGTCTCACTTGGGCCGTGGCGCAACCGCTCGACGATGTCGCTCTGCAAAGGTTGCTCGCCGGCCCAAAAGCCACCTGTGCTTCCGCCGATCGCCCCCAGCCCGACTACGAGAAGATCCACCGGGAACTCAAACGCAAAGGGATGACCCTTCAACTGCTGTGGCAGGAATACAAAGAGGCCCATCCCTCCGGCTATCAGTACACCCAGTTTTGCGAGCACTATCACCGCTTCGCCCAGAAGCTCGATTACTCCCTGCGACAGATCCACAAAGCCGGGGAGAGGCTCTTTGTCGATTACGCCGGGCAGACAGTCCCGCTGATCGATCCGCGAAGCGGAGAGATCCAGGTGGCCCAGATCTTTGTCGCTGTCCTGGGGGCGAGCAACTACACGTACGCCGAGGCAAGCCTCTCTCAGGATCTGCCAAGCTTTATTTCGGCCCACATCCGAGCTTTCGAGTACTTTGGCGGGGTCCCCTCTATCCTTGTCCCAGACAATTTAAAATCGGCGGTGACCCGCTCCTGCCGCTACGAGCCGGAGATTAACCGCACTTACCAGGAAATGGCCATGCATTACGGGATCGCGATCCTGCCGGCCAGAGCGGGGATGCCCAAAGATAAGGCCAAAGTGGAGACCGGCGTGCTCATCGTCGAGAGATGGATCCTCGCGGCGCTTCGAAATCAGAGCTTCTTCTCTCTCGCCGAGCTCAATGCGCTCATCTTGCGTTTACTCGCGAAGCTCAACGCGCGTCCATTTAAAAGCTTGCCGGCTGTCGGCAGAGCCTCTTTGAGGCCCTGGATCGCCTCGCCCTCAAGCCGCTTCCTGCCGCCCGTTACGAGTATGCCGAATGGAAGAAGGCGCGCGTAAACATCGATTACCACATCGACGTGGAGGGCCACTACTACAGCGTCCCCTCTCGCTTATGCCAGGAGAAAGTGGAGGCGCGCGTGAGCGCCACGACGGTGGAAATTTTTCACCAGGGCGCGCGTGTGGCGAGCCATTTACGCAGCCATGAGGCCGGGAAACACAGCACGCAGAGCGAGCATATGCCCTTGGCTCACCAGCGCTACCTGGACTGGACCCCCTCGCGCATCGTGCACTGGGCCCAGAAGAGCGGAGCCGCCACGGCTGAGGTGGTCGGCAAGATCCTCGCTTCCCGCACGCATCCCCAACAGAGCTTTCGCTCCTGCCTCGGAGTCCTGCGTCTTGGGAAAAGCTACAGCCCTGAGCGTCTGGAGGCGGCCTGCCAGCGCGCCTTGCGCCTGGGGACCTACTCCTACAAAGCGATCGCAGCGATCTTAAAGAATGGTCTGGATCAAAGAGCGCTCGCCAACCCCCAGAGGACTGAACTGCTGGAGCATTCCAACATCCGCGGCCCCCAGTACTATCAAGATCCACCCACAAAGACTGCCGAAAAGTGAGAAAAAGAGGAAGAACCGTGAAAAACGGCTTTCATAAATGCCCCAGGACGAACGATCTCAACGTGACCCTGGCCTTCAAAAGGAGGAGAACATGCTGACCCATCCGACCAAAGATAAGCTGATCAGCCTTAAACTCTTCGGCATGGCCAAGGCATTCGCCCAGCAGCAGGAGCTGCCCGATGCGGCCAGCCTCAATTTCGAGGAGCGCCTCGGATTACTCGTCGATCGGGAGATGAGCGATCGGGAAAATCGCCAGCTGCAACGCCGGCTGAAGCGAGCCCGGCTCAAGCAATCGGCCTGCATCGAGGACATCGACTATCGGCAGGCCCGCGGCTTGGACAAATCGCTCATCGTGCAGCTTTCCACCTGCCAGTGGATCCAGGCCCACCACAACCTGATCATTTGCGGCCCCACCGGTACGGGGAAAACTTATCTGTGCTCCGCCTTTGGCCACCAGGCCTGCCGCACCGGCTACCGAGCGCTGTACCTGAGAATCCCTCGGCTCTTCGAGGAACTCGCCCTGGCCAAAGGAATCGGCCGATACGTGAAGATGCTCTCAAACTTCGCCAAATATCAGCTGCTGGTCATGGACGATTGGGGCCTCTCCCCCTTAACCGAGGAGCAAAGACGGGACCTCTTGGAATTGATCGAAGACCGTCACGAAAGCGGCTCCACCCTCATCGCCAGTCAGCTTCCCATCGAACATTGGCACAAGCTGATCGGAGATCCGACCCTGGCCGATGCAATCCTTGATCAGCTGGTCCATAACGCTTACAAGATCAACCTCAAGGGAGAATCGATGAGAAAGAAAAGATCCTCATTGACGTAAAACGGCCCATTGAAGTAATGGAATGGACCCAGCCCTCTTCTCAAAGAGCCTCGGATGAGGCAAGATGAGTGGTATTTCAACTAAAAACAACCATTCATTAACGAGATAGAGGGGAGGGTTCGATATGAAAACT
>Ga0070733_10000496_pt1 | contig 31913 bp, 30 predicted proteins | sample Coa_R1_9_FD_66450 | JGI IMG/M metagenome (GOLD analysis project Ga0070733, IMG submission 66450) | Surface soil microbial communities from Centralia Pennsylvania, which are recovering from an underground coalmine fire - Coalmine... | ecosystem: Environmental > Terrestrial > Soil > Unclassified ...
AGATCAGCGCACTTGGAATCAGCGCTTGACAACGGAATCATACGCGCATAAAATCATGAAGCCGCACATTAATCACGCGCGACGCGTGGTCTCATTCGAACTGAAAACTTCCGCAGTGCGCTTCGCGAGCGGGCGTATGTGGTCATGGAATTCTAGGCCGCGCTAGAATCAGACAGAACGTACAGAGGTGCGCCTCGCCGATCCGGAGCCTCACTTCGCTCAGGGTGACGGGCTCGCGCGTCCTTCGTCCTTCGACTGCGCTCAGGATGACATTACTGCGCTCAGGATGACATTACTGCGCTCAGGATGACATTACTTCGCTCGGGATGACAAGGGGGGCTAATACAATCGTAGATAGCGTTCGCGTTCCCAGGGATGGACGGCGCGGCGGTAGCGTTCGTACTCTTCTAGCTTCGCATCGCGGAAGGCGTGGTAGAGATGATCGCCGAGCGAGCCTCGCACCACGGGATCGGCGTCGAGTTCGGCGATAGCTTGGCGCAGCGATTTCGGCAGCGTGCCGATGCCGCGTTCGCGACGTTCGCCTTCGGTCAAATCGTACGTCGAGCCGGCAAAGGCGGCCCCCGGCAACGTTCCGGAAGCGATTCCGTCCGCCGCCGCACCGATCAAGACGGCGAGTGCGAGATACGGATTGCACGTGGGATCGGGGCTGCGCATCTCGATTCGCGCCGGCTCCTGTCCCGAGGGGACCCGGACGAGCGCGTTTGCGCTTCGCTCGGACCAGACGGCGTAGATCGGCGCGTCCCACGCCGCGACCAGACGCTTGTACGAGTTGACCGTCGGATTGCAGATCGCGGTGAGGGCGGGTGCGTGCCCGAGCAATCCTCCGACGACGTAGAGCGCGGTCTCGGCGTCGCTGTCGCCGGCCAAGCGAAAATCCGCATGTAGGCCGCTGCCGGCGCGCTCCTCGAGCGGTTTGGGCATGAAGGTTGCATCCAAATCGAAATCGGCGGCAACGTGCTTGACGATCGTGCGCAAGGTAAGCGCGTGATCGGCGGCGGCGAGCGGGTCGTCGTGCGCGACGTCGATCTCGTGCTGGCCCGCGCCGTGCTCGTGATGCGCCGATGCGATTGGGACGCCCATAGCGCCCAGCGCCGAGACCATTGCGTTGCGGGCCTCCTCGCCGCGGTCGTTGGCCGAGAAATCGAAATACGAGCCGACGTCCGTCGTCGCGGTCGAGGGCTCGGCCGTAACGGCGCGCTCGAAGAGATAAAACTCGATCTCCAGGCCGATCCGCATGCCGGTCAAGGATGGAGCGCTTTCAATGGCGCGGCGCAGCGTCGTTCGGGGGCAGCCTTCGAACGGCGTGCCGTCGGGCATGGCGATGTCGCAAATCAAGCGCCCCTCGCGGCCTTGCGGCGCGGCGCGCCAAGGATAGATCGCGAAGGTCGAGTGGTCGGGTCGCAGCACCATGTCCAGCTCTTCGCCGCGAACGAAACCGTCGATCGAGCCGCCGTCGAACGTGATGCGGCCGTCGAGCGCATCGTCGAGCTGCTCGACCGGGATCGAGACGTTCTTGCTGACGCCGAAAACGTCGGCGAAGACGAGACGGACGAAGCGCACATCCTCTTCTCGCGCGAGCTTCACGACGTCGCGTTTGTTGACGGGGCGCCGCCACTGCGGCTTAGGCGTGGAGTTCATCGATTGCAATGGCCATTCGTAGAGTTAATTGATCGTGCGGGCTGTCCAACGTTCGCGACGTGATTTCGCCGATCTGCCGGAGGCGATAAAAAACGGTGTGCCGGTGAACGTTCAAGGATTGCGACGCCGTCTTGACGTTTTGTCCGGCGTTGAAATATAGCTTGAGGGTTCGCTCCAGCTCGGTCTGATGCTTCTCGTCGTACGACCGCAAGGGCGCCAGAACTCCCGATGCAAAGGCGCGCAGGCGTTGCGGGTCGGCCCCTTCGTACAGCAGCGCGTACGCGCCGAGATCTTCATACGCCGCGACGTGCGGAGACCCAAAGAGTCGCCGCCCGATCGTCAGCGCGGCCGCAGCCGTCGCCGCGCTGCGAGCGAGGGCCGCGGCCGGCTCGACCGTGCCGACGCCGCCCGAGATTCGCAGCTGCGACTTTCGACGCGCGGCCGTGCGCGGCAAGAGTCCGGCCGCCGTTTTCGCGTTGGCTGCATCGACGGCGCGAGCGGCCGGCACGAAGACGAAGAGCGTCTGCTCCCGCTCCAAAAATCCAAGCTCGGCATCGACCGGGTGAAAAACGTCGGTCGCAAGCGCTCGCAGCTCCGTCACTACGGCCGGGACGCCGCCGGCCGCATCGCATTCGAGGACGACGATGCAATACTGCGGGGAAAGCGCGATGCCGTGGGCGGCGGCCTCCTCGCGCGCCGCTGCGATGTCGGGAAAACTCTCCGATAGCAGCAAGTTCCAGAGCGTTCCCTTTTTTACGCGCGAACCAAAGGCATCGCGCGCGAGTTCGACGCCGATGGCCGCAGCGGTAAGCCGCAGCATCAACTCGGCGTCGGGCTTTGAGTTTGTGCCGAAGAGCGAGAGCCAGCCGACGTGGAGATCGCCCGAGTTGACGCGCTGCACTTTTCCCGGCGCCCCCGACTCGACGACGCCGCGCGCACTCGGTGGAGTACGCTGCGACCCGGCTGCGGCGAGGTGTTGCCACTGCGCGTCTTCGAGGAGCACGCCGCCGCCGGCGGATCGGGCCAAATGCGCCGTGAGCGCCTTGGGACCCCCGCCCGACGCGGTGATGCGCGCGAGCGCTTCGGCGAACTCGACGATCTCCTCCAGCCTCACGGCGCGGAAGCGTGCAAACGATGGCGGGTCCGAAAGTGCGGCAGCTTCTTCGCAAGGTCGGCGGGCATGATCGCGTCGATCGCATCGTCAACCGTGACGATTCCAAGGATCTTGCCGGCGTCGTCGACGACCGGCAGTGCCAAAAGGTCGTACTTTGCGATCGTCGATGCGACGTCCACGGCCGGCGTGTCGGCGGCCACCGTGACGAGATCCGTATCCATGATGCGTTCGATGAACGCCGTCGGTAAGGCGAGTAGCAGCGTCCGCAGGGAGAGCACGCCTAAGACGTGATCGCTCTTGTCGAGCACGTAGAGGTAGTAGATGAACTCCGAAACCGGTGCGATTTCGCGAATCTTGCGGATCGTGGCTTCGGTCGTGCGGTGCGGATATATCCAAACGTAATCGGTCGTCATCATGCCGCCCGCGGTGTCCTCGGGATACTTCACCAGCTCGCGCAACTCGCCGGCCGTGTACGCGTTCATCTCGGCGAGCAGCTCCGATTGCCGTTCTTCCGGAAGCTCGGCTAAGAGGTCGGCGGCATCGTCGGCGTCCATCTCTTCGATGATGTCGGCGGCGCGCTCCGTGCCGATATCCTCGATCAGGTTCTTGCGCGTATCCGCGTCGAGATGTTCGAACGCGTCGGCGGCGGTTTCGTCGTCGAGCTGTCCGACGACGGCGGCGGCCTCGCGGGCGGAAAGGTCGCCGATAATCTCGGCCAGCTCGGAGGGATGCATTCGCGCAAGCCGGTTTTCTTTTACGGAGAGGCGCACTTGCGACGGATTGACTTCGCGGATCGGCGCGACCGAATCCCAGGCGATCATCGAGCGCGGAACGTTACCGATGCGCGAGAGCCAACGCTTGCCGAACGACCGCAGCCCGAGGCGGCGCAGAAGCCCGGCGATCCCCACATCGGCGGCAACCACGCGAAGCCGGCCGTTGGCGTTGGCGACCTCGATATCGTTGATCCGCACGACCTTGCGGCCGTCGACGTCGACGATCTGCTTATCGAGCAAGTCGGCGACGAGATAGAGTTCCTCTTGTTCGGGCGGTGCGGGCTCTTTTGGAGCCATCGTGAGTGCGACGGTTCCATTGCGGTCGACGTCGGCGACGGTCTCGATCGGGGCAAAACGTAGGCCCTGCGCCGTCTTGATTACCAGGCCGTCGACTTGCGGAAAGACGGCGTCCGGCTTGCCGACGACAAAGTCGGTAACCTTTCCGATCGGCAGGTCGTTGATGGTCGCCCGGCGGCCGACCAGCTCCGAGATGAAACCCTCGGTGAACGCCATGCCGTGCGGTTTCGCCTACGCGGCCAGCGGTGCCCGCCGCATCCAAGCGCCGTCGCGCAGCTTCCACTGGGTCAGCAGCGCGCGGATCGTCCACGCGGCGATCCATCCCAGCGGCACGCTGTAGAGTGCAAGGTGCAGGTGCTCGATGGCAAACCACGCTAGCGGCAGCACGAGCGCTCCGCAGATCAGGCCGACCACCATCGAAAAGCGCGTGTCGCCGGAGGCGCGGATCGGCGCCAACGAGACCATCGCCCAACCTTTGATCGGCAGCGTGACCATGTGCAGCGCCAGCGGGAGCGCGGCGATGCTCGCGACCGCGGCATTGAGGGTGAAGGCGTAGGCGAGCGGCCAGGCCAGTGCCGCGGTCGCCGCTCCGGTGAGCGTGGTCACGACGAACGAGACCCGCCGCGCGCGGTGGAGAAACCACTGTGCGCCCTGCGGATCGTGCGCGCCCAGGCGCTGTCCGATGACGATCTGCGCCGCCGTCTGCAGCGGTACGGGAACGACGAAGGTGAGGTCGGAGACGACGTTGAGCGCGCGGAAGGCTGCCACGTAAATTGCGCCCAGCGGCGCCAGCATGACGACGATGAAGATGTCGGGCGCGAGCACCGCGAGCAGAAAGACGCCTTCGGGAAAACCGAGCCGCGCGCAGCGCATCGCCAAGCGCCACGAAAGCGAGCGTTGCGCGAAGACGCAATACCGCGGTTTGAACGCAACGTACGTTACCGCAAAGACCGCAGCGATCGTCTCTGAGAGCAGCGACGAGATGCCCGCGCCGACGATGCCCAGGGGATGGTGCGTTCCCCAGCCCAGCGCGAGCACGAGCAGCAATGGGATGTGCACGAGATTAATCAGGACCAGCGTGAGAACCCCGAGCACCCGGTTTCCCGCCGCCCCCGTCCCCACGATCAGCGTGCCCGATATCGCGATCGGCAAGAACGAGGCGCAACGCAAGATCAGATAGGTCGCGCTTGCGCCCGCGCTGGGCAGATCGCCGATCATCCAATGCATCGCCGGCAGTGCGAACGGTAGGCTTAACAGTAGGGAGCAGAGGCCAAGGAGCAACGGCGCGATGATGCCCGCGCGCAGCGTGCGGCCAAATCCGTCGAGATCTCCGGCGCCGACGCGCTGCGCGGCGACGATCGAGGTGCCGCTCATGAAACCGAATCCGGCATAGGCGATCGCAACGAAAAGCGTGTTGGCCGCGGTCGCGCCCGCGAGCGCGACGGTACCGAGGCTGCCGATCGCGATCGTGTCGGCGGTTCCCAGCAGTTGGTCGCCGAGCATCTGCACCGCGATGGGAAGCGAAAGGCGCCGGAACGCGGCGCCAATCTGGGTGTGGTCGACGACCATCGACCCGCTCAAGTCACTCCGTCTAAAGCCGTGAAGAATGCCTCGATTTCGTCGTCGCCGGTGTAGAAGTGCGGGCTGAGGCGAATGCCGCAGGCCGGGCGGTAGTCGACGAAGACGCGTTGTGCAACCAACTGATGGCAGGCGGCCTCCGCGCCGTTGAAGTCGATGCCGATCCAGCCGGTGCGCCGCTCCGGCTCCAGCGGAGTCTTCACGACAAGTTTTCGCTGCAGCGCCATCGCGATAATCTTCTCGGTAAGACGCACGTTGTGCTCGCGAATCTGCGGCACGCCGATCGTGTGAATCATTTCGTGACCCGGCGCCGCGACCACATAGCCCGGAATCGTAGGCGTTCCGTGGCCGAAGCGGTACATCGATTCAGCATAAACGATCGGCGAGGGCTCAAACGCAAACGGCCGCTCGTGCGCCATCCATCCGGTAAGGGCCGGTCGCAGCTCGCGCGATAACGAAGGTTTGACGTAAATCCAGGCGCAGCCCGGCCCCCCGCAGAGCCACTTGTGCGAGCCGCCGGTTACGATGTCTAAGTCCCATTGCGTCACGTCGTATGGATAGATTCCCGTCGTCTGATAGGCGTCGACGCAGAGCAGCGCGCCGACCTGCCGGCAGTGAGCTTGGATCGCGCGAACGTCGGCGAGCGCACCGGAGACGTAGTAGGCATGGGAGAGTACGGCGAGCGCCGTCCTTTCGGTGATCGCTTCGAGGATCCGCTCGGTTGGAATCGTGCGGCCGTCGTCGGAGTCGACGATGCGATTGACCGCGCCGTAGCGCTCCCATTCGCGCCAAACGTAGGTGAGCGAAGGGAACTGCAGCGATTCGTAGACGACTTCGTTGCGATCGCCGCTAAAGTCGATGCAGCTCCCGATTGCGGCTTGCAGAATTGAAACGTTCGGTCCGAGAAAGACCGAACCGGGCGCGGCGCCGACAATCGCGCCGATGCCGTCGGCGATTTCGCCGATCCGAGGCAGCCAACGCTCCCAAGCCTCCGGACCGTCGCTGGCCCATTGGTCCCAAAATGCTCCCAGCGCTTCTCGGGCCCCAAGCGGCGCCGCTCCCATCGAATGACTGACGAGATAGGTGGAGTCTGCGAGAATTGGAAACTGTTCGCGGCAGCGCGTCATCCGTAGCTCCCCTCGCCGAGATACGTCCGAACTTCCCAAAGCTCGGGAAAGAAGCGGTGCCCGAGCGTGCCCCGGAGATATTGAGCGCCCGAGGACCCGCCGGTGCCGGGACGCTGACCGATCATGCGCTCCACCATGAGCACGTGACGCGAGCGCCAGAGCGCGAAGCGTTCGTCAAACTCAATGAGATCCTCGAGTAGCCGATAGAGGTCGTAGTGCGCCGCTTCGTCTGAATAAATTTGCCGGAAGCTTTCGAGCAGCTCCGGTGCGGTCGCGACGGCGAAACCGCGGCGCGCGAGCAAGGCTTTGACGTAGTCGTACAGCGAAGCCGAAGCGGCCCGAAGCTCGAGGCGAGCGCGTTGCGCGTCGTCGAGTTCGACATACTTCAGCACCTCCGTGCGGCGCAGACCGCAGGCGAACTCGAGCTCGCGAAACTGCACCGATTGAAAGCCGCTGGCCGGGTTGAGATGGTCGCGAAACTCGTTGAACTCCTGAGGTGCCATCGTCTCCAAGATATCCACTTGCTGTTCGAGCACCCGCTGGATCGCGTGTATGCGGCGAAAGTGCTTGGCGACCGCGGGCAAGTCGTCGCGGTCGAGCGCCGGCATAGCGGCGTCGACCTCGTGCAAGACTTGCTTGAACCACAGCTCGTAGACTTGGTGGATGATGATGAAGAGCATCTCATCGTGATGCGCCGGACGCGAAAGCGGCTGCTGCAAGGCCAGGAGCTCGTCAACTTTGAGATAGGATCCGTATGATAGCGCCACGCTTGGTGGGCTTACGGGGGGCGGCGGCCTTCTCCTCGAATCGCCAGCCTCGATGAAACGTTGGTCTTTCGCCGTGCTCGCCGGCGTGCTGAGCGCATGCTCGAGCGGCTCTCACGGGTCGGCAGGGGCTCCTTCCGGCGATCCGATCGCGTTCCCGCTCTTCGACGGGGCCAGCGTACTTTCGGCGCACCAATGGCATCGCACGATCACCGTGCAGCCGGGGGTCGCCGATCACGCGGTCTTCGCGCAAGGGGCGGGCACCTATGACGGTCACGACGTCGTTGCGGGCACCCAGGCATTCATGCCCGCGCTCGAGACGTGGCTCGGGGATCTGACCGCGCATCCGCCGCAGGGCTATGTGGTCGCGGTTACGGGGAACGGGATCGACTCCGTGCGCACGCACACGCGCCAGCTCGGCTTGGACTTTGAAGCCTTCACGAACATGGAGAGCGGGAAGCGCCACGGCGTCGTCGTCATGGTGGTCGATCCCCAAGTGCTCAACGATAAAGCAGGGTCGATGCTCCAGCTGATCGGGCGGCTCAAATATGCGCCGAAAATTATTCGCGACCCGATCGACGCGCAAATCAGGCGGCAGACCGGTTTTTCGCTTGACGACGCGATCAATCCGGATACGCCCGTCGGTGCCGCGTTCGCCGCCCTCACCCAGTTGCAGGACTTTGGCGGTCGCGGAATCGTGCTAATCGACGCCGTTAAACACTAGCGCTCAAGGAACGCCTGATTAACCGCATCACGAGGACCAATCTGCGCGAGATCGGCGGTTGGGTCATGCTCAACGCGCTTTGGATTCCGCTGACGGTTCAAGATACCGCGTTGATGGCGATCGCGGTGCCGGCCACGACGATCCGGCTTGCGCCGGAAAATCACGTTTTCGTCCTTGCGATGCTCGCGAGCACCGTCGCGCTCGCGACGGCCGTCGTGCCGCTCTTTGCCGGCTGGCTCTCCGATGCGCTCCGGCGCCGCGGCGGCTCGCGCCGCGCGTTCGTCGGCGCCGGCGTCGCGATCGACGTCGCCGCTTTGGCGGCGCTCTCATACGCACATACGTTGCTGTGGTTCGCGGTTCTGCTCGTCGTCGCGACGCTCGGAGCCAACGTCGCGCTGAGCGCATATCAGGTGCTGCTCCCCGAATCGGTACCGCGGCGGAACTGGGGCGTCGTATCGGGCGTGCGCGGCGCCAGCACGCTGGTCGGCAGCGTACTCGGTTTTGCCATCGCCGGCTCGATGCCGAATCCATCGCTGTGCTTCATGGCCACCGCCGTGATCATGGCCCTCGGAGGCCTCTCACTTTTGGGAATTAGTGAAGGAACCTACGATGGCGAAGAGCACGCACACGTTCGCGACTGGCACGATTTCATCGTCGTTTTCGTCGCCCGCGTGCTCGTCTTCTTTGGGTTGACGATGCTGCAAACGTTCGTGCTCTTTTTCTTCCGCGACGTCCAAAACGTCGACAACCCTTCGGCCGGCACGGCCTTGTATGCATTTTGCACGATCGTGGGCGCGGTGATCTCCAGCCTTTATCTCGGCCTGCTCTCGGATCGCGTTCCGCGCAAGATCGTTACCGCGTTAGCCATCGGGTGCATGGCCTGTGCGACGATCGGCTTCGCGCTCGCGCCGGTGTTGGCGTGGATGCTTCCGTTCGCGCTGCTCTTCGGCATCGGTTTCGGCGGCGTGATGTCGAGCGGTTGGGCGCTCGCGATGGACGCCATCCCCAAGATGCGCGACGTCGGGCGCGATCTCGGCCTTTGGGGAATCGCGACGAGCCTGCCGAACATCGCCGCTCCGTTGGTCGGAGGCTGGCTGATCGGCATCTTCGGCGGAACTCGCGCGGGTTATCAAGCGGTCTTCGGGCTCTCGGGGTTCAGCTTTGCGTTCGCGGCGCTCTCGGTGCTGCGCGTGGGGCGCCGGCCGCTCTCGTCGCTCTGGGGCTGGCCGCTGCGATTCGCCGCCGTCGTATCGAACTACGCGTGGGATCACCTTGCATACCGCGTGCGCAGGTGGGGCCGGCTTCCGCGGCGACGCGGTGCGACGCTGATCGTCGCCAACCACCAACACGACTTTGAGTCGCCCGCGATCGTCTCGTCGACGACGGTCGAGAGCGGTTCTTGGCGGCATCCGATCTTTACGGCAAGCTCCCGCCGGATGTACGAGCCCGGCTTTCTTGCCGACCGGATCGCATGGCTAAGGTTCGCGCTGCGAGCAGTCAACGCCGGACCGCTCTTCATGACGCTCGGAATGCTGCCGCTCGAGAACGAACTCGGCGCGCGCGCCCTTGCCGCCTTTGCCTGGACGGTCCAACGGCGTCACGGTCCCCTACCGATCGGCGAGATCTTCGACGAATCGGTAGCCTCTCGTTTTCCTCCCGAAACCAAGAGCAGCGATCTTTGGCGCCGAGAGTTTTTCGATCGCGCACGTGCCGTCGTGAAAGTCTCCACGGTGCGCGAACCTTATCGCCGCGAAATCCTCGACGAGACTCGCGAGAACCTCGAAAAGGATCTGGCGCTTCTGGAAGACGTCGTTCGTCGCGGCGGCACTTTCTACCTGACGCCCGAAGGGCACTACTCGTACGACGGGCGACTGCGGGCGATGCGCGGCGCCGTCGATCGTTTGGCACCCCTGGCAACGATCTATCTAATCGGCGTGAGCTACGATCCATTCGTTTCGCGGCGCCTCTCGATGCTCTATCGCGTCGTGCGCCTCGACGAGGGGCAGGGTGACAGGAAGAAGCGAATGATCGCGACGCTGGCGGCAATTCGACCCGTCGTCACCAGCCAGCTCCTGGGTGCGTGGCTGCACGAGCGCGACGAAGCGTTTACCGCGGACGAAGCGTGCGCGGCAGTCGAAGAACGCCTCGCGAACCTGCCGCAGCGTGTCTTCGTCGATCCGGAGCTGCGCCGCAATCCTCGCCGCATGGTACGTTCCGCTTTGCCGTTGATGGTGAACTGGAAGATTTTGGCGCGCGAAGGCGATCGCTACCGGACGACCGAGGAGCGTCGCCATCCGCAGTTTCCGTTCGTGCGCGATATCCTCGCCTATCAGGCAGCGTTCTTGAAAGAGACGCTCGAGAATGCGGTTACGGGGAGTGCTGCGTAGCTCGGCGAACTCGCTCGAACGCGGCGAGACGGGCGCGCAGTGATTTTGGATCCGCTCCTTTGATTCGCCCGTCGGCACCGATTACGCGGTGCGCCGGAATGAAAAGTGCGAGCGGCGTTGCCCCCATGGCCGCGGCAACGCCTCGATGCGCTCCCGGGCGCCCGATGGCGCGGGCAACGTCGGCGTACGAGACGAACTCGCCGAAGCAGAGCGATGCGACGGCGTGCCAAGCCGCAAGCTGCAGCGGCGTCCCTTCGAGCAAGAACGGCAGATCGAAACGGCGCAGGCGGCGAGCGAAGTAGGCTTGTACTTGCGCCCGCGCTTCAACGAGCAGCGCGTCGCTCGGTTTGCGCTCGGTCGCGCCACGCCGCGTGACGAACGTGCTCTCGACAATCGCCGCGCCGTTGCCGGTGATTAGCAAATCCTTACCGAGCGGCGTGCGAACGAGGCATCGCGGACGATCCTGCGAAACCTGCATGACTGCGTTTTCGTGAGCCACACGGTGGGAGGTTCTAGTGAAGCGAGCAGTTCGTCGAGTTGCAACCCTGGTGTTCACGGCTTACGCCGCCGTCGTTCTGGTTGGGGCAGGATCCCCCGATAGCGCAGTCGTCGTCGATTCCGGTTCGACAAACTCGCCGGGATATCGAATCGAGGTACGACCGGACGGTTCCGCCTCGGTTTCAACCGGATCGGCGACCCCGAAACCATTTACCGTTGCGCAAGCCACGGTCGCGCGCTTTTTCGCCGATCTCGCGGCAGCTCGAAAGGGCAACGCAACCACTGCAGCGTGCGCCAAGAGCGCGTCATTCGGTTCGACGCTTCGCGTCACGTGGCAACAATGGGTTTCACCCGACCTCACTTGCCCGCCGAACGATGCTTTGGGGGCGGCGCTGATCACCGACGTCCAAACCCTACGCGAGGTGGCCGGCATCAAGGCTGCGCCGATTCGCCAGGGACCAGAAATACAACCGCCGGACTGAGCTTTCGTGAACGGCCCTGCACAGTTTAGCCGGAACTTCCCGTGTTCTGCGGCCGGCGCCAGAGAGGCGCGGACGCTCATCGCGAGGTTTGCCGCGAACTGGCTTTCCGGCGAGGATCTGATCGGCTTCGAGCTTGGCGCCGGCGAAGCGCTCGCCAACTGCGTCGAGCATGGCGGCGGGCCGGTTCTTTCGGTCGATTGCTGGTCGGACGGCCTGCGCCTCGTTGCCGAAATACGCCACCAGGGACGAGGCTTCAACCCGCCGGCGTGCGTCAACCCCCCGCCGCGGGGAGCGCCTCGCGGATACGGTCTCTTCATCATGCACGAAGTCGTCGACGGCGTCGAGTTCGTGGACGGCGGCACGGGGCTGCGACTCTTCAAAAACCTATCGCCGGGAGCGCGCCGCTAAGGCGTCTTCTTTTCGTGGGCCCCATCGGAGGAATGGGCCAGGCCGCACTCGTGGCAGACTTCAATCGCTTCAATCGTTTTCTCTTCGAGCTTGATTTGGGCGTGAAGCAACTGGTCGCGGCGTACCGCGCCCGGTTCGTCTTCCAGCGCCTTTTCCGCCAACGCCTTGCTTTCGGCTGCTTTACGCAGCTCGTAGATGGTATCGATTTTTCGTCTGGACGTTGCCATGGCAAATCTCCCGCGGGAACGTTCGTCTCCCCCGTCTAACGCCCTCGCTCGAGGAGGTTGCCGTGCCGAGAATCTCTCGCAGTCGTGTCGCGCTGTTAGCCGTGGGTCTGATCGCTGCCCTTGGTTCGCTCTCTACGCGAGCGCCGGCGGCGCTCGATATGAACGTGGGCGTCAGCAAGGTGGTCCAGAGTCAGCCGGTGAGCGCCTGCAATAGCTCGGCAAAGATCGCGCTGAACGCCGTCCTGCAGAATGCCATCGAGATCGGCGGCGATACCGGCGAGTGGCTGGCATTCGCAGCGCCCGATTCGGCGAACGGCTCGACGGCCGCCGCAACGATTCACTGCTATCCGCTTGCAAGCGCCTACCTCGTAACCTTTACGTGTGCTGCCCAGGTGCCTCCCAGTACCGATAGCGCCGCTGCCTTGTGCACGAAACTGACCGCAGCGTTTGACTCGGGGGGGCGATAGCTTTGAACGTCAAGCGTGGATTCTGGCTATTCGTCGCCGCGATCTTCATCGGCTCGCTGTCGCATACGGCCGCAATTGCCTCCGTCGATCTGTCGTCGGGAATTCGCTACGTGAGCGATACCGGCTCGCTGACCGATTGCAGCGCAAAGGCGAAGGCCGCGTTGGAGACCTATTTGCCGGGCGCGACCGAATCCTCGCCGGGCAGCGGTGAGTGGTCGGCCATGGGGGAAAACCTTGCGACCGGCGCCGCCTCGTCCGGTGCGGCCGTTCGCTGCTATCCGCTGCCCAAGGGCTATGTGGTGACGTTTATTTGCGCCGTCCAGTTGCCGGCTAACCCGTACGACGCTCGCGCGCTTTGCTTGGACATCGCCCACAAATTTTATGGAGGTGCGATAACCCCGCTGGCCGCGATGCCGACCGCATCGCCCGTTCCGACCGGCTGCGCCACGACCAATCTCGTCGGCACCTGGGTCTCCGACAACGATCCCAAGGTGACGTTCACGATGCAGCTCAACGGCGACCTCGCCGACAATGAAGGCGTCTCCGGCAACTGGATCATCGATGGTTCGACCGTTACGCTCACGTACTACGGCAACCACACGCTCAAACTGTCGCCCGATGGCAAACACCTGTCGGGCCCGGGCTACAACCTCACGCGCAAGTGCTAGCGCCGCCCGATGCGTTCTCACTTTAAAACCCTGGCAGCGGCGCTGGCCGTCGCCGGCCTTTCGGCATGCGGCAACGCGAACGGTTTTACCACGCCGCCGGGCGCGGCTACCGCGGCGGTAACGAGGAACAGTGCATCGTTGGGCCCGGTGCTCTCGACGTCGGACGGCGGCGAGATATTCGGCTTCGACGTCGACCAGAAGGGGAACGACGGCGTCTTGGCATCAGCGAGTCTGACGGATATCTCGGTGCAGACCTTCGACGCAACCAGTGGGAAAATTACCAAGACGCTCGGCGAGCTGACTGGCGCGCCGGTCGCACGCGGCGACGACTATGTCGCCGATGGAATCTTCGACGGCGACGTCGGCCTCGTGGATTTTCAAAAGGCCGGAAAGCCGGGTCAGACCCCGACGAAAGATATGTACCATCTGCTCGATCCGGTTACGAAGGGACGCTTCACCGGCAGATGGATTCCAACGGTCAAGCTCTTCAACATTTTGCAGTGGGCGCCCAACCAGAGCACGACCACGGCCGTCGTGTTCGGCTATCAACGCGAAGGCTCCGACCCCTCGGAATTACTGGTCTCCGATGTCGCAAAGGGCACGTTCGGTAAGGTCATCACGCTCGACCCGAATCAGTTTTCGCTCGGTACGCAGCCCCAGCTCGCGCAGGACACCGTACATAATCTAGCCGTCATGGCGAGTTCGCCGAGCTACGGCGCGGCGGGCGGACCGCCGCCGGTGATCACGACGATCGATTTGCACTCGGGTAAGCTCAAGCAGTTTTCGGGAGTCCAGTGCCCCGGTTCGGTCGGCTGCGGATATGCCAACGGCATCGGCTACGACTCCGCCACGGGCGTCGCGTGCACGACGACGGAGCTGGACGGCGGCCTCGAGTTCTACGATCTCGCGAAAGGGACCGGGACTCACGAGCTGCTGCCCAACGGCGGAGGGCAGTATTATGCCGGCGCCTTCGTCGCCAGCGACCCTGTCAACAAGCTCTTTCTCGTCGCGCAACCGATTTCGAGCACGTCGGGCTCGGGCAGCAGCATTCAAGTCTACGAAGAGGATGGAACCCTCTTGGAGTCCATCAACGGCTTCGGTTTCGCCTACGCGGGCGATTTCGTGATACCGGTCCGAATTTCGATAAATTCGACGGCACGAACCGGCTGGGTCAACGGCCCCGGGTCCAATCAGCTCCAAGAATTCTCGTACTAGCCAAGGGAGGCTAAAGAAGCCGGCGCCCGGGTGCAACCTTTTTAGAGTTACGGATGTCTAATTCGTGACATGCAGAGCACCCTTTCTCCCGTCGCCGTTCTCGCGATTAGTGCCGGCGGTTCCGGCCGGGCCATTTCCGAGCTCTCGGAGCCGGTCTTCGGCGGTTATGCCAATCCGCGCGGGGAGATCGTGCTGTTCGGAAAAGAGCTGGCCTACCGCGTCAACTTCAAAAAGCAGACGCTACAACAGCGTCCGCAGTTGAATCCGGGCGCCCAAGCTCGCTACGACGCAACCGGTGCCGGCGAGCCCTTCGAGTACGCCAAAAAGACGTTCCAGCGCCTCAGCAACGAGCAGATCATCGAGATCTGCACGTCGGGGCGATTCAAGCTCAGCGCGAGGTACTAAGGAGTCTGCCCGGACCTTTGCGGGGTCCGGCGCTCTTCCCCGGCACGATAGCGGTAGACGATCCGGCCCTTGGTCAAGTCGTAGGGCGAGACTTCGATCTCCACGCGGTCTCCGGGAAGAATCTTGATGCGGTGGCGGCGCAGGCGTCCGGCGATGTGTGCCAGGATCACGTGGCCGTTATCTAGCTCGACCGAAAACGTCGTGCTCGGAAAAACTTGCTTGATGCTGCCGAAGACCTCGAGCGGGGCTTCCTTGGTATTTGCGGCAACGCTTGGCTTGGCCTCGCGAGGTCCGGTCCGACGGGTTCTATTGCGAATAGCGATTGGACAAACTCTTTTCAGAAGCGCCGAATCTTTTCAATGACAGAGTTCGGCGCTCGGGCGAAAGTGATTAAAAAATAGGAAAACGGCCTTGAAGACCTGGGGGATTGTCTCATAAATCCTCCCTGCGCGCAACCGGCGGCCGCTGCCCGAAGCCCTCATCGATTCGGTGTCGAGCGATATTTCGGTCGGGGCGCGCGATCGCCTCGAAGATCGCGCCGGCTGCCACGATGACGGCCATTACGCCGAGCGTGATCCAACCGTAGTTGAAGACCGCGCGACCGCTTGAAAGCGAGCTTGGCCAGACGATGTTAAGCAGCATGAGCAGCAAGTAGAGACTGCCCGCAATTGTAATCGGCATGCCCCAGGCACCTAGCGTGAAGACACCGCTCGGTTTCCAGCCGCGTCGCCGGGCTACGAACGCGCCGAAGACCGTTAAGAAGAAGGCGAGATAGATGCCCGACGTGGCAAACGAGACCAACGCGTAGAGCGCGTTGACGTTGGCCGGGTAGTCGAACCATAACAGGCGTACCGGTTTCGCTGGGTTGATCAGCACCAGCAACAAGAAGAGGAAGGGAACGATCGTTCCTACGAGGATCGCATTGATCGGAGTGTGGTGCCGCGGCGAGATCGTTCGAATCTTTTTACTCAGGGGAAGCGCGCCGTCGCGCGCGAGGGCGAAGGCGACGCGGGCGCCGGCGCCCTGCACGGCGGTCCCACAACTGAAGAACGCAACGACGATCATCACGAGGAAGAAGTCCGCTAGCCAACTCGGCAAAACGGTAAGGACGCTGCTGATGCCGCCGCTGACGGCGCTGCCGATGCCGGCCGCCGGCGTCGCGAGCAGCAGGCCGAGCACCAAGACGAACGACGCAATGCCGCCATAGAGCAGCGCGTTTCGCATGGCCTTGGGAACCTGTCGCCCAGCGTCGATCGTCTCTTCGGAGATGTCACCCGCCGACTCGAAGCCGAAGAAGATATAAACGTTGGCGAGAACGGCGACCAGCGCTGCGCCGGTCCACCAGTGGCCGCCGAAGTCGAGGCCGAGCGGGTTGTTCCTGAGATACTGGACGTTTTGCGTCGAGAGAATGAAGCCCCAGTGCTGGTGAAAGCCGAAAATGGCCAGCGCGATGAAGACGCCGAACGTGCCGATCGTCTCAACGTAGACGCCTAAGCGGGCCACGTGCCCCATGATCTTGGCGCCGACGGAGTTCGCGATCGCGGACAGCACGATGATTGCGCCGGTAATACCGAAGATCGTCACGTGACTCGCCGGATCGAGATGCGTTCGAAACCAGATGTTCGAGAGCGACGTGGCGTAGCCCACGGCGCCGGAATCGACCGAAGCGACGGTCGCAAGCAGTGCGAAACCGTAGATCCAACCGATGAACCAGCCGTAGCGTGGTCCCACGCAGTATTTGCCGTACTGGTAGAGCGCGCCGGAGAGCGGGTACTCGCTCGCGAGCTCGCCGAAAACCAACGCAACCGGCATCATGAGGCCCACCACGATTGGTATCGTCCAGATGTACCGCGGGCCACCCGTTCCCAAACCCAGCGTGTAGAGCGAGTACACGCCGACCATCGGGCTCAAATAACTGAAAGCTACCGCAAAGTTGTCGAAGAGCGACAGAACTCGCGAAAGCTCTTGACGGTAACCTAGTGAGGCGAGACGTCCGCTCTCATTCGTGCTCATGGCGCCCGCAGCGGCGAAGCGGGATGCTTGCGAAAGTCGTAGAGGTAGATCGAGTAGCCGATCCTCGCGTCGGGCTCTCGCGCGCGCAGCCAGCCCCACGTGGGTCCGGCAATCGTCGGGCCGCCGTACAGCCACGTGACGCTGACCGCGACCACGCAGTCGAGCTTGCCGGCATCGCTGGGGTTGACGTACCCCGGCCACGGCAGCTCGACGATGCCGTAATAGAACGGATAGGCCGTTCCAAAGTACGCGGTGCATGCGCCGTGGACGTCGTGCGTCTGCAAGAATGCGTTGAGCTTCTTCGTGTCCTGCCCCCAGTCGATGTTTGAGTCGAGCAGATAGCGCGGTCCTTGCGCCGGGCCTCCGGAAAGCGCATTGAAGAACGCCAGATAGTTCGGATAGATCGTCGCGGATTCAGCGACGAGCAATGCCACGCATCCCGCGACGGCCCAACGCCACTGCGGCAGCGGCAGGTTGAGCGCGATGAACGCATAGAGCAAGGGATAGACCGGGAGCAGAATGCGTATGCCAAGGTCGATCGGCGACCCAATGCAGGCGATCGCATAGATCGTCGCGGGAAGAAGCATCGCGAGCGAATCGGGAGCGAGGCGCTTTCGGCGCAAGATCGCCAGGACCGTCAGCGCGACGAGAATGAAGACGGCGACGGGAGTCTTTACCGCCGCCACCGCGGGATAGAAGTACCAGTGGCCGTGACGAAACGTCGATCCGAAAAGGTAGGCGAGCTGTCCTCCTCTGGCGTGATCGAGCGAGTCTCGTACGACGTCGCGATAATGGAAGAGTTGGCCGTGATAAAGGATGGCCACGATCGCAATTGCAGCCAAGGCGGTGATTGCCGCGCCGCGCGCCAGCGGCCGAGGTTCGGAAGGACGCGCGAGGCAGAGCAGCGCGGCGGCGGGAACGAGGAGAACGGCGGATAGCTTCGTGCATACCGCAAGGCCTAACGCGCAGCCGGCGAGCGCGTAGTCGGCGGGCCGTTCCAGCCGTAGGGCGCGATTCCACAATGCGATGGTGAGAAAGAAGAAAAAGGCCAGGTAGAGATCGTTGGTCGCATAGCGCCCGTGCGCGATGATGTTTGGGTCGAACGCAAAGAGGATCAAGGCCACGATTGCAGCGAGCGGCCCGGCGCGGCGCCTCACCCACAACACGATGACGAGGCCAAAGAGCATCGTCACGGATATCGTGACGCAGCGAGAGGCAAAGAGAATCGTGTCGGGGGGCAAACGATTCTTGTAGAGAAAGCGAGCGCCAAAAGCGTACTCATCGGCCTTTTGCCAAGCCGGGTCGTCGAGCGGCAAGGTTAAGTCGAGGAAGAGCAATGGGGCCGCCACCAAAAGCTTGGCCAGCGGCGGATGCTCGCCGTTGAGCCGAAAATCGCCAGTCTTCCAATAGGTGTAGCCGGCAGAAATATACACGGCTTCGTCCCACGTCTGTGCTTCCTGTCGGACCGACGTGATTTGCAGCAACGCCAGGGTCGTCAGAATCAGCGCGACGGCCCCGTAGAAAAGTGTTTTGGACATGCCTATTGGTCGGCGCTTACGTTGACGGAGGGCGAAGCGCTCGCGTTCGCCAGTTGTAGCGGACCGCCAACATGCGGACCACAAACGTCAACGCGATGGCAATCCAAGCCGAGTTCGTTGCACCCAGAGTGGTCAACTCTTGAAGCCCGACGAAGACGATGGCACCGAGCAATGCCGCGATCGCCAGCAGTTGGCCCGGCAGCATCCAAATCTCGTTGATCAAGACGTCGCGAAGCAGGCCGCCGCCGCAGCCGTTGACGACGCCGATGAATACGGCCGACGGAGCACCCAACCCCATCTGAAGCGACATTTGAGCGCCCACGCAGGCATAAGCTCCCAAGCCCAATGCGTCGACGCTGTTCGAGAGAGTTCGCCAGAGAAGCGACGGCTTTCGGCCGCCCGCCAAAACGCCGATCGCGCCCCCGACCAACGCGCCGACCAATACCGTGATCAGATACATCGGGCCGCGCACGGCGACCGGCGGCCCGTGCTGGAGGAAGATGCCGTCGCGTAAGAGGCCTCCCCCGAGTGCCGAAACGAACGCCATCACGAAAATGCCGGTGTAGTCGTATCCGCGGCGCACTCCCATGGCCGCTCCGGTGACCGCCCAGATGAACGTCGCGCCGACGTCGAAGAAGACCGGTAACTGAAACTGAGCCTCTGGCGCCACGCTTTTCTCTTTCTAGGAGTTCGGAATCTCGATCGGTTGTCCGTTCACCCAGGTTTGTGAGACTTTTACGTTTCCTAGCTTGGCGGGGTCGACCTGGCGCGGGTCGTCTTCGAGGATCGTGAGATCGGCGTATTTTCCCACTTCGAGCGAGCCGAGTTTATCGCCCAGCCCACAGTGCGACGCCGCAACGACGGTCATCGCTTTGAGCGCAGCCTCGATCAGTACGCGCTGCTCGGCACCGATGATGGAACCGTCAATCGAGCAGACCCTCGCGACCGCCGTGCCGATCTCGCGCAGCGGGGCCACTGGGGAGCACGGGCAATCGCTGTGAATCGAAAAGGGAATACCACTCGCTAGAAAATCGCCTGCCGGATAGACGTTCGCGGCGCGTTGCGCTCCGAAGATTTCGTCGCGGTAGGCCGCGCCGTAATAGTAGAGGTTGTTCATCAGGTGGCTCGGCTGCACGCCCAACCGCTTCATTCGCGCGATTTGCTCGGGCCGCGCTTGAGGGCAGTGCTCGATGCGATTGATGCCGGTTGGCGGCGCCGAACTCGAGCCGTACGCCAACTCGATCGCATCGAGTGCCATTTCCAGCGATGCGTCGCCGTTGCAGTGGATCGAGACCGGCCACCCGGCATTCCTAACTTTCATGACCAGCTCGTTGAGCTTGTCGACCGTGTAGTTGGCTTCACCGCGATCGGCCGAGTTGAGATATGGCTGTGATTGAAAGGCGCTCTCCTGCTGGGGCGAGCCGTCGGCTACGATCTTAACGGCGTAGAAAGAGAGTAAAGCTCCTGGAATTTCGAGCGCCGATGCGCCGGGCTTGCCATACGGCGCCAAAAACTGCATCGCTTGATCCAAGTAGTCGACCATCGGGCTGACGCTGTAACGAACCGGCGAGTGCGTCGCGATCGACTTGTATCCTTCGAATACCTCGGGCGTCTGCGCGAACGCGCCGGCTTCGTGAACCATCGTGATGCCCAGAGCCGCCGAGCCGTGTAAGAACGCGGTCATCGATTCCGCGATCAGCGCGGGCGTCAACTTCGGAAAACCGCCGAGGAACTTCATGAGCGCGGGCATCTCCTGGATCATGCCGTTCTGCACGCCGCCGGCATCGACGCCGAAGTAACCACCGCCGGGAAGTTCGCGCACCGACGGACCGATGCCTGAGGCCTCGAAGGCGAGCCTGTTTCCCGTCGCCGAATGCATGCTGACGTAATAGACGAATGTCGGGTGCGACGTCGTGACGCCGTCGAGTTCGGCCATCGTGAGATAGCCGCCGTGCAGTATATTGTCGTAATACGATGCGTAGATCCATTGGCCGGCAGGCGTCTGCGACGCTTTCTTACCCAAGGCGTCGAGAACTTCGGCCTTCGTCTTATAAACGTCGTAGCTTAGGGACATCGTATGCGCCTGCATCAGGCCCCCGGGAAGCGGGTGCTGATGCGGATCGATCAATCCCGGCATCAGCGTTCGGCCTTCGAGATCGACGCGCCGTGCATCGGCGCCGGCCCGCGCCAGCACCTCATCCTGCGCGCCGACCGCAACGATCTTGCCGCCGGCGATCGCGACGGCATCCGCAGCCGTATTGCGATCGTCCATTGTGATCACCGTACCTCCGAAGAACACGGTAGCCGTCGGGCTCGGTCCGATCGTTCCAAAAAGATTGCCGGCGCAATGTGACCTACTCATCTAAACCTCAATTCGATTGGGTGCAGGGTGCGCGCTTGAGAAAGCGGGGTGTGCATCGGCACACCCCGCTTCTCGTCATGACCGTCGCAAAGCTCTACAGAGCGTTGGCCAAGGCCCAGGCTTTTGGAGCTCCGATTCCGGCGGCTTGGTTATACTCGGTGGCGCTGCACGAGTAGGCCCCATTGCTGCCGGAGGTGCACGGCGTGTAGTAGTCGCTGTAACCGGTCGATCCGAACAGGCTATAGATTGTCGGATCGATCCAGCCCAGCTTCGTCGAGTGGAGTTGGTTAGCTTCGATAATCATTGCGACCGAAGCCGGTGAAGACCACGACGTTCCGAGGTATTCGCCCCAACTGCCGCCCGTATAAACGGCCACCGGATAGAACGGCAGCGAGATGTCGGGCTGATTGCGGCCCGTCGTTATCATCCCGGTGATGCCGCTCTGATAGCTCGGAAGGCTAAAGACGGTCGAAACGCCGCCGCCTCCTGCGTACCCGTCGACGCTGCCCATGGTGACGGTCTCGAGAACACCGCTGCTGTTATCGGTGAAATCGATCCCGCCGATTGACGAGAAGTATGGGCCGCCGGCCGGCGCGCTGACGCCTTTGCTGCCGTTGCATTCATTGCTTCCCGAGTCGCCGCTCGAGGCCGAGAACTCAACGCCCTCGGCGGCTCCTTGTTCTGCAATCGAGTTCGTGGATTCGGCGAACGGCTCGTCGCTCGATTCGCAGCCGCCGAACGACGAGTTTACGGCCGTCGCCTTCCCGTCGGTCAGCACCTGGTTATAGGTGTCCTCGATCGCCTGATCGGTAAGCGAACCCATGTCGTAAACGATGATGTTTGCGCCCGGCGCGAGCCCCGAGATCGTCTGGACGTCAAGATCTACTTCAGCTTCGTCGCCGCTGCCGCCGCCGTCGACGGCTTCGTTGGTCACGGTGCCCGTTTGCGTGACACCGGCAGCCGACAAGTAGGTGGCAAGGTAGCTCGTGTTTACCGGATCGTCGATGGCGATGGCGGCCGTGTAGCCCGCGCCGTTGCAACCGTGCTGAACCGGGAAATCGAACGGCTTAGCGACGCCGGTTGCCAGGGTTCCGGAGGAGTTGGTCAGCGGCCCGTTATCCGGTGGGGAGTTATTGCACCCGCTTCCGGGCGTCGGTGTCGCGGTAGGCTGCGCCGTCGGCGTGGCCGTGGGGCCTGCCGTCGGAGTGGCGGTCGGGCTCACCGTAGGCGTCGCGGTCGGTTTTGCCGTCGGAGTCGCGGTCGGCTGCGGGGTCGGTGTGGCCGTCGGCGCTACGGTCGGCGACGGCGAAGGCGACGCGCCTTCCCAGGCAACGTCGTCGAGATATTGATAGACGTACGTTCCCGAATAGCCATCGCCGTAACAACCGAAGTAGATGTAGTCGGTTTGACCGGCATATTTGCTGAGATTGACCTGATAGTTCACCCAGCCGTTGGTATTGTTCACGGTCTTGTAGAACGTTGTGAGAATCGTTCCGCGCGAGTTGAGCAGATAGCCCGCTTGCCACGCGTACTTGGTTCCATAACCGAGTTGCCCTTCGTTTGAGCCCTGATAGACCCAGAAACTGAGCACGCCGCCGGAGGGTACGGTCACTTCTTGAGCGATCGAAGCCCAGCCGTTGATTTCGGGGGGCGACAACGTGCCCATGAAGGCCGAGTAGGTGCTCTCGTAGGACTGCGCCGTCGTGACTTGCACGTAGTTGCCCCGCGTGGAGCTTTCGTTAATCCAGCCCGGGTTGAGCGAACCGCTGGCGAAGTTTCCGTTGACCAGCTTGCCCGTAGAGTCCAGCGGATTGATTCCGCCAAGCGGAATTATCGTGCGCCCCTGCGCGTCGGTTTGGAACTGTGGCGCGGTTCGTTGGCTCTCCACGCCGCTCTGGTCGGCTACGGTCCGGACCACGACCAAATTGTTGAGCGAGACGTCGCGTACGAGTTTGGAGATCGACGACGGCACCGTTGCCGAGGTGACGTTGGTATAGCGCTCGCCGTGCTTTCCTTGATGGACCGTGTGGATCTGCGTGGAGAAGAAGTGCTCGACGATTGAAGTCCGAGCCGTGGCGGCGACGATCGTTCGGTTTGGATACCGTTTTTCGATCGTGAAGCCGGCGCGTTCCAGCTCGCGAACGACCCGCCTCTCTTGCGCTTGCGTGGGCGCAAAGCGTTCGTTAAACTGCTTCGCGGTCAAGAACTGACGATGGGTGCTCGAGTGCGGATCGCTGATCGTTGCAACGAATCGGTCGAGCTCGGCTTGATGATTGTAGCGAAGCGTCAGCGAGACTCGGACCGGCGCGTCGGCTGCACGCCGTCCCGCATCGGTGTATGCCAAGTCTCCGTAGAGATGCGGAATCGAAATCAGGGGTTTTCCCGGCGTCGTCGACCGCACCGAGGAATCCACCGGTCCGCCAATATTGCCCGTGGGCATCGACGGAAGCGAGGAGTTTTGTCCTCCGCATGCAGTGAGGGTTAGCGTGAGCCCCAGGATTGACGCAATCACGCGTGATTGTTTTCGCATGTGCCTCCTAATTTTTAAAGTAGCAAAGTCCGCCCAGACGGGCTTATATTTTATTTCGGCGGCCCCGGGCGTCAACCCGCTCGGCGTCTCATCGGGCGACCGCCTACCTGCCCTTATAAAGCTTGGCGGGGCAAGCTCTCGAAAGAGGGCACTATCGCCGTATGGATCTCTTCACGTTCGGGCACGGTACCGCCGGCGAGGTCGAACTGGCGGCTCTGATACGAGGAGCCGGCATCCAGTCGGTTGTCGACGTGCGCAGCGTCCCGAAGAGCCGAGCCCATCCACACGTCTGGATGGAGCGAATGGCAACGTGGATGCCGGACCTTTCCGGCGCAAGCTACCGGTGGTCTCCCGGACTGGGCGGATTTCGCAAGCCGCATAGCGATAGCCCAAACGTCGCGCTGCGGCATGCTTCGTTTCGCGCCTACGCCGATTACATGCAAACCGAACCGTTTCTCCGGGTGCTGGACGAACTGGTGCAAACCCTCGAAAAATCCAGGACGGCAATCATGTGTTCGGAGGGTCTTTGGTGGCGCTGCCATCGTCGCTTGATCGCCGATGCGGCGACGCTCTTACGCGGAGTCGACGTTCGGCATATCATGCATGCGGGCACGATCGTTCCGCACCGCGTGACCGACGGCGTTCGGGTCCTTCCCGAGGGTATCTTGCAGTACGACGGTGAGTCCGCTAGATGCTAGCGGGCCCTGGTAAGCGCCGCGCGACCGCATTGAGCTTCTCTGGATTTCGCACGACGTACATTGCCGCGATGCGGCCGCCGGCGATCTCGAGTGCGGCGGCGTCTTGGACGCCATGTGCGTTGAACGTTACGATGCCCGGCATGCCGTTGAGCATGACGAGATCCATGCGCACGACGTCTTTCCAGCCTTGCTTTTCCTTGAGCCCAAAGAGCAAGCGCGTTACGCGCTCCCGGCCCGTCACGGGAACCGTTGCCGCCGGTGCCTTGCCGCCGCCGTCGCTGGTGAAGACGACGTCGTCGGTAAGCAGGCGCGCCAGCGCCGCGGGATCGTCGTTTTGCAAGGCCCGCAGAAACTCGTCGCGGATGCCCAGCAGCTCTTTGGCATCGGTTCGCGAGTGACGGCCGGCGTCGCGCACGTGCTCGCGCGCGCGCGCCGCGAGTTTGCGAACGGCCGGTTCGGCGCGCCCGAGCGTCTGTGCGATTTCGGCAAAGGGCACGTCGAGAACGTCGTGCAGCAAGAACGCCGCGCGCTCCAGTGGTGCCAGGCGTTCGAGGGCGACTAAGAGCGCGAACGAGATGTCGTCGGAGAGCGTTGCAGCGGCTTCGGGATCGTTGCGGTCTTCGGAGACGACCGGCTCCGGAAGCCACGGGCCGACGTAGATTTCCCGTCTGGCGCGCGCGGAACGTAACCGGTCGAGGCAGAGGCGCGTCACGATCGTGCGCGCGATCGCTCGATCATCTTCCACGTGCGTCCGATCGAGCGCATCGCTCCAGCGCAGGTAGGCATCTTGCGCGACGTCCTCAGCTTCACCGTATTCGCCGAGCATGCGGTAGGCATGCCTTACCAGCGCCGGCCGCAGCGCTTCGAAGCGTTGCGCGCGTTCGCTAATCACGCGTACTGCGGCTGCTGCATCGCAATCGTTTCGCCCCCGACGCGCACGCGCCGGCACGAATGGCCGTGACCGATGGCGTACTTGAACGTGGGATAGGCTTGGGCGGTAACGATGCCGTAAGCGAGCGAGACGAGTCCGGTGCGTCCCCACCGTCGCAGAATCTCGGCGCGCGCTTCTTCGCCGCTGCCGTCGCGCGCGATCGTCCCCAGCGCCAGCTCGATGCCGAGCAGCGTCTCTTTCGACAGGTTCGCGTAGTCGCGCTCGAGGATTGCGCGGATCGTTTGCGGCTTCACTCCCGACGCCTCCGTCATCGAAACGCCGAGCTGCAGACACGGCCCGCAGTCGGCGGCCTTTGCCGCGGTCAGCGTCGCGCCGGCGTACGCGTCGGGCGGAACGTTCTTTCGATAACTCCCGAGCTTTCCGAGCGCCTGCAGCGGCAAGACCGCACCGACGCCGGCGTCGTCGACGATCTCCCGGACGTAACCCGTGTCGTAATCCCACCGGCGCCCAAACGCTTCGAGCCGTTTCTTGACAAACCACTTGAGCATGATCTTTTCAAACCTCCGCCCCTTAGACGGAATCACCTCCAACTATGTGACGTGCGCGCTTGTCCGCAACCAGGAGAGCGCCTGGCTCCGCCGAAATTCGCGAACTGATGCGAGCGCTTGCCGGACTATCGTTTGCGGTCATCATCGCTTTTAGCCCAACGAGCGCGCTTTCACAATCGGCCGGCGACGCCCAAGCGCTGGACCTGCTCGCGAAGCATAAGGCGTTCGTGGGGTGGCAGTTTGGCGACGGCACCTTCCAAACGATGCGCATCACCGGCAATGTTGCCGACGAAAAAGGGAAACAGACGGAAACGTTCGTCTTTCTCTCCGACGGCTTGCTTTACAACGATGGCTTTACGGAACTCAAACGCAACGGCATCGTCGAGCGCGACGGGTTCACCGGGAATCTCTTCTGGCAGAGCAACTATAACGGCTTCACGACGCCGGTGTATGGCAACTCTGCCAAATTTCTTGCCTCAGCCACGATTTTGCGAAACGAAGGAACGACGGAGCTTCCGGCTACGTATCGCGGACCCAAGACGATCGACGACAAGCAGACCGGCATCGTGCGAGTCACGCTGAAGAATGGAGACCCGATCGACCTTTACGTCGATCCCTCCACGGGAGCTTACGTCCAGGCCGCCACGGTGGATCCGGACGGCACGTATGAAACGACGTACCACATTCGCTCCTATCAGGACGTCTTGCCGGGCAAGAAGATGGCGTCGTCGTACACCGTTGACGATGGCAAGTCGGTAACGACCTTCACGAAGTTCGAGCCGAACGTCCCCGTAACTGCGCAGGATATTCACCCACCGGCGGCGCTGGCCTCGTGGACGTTTGGCGACGGCACGCCCTTCCCGTTCACGATGACGCACGACCGGATGCTCGTCGACGCGACGATCAACGGCGTGAAGGGCCGTTTTCTTCTCGATACCGGTGCGGACGCTATCGTCCTCGACGACCGCTTCGCCGACCGCGCGCACGCCGAGGTGCTCAACAGCTCGGACCAAGCCTACATGATCTCTGGTGAAGTCAAGACGCGCCTTCGCAAAGTGCAGACGGTTACGCTTGGGAATTCGACGCTGCACGACGTCGTCGCATTCTCTCAGGCCGTTAGCCCTTCGGAATACGGAAACGATCCTCGCGACCAATTCGACGGCTTCATTGGGTTCGATCTCTTCGCCGGTGCGGTAGTCAAGCTCAACGTCTACGACGGGACGATGGCCATTCTCGATCCGAACACCGACCTCTCGTCGGAAAAGGGATTGCCGATCACCGTGGATCTATCGCAAGGAACTCCGATCGTTCCGATGATCCTAGATAATTCGACGCCCGTGAATGCCATGCTCGACACCGGCAGTCCCGGGCTCATCTTCTTCGGCCCCGACTTGGTTTCGAAATATCACTTCAAGGTTTTCGCCGGCTGCACGAACATCAACACGCTTTCGATCGGGCCGATCGTCTATGCCGGTGAATCCGCCTGCCAGTACGGACTATCCGCAGACTATATGTTGATCGGATTCGACTTCCTGCGACACTTCGACTTCGTCTTCGACTATCCGCATGCCCGCATGTTCATGAGGCCGAATAAGAATTAATGATGGAGGAACTGCCTTCGCGATTTCGCGCGCGAAGTTAGTCGTGAAGACGGGGGCAACTCGCGCAACGCCGTAACGGCCGCATCGTCGTGCCCGCGACCCCTTTGGAAGACGTGGTCGGCGATGACGGTCGCCAAATCCGGCACGGGTGCATCGTACGCCGCTCGGCAAGCCTCGACGAGTTCGAGTTCGCCGCGCAGCAGGTCCCGTTCGTGCTCGGTGACGCCGTCGGTGTACAAGACGATCAGCGCATCGGCTGGAAGTGCCACGACGTAGTCGGCCGCGCGGTGCTTCCGGAAGACGCCCAACGGCAAATCGCCAACCGAGGGCGCCAGGAACCCATGAAGGCTTGAAGTCATCATCAGCGGCGCGGGATGGCCGGCGTTTGCGAACGTAAGCGTGCGCCTCCGGCGGTTCAAGACGGCAACGATGGCCGTAACGATGAGGTCGTCTCGCCGTGAGTACGCCACGGTATTCGCAACCGACAGCACTTTTGACGGATGCGCGTTTTCCTTGATACCGGAGAGGACGGCCGCGCGCATGATCTCCATCGTTTCGGCAGCGGACTCACCCTGGCCCGAGACGTCGCCGATCGTCAACGCAATCGCGTCTTCCGAGACTGCGAGCGCCTCGCACCAGTCCCCGCCATAGCGCGCGCTGCCCGCCGGCGAGTTCATCAGACTTACGTTCCACACGGGAGAGTTTGGGGCGGTAAAGACCTCGTGGCTTTTGATGGATGCGGGTGAGCGGGACGTTCTCATCGCGAAGTGCTAGGCCGCGAACCGCGGATCGGTAAAGCAGCCGGTCTGAAACGCGTGGCGCAAGCCAGCCGTAAGCTGTAGCTCGCTCGATTGCTTGGAGAGCACGCAGCTGGCGCCGGCAAGGTGACATTCGCGACCCCAAGTCGATCCTACGCCCGCCGTGTAGACCACGATGACGCACTCGGGCAGGACGAAACGAAGCTGGCGCAGCGCCTCGAGCGGATCGACTTCCAAACGGTCGACGTCGGCGACGAGAACGTCGGGAGCGAGCTTACCTAAAGCGGCGACGTCGAGACGGGCCACGGTCGTACAGTGCGACTCGCCGGCGCCTTTCAGTGCGCGGCGAAGCAACTGGTTATCCTCCAGGTCGACGGTGGCCAAACAACAGAGCAGGGCCATAATATTACTCTTTCGGAGCGACCGGCTTAGAACCGAACCGCAAGAAGGGCGGCATTCTTTTCATCGAAACCGAAGTAGTCGGTCGAATCGGAGAAGCAGCACCTCCGAGCGTAGCATGGCGACCAGAAAGCAACCATCCTGAAAAAGCGCGATATCGCCGATTTGCTGCCGGAGTCGGATCCGGCGTATCCGATCGTTACGGCGATCCTCCGCGTCGTGCCGGCTTCGCGTTGGGCGTTTGCGCGCCTGGGGGCCGACGGGGAGCTGGGGGATCTTCTCGTCGGATCGCATCGAAACGGGGGCGAGCTCTCGCGGCTCAAGAACGAGTACGAGCGCCAGCGCCGCAAGGCCAGAAGCGGCGCCCGGATCGCCGCCACCCTCGGCCCGCTCGGCGAGTTCGAAAGCGGCATCACCCTTTTGTTTGCCGATGCCCGCGCCAGCTTCGGGATTCTTACGCTCCTTCGCACGAGCGAGTTAGGACCGTTTACCTCGAGCGAAATCAGCGTCTTAGCGCTCTCCCTCGATGCTACGTCCGAGCGGCTCTCCGCGTTGCGCCTCAACCCGTCTGAGGCCGGCGGATTCGCTCCTTCCGCCGCTGACGAGCGCATCGGTGATTCGCAAGCCTCAGGAGAATCGTTCTATGTGCTGGACAAGGATCTGCAAATCGTGCTGGCATGGTCGGCGGAGGACCAACGGCGCGTTGCGTTAACCGGATTGCGCACCCGGTTAGCGGATCGTTTGCCTGCCGTACTCGAAGAAACCGTTCGCGACCTCGTCGCGGGCTGGCGCAGCGACGCCGACACGCAGGAGGCCGGCATCGCCCATCCGGTTCCGTTCTTAGTAGTGCGGACGCGGCCCATGTCGGGGCCGGCCGGGCTCTTTATCGGAGTACGCATCGACCGTTTTCAGCCGCCGCACTCGCTGACCGGTCCTGCGGCCCGTTTCCGTATCTCGCCGCGCGAACTGCAGGTTCTGGCGCTGTTGCTCGACGGCGCGAAGCTTGACGAGATTGGCCGAAAGCTGCACATCACCACTTCGACTATTCAGGACCACATCAAGAGCATGGTCGATAAAACCGCGAGCCGGAACCGCACCGAGCTGATCGCACGGGTGTTGGGGTGGGAGAACACGTCGGAGGAGCGGCCGGCCTAGCTGCAGCCCGGGATCCCCGCCGCCTGAGAATCGGGCTTTTCACTATCCCCGCTTCCCAGCAGCCCGCGCTACACTAGTGGCTCCGATGGTTTTTTCCGAACGGTACGACAATGTGGACCGCTTTTACCGGCGCATTAAAGGCTTTGGACTGCTGGGAATACACGTTGCGGCCCTCGCAGCGCTCTGGCCGGCCCTCTTCAACTGGCCGGCTCTGGCCGCCGCCGCCGTCGTATCTTATACGACTGTGGCTTTAGGAATTTCGCTGTGCTTCCATCGCACCTTGACGCACCGCAGCCTACGCCTCTTTAAACCATTCGAATACCTGCTGGCGATTTTCGGAACGCTTGCGCTCCAGGGCGATCCGATCCGCTGGGTAGCGGTCCACCGCAAGCACCACGCCCACGCCGACCACGAAGGCGATCCCCACAGCATTCATCATGGCTTCAAGTGGGCTCACGTAGCCTGGCTCTACCGGAACAACATCGCGCTGCCCTCGGACGAAGAAATGCTGCACTTTGCCCCCGACCTCTACGCCCAGCCCTTCTATCGCGCGCTGCAATACTTCAACATTCCGCTTCAGGTCGGGCTAGGGATAGGGCTCTTTGTGCTCGGCGGATGGTCGTGGGTGGTTTGGGGCATTTTCGTCAGACTCGTGCTCAGCTATCATTCGACGTGGCTGGTCAACAGCGCGTCGCATACCATGGGCTATCGGACCTACGAGACCACCGATCGGTCGACCAACTGTTGGTGGGTGGCCCTCATCTCGTGGGGAGAAGGCTGGCATAACAACCATCACGCCTTTCCGTTCTCGGCGCGCCACGGGTTGCGATGGTTTGAGATCGATATGACGTGGTGGCACGTGCGTCTCCTCAAGTTTCTGGGCCTGGCGGATCGAATCAGAATCCCGAGCAAGGCAATGCAAAAGCGGCTCCAGTCAACGTAAGCCGCCCACGTTGCGCAACCTTTGCTGCCCTTTGACGGTCTCACGAGAGTTATGATCGATATGTTGCCGATTGCCACTCTCGCTATTAAAGGCTCCGTCAAGGGGCAGCGGCTCTCGGAGCACTCCGAACCGGTCTTCGGAGGGTATTCTAACGCGCGCGGTGAGATCGTATTGTTTGCCAAAGACCTCGCCTACGGCGTCAACTTCAAGAACCAAATCTTGAAAGAACGGCCACCCCTCAACGTGGGTGCGCAGGCCCGCTACGATGCGGCTGAAGCCGGCGAGGATTTCGAGTACGGTACCAAGACCTTTCTCCGCCTGAGCCGCCAGGCAATCTCCGACATATGCGCCGCCGGCCACTTTAGGGTCGGCTCGAGATACTAGGGGTCTAGCCTTTCCCGCGATTCAGGAACCACGTGCGCATCTCGCCGTTGCCTTTGACGTCGATGACGCCGCGTTCTTCGAGCACGAACGGATTGCTCAGATGCTCCCCCGTAGGATCCGCCACCTGAATACGTCCGGCCAGTCCGTGAGATTCCATCCGACTGGCGGTGTTCACGACATCTCCCCATAGATCGTAGAGGAATTTCTGCTTGCCGATGACGCCGGCCACTACTGCGCCCGTGGCGATGCCGACGCGCATCGTCAGCTCGCGACCGGTCTCCTCATTGAAGCGATCCAGTGCATCGACCATGTCCAACGCCGTGTGCGCCGCACGCATGGCGTGATCGTCCGCCGGGACGGGTAGTCCCGCGGCAGTCAACTATATCTGCAAACAGAACCGTCACCGCGGCGAAGCTGTCGACGATGACGTACGGTATTGTCGGTGCCGATCAATAGATAGCCAATGATTGCGCCCGCAGCGTCTCGCAGCGCCGTGACCGACACCATCGCCGGAAGGCGGCTCCCGTCCTTGCGGATCCGAGATATCGGCCGGAGTAACCTTTCGTCCGTGGCGATGCTGGAGAAGTAGGCGCTATTAAAAATGGCGTCTTGCAGCGCTCCTGCCTTGAGCAGCGTCTCGCGGCGACCAGATTCCAACGCGTCGTCATGGCGATCTTCATAATCAAGCGGCCTAGACATCGCCTGAGCTTACAACGAACCAAGACGGAGGCGGTATAGTGGAAAGCCGGGTTTATCCCTCAAATGCACGATAGCGCGGCACCTTGGTAATCTGCTATAATTGCTCTGCCGCAGTTGTCGCCCAGCGGCGCCGAGCCGTTCGAGCCTAGCGCGTGGGCAAAGAAAGAATGCTATTCGTCTCTATCGCATTTGTCGCCGCTCCCATACGATCGCCGGCGCAGGTCGTGGTGCCACAGTGAGCAGGCTCGGCAAGAAATCGCCGCCGGCACTTTTGGCGGCGCTCCTGAGTGCCTTGGTGGCCGCCTGCAGTGCAGGGAACTCGGCCCCATCGCCGCCCGGCCTCGGTTCGGGCTCTACGATCGTGCCGGCAACGGCATCGGTCGATCTGCGGACTGCGGCCCGCTTCGCCATTCTCGCGGGCTCTACCGTGACGAACACCGGGGCCACCAAGATCGTGGGTGATGTAGGGATATCTCCTGGAAGTGCAATGACGGGTTTTCCGCCCGGAGTGATTCACGGGCACGTGTACCTCGACGACAGCATCGCGCGGCAAGCCAAGCTGGATTTGACGACGGCCTATAACGACGCCATGGGGCGCAC
>Ga0070733_10000497_pt1 | contig 31899 bp, 31 predicted proteins | sample Coa_R1_9_FD_66450 | JGI IMG/M metagenome (GOLD analysis project Ga0070733, IMG submission 66450) | Surface soil microbial communities from Centralia Pennsylvania, which are recovering from an underground coalmine fire - Coalmine... | ecosystem: Environmental > Terrestrial > Soil > Unclassified ...
AACAGTCATGATCAAACCCGAGGTGTTCATCCGTGGACAGCTTGGCGCCAGACCGCGCCGCCGTCACCTCGTCCTAACCGACGAACCGCCGGCCTCCAGGCCGGCGCCGGGCACGATGACGAGCCCCCGGCGCGGCTGGAGTATCAGGCCATGAGCCAATCCGTGCCAGGCCCGCACCGCGGTGCGGCCGGCACCTCGTTCGACGTCGCCAGGCTCGCAGCGGCGGACGCCGACGCGGCCGCCATGGCGTCCGGCGTGCGGATCCGGGAGCTGGCCAGGCTGGCGGACATGCAGCGGGCCTGCGACCTCTTCCGGGACATCTGGGCCCCTGGGCCACAGAGCCCGCCGATGACGACAGAGTTGCTGCGGGCACTGTCCCATGCCGGGAACTACGTGGCCGGGGCATTTCTTGACGATGATATGACGGGTGCCTGCATGGGCTTCTTCGGCTCGCCCGCCAGCCAGCTGATGCATTCTCACATCGCCGGCGTGTCCGCGCGCGCCGCTGGCCGGCATGTCGGTTTCGCGCTCAAGCTGCACCAGCGTGCCTGGGCGCTCTCGCATGGCGTCACGACGATCACCTGGACCTTCGATCCCCTGGTCAGCCGCAACGCGTACTTCAACATTACGAAACTGGCGGCGGTGGCGACCGGGTATCTGCGGAACTTCTACGGGCACATGGACGACAGCATCAACGCCGGCGACGACAGCGACCGGCTGCTGGTGCGCTGGCGGCTTGCCTCCGACGGGGTCGCCCGGGCGTGCCAGGGTCACCCGGCCGGCACAAGGGCGGCCGGCCTGCGGGCGGCCGGGGCGGCGGTGGTCCTGGACACCGGCGCGGCCGGGCAGCCGGTACCCGGCGGCGCGGACAGCGCGCTGACACCAATCGTGCTGGTCCGGGTGCCGCCGGACGTCGAGCGGATGAGGGTGGTCGATGCGGATCTCGCTCGTAGCTGGCGGCACGCGGTCCGCCGGGCGCTCGGCGGCCTGATCGCGGCGGGAGGACGGGTCACCGGTTTCGACCGGTCCGGCTGGTACGTGGTAGCCCGGGGCCCCGCGGCGGCCCCGGTCTCCGAGAGCGAGGAGCATCTGCCATGAAAATCACCGGCGTAGAACTCCGGCGCATTGCCATGCCCCTGGTGGCGCCGTTCCGCACCTCGTTCGGGACCGAGACCAGCCGGGACGTCCTGCTGGTCAGGGTGGTCACCCCGGATGCGGAGGGGTGGGGTGAGTGCGTCGCCATGGCCGAGCCGCTGTACAGCTCCGAGTACACCGACGGGGCCGCCGACGTGCTCACCCGGTTCCTCGTGCCCGCGGTCATGGCGCTGGATGATGTCAGCGCGGCGGCGGTGGGACCAGCGGTGGCGGGCTTCAAAGGTCATCCGATGGCCAAGGCCGCGCTGGAGACCGCCGTGCTGGACGCGGAACTGCGGGCGGCCGGGGTCAGCCTGGCGCGCTACCTGGGCGCCACCCGCGACCGGATCCCCTGCGGGGTCTCGGTCGGCATCGCCGGCTCGATCCCCGAATTGCTGGACACCGTGGCGGCCTATCTCGACGAGGGCTACGTGCGGATCAAGCTGAAGATCGAGCCGGGCTGGGACGTCGAGCCGGTCCGCGCCGTCCGCGAGCGGTTCGGCGACATCGTCCTGCAGGTGGACGCGAACACCGCATACTCACTCGCCGATGCTCGCAGGCTCGCCAGCCTGGATCCGTTCGGTCTGCTGCTCATCGAACAGCCGCTGGCCGAGGACGACCTGCGCGGCCATGCCGAGCTCGCCAGGCTGCTGTCCACTCCGGTCTGCCTGGATGAGTCGGTCATCTCCGCGCGCGCGGCCGCCGACGCGATCGCGCTGGGCGCCTGCCGGATCGTCAACATCAAGCCCGGACGGGTGGGCGGGTACCTGGAGGCCCGCCGGATCCACGACGTCTGCGCGGCGCACGGCGTGCCCGTCTGGTGCGGCGGGATGCTGGAGACCGGCATCGGCCGGGCCGCCAACCTCGCCCTGGCCGGCCTGCCGGGGTTCACCCTGCCCGGCGACACGTCCGCCTCCGGCCGTTACTTCCACCAGGACATCACCCCGCCATTCGTCCTTGACGAGGGCCACCTCCCGGTCCCCGGCGGACCTGGTATCGGTGTCGATCCGGTGCCCGGCATCCTGGACTCGGTGACGACCTCCCGCCAGTGGCTGCCCGCCCACACCGAGACGGGGCGGTCAGCGTGACCGGGGGCGGTGGCTCACCGTTCCGGCGGCTGATCGGCCGGTCAGCCGAACTCGCCGCCATGCGGCGGTTCGAGACCGGCATCCCGATGCGCGATGGCATCGAACTGGCCGCCGACGTCTACCTGCCCCACGGCACCGGGGACGGGCCGGCGCCGGCGATCGTAACGGTCACGCCGTATGGCAAGGAAAACCCCTCGTTCACCGCCGACGAGGCGGTGTTCTACCAGGCACACGGCTACGCGTTCGTGGCCGCGGACACCCGGGGACGGGGTAAGTCAGAGGGTCAGTGGGAGGCGTTCGTCCACGACGCCGCCGACACTCATGACGTGATCGAATGGGCCGCGGCCCAGCCGTGGTGTACAGGAATGGTCGGCACCACGGGCCTGAGCTACATGGGATGGGTGCAGTGGGCGGCCGCATCGCAGCACCCGCCGCACCTGCGCGCGATGATCTCCACCTCCGCGGCGGGCCGCTGGCAGCAGGAGATTCCCTATACGAACGGCGTGTTCCAGCTCTATTTCGGGTGGTGGGCGTTCAGCACGCGGCGCCGCATTCTGGAGTCCAAGCGTGCGGAGCAGGCCGACTGGGAGCAGATCCTCCGCACCCTTCCGTTCGGGAGCATCGGCGAGTTCATCGACGGGGCCGGCCAGACCTGGGACATGATCTGCGGCCACGAGACCCTCGACGGCTTCTGGCGGGCACTGCGCTACGACGACGTCTACGGCACGATCGACGTGCCCTGCCTCCATGTGACCGGCTGGTATGACCTGGAAGATCTGCTGGGAGCCTTCCACCACTACGAGCACATGCGCGCAGCCTCTCCGGCGAGCGGCTCGCAGTACCTGCTGGTCGGCCCGTGGAGCCACGTGAAATCCCGGTTCCCCGACGCGGAATGCGGCGGAGTCGACTTCGGCCCGGCGGCCGCCCTCGACATGGACGCCGAGCACCTGCGCTGGTTCGACCACTGGCTGAAGGGGACCGGCCCGGGCCTGGCCGGCCTGGACCCAGTGCGGATCTTCGAGCCGGGGCGCAACTCCTGGCGCGGCGCGACGCGATGGCCGCTGGCCACCGCGCAGACCGGGCTCTACCTCGGGCCAGCGTCACTGCTGACCAGCGCGCCGGCGGCGCAGGCCAGCGACTCTTACCGCTACGATCCCGCCGACCCCGCGCCGACCGGCCTCGACGTTCGCCGGTACCCGTTCGAGGACGTACCGCTCGAACAGACCAGGACCGAAGCACGCGGTGACGTCCTGTGCTACACCAGCGATCCGGTCACGGAACCCGTCACGGTGTCCGGCTGGCCGCACCTGGTGATGTTCGCCAGCTCGGACGGCGACGACACCGACTGGCACGTCAAGCTGACCGACGTGACACCGGACGGACGGTCGCTGCGGGTCACCCAGGGGTGCCTGCGCGCCGCCTGCCGGGACTCGCTGGCCGAACCGGAACCGCTGGTACCCGGCGTGGTCTACCCGTTCGATGTGGAGTTGTGGCCCACCCATCACGTGTTCCTGCCCGGTCACCGGATCAGGGTCACGGTGACGAGCAGCGACTTCCCGTGGTTCGCGCGGAGCCTGAACCGCTACGGGACACCCCGCTCGCTGGCTGAGCCACGGGTAGCCAGCAACACGGTCTACCACGGTGGCCGGTACCCATCCCGGCTGGTCCTGCCGGTGGAGGCAGCCAGCGCGGCGGGCGAGGGCCCGGGCGGGAATCAGTCGTAGGTGTACTGCGAGGTGTAGCCGGCGGCGAGGACGAACAGGGCCCGCAGCAGCCCGTACAACTCGGGGTAGGCGGCCGAGGTGTACTCGATCTCACGCGGCGAGATCCGGTGAACGCCGGGCACGTTCGCGCACATGGCCGCGATCGACGTGGAGTTCCAGAGCACGCGCAGGGTTGTGGGCGCCTCGATCCGGTAGGGCGTTAGTTCCCCGACGTTCTCCACCGCGCGCCTGGCCGCCTCGGCGATCCGCTCCTGCGCGGCTTCCGGGTGCAGCGAAAGCGCCGTGTACTTGTCGATCGCCTGTTTCACCTCGACGGCCTCGACCCGGCCGAGGCACTTGCGGCCCTCGTCGCACAGGACGTTGTCCCCCGTGATGAGGGCGACGGGGATGTTGTGCCACCCGGCGAGCGCGGCGTTGAGGCGCAGTTCACCGGCGGGCTCGTCGTTGAGGAACACGCCCTGCACATCCCGGCCGCGCATCGTGTGGTTCAGCACGCCGTCATCGTTGCCGGTGCGCGCGTGATAGCCGACGAACATGGTCGCTGCGGTGCTGTCGTCGATGCCCTGCATCATGCCCAGTGCCTTGGTGCGGCCGCGGATGACCCGGGCGCGCCGGTCGAGTTGCCGCTGGATGAGGTTGAGCATGCCGTCGTGGGAGTCGTTGACGATGACCTCGGTGGCGCCGCCCGCATAGCAGCCCTCGATGGCCGCGTTGCACTCGGCGGTCATCAGCTCGCGGCAGGAGTCGAAATGCGGCGCGCCGGGAGTCGTATCCTGGGCGTCCGCCACGCCCGCGATTCCCTCCATGTCAACCGAGATGTGAATCTTCACCCGTGTGTCCCTTCTGCCCTGCTCACGAGTTTCTGCTGCGCAGCCGGACCTCGAACACGTCCCGCAGCGCGTCCCCGGCCAGGTTGAAGGCCACCACCGTGACCACGATGAAGATCCCGGCCGGATAGATCAGCCACCAGTAACCGGAGAACACGTAGTTGAGCCCGTCGGTGAGCATGCCGCCCCAGTTGGCCGCGGGCGGTGGCGGGCCGAGACCAAGGAAGCTCAGCGCGGCGAACAGCAGGATCGCATTGGCGACCTCGAAGGTGACCTGGACGACGACCGTGCCGATGACGTTGCGGATCACGTGCCGGAGCACGATCTGCCGCGGGGTCGCCCCGAACCCGTGCGCCGCCTTCACGTAGTCCAGCGACCGCAGGACCAGGACCTCGCCGCGAACCAGGCGCGCCGTCGTCAGCCACGATATGAGGCCGAGCACTATGATGATCATGAAAACGGACGGGGTGACGATCGCCGCGAGCAGCAGGACCAGCAGCAGCGACGGGATCGCGAGCAGCGCGTCAACGAACCGCATCATGACCGAGTCCAGCCAGCCGCCGGCGAAGCCTGCGATCGCGCCCCAGAACGTGCCGGCGAAGCCGGCGATCACGGCCGCGGCCAGGCCCACCTCAAGCGATGACTGGCCGGCGACCATCAGCCGGCCCAGCACGTCGTAGCCGACGTTGTCGGTTCCGAGCGGGTGGTTCGCGCCCGGCCGCTGGGTGATCAGCAGCATGTTCGGATGGACCTGGTCAGTGTGGTAGATCAGTGGGCCGGCGAAGCTGAACAGCAGCATGAGCACGATCGTGGCCAGCCCGGCCACGCCCATCTTGTTCTGCGCGAAGTCAGTGACCGCCTCGCGCCAGCCCCCGCTGCCGGTCACCGGCCCGGTAGCGGCGCTCTGGCCCGCGCTCACCTGCGTGGTCATGACGCCTGGTACCGGACGCGTGGATCGGCGACCGCGTACCCGACATCGGCGAGCAGATTTCCGATGACGGTTGCGGCGGCAACGACGATGGTGAAGCCCATGAGCACCGGAAAGTCGTGTGACCCGGCGGCGGTCCAGAACAGCCAGCCCATGCCCGGGTAGTTGAACAGCGCCTCGACGACGATCGCCCCGCTCAGCACCCCGGGCAGGCTCAGGCCGACGAGCGTGATGATCGGAAGCAGGCTGTTGCGGAGCACGTGCCTGGTGATCAGATGCCAGCCCGCCGCGCCCTTGGCCCGGGCGGTCCTGATGTAGTCCTGCAGCAGAACGTCAATGGCCGACGAGCGCATGAACCTGCTGAACTGCGCGACCGTCACGATCGTCAGCGTCGCGACGGGCAGCACCAGCCCTGCCGGGTCGCCCAGCGCCGCGCCCACCGTCGCGCCCTGCGGGCCTTCGGGCGGGAATAGGTGCACGCTGGCCGAGAAGGCGACGAGAAGCAGGATTCCGAGCCAGAACGTCGGCATCGCATAACCGACGAACGAGAATCCGGTCAGCACGTGGTCGAGGGCCCGGTTGCGGCGCAGCGCCTGCACGATCCCCATCGGAATGGCGATCAGCAGGGCGAAGACATAGGACGCGCCGACGAGCAGCGCGCTCTTGGGCAGGTCCATCGCCAGCAGCGACCCGACCGACTGGTCATAGTGGTAGGAGAACCCGAGGTTCCCGTGCACCAGCCGGTCAAGGTACAGCAAGTACTGGACGGGCAGCGGCCGGTTGTACCCGTTGGCGGCATTGAACTGGCGGATCGCGGCCGGGGTCGCCCTGATGCCCAGCAGGGCCCGCGCCGGGCTGCCGGGCAGGAAGTGCAGGATCGCGAACACGACAACCGTCACGATGAACAGCACGGCGATCGCCTGCGACGTGCGCCTCACCAGGTAGCGTGTCATCTCTCCCTTTCCGGGTCTCCCACCGCCGTGCTGACCGTCACCTGGGGACGGTTCAGGACTTGCGGTACCAGAACGAGGGATAGATGTGTGCCGTGGAGTCCTGCGCGGTGACCCCACCGAGCCGCGGCGAGATCACCGAGATCTGGTAGGCGGCGTTCGGGAACCACAGCACCGGGACCTGCCGGGCCAGGAATATCTGGTAACGGTAGAAGGCGGCCTGGGCGGCGGCACCGGTGGCCGTCGTGAGCTGGGCGATCAGGCTGTCAACCTGACTGTTGCAGTAATCGCCGCCGTTCGTCGCGCCGTTGCACTCGAACAGGCTGTCCCCGTCCGGGTAGTAGATCGGCACGTAGGTGTAGCTCGGCGAGGAGAACAGCGACAGGGCGGTCGAGCTTGCCGGGCAGGTCTTCACCGTCTTGCCGATGCACTCGTAGGAGTCGGACAGGACGGTGTTCCCCGGGGCCTGGCTGAGCTGAAGGCCGATGCCCGACGAGCCGAACGCCGACTGCATCTCCTGCACCTCCGCGTCCATTTCCGGGACGCCGCTGGTGTACAGCATCGGGATGACGAGCTTGGTACCGGCGGCGATCCCCGCCCCGCACTGACCAGCCCCGGTGCCCGCACGGGCACATGTGGCCGGCCCGCCGCCCGCCGGGATCGTCCAGCCATGGCTGGTCAGCAGCCGCTGCGCGGCAGCCGGGCTGTACGGATAGGGGTTGTTCCGCTCGGCCGGGTTCAGGAACGTGCTTTGCGGGAACGTCGGCACCGGACCGTAAGTCGGCGTCCCGTAATTCAGCAGGATGCGCTTGATGTACACGGGCTGGTTGATCAGCGACTGCATCGCCTGCCGGATGTAGAGCTGGTTCTCCAGCGGCGCGTACTTCGGGTTGCTGAAGTTGAGCGAGACGAACGTGAAGCCCCACTCGTACCAGGGCTTGACCGCGTATCCCTGCGAGGTCAGGGATCCGGCCGAGGCGACCTCGGTCGTTGGAACATACCCGTAGTCCACAGTCCCCGACCGCAGCGCGTTGAACTCCGCGGTGGCGCTGGTGAACGGCAGCTCCTCGAACTCGCTGATCTTTGGTTTGCCGGGGCCGGAGTAGCCGCGGTTCGGCAGCATGATGGTCTGGCCGGTGACCTGGAACCCAGAGCCCGGCTTCAGGTGCCAGGGACCGTCCACGACCTGCCACAACGGATTCGTGTCCCAGGTGGCCAGCGACATCGAGGCCTTGTTGAGGAAGCTGTAGACCTGCCGTGCCCCGGCCGGGGTCTGGTCGTAGTTCCCCGCGGCGCTGGCCGCCGACGTCTTGTCCCAGGCGTGCTGCGGCATCGGCGTGATCGTGGCCAGGCCGTTGTAGAGCAGGTAGGTGGGGTTGTATGCCACGCTCAGCCGCAGGACGAAGGTGTGCGGGTCCGGCGCGGACATGCCGGCCACGTGATCGAGCCACCCTCCGGGCACGTAGCCGGCGTAGTTGTTCTTCTCCTGGAGCAGCAAGTTCATCCAGAACTCGATGTCCCGTGAGGTGACCGGCTTGCCATCAGACCACCGGTAGTTCTTCAGTCTGATGGTGATGGTCTTGCCGCCGCCGGAGAACACCGGCGGGTCGGCCATGCTGAGCTGATAGTTGACCGTCGCCAGGGCGTTGCCGGGGTGACCGAACCAGTACAACGGCAGCCACATGAGCGGCTGCAGATAGGTGATGTTGTTGTTGCCCGAGTTCGCGCCGTTGTAGAGCGGGAAGATGTAGGTGGGCGGCGTGCCAGGCTGCTCCGCGAAGGTCACCGTGCCGCCGGTTACGGGTTTGCCGGAGCCCGGCCCGGATGACGAGCCGGTGCAGGCGGAGAGCAGCAGTGCGGCAGCGACAGTGACAGCGGCGAGCGGTGTGCTGTACGCGCGGCGGCGTCTGCTCATGTCTGGCTCCGTGTTCTCGACCGGCAAGACCCTTCGGCCAGGGTTCCTGCAAGCTTCCCCGGCGCCGCGCGCCAGCAGCCATGTGGCACCGGACGAAACTGGCGGCCGGCCGTTCGTCGGATCGGACGAGCGCCGCGGCCGGGCGGTCTATGTCACCGGGGAAGCACGGACAGCTGCACCATGGCCCCGAGCCGGGCCCGCGCGTCGTCCAAGTCGAGGCCGCTGACCTCCCGCACCCGCCGCAACCGGTACCGGAAGGTGTTCGGGTGGACGTGGACGCTGGCCGCGGCCCGGCCCACGTCCCCGAACGCGTCCAGGTACGCGCGAACCGATGCCGTCAGCTCGGTCCCGTTCTCGGTGTCGTACCGGGCGAGCTTCGCGACCGGGCCATGCAGCCCTTCCTCCTCGGCGGCAAGCAGTTCGCGCAGCCGGTCCAGCACCGTTTCCAGGTAGACATCCTCGAACCGCGCCGCGCGGCCGCCCGGTCCGCCGTCGGCGCCTGGCCACGCCGGGCTGTCCCGCAGCACCCGGGCCGCTCGCTCCGCCTCGACCCGAGCCCGGCCAAGGCCGTTAAGTGACTCGGCCGGCCCGCCGATGCCGATGACCGGCCGGACCCGGTGGCCGACCCTGGCAACGAACCTGGCCGCGATCTCCTGCATGTGCCGGCTCGCCTGATCCGCGTCGTTGTGACCGGAAACCGGCACCACCGCGTACACGAGGTGGCCGATCCTGGCGACGGCCGACCCAGCCCGGATGGCGGCCAGGTGCAGGGTCAGCGCGTCCGCCAGCCGCTGGCCCGCTCCCTCAAGCTCCGCACCACTCCGGCCCACCACCTGGCAGGCGAGGACGCACGACGGGCCGGCGGGCAGACCGAGACGGGCCGCCGCCTCGTGCGCCGGCCCGCCACCGGCAAACACGGTCTCCAGCAGGTCCGCGCTGAGCTGCCGGGCCAGATCGGCCGAGTTCCGCTGATGGAGCAGGTGCAGTGCGGCAAGCCCCGCAGCCTCGGTCAGTGCCTGCATACGTTCCTCGGACAGCGCTCCGTCAACCGCCACCCACAGCGAGCCGAGCACCTCCGGGCCGACCCGGATCGCCGCGGCGACCCGGGGCAGCATGCCCCGGTCGAGGCTCGGTATGTAAACCGGCCCCGGGGTCTGGTAGAGGTCGTGGAAGACCCCGCGTTCCTCCAGCATCCTCAGATACTTGCTCGGGACCTGCCGCCCCAGGATCGTCTCGATCCGGCCGCTGTCAGCCTCGTCCTGGCGAGCGGAGAAGGCCAGCACCCGGGACGACCGGTCCTCGACCGTCACCGGAGCATCCACCAGCGCGCACACCGCGTTCGCAAACGCGAACAGGTCACCGGCGGGAATGCCGGCCAGGTCGCCGGTGCCGGCCATCGCCCGGCGGTCAAGGAACGAACGCAGCAGCGCCGCCACCTGGAACCACGAGGCGGCGCGGGTGAGCCCGAGCACCGGCACACCATCGCGCCGCACCTCATCCCGCAGCCGGCCGCTGACCTCGCCGGGTGCCTTCACCACGAGCCCGGCCGCGCCGAGCCGGCCAAGGCGCCTGATCAGGCTCGGCAGATCCGCGTCGGCCGCGATGCCAACGCCGAGCACCAGCTCTCCCGGGGAGACGACGAGATCATCGTGCGGATCGAAGATCGTAACGCCGGTTACCACCGCATCCAGCGGCCCCGGCGCCTCGATGACTTCAAGGAACGTGCTGCCGAGATCATCCACCAGTTGCTGCAGCCGGGCTCCGGGCGCGGCCATACGAGAGTCACGCACAGTGCTCAATCTACGGGCTGACCCACCCGGGCATCCGGCCGTCGTTCACCATGATTTCATCTGCGCGCCCATTCGCTCTTAAGGCCAAAGGCAGCCGCTGACCTTAGGCTCCGTCCGGTCCCGCCAGTTGTTTCAGGCACCGCCAGAGGAGGCAGAGCATGCGAGTACCGCGCCGGGCACAGGCGATCACGGCCACAGTGGCCGTGATCGCGCTGGGCGCCGCCGGGGCGACGAGCGCCATGGCCAGCGAGCACAGCGCGCTCGTTCATTCGGTCAGTCATGTGACTTCGACCACGACCACACCGATCAAGCATCTCGTCGTGATCTTCGACGAGAACGTATCCTTCGATCACTATTTCGGTACCTACCCGTACGCGGCCAACCCCTCTGGTGAGCCAGCGTTCAACGCGAAGCCGGGCACGCCCACGATCAACGGCCTGTACAACAGCGCCGGCCCGAACGGCCCGGCCGGGCCGCTGCTGACCAGCAACCCGAACGGCTCGAACCCGCTGCGGCTCGACCACGCCGACCCGCTGACCTGTGACCAGGATCACGATTACACGGCCGAGCAGAACGCGGCTGACCACGGCGCCGAGGACGCCTACCCGGCGAACACCGGCGGCAACCTGACGTTGCAGCAGTGCCTGTCCGGGTTCACCGTCGGCGGCCAGCCGGAGCCGGTGCCGGCCGGTGGCGACACCGGCAAGGCCGTCATGGACTACTACGACGGCAACACCGTGACCGGGCTGTGGAACTACGCGCAGCACTTCGCGATGAGCGACAACGCCTGGAACACCACCTTCGGTCCCTCGACCCCGGGCGCGTTCAACGTCACCGCTGCCCAGACCTACGGAGCCATCTGCGGCCCGGCGACGGCGACCATCAACGACCCGGCCTGCCCCAATCCGCACGGGCTGAACACCTCGAACCCGCTCCTGTCGAACATCAAGGCCGGCAAGCCGAAGCCCGCCGGGCCCGGCACCAGCTACAGCGACGCCGACCCCACCTATGACTTCTGCTCGTACGCGCCCAGCGCGGACGGCGGCGACGGCGCCACCAGCGCGGCCGGCACGATCACCATGGGCGGCAACAACATCGGCGTCGAGCTGACCAAGGCCAAGATCACCTGGGGCTGGTTCCAGGGCGGCTTCGACGACGGCTTCGTGCCCGGCACCGGCACCCCGCCGACCACCGCGCAGATCTGCTCCGAGAACCACACCAACGTGGGCGGCAGCAAGGTGAACGACTACAGCCCGCACCACGAGCCGTTCGAGTACTACGCCTCCACCGCCAATCCGATGCACAAGCCCCCGACGTCGGTGGCCATGGTCGGCCACACCGACCAGGCCAACCACCAGTACGACACGTCAGTCTTCTGGGCCGCCGCCAAGGCGGGCCACCTGCCGGCCGTCTCCTACCTCAAGGCGCCGAAGTACCAGGACGGCCACGCGGGCTACTCCGACCCGCTGGACGAGCAGGCCTGGCTGGTCGACACGATCAACGGCCTCGAGTCGCTGCCGTCCTGGAAGTCCACCGCGGTCGTCATCACCTACGACGACTCTGACGGCTGGTATGACCACGCGTTCGGCCCGCTCATCACCGGGTCGCAGACCTCGCTCGACTCGCTGACCGGCACCGGCCAGTGTGGCAGTTCGGCCAGCCTGGTCCCGGTCAACTCGGCCGGCCAGCCGGAGCAGGGCCGCTGCGGCGCCGGGCCGCGGCTGCCGTTCCTGGTGATCTCGCCGTGGGCGCGAGCCAACTGGGTGGACAACACCTTCATCGACCAGAGCTCGGTGGTGCGGTTCATCGAGTACAACTGGCACCTGCCAGCCCTGGGTAACGGCGCGGCCGACACGGCGGCCGGGTCGATCGTGTCCATGTTCAACTTCACCCAGAAGACCCCGCAGAACCACAAGCTGTTCCTTGACCCGGCGACCGGCGAGCCGGCCTCGCAGGCGCTGGCGCTCAGCGCACTGCCCAAGTCCGGCTGACCCTCTCTTACCCTCCGCGTGGGGCGGCGGTGGGCGCATCCGCATCCGCGTCTGCGTCCCCGCTGCCCTATCACGGACCCAAGAATGCCGGGGAACCATTCACGGTCAATTAAATTTGACGAAACCACGAACCAAGAAGGTCATCGAAGACGCCATTGTCATTGACGTAGTTTCTGGAAAGAACGGTGCTCACTCACCTCATCGGTCAGGCGCACCCAGCCCGCGCAGGCCTGGTCGCGGCCTGCCTTCAGCGCTGGCCGTTGACGAACGCCACGATCTCCGCCAGCCCCGGCCGTAGCCGTCCGTGGTGCCGGCCTCGATGCACGGCACGTCGATCCGGACCTGGTCGCAGCCCTCGGGCACGGTCGAGCCGGTGCGCGGGCGCCGTCTTACCCGACCCCATGGGGCCGCTGACCACAACGAGCGTGGGAAGAGTGTCCATCCTTGCTCTCCCTATCAGATCGCCGGATGGTTAGGATGCCACCCATGCATAAGGGACGAAGAAGTCTTAGGCTGGGTGTTGCGGCTCTGGTTGCGATCGCTTTTGGCGCCGCCGGGCCGTCCGCTCTGGGTTCAACGGGAAACACCGGGTTCTCGTTGCAACCCACTTACCGGGCAAATGATTACGCCAATGGTCAGGCCATGTACATCCTGCCCGCCGGAGAGAATGGGCTGGTAAACCAGAAACAGTTCCTGAAGTTCGTCAAGTCCGGGAAACGCCCGCCACATAGCCAGGATCAGCTCGGCCCCTATGAGAACCTGGAGTTCGGTTACCCGTCGCTGACCAACTCCGCGCTGGGCAACTACTACCTCGACGAGTCCTTCGGCGTCAAGAAGGACCAGATCATCCGGACCGAGCACCCCTCCCCCACGGTGCCGGTCGTCATCTACCGGGACGAGAACGACATCCCGCACGTCTACGGTGCGACGGACGCGGCGATGGCGTTCGGTGCCGGTTACGCGCAGGCCCAGGACCGGCTGTTCCTGATGGACGTGCTGCGCCACTACGGCGAGGGAACGCTCACCAGCTTCCTCGGCAACTCCTGCGCCGACGAGCAGATGGACCACGACGAACTGCTGCTCGCGCCTTACACCACGAAGCAGGCGACCGCCCAGGTCAGCAACCTGCCCAGGGAGTACGGCTCGCAGGGCAGGCTCGCCCTGGAGATGATCCAGAGCTACGTGCGGGGCATCAACGCCTACATCGCCAAGGCCAAGACCGACGCGTCGCTCCTGCCTGTCGAGTACCTGGCGTTCGGCTCCCCGCAGCCGTGGACCCCGGCCGACGTCGTCGGGGTGGCCAGCCTCATCGGTGGCATCTTCGGCGACGGCGGAGGCGGCGAGATCCGCAACTCGGCCCTGCTCGAATACCTGCGCAAGCAGCTCGGCCAGCCGGCCGGCCCGGCCGCGTTCAGCGAGTTCAAGGAGCAGAACGACCCGTCGGCCCCGGCGACCGTGGTGGACAGATCGTTCCCCTACGAGATCCCAGGGCACGTGAACCCCGCGACGATCGCCATCCCCGACGACCCGAGCGCCCCGCTGAAGGGCGGCCCCACCGACACCACGCCCGGCTGCACCTCCGGCCCGCTGACCAATCACAACAAGCTCGGCCTGTCCATACTGGAAAGCCTGCTGAAGTTCCCGGCCCAGATGAGCAACGCGCTGGTCGTGGACGGCCGTCACTCCACCGACGGGCACCCGATCGCGGTGTTCGGCCCGCAGGTGTCCTACTTCGCGCCCGGGATCCTCATGCAGGAGGACCTGCACTCGCCCGATTACGCCGCGCAGGGCGCGTCCTTCCCCGGCACCGGCTTCGTCGAGCTGGGCCGTGGCGAGGACTACGCGTGGTCGGCGACGTCGGCCGGCAGCGACCTGACCGACCAGCGCCTCGAGCTGATCTGCAACCCGAACGGCGGCCGGGTGTCACCGACCGGCACGTTCTACATGTTCGACGGCAAGTGCATCCCGATGGTCAACGAGAACTTCCCGGACGGGACCGGGCTCGACCACAAGATCCACCTGACCGTGCATGGCGTCGTCCAGGGCTGGACCACCGCCCTGGGCGGGAAACCGGTCGCCGTGGTGAACCAGCGCTCCACCTACAACCACGACGTCGACTCGGTGATCGGCTTCATGCGCTGGGGCGAGCCGGCCCTCACCGACAGCGCCAAATCCTGGATGATCGGCGCCAGTGAGATCGACTACACCTTCAACTGGTTCTACGTCGACAACCGGGACATCGCCTACTACGTCAGCGGCCTGGATCCGGTCCGCCCCTCCGACGTGGATCCGAACCTGCCCACCTGGGGCACCGGCCAGTCCGAGTGGCAGGGTTTCCTGCCGGCGTCCAGGCACGTGCACGAGATCAACCCGCCGCAGGGCTTCTTCGACAGCTGGAACAACAAGCCGGCCCCGAAGTTCTCGGCGGCTGACGACCAGTACGGCTATGGCCCGGTCTATCGGGTGCAGATGCTCACCGGCCAGATCAGGCACCAGTTCGCCATCCACCACGGCAAGATCACCCGGGCTGACCTGGTCCAGGCGATGGAGACCGCGGCGACCCAGGACCTGGACGGCATCACGATCCTGCCGGCCTTCCTGGACGCGATCCGTGGGCGGCACGAACCAGCCGGCGTCCGCCAGATGCTGGCCGCCCTGAAGGTCTGGTACGCCTCCGGCGCCCACCGCCAGCTGTCCGCGCCCACCGACGCCCAGTACGAGCAGGCCGCCGCCATCGCCATCAGCGACCAGCTGATGCCCGCGATCACCAAGGCGTTCTTCGACCCGCTGTTCGCGGCCGGCGGCACCAACTCCAATGGCTACAACGTCTTCCCGATGGGTTTCGTCAACGAGCCATACAACGGCGGCGCCCACCTCGGCAGCGCCTACGACGGTGGCTGGGAAGGCTATATGGTCAAGGTGCTCAGCCAGATGATGGGCAAGCACGTCGCCGACCCGTTCGGCCGCGAGGTAACCTCCCACCTCTGCGGCCCAGGCGGCCTGCGCGACTGCGGTTCAGCCCTGGACGCCGCCCTGGAATCCACCTACCGGGCACTGGTCACCGCCAACGGCGGCGCGACCAACGTGGCCCTCTGGACGGCGGACTCCAACACGGTCGCCACCGGCCTGACCATGCCCCAGTACGACGCCATCGGATTCCGGGCCCTCGGCATCGTCGGCCAGCCCAGCATCCCCTGGCAAAACCGCCCCACCTTCCAGCAGGTCATCTCCTTCCCCACCCACCGCCCCCGCTAGGGCCGGCCAAGTTCCATCCAGCCCGCCGGGGCCGGTCCCACCAGGGACCGGCCCCGGCGACGGTCCGTGATTGCCGTGCTCGGATGGGGCAGTCCCTAGCCAGGGCGCTGACCATGAGCGGGAAAGGCCGTGTACGCCATCGGACGCGTGCGCAGCCGGCAAGCCGGAAACTCGGGGAATGGCGGTCGTTGGCTGCCGGACTGCCACCGTCCATCATGGGCGATGTCCGGGGTCGCCGGACGTGGCTGGCCTGGGGACGGAGGGGACGGGGAAGCACGCGACGGCTCAGGCACTGTCCGCGCCTGCTGCTTGTTCGAGCAGCCTGGTGAAGAACTCGAAGGCGTGCGTGGCGCCGGCGCTGTCTCCGGATGCCAGCAGGTCAAGCAGAAGGCCTCTGGTGACCGCCAGGCCAAGGCGGGCCAGCATCCGGGCCGTGTCCTGGTCGACGCCGGCGCTGGTGATCGATTTGGCCACCGGGGAGATCCAGCCTTCGAGCGCTTCTTCCAGGAAGCCCTCGGTTCCCGGGCGCGCCAGGAGCGCGTGCGAGTAGATCTCGAAGAACAGCCGCTCCTGCGCCCGAAGCCCTGGATCGGCCAGCCGGCTCCACAGGCGCAGTGCGTCCGCCGCTGAGAGGGCGCCGGTGCCGGCCAGCGCCTGGCGCTCGCGCTGCTCCACCTCGCGCACGACGGCGACGAGCAGGCCCTCGCGCGAGCCGAAGTGGTAGATGAGCATCCGGTGGCTCGTGCCGATCCCGGCTGCGATCTCCCTGAGGCTCAGGTCCACGATCCCCTTGGTCAGGGCGTGCTCGACTGCGGCGCCGAGTAGCTGGTCCCTCGCTTGCGAAGCTGTCACGCCTCACTGTACCATCTGGTTCATGAACCATGTGGTACAGCAGGAACGGCGCCCCCGATGAGCCAGCTGCACGTGGAGGCCGAGGGCGTCACCGGTGCGGATCCCGAGGTCGTGTGGGCGCTGGTGGCGGACGCCAACAGCTATTCCTCATGGGGCCCGTGGAGCGACGGCGGTTACCAGCCGGCGTCGGAGGGCCCGTCCCGGAAGGGTTCCGTCCAGTGGTTCCGCTACGGCCGGCGCACGACGAGCGTCGAGGAGATCTTGGAGGCCGACGAGTCCCGGCGGCTGGTCTATACCGTCGTGCGCGGCCTTCCGGTGCGGAACTACCGGGCGGAGGTGACGCTGACCCCGATGTCCCCCAAGGGCACGTCGGTCCGCTGGACGGCGACCTGGGACGGAACATTTATGGGCAGGATGGTGCGCCGCCGTCTGCAGCAGGTCTACCGACAGGTCATGACCGCCCTGATCGCCGCCGCCGACCATGAGGCCGTCCCGGGCCGGCGGAAATGAGCGACGGCCGGCGGCGCGCTGGCCTGCACCGCCCGCGAAAGCAGGCACCCTGGCCCGCCGGGCCGCGTCAAGCAGCTGGCCGCCAGCCGGGGGCGACAGGCCGGCATGAGCGCAGGGGCGGACGCGGGCCTGTGCCGGCCGTGTTCTGGCGCTGGCCGGTCGCGAGGATGGACGGGCGGAGGATTGGTGCATGATCGGTGACCGGTGGGGCGTCAGCAGAAGCGAGACCTCGCGCTCCTACCCATGCGACAGCTTCGTCGCATCACCCACGTTGCAGGCGTGGCGGGGCGTGCACGTCGAGGCACCCCCCGGGGCGGTGTGGCCGTGGGTCGCGCAGGTCAGGATCGCGCCATACTCCTACGACTGGATCGACAACCGTGGCCGACGCTCGCCCCGGGAGCTGGCGGGCCTGCCGGAGCCTCAAGTCGGGGACAGGTTTTCCACCGCTGCCGGGCGGTCAGTTGGCCGGATCGTCTCGGTCGATCCCGGCCGGCAGCTGACAGGCAGCATCGGGGGCGTCTTCATGTCCTACGTCCTAGTGCCCCAGGAGCCGGACGCGACGCGCCTGCTGCTCAAGGTCGTTGCGCGAACCACCCGCTGGGCCGCCCTGGGGTTGTGTGTCGGGGATTTGGTCATGGCCCGGCGGCAGCTGCTGAACCTGAAGCAACACGCCGAGGACCACTATCGGCAGGACCCGGCCCGGAACTAGCGAGGCGGGCAAATCCGGTTGCACCCGACCGGACTTGGCCATGCACTCGGGACCATCCAAGGCTGGCCGCTCATCACGCAACGTCAACGTTCCGGCCCGATTGTTCAGATAACCCTGACGTTGTGCAGATAGGTGTTCAGATAGCCAGTCGATTGTTCAGTCATGGTGATGCTGCGTAGCTGGCGTTACCGCGCCTCAGGTTGCGTGCCCGGGAATCTCGTTGCTGTTGCGGCCGCACTCCACCGGGGTGGAGTCGGGGACCTGGTGGTTGTCGAACCAGAAACCGTTGTCGACGGCAAGTGCCCAGGTGACGTGCTCGATCAAGGGCACGGCCGCGCGCAGCCGCTTGTTGTAGCCCGGCTGCATGGGTTGGCAGGGGACAGGTGCTTGCCCATGTAGCGCAACCAGCGGTGCTCCGAGCGGATGTTCAGCGGGCCCGGACGACGGCCATGGTGACCAGTTCGGCGTCGGATAGCTTCGGCGCGATGCCGGCCGGCGGACGCGCTTTGAGCAGTCCGGGGTGGGCTTCAGGTCGTCATCGACCTTGACATGCAGGGAACTGGCGAGGTCTCCGGGTCGGCGTGCACGTGGCGCTTCCGCGGCCAGTGCCGGGAACCGCCGTCGGCCGGGCGATCCGGCGCGCCCCGTCCCTGCGGCAGCGCCTGCCTCCGCATCGTGGTGACGGAGGACCAGAAGAGATAGTATCAGCATTGAACCGACTCTGGGAGGGCCTATGTTCCAGATGATCGCCCGCCGGCAGTACCGGCGTGCCTGGCAGTCCATGAACGACCACGACTACCAGGCGATCATCAAGCAGCTCGCCCCCGACTTCCGGGTGACGTTCCAGGGCGACACCAGCCTGGGCGGCACGCGCACCACCCGGGCCGCGATGGCCGCCTGGTTCGACCGGCTGTTCCGCCTCCTGCCTGATGCGCGGTTCGAGCTGCGGCAGGTAGCGGTGGACGGGCCGCCATGGAACACCCGGATCGCCGGCCTGTTCACCATCCGGGCGACCACGCCGCTCGGCGAGCCCTACGAGAACCAGTTCGTCCAGTTCGTCGGCCTGCGGTTCGGGCGGGTGTCTTGGTATGAAGTCCACGAGGACTCGCTGCGCTGGTGGCGGCTGTGCCAGCGGCTGGGCTCGAACGGAATCAAAGAGGCCGTCGCCCCGCCCATCACCGACGCGGCCGGGGTGTGAGCCGTGCGGCAAACGAGCTTCGCTGGAATGCACTGTTCCCTGGCCCGCACGCTGGAGGTTGTCGGTGACTGGTGGACCCCGCTCATCCTGCGCGACATCTACCTGGGCGTCGACCGGTTCGCCGACCTGGCGCAGGACCTGGGCTTGAGCCGCAACCTGCTCACCGAACGACTAGGCGGCCTGGTCAACGACGGCATCGTGCGGCGCGAGCGCTACCAGGAGCGTCCGCCCCGCGACAGGTACGCCCTAACCGAAGCCGGGCAGGAGCTGATCCCGATCCTGGTCGCGCTGACCGCGTGGGGCGACCGCTGGCAGACGCCCGAAGGCGGGCCGCCGATCCGCTTCCAGCACGGCGACCATAACGCCGCACCCATCGTCGCATGCGGAGTGTGCGGCAACCACATCACGTCGGAGAACCTGACCGCAAGGCCCGGCCCAGGAGGCCAGCGGGCACCCGGAACGATGCTGATAGCCGAGCGCCTCGCCACAGCCTGATCTGGCCGCGGCCACCACGACTGGTGATGGCCCGCGAAGGTCCGCCAGGATAGCGATGCGCCCGCAGGCCGGACACACTCCGCGTCGTACACTGCGTGACCGGAAGCCGCCGATGCTCAGGTACTCGGCTCGCTGCTCATGTAGTGCTCAAGTACGGCACCGAATGCTCATCTAGAGCGGTTCCCTGCAAACCGTGTAGGGAACGGGGATAGATGATCGGCGCGAGCTGCGGCTTGTGGGTAGTTGAGCAGCGCCCGGGTGTGGGGCGCTGCGGCCGTGACTCCAGGGCGGGAAGGACGTCGCGGGCGAAGAGCTGGCCGTAGGCGGTCAGCGTGAGTCTCCCGTCTGGCCCGGTGAGCAGCAGGACGGTGCCGATGGCGGTCTCGAGCTGGCGGACCTGGCTGGTGAGGATGGCGTGCCTGGTGCCGAGCTGGCGGGCTGCGTGCGGATGCGCTGCTCGGCTCCTGGGCGGGTGAAGACGTTCCAGACGTCCGTGGTGAACGCGCCGGGTCCGCCGAGGGCGGCGAGCGGGTGGGCGCGGCCGGCGATGCCGTGCCGGACGCGGAGGCCGGCCTTGCGGGCTGCGGCGGCGAGGGACTCGACGGGGACGCGGGTCTCGGTGGCGATGTCCTTGAGGCTGCGCTGGCGGTCCTGGTACTGCTCTCGGAGCCAGTGCGGGTCGATGTCGCCGTCCGGGGGCGGGGCCGGCTGGCGGAGCCCGGCGCTGGTGAGGAGCTGCCTGATGGCGCGCTCGCTGCATCCGGTGATGCGGGCGATCTTGCGCGGGCCGTATCCCTGGCTGGTGAGGTCGCGGAGCTGGTCGGTGCCAGGCCGAGGAGCTCCTGGGCGGTGCGGTAGTCCTCGGCGCCGGTCACCGCGATGGCGAGCACCGGCCTGCAGCTGGCCCAGCGCCTCCCGCAGTTTCGGCCGGTCGCCGCGGGTGCTAGCGGTCTCGGTGATGATCTCCCGGCAGTGCGCCGCGGCCAGCGCATCCAGCTGCGCCTGGTGTTCCTGCGCCCGGGTGGAGACCCGGGCGCAGCCGATCCGGACGCTGTTGTCATAGGCGGGCGCGGCGGTCATGCTGCCGATCGTCCCGGAACGGATGCTGCGACACGCGGTTCCGGGACTAGTTTCCGGGACGGGCTGACCTGGGACGGCCGCTGCCGGTGGCGGCCGTCCCGGAAACGGCCGAATCCGGGACAGCGCGTTTATGCGGCAGCTGAACCTTTGACCGGCCTTAGGTGGTTGTAGTAATTGAGGGCACAAGTGGGCCGGAGGCGCGGTTGGGTGCGGAGGGCGACGGGTTCGCCGAGTTCATTGCTGCGCGTGAGGCCGCCCTGCAGCGGACCGCGTGGTGGTTAACCGGTGACTGGGCGCTGGCCGAGGACCTGGTCCAGGCGGCGCTGGTGCGGTCGTGGCCGAAGTGGGAGCGGATTAGCCGGCTGGAGGAGCCGGAGCTGTATGTGCGGCGGGTGATGGTGAACCTGTGGTCGAGCTGGAGCCGTCGCCGGTGGCGCAGCGAGCAGGTCACCGCCTCGGTGCCCGACAGCCACGCACCCGGGGACCTGGCCGCCGAGGTGACCGCGCGGCTCGCGGTACGTGGCGCGCTGGGGTCGCTGACGGGCCGCCAGCGGGCGGTGCTGGTGCTGCGGGTCTTCGATGACCTGCCCGAGGCGCAGGTCGCACAGGTGCTGGGCTGCGCAGTCGGGACGGTGAAAAGCACCCTGTCGCAGGCGCTGGCCCGGCTGCGGCAGGAACCGCTGCTGGCGGAGTTCTGGGAACGAGAGGCCCGGTGAGCAGAATGGAACCCAAGCTGCGCGAGCTGATGCAGACCCTCGGTGACCCGCCGCGCCACGTCACCGCGCAGGCCGTGCGCCACCAGGTGGTCAGGCGCCGCCGCAGGTTCACCATCATCGCCGCCGCGGCGGCCGTCGCGGTAGTGGCCGCGGTGATCCCCGCGCTCACCGGTGCCTACAGCGGGGTGGCCCACAGTGGGAACGGGAGTCCCGGGAGTTCTTACCTCACCCCGATGCCGGACGGGAACGGCAGCGTCTACCACGACGCTGCGGGCTGGATGATTGACGTCCTGCCGGGCTGGCACGTCCGCAGCTTCCGCTCCTCCTCAAACGGTGCGATGGCCGCCGGAGTGCAGATATCCAACGTTCCCCTGCCCGCGCCTGCGCTCATGCCCGGGTTCCCGGTCCAGGCCAGCGGGGAAACCCTGCCCGCCAGCGGGGTCTCCCTGGTCATCGTCACCGACACCGACCCCAGGGTCTGCCGGCCCGGCCCGCACCCATCCCCGGCCGGAGGGTCGAATCACTGCCAGCCCTCCTGGGCCTCACCCCCGATCAGCTTCAAGGACATGAACATGGGCAGCTCCCCGGGCGGCACGCCGGTGACGAGCTTTCTGTGGGTGAAAGCCGGTGGCACGGCGCTCAGCCTGACCGCCAAATTCGGGGCCAGCGCCTTCTCCGACCGGTGGGTCACCCCGGTCAGCACGATGCTAGCCAGCCTGAGGACCACACCAGCGACAGTCACGCCCCAGCGAACGGCGAGCTCACCCATACCCCGGTGACCGGGCTCACCCTGCCCGCGGCAGAAGCGAAGATCAGGTCAGCCATCACTCGTCCGCGGTTCACCCTCCAGCACGCCGAAGACACGCTCCCCGCCGGGAAAGTGATCGCCCAGACACCGGCCAGCGGAACCCAGGTGACCCCCGGCAGCCCGATCCAGCTCACGATCTCCAGCGAAGACACGGTGCCCGCCTGCACGACGCCTGCGCAACCGGCCTCCAGCACGGTGTCCGTGACCACCCAGGCCGGGCTGTTCGCCGGCACCACGGTGTGCATCGCCCTGCTGGGGATGCTGGTGCTGGGCGTTGGCTACGTCTCCGGCCTGGGCATCGCCGCGGCGATCACGGTGCTGTTCACGGTGGCCGCCGCGGTCACCTTGCTGCCCGCGCTGCTGGGCGTGCTGGGGATGCGGGTGCTGTCCCGCCGGGAACGCCGCCGGCTGGCCGCCGGCGGCCCCGCATCCGGCGGCACCACCACCCGCCACGCCTACGAGCTGCTCGCCGACGGGTTCGGCCCCGGCTTCAACGGCCCCCTGCAACTGGCCGGCACCACCACCACCCCGGCCGCTACGGCCGCGTTCACCCGGCTGGCCGCCACCCTGAAGACCGAGCCCGGCATCGCCGCGGTCTCCGCGCCCGTGGCCGGCCACGGCGCCTCGGTCATCAGCGTGATCCCCGCCACCTCCCCCGAAGCCGCGGCGACCAGCACCCTCATCAGCCATCTGCGGGACAGCGTCATCCCCGCCGCTTCATCCTGTCCGGCCAGCAGATCACCGGCGAGTTCGGCCTCGGCCTGGCCGCCGCGGTCCTGCTCGACGCGTTCCTGCTGCGCACCTTCCTGGTCCCGGCCCTGATGCACCTGGCCGGGCGCGCCAACTGGTGGCTGCCCGGCTGGCTGGACCGCATCCTGCCGCACCTGTCCATCGAACCCGCCACCGGATCACCCGCCCAGCCCCGCGACCGCCAGCGGCCTCAGCCGCAGCACGCGGCGCGATAGCGGCGAACCCACGAGCCGCCGGGCAAGGACGCGACATGGGCCTTGCCCGGCGGCCCGGGCGCACGCCTGCCGGGCAAACCCTACCCGCCGCGGCGCAGCGCACCTCCCGGCTCGCGCGGCAAATGCCAGGCGGCGCGGAATGCGCCCAGCCGCCGCCCGGGGGCAGGCCCCGGTCTCCTGCGGTGCGCCGCCCGAACCAAGACCTGACAGCACCCCGCCAGCCCCCGGCAAGCAACGAACGGAACATAGACGATCCGTAACCGGATAAGTACCCCGAATCGCCCGCCGACTTGGATGGCAGCTCAGAGAAGCAAGATCATCGCTAGCGCCAACGGCTGCGCAGATCCTGCCCGGACCCGGTGTCCATCCCCCAATGGGCGGGCCGTGCGCGGCCGCGGCCGCCTGCTGTGGGTCAGGGCGGAGCCGGGCTATGCCGCCTGGCCGTGTCGCGGGCCCCGGGTGACCGGCGACAGCCTGGGCCGCCATCTTCGCTGCTCGGGGATCATGCCCTGGGTCTCGAACTCATGCGCCACTTCGTAGCTGACGTCAGGACCGCATTCCTCGCACGCGAGCACCGGTTCGCCGGTGGGCAGGCGGCCGACCTGATAGGCCATGGTCGCCAGGAGACGCCGGCAGTTGGGGACCGCACAGCGCATTCCATCCTGCTGTCCCGGGGTCAGGGTCCGAGGATCGATAACAGGCAGTGACTGAACATCGTTGATGGGCGTGGCGTCCGTGATGGATGGGTCAAAAGGTGGCCCTTGTGCCATTTCGTGAACCTCCGGGGTGTCGTCCACGATCACACCCATGTGGCGGGTGTTACCCCCGTAGCCATGTCCAACACCTGCGGCACGACTACAAACTTATTTTATTTTGCGCTCGGCACCTCCGGGGGAGCACAGTAACAGCTAAGAAAATACGTTGACCATCCTGAGAAAACACAAAGATCCGGCGCCCCGGCCACCCCGGCGGGCAGCGGCAAGCCAGCCCAGATCCGGCCATACCGGCTCTCAGCAGGCATAATGACCGGCTTCCATGCGCAGGCTGCGGTCAGCGACCGGTCAGCTACTGGTCAGTTCGGGAGGTGACTGCGGGCCCGCGGCGATCTCGGCCTTGAGCGCGGCGAGTTCCCGGTCGATGTCGGCACCCGAACTGGCCTCGTCCAGTTCCTTCTGGATGTCGTCTGGGCCGCCGACATCTTCCAGCACACCCGACTGAAGCAGTTCGTCGGTGGCGGCGGCCCTGGCCTGCATATTGGCGATCTTGTCCTGCGCCCGCTGAAGCGCCGCCCCCTCATCGCCGAAGCCGGTGGAAATTCCTGAAACACTTTCGTTTACCGAAGCTTCAGCCTGGGCAGCGGAATACTGCGCCTTCATGACTTCCTTCTTCGTCCGGAAGTCATTCACCCGCTTTTGCAGTACCTCGAGCGACTGCTCGAGCTTGGCCTCCTGCTCGGCGAGCTGATCGTGTTGCGACTCCATCTCGCCGATCTGGGCCTGGGCCGCGGCCTTGCGCGACAGCGCCTCCCTGGCCAGGTCCTCCTTGCCCAGCGCGAGGGCCTGCCTGGCCTGTTCCTGGAGGTGGTCCACGGTGTGCTGGAACTGCTTCTCCTGCAGTTCGAGCTGCTTGCGCGAGGCCGCGATGTCCACCAGTCCCCGGCGCACCCTGGTGATCTGGTCGAGCATCTGTTCATAGGAGAGATCGAGCATCTCGCCGGGTTTTTCGGCCGCGTCGAGCGCCTTGTTGGCCTTGGCCGCCAGCACGTCATGAGCCCGCTGGAAAAGTGACATGCCGATCCGCTCCTCGCTGTGCCCATCGTCAGCAGAGCCAACGCCGGTTCCGCTGTCAACCAGGCCAGTATCGCAGGGTCTGAAATGGTGGGTGCCGCCGCGCTGCGCACGTGTGATCCCCCCACCGTAAGGAAGCGGATTCGTCAAAGGGCCATGCTCGCGTCCGTCCCCGGCTCGGGGGCCGTACCCGCCGCGGGCGTGACCGGGTGCGGCAGCGCCTGCTGACGGCGGAAACCGGGCAGCAGGCGGGCCAGGATCAGCGCGCCGGCCACACAGGCCAGCCCGCCGGAGACCACCGATGCCGTGTCGCCGAACGCGGTAGCCACCGCCCCGGACTCCAGGTCGCCCAGCCGCGGTCCCCCGGTGACCACCGCCATCTGCACGCCCTGCAGCCGTCCGCGCAGCGCGTCCGGCACCGAGAGCTGGATGATCGTGCTGCGGAAGACGGCCGAGATGACGTCGGCCCAGCCCGCCACCGCGAGCAGCACCAGCGCGGCGGGCAGCCAGGACACCAGGCCGAACCCGGTGATCGCCAGGCCCCAGACGATCACCGCGATGATCACCGCCAGCCCCTGGCGGCGGATCCGGCCGACCCAGCCGGCCGTCACCGCGCCGATCAGCGCCCCGGCACCGGGCGCGGCGTACAGGAAGCCGACCACCGGCGCGCCGCCGCCGAACACGGTCGAGGCGAGCGCCGGGAACAGCGCGCGCGGCATCCCGAACACCATGGCGTTGATGTCGATCACATAGGCGCCCTGGACGGCCTGCCGGCCGCGCAGGAAGCGGAATCCCTCGATGATCGAGCGGACGCCCGGCCGATGACCGCCACCGGCCGGCCGCTGCGCGGAGATGAAGAACACCGCCAGCAGGGACGCGCCGAAGCTGGCCGTGTCCACCCAGTAGACGAACCGGACGCCGGCCCCGGCCAGCAGCAGCCCGGCGACGGCGGGCCCGGCCACCGCGCCGAGCTGGAACAGCGACTGGAACATGGCCGCCGCGGCGGACAGCTCGGAGCGCTGCACCATGTTCGGCACCATGGCATTGCGCGCCGCGCTGTCACAGCCGCTCAGCCCGGCGGCCAGGGCCGGGATGACGAACAGCGGCCACAGCGCCGAGGCCGTGTCGGCGTTGACCGCCAGGCCAGCGCTGCACAGCGCGCCCATCGCCTCGACCACCAGCAGCATCGTCCGGCGGTCCATGCCGTCGGCCAGCGAGCCGCCGACCAGCGACCCAATGATCAGCGGGAAGAGCGCGGCCAGCGAGACCAGGCCGACGTCGAGAGACGAGCTGGTCAGCCGGTACACCTGATAGGGCACCGCAACCGCGGTGAGCTGGCTGCCCAGGACGGAGACAAGCTGGCCGAGGAACAGGGCGCGGAAGTCCCCGGAACGCCGCAGCGGCGTGATGTCGACGAACAGGTGCCTGGCGCGCCAGGTGAGCCGTTTCACCGGGCGGCGCCCTTCAGCCTCCGGCCCGCCGCGATCCGCACAACGATCGAGGCTACCGGGCGGCTATGGATCCGCCTGGTCAGGGCCTTCCAGTTTGCCCAGGGCGGCGCGGGCCTCCTTCTCGACCGGGCCGGGCGGCGGCAGCGCCAGCACGTGCCGCAGCGCCGCGGCGTAGGCGACGTCCTGGGCCTCACCGGCCGGCACGGCGATGTCCGGCGTCACGCCGGTGCCCTCCCAGTTCGTGCCGGTGACCGGGTTGATGGACCTGGCGTACGGCACCTTGATCACCATGGTGGCGCTGACCGGCAGCTCGTCGGCCTGGTGGGCGCCGCCGCGGGTGGTCTCCCCGATCAGCGTCGCGCGGCCCTGCACCTGCAGGTTGTAGCAGAACTCCTCGCCACCGGAGAACGTCCGGCCGCTGGTCAGCACGTACACCGGCCGGCCGGTGTAGCGCTCCCCCGGCAGGTACGGCAGGCTCCAGTACTGCCTGGTCAGCCCGGTTGTGCCGTCGTAGACGTCGTTGAGGTGGACGCTCGGGTCCGGGAAGAAGTAGCTGCACCAGAAGGTGACCCCCTCGACCGCGCCGCCGCTGTTGCGGCGCAGGTCGATGATCAGCGCGTAGGTTCCGCAGACCAGTTGCATGGCGGCGGCGATGGCCGGGGCCGCGGCGCCGGGGAACGGGATGCGGCGCAGGTCCAGATAGCCGATGTTGCCGTCGAGCCGTTCGGCGCGGCGGATGCCGAAGTTGTCCAGGCGGCCGCGCTCGCTCCCGGCCTGTCCTTGTTCCTGTCCCGGCTCCGGCCGCCCGGGGACGACGGCCTCGACCCTGAGGTGCCTGTCGGCGCAGAGCCCGTAGAGCTGGCTGGTGAGCCGTTCGGCGAGGGCCGTCTCGTCCAGATCGTCGTACTCGCCGCCGGCCAGCCTCGCCTCGATCGCCGCGGCGGCCTGTCCGGCCCGGCCGGGGAACAGGTAGCGCTCGCGCAGCAGGGCGAGCGCGGCGGCGACGGTCTCCCGGGCTGGCTGCTGCGCCATCAGCCTGGGCCGGGCACCGGCCGGGCCAGTTCGGCGGCGACCGCGCCGGCGAAGGCCCGCATGGAGGGGAACTCCCAGTCGGGCCTGACCTGGACGCTCGGCCGTGGTGTGGCGCCCGTCCCCGGCCGGTCGTGGCGGCGGTTGATCCAGACGGTCGGCAGCCCGGCCCGCTTGGCCGGCACGTGATCGTGGAACAAGCTCTGCGCCACGTGCAGCAGCCTGCCCCGGGGTATGCCCAGCCGGTCCACCTCGGCCAGCAGGGCCTCGAAGTTCCGCGGCGACGGCTTGTAGGAACCCACGTCCTGGGCGGTGATAACGCTGGTGAATGCGACGCCGAGCCGCCGGTTGCTGGCCGCGAACGAATCCCTGTCGACGTTGGACAGGATGATGAGCCGGTAGTGCCGGGACAGCTCGGTGAGCGCCCCGGCCGAATCGCCGAACGCCGGCCAGTCCGGCACGGAACGGCCGAGCCGCTCCGCGTCCTCGTCGCTCACTGTGGCGCCCAGTTCCGCGCCGAGGCCCCGGAGGCTGCGGGCGAGGATGAGCGGATAGGCGTCGCCCGGGTGTTCTTGCTCGGACCGTTCCTCCTGCCCGGAGTAGGCCACCAGCAGCGCCTCGTCATCCAGCGTGAGCCCGCGCGAGCGCGCCCATGGCCCGAGCACGGCCGCCAGCCCGGCCTCCCAGTCGATCAATGTCCCGTAGCAGTCGAAGCTCAGCGCCTCGAAATCGGTCAGCCTCATCGCTTCCCTCTCCGTTACCCGGCCGCGCCGGCGATCTGGCCGAGGAAGAAGTGCTCGGCGGTGTTCATGTGCTCGTTCCACGCCTGGACGGCGGCCTGCTCATCGCCCGCGCGCAGGGCGGCCAGGAGGACGGCGTGCTCGTGGGCGATCTGCCCGGCGTCCCGGTAGGCCGGCCGCAGCTGGGCGATGAGCAGCCGCAGCTCGGCTCCGGCCTCGTTGAACGTGCGCAGCAGCCGGGCCGACCCGGCCGCGGCAAGCACGGCGCGGTGAAAGGCGATGTCCGCGTCCGCGACCTTGTCCCAGGACACCTGGCCGGCCAGCGCGGTGAAGTCATCGAGCGCCGCCTGCACGCCGTCGAGCGACGGCCCGTTCCGCAGGACCAGCCGTACCGCGGCTACTTCGACCGGCCCGCGCAGCCGGTACAGGTCCACCGCGTCGGCCGCCGTGAACGAGCGCACCCGGGCGCTCTGCCCCCGGTCCCGCTCCAGCAGCCCATCGGCGACCAGCATCTGCACCGCCGCCCGGATCGTCGGGCGCGCGGCGCCGAACTCCGCCGTCAGCTCCGTGTCGCGCAGCTCCTGGCCGCCGGCGTATTCCCCGGCCAGCAACCGCCTCCGCAGCTCGGCCGCCACCGCGTCGGCCACCGTGACCGTTTCCACACTCATATGTATGACTGTATAACAGATAGCCAGATATGCAAACTGATTGGTGACCGCGGGCGGGAGGCTGGGAGCCCCCAGGAACCGAAAGGCACTCGACAGCCGGAAACCGGGTCGGCGCCGGGCCTCATCAGAAGACTTGAGGCCCGGCGAGAGCGATGTCCATCCTTGGTGAGCCTCGTCAGCCCGGCGGCCATGGCTGTTGCTTACGGCGGGCGCGGAAGTTTCTGTTCTTGATCATGTTGCCGCAGGTGGCCATGTCGCACCAGGTGCCGCGGCGGGTGGGCGAACGGTCGTAGAAGGCCCACCGGCACTCGGGATTCCGGCAGATCTTCAGGCGCTGCCAGGTGCCCTGCTGCTGGGCGTCCCTGACGATCAGGAGCAGCCCGGCCAGGCCGCCGGCCAGGGTCTGCGGCTCGGTGGCCAGCAGAATGTGCCCGGCTGGATCGACGCTCAGCTTCGGGCTGCCCGCCCGGGCCAGGGCGCCGAGCGGCACGAGTTCCTCAGCCGCCGGCCGGGTGCCGCCGCCGTTGTGGGCGAGCAGGGCGCGCAGGCTCTCCCGCACCTCGCGCGCCTGGCGCAGCTCCGGCTCTCCGAGGCTGGCGCCGGTGGCGGCCAGGCCGGCTTCGCGCAGCCATGGACCCGCCGTTTCCGCGCGGTCCAGGAGATCCGTGCCGTGTTCTGCGTCCCAGGTGTTGACGAACGCCTGGACCAGGAGCAGCGGTACAGGGGCCGGCCTGCTCTCATCGGGGTTCGCCCACGACGGAAGTTCCACGCCGTCCTCTCGTGACCTTTAAAGACTTTTAACCGGTCATGCATGACCAGTATAATCCAGTTATAGGTCACGACGAGACTCGCCGAGCATGGCCAGCGGACTGCGGCTCCCGGCGCTCAGGCGAATCGAGACGGAGGTGCTCATGCTCCTCGTGACAGAGCAGGAAGGAACCTGCCCCGTGGCCAAGCGGGCGGGCGTATGGGACCGGATCATGACCCGCGCCCGGTCCTTCACGCTTGACGGCCAGCTCGCCGGCGGCGCCTCGCCGGAGGCCACCGTCCGGCTCGCGCTCCGCGCCCAGCAGCTCACCAGCATGCGCGAACGTCGCGGGCTGGCCCTTGGCATCGCACACATCCTCGCCAGCGCGACGCAGCCGCCGGGGTCGCACTGGCTGCCCATCCAGGTCTGCCGGGACCGGGTGCTGGCCGCGGCGGACGACTTCCGGGCCCTGGCGGGCCTGCTGCTGAAGCCGGCGCCGGTTCCCGCTCAGGGGGTGGCACAGACCAGCCTGCTGCTGCACGACGGCGGCAGCCCGCTCTACCGGCGCAGTTCCCCCGAAGACCTGCGCGCCCGCATCCGTCAGGCCGTCCAGGTGCTCGGCTCCCTCACCGGCCCGTAGGAATCACACCGGATCCGGGCACGGCCCGCTGCGTGCCGACGGTCACGCGGTACCGTGCGGGCATGACCGATGACGCCGCCGCCATGCTCGAGGTCGCGATCGAGGAAGCGCGCGGTGGGCTGGCCGAGGGCGGGATTCCCATCGGGGCGGCGCTGTTCGGCGCGGACGGGCGGTTGCTCGGCCGCGGCCATAACCGGCGGGTACAGGACGGCGACCCATCCATGCACGCCGAGACGGCGGCGTTCCGGGCCGCCGGGCGGCAGCGCAGCTACCGGGGCACCACGATGGTGACCACCTTGTCGCCCTGCTGGTACTGCAGTGGGCTCGTCCGCCAGTTCGGGATCAGCAACCTGGTGGTGGGTGAGGCGACGACGTTCGCAGGCGGCCATGAGTGGCTGGCCCACCACGGTGTCGCCGTGACGCTGCTGGACGACACCAGGTGCAAGGCTCTGATGAAGGACTTTATCGAGCGGAATCCCCGGTTGTGGTTCGAGGACATCGGCGAAGCCGAGCCGGGCGAGGCCGGGGACAATAACACCTCATCGTGATAACGCAGCCGCTATCGGGTGGTTCCTGGCTACTATGCGCGGGTGGACGCTGAATCCCCTGGGCTGCTGCCACGCCGTAGCACGACCCGGCCTAAACGCGTGGGCCGCCATCGTAGCCCTGACCGGCTATCGGTACCGGCCGCCGCTCCCGTTCTCGTGCTCGCGGTCCCGGCCGCGCAGTCGGCCGCCAGTGAGGCGATCGCCACCGGCATAGCCGACGTGGCGAGTTCCCTGTGCCCGGGGGCCGTCATCCAGGCTGGGTACGCGGATGGCGGGCGGGCCAGCCTGGCCGCCGTGCTCGGCTCGATCGTGGCGGCGCGCCCGGGCGGATCTGAAGCTGCCAGCTGGGACGGCGCAGCACTGGACGGTGGGGACGCGGCCGGGCCGGACGAGCTCAGCCCGTACGCGGCGGTCGTCGTGCCGCTGGCCATCACGCCCGATCCCGGACGGGATGCCTGGATCAGGCAGACCGTCGCGGAGGCGGGCCCATCCGTGGTGAGCACGGATCAGCTCGGGCCGCACCCACTGCTGGCCGGCGCCCTGCACGACCGGCTGACCGAGACCGGCCGGGTCGGCCAGCGCCGGATCGCGGGCCTCAGCCTGGTCAAGCTGGAGGTCGGCGTGCTCGTGGTCGCGGCCGGCGGCGAGGATGCCCGCCAGACGGCGGAGACCGCCGCGGTACTGCTCACCGCCAGGCTGGGCGTGCCGGTCGCCGCCGTCTGCCTGGACAGCAAGGCAGGCCTGGACCACGGCGTCGCCGCGCTGCGCGGCGCCGGGGCTTCACACCTGGTGATGGCGCCATACCTCATCGGGCCCGAGGCCGGCCCGGGTGAGCTGGCCGGGGCAGCCGCCGCGGTAGGGGCAGAATGCGCGCCGGTGATCGGCGCCCATCCGGCCATCGGGCAGCTCGTCACCATGCGCTATGGGACGGCCCTGCTCGGCCAGCAGCCGGGCGGCCCGGCCCGGGCCGGGCCGTTAGACCACGCCGGGCAGCGACACGCCGGGCACCGCAGCACCGGGAGCTGGTTCGACAAGCCCGCTCCGGCGGCGCCGCACGGCCGGCTGACCAACGGGCCGCGGTGACGAAGACCACCGGGGGTCAGGCGGCATAGACCGTCACGCCGTCCACCACGGACGAGGTCAGCCTGCCATCGCGGACCAGGACGTCCAGGTGGGCGGCGGTCTCCATGACCGCCATCATCTGGTTGAACGGATCCAGTTCGTCGAAGTGACGTTCCCGGCGCGTCCAGGTCAGCGCCCTCGCGGCTTCGTAGCCGGTGCCCGCGCCGCGGGTGATCACATCGGCGCAGGCGTCGAGACGCCTTGCGTGATGGGCGGTCAGCTCGTCGATCC
>Ga0070733_10000498_pt1 | contig 31808 bp, 24 predicted proteins | sample Coa_R1_9_FD_66450 | JGI IMG/M metagenome (GOLD analysis project Ga0070733, IMG submission 66450) | Surface soil microbial communities from Centralia Pennsylvania, which are recovering from an underground coalmine fire - Coalmine... | ecosystem: Environmental > Terrestrial > Soil > Unclassified ...
CAGACGACATATCTCACTTCGGACCACCTGGGCAGCACGCGCGCGGTGACAAGCGGAGGAGGAGGAACGCTGGCTCGCTACGATTAGCCCCCTTCGGCGACGAGCTGAACGTGGGCACGGACGGTCGCACTCAAAGGAGTACAGTTGTTGCCGGGGCGGCGGGCAGCCAATCGGCTGTGTCACTGGGGACATCGCGTCTCGTAGATTCACACTCCAACCGGAGAATGATTGTCTTGCGAGAGTCAAGACATCGATCACACTTCCTGAGGAACTGCTTGTCCGCCTGGATCGCGTCAACAAGAACCGGTCCGTGGTGCTGGAGAGAGAGCTGCCCTCGCCTACCTGAGCTTCCTGGACCAGCAGGCGCGAGACCGTAGGGACATCGCGATTATCGGGCGGAGCGCCAAGCGTCTGAACTGCGAAGCCCAAGACGCGCTCGAGTATCAGCGGACCGCATGAAGCGGGCGAGTTGTACCTGGTGCGGAAACCGGGCGCTCAGGATCCTCGCAAGGAACGCGTATTCGTCATCGTTAGCCGCCAGGCCTTGATTGACTCCCGGTTTTCGGCCGTGACCTGCGCTCCGGTCTACTCCAGGCACGATGGACTGAGCGCTCAGGTGCACGTCGGCCCGGTGAGGGTTTAAAGCAAGAGTCCGATGTCCACTGCGACGAACTCGTGAGTCTCTGCAAGTCCGTGCTGACTCATGGGGGCAGCGATGTTTCTTCCCTGACTGCCTCATTCCGAAAATTGACACTGCCCGACGACAAGTTGTTACTCTAGTTTTGGCGCTTCTCACTTGTCTGACGAATCGGTTTGCCCTGGCCGTGTGCATGGCCCTTCCGGTTGTTGGCCTGCTTAGCTCCAGTCACCACAACGGGAGGAAAGAGAATGGTTACATTTCCGAATAGAGTCTTGTTCGTTGGCTTTGGCGCGGTAGCGCGTTGCACGCTGCCTATCCTGCTCAAGCACCTCAGCGTCGACCCCAAGCGCATCACCATCCTTGAGTTTGATCCGAACGACGACGCCCTGAAGCCCTGGATCGAGCGGGGCATGACGTTCATCAAGGATCGTGTGACGCCAGAGAACCTGGGGAGCCTGCTGGGACAGCACGCCTCGGACGGAGACCTCCTGATCGACCTCGCGTGGAACATCGATGCCTGCGAAATCCTGCAATGGTGCCACGACCGGGGCGTCCTCTATGTGAACACATCGGTAGAGCTCTGGGATCCGTACGCTGGAGCCGAAAACAAGCACCCTACCGAGCGAACCCTCTACTGGCGGCACATGAATCTGCGGCGGATGATCGCCGAATGGAGTGAGCCCGGGCCGACAGCGGTGATCGAGCACGGAGCGAACCCAGGCCTGATCAGCCATTTCACCAAGCACGCGCTCCTGGACATCGCCCATCGGGCACTCGCGGAGAAGAAATTCGGCGAGGCGCAGTCGGAGACGATCGCTCATCACGCCAAGGCGCAGAACTTTAATCACTTGGCGCAGCAACTCGGCGTCAAGGTCATTCACTGTAGCGAGCGCGACACGCAGATCACGGATCAGCCCAAACAGGTGAACGAGTTCGTCAATACCTGGAGCGTCGAGGGCTTCCGCGAAGAGGGGACAACCACCGCCGAGATGGGTTGGGGCACCCATGAAAAGGAGCTGCCTGCCTACGCCTACGAGCATCCGGACGGCCCCAAGAGTCAGATCTGTCTGGCGCGGATGGGCATCAATACCTACGTAGCAACCTGGGTGCCGCCGGATCACAACGTCATCGGCATGATCGTCCGCCACGGCGAGGCGTTCAGCATCACCGAAAAGCTCACCGTTTGGGAAGACGGCAAAGCGACCTACCGTCCCACGGTCCACTACGCCTATTGTCCGTGCGACTCCGCCATTGCCTCGCTCAACGAATTGCGTGGCTACGACTACCGGTTGCAGCCGAAGATCCGCATTATGACCGATGAAATCACCAAAGGGGAGGATATTCTGGGCGCGCTGGTGATGGGGCATCCGTATCATTCGTGGTGGTGCGGAACCGATCTCGAGATCGAGGAGTCGCGCCGCCTGGTGCCGCACCAGAACGCTACCACGATGCAGGTGGCCATCTCGGTTGTCGCCGCGTGCATGTGGATGGTCGAGAACCCGCGCCGGGGGCTGTGCGTGCCTGACGACTTGCCCCATGAATATGTGCTTGGCGTCAGCAAACCTTACCTGGGCAAGTTCATTTCCGTGGCTTCGGATTGGACCCCGCTAAAGCATTACGCCAACGCATTCGCCGGCTATAACAAGCCGCAGGTTGACCTGTCCGACCCATGGCAGTTCAAGAATTTTCTCATCACGGAAGGCGACGGCATCTAAGTTGCGGATGGCAAGCCATGGACCACAAGAAACTGCTTCAACTGGCCAAAAAACACGGCACGCCGATTGTCGTCATAGATCATAAGGTACTCCGAAACAACTACGAGCAATTCCGAAAGTACCTGCCGCGCGTGCAGGTCTACTTTGCGGTAAAAGCGAACAACCACCCTGCAATCGTGCAGACGCTCTACGACGCGGGAGCCAGTTTCGACGTAGCCAGCATGGCTGAGTTCCTGGAGGTTCACGAAAAGATCAAACATCTCCCCGCGAAAGAGCGGCAGGATTTCATCTGGGATCGCATCATTTACGCGAACCCGATCAAAGCGATTGAGACGCTCCAGCGGCTGGATCCCTACAAGCCGCTGGTCACCTACGATAACCACGACGAGGTAATCAAAATCGCCCGCCATGCACCGCACTCGGGCCTGGCGCTGCGGTTGCGCGTCCCTAACACCGGATCGGTCGTGGAACTGTCAAGCAAGTTCGGTGCGTTAGCCGGCGAGGCCGTAGACCTGATCGCGTTCGCTCACAATAACAAACTGGTGGTGGAGGGGCTGAGCTTTCACGTCGGCAGCCAGTGCACCAACCCGGCAAATTACAGCCAGGCGCTGCACCTGGCGGCGGGCATCTTCGCGGAGGCCAAGGCGCGTGGCTTCGATCTCAAGCTCCTCGACATCGGCGGTGGTTTTCCTGCTCACTACGACGACACCGTCCCTCCCTTCAGGAGACTCGCCAAAATGATCAACGCCGAGTTGGACCGGCTTTTCCCCGAACCGATTGAGATTCTCGCTGAGCCGGGGCGTTTCCTGGTCGCCTCCGCCGTCACTGCCGTCTCCCAGATCATCGGCAAGGCCGTTCGCGGCGGCAAGCTTTGTTACTATCTCAACGACGGCGTCTATCATACCTATAGCGGCGTCATCTTCGATCACGCCCAGTACCCCGTGAGAAGTTTCAAGAAAGGCCCGACGCAGATCTGCTCCGTTTTCGGCCCCACGTGCGATGCCCTCGATACCATCAGCCTCACCGAGCAACTCCCGGATCTGGCGATCGGCGACTTGGTCTACTCAGAAAACATGGGTGCCTATTGTGCCGCCAGCAGTACGTCCTTCAACGGCTTCCCGCCCGCCAAGGTTGTGCATGTGAACCAATAGTTGCGCTCGTGCATTCGCGGGCTGAAGCGTTGTTACGCGGCAGCTTTCAGCTTCTTCACCAGAACTTTCGAGTTTCGCCCGTTGTGGTCGTATTTCTCGCGGCGGGCCGGTGGCAGGTCCCCAGGCGAGCCTTCGGTAAAACCGCCCTTTGATTGGAAATAAGTAAACGTCTGGGTCGATAGCGCGATCAATTCAGTCAGGCCCATCTCGCGAGCTTTGTTTTCGACGAATTGAAGCAGCTTTCGGCCGATGCCCTGGTTTTCGTGGGACGGATTGACGTAGAGACTGGCGAGTTCGCCCTGTTGTTGCGCGGGATAAACGTGCAACGCCACGCACGCGACCGGGTTCTTGTCGATTTCGAAAATGTAGTAATCCGCCAGGTTCTTCTCAATCTCAGCGCGCGTCCGCCGGACCAGCTCTTCGGCCTCCACTGCCTTCTTGGTCAACTGCTGGATGGCCCGGATATCTTTCTTTTTGGCCGGCCGGATCTGTTCGTATTCGTTGGCGTAAATCAGCGTGCCGATACCCTCGTTGGAGAAAACTTCCGCGAGCAGCCCTTCGTCCTCGCGGCCATTGACAATGTGAACGCGCTGAACGCCCGCGGCGCACGCCGCAGCCGCGTGGCGAGCCTTGGAAACCATTTCCGGGACAAATCCGCCTGCCGCGGACTGTACAAGTTTCTGTAAATCCCCCACCAGCATGTGGCGAATCAGTTCACCGTTGTACCGCAACCCATCCTGCGAGGTAATGAAAATCAACTTGGTCGCCTTCAGGGCTTCGGCCGCCGCCACCGCGATGCTGTCGGAATTGGCGCGGTACGTCTTGCCGTCGCCATCAAAACCGAATGGCGGAACCACCGGAACAATACCCTGGTTCAACAACGTTTGAAGAAGTTCAATATCAACACGCTCGACCTTCCCCGTAAACAGTTGGTCGACGCCATGGATGATCCCCAGCGGATGCGCCACGATGGCATTCGTGCAGGCGGCGCGGAGGTCGTTGGCGGAAAGACCTTGAAGGATCTCGTGCGTGAGACGGTTCGCGGCTTCCAGGGCCAGCTGCAAGGTCGCGGCATCGGTAACGCCTGCGCCATCGAGGTTGGACGCTTGGACTCCCTGCTTCTCGGCAAGATCCTTAATTTGCTCCGCCGCCCCGTGCACCAGCACTACGCGAATGTTCAAGGATCGCAGCACTGCCACGTCCAGAAGGATGTTGGCGAAGTTCTCCTCCGTGACGATGCCGCCGTCCACGGCAAGAATGAAGGTCTTTTCGCGGAATTGCGGAATGTATTGAAGAATCCCGCGCAGGTCGGTTAGCTTCACGTGAGCACCTAGGGATCCCGCGGCCCCAACCCGCGGATCTCCTCACCTTAACAAATCCTTCGGCCACGTCGGGGGCGCCGCGGTTACCGTCCTCGTCGCGACTTATTCGACCGTCTCCTTAAGCTTGATCGGCTTGACGTCCGGCTCCTGCTTCCGCCTCGCGGCGCCCGAAAATCCAAACAGCCAGATCAACGCGGCCGCGATCACGATCAACATCAGCCAGCGTGTGGCGGAGGCGAGCAGCGCGGCAGTGATCTCCGGCCATTGGAAATGAAAGCGCCGCAGGCGATCGGCGCGATCCAGCATCCAATGCCAAGCCGTGTGCGCCACCAGCGCAGAGAGGATGATGGTCCCCATCCGTTCCGCCACTACGAACCGGAATAGCGCATCCAGCACCGGAATCAGCAACAGAAGCACCAGAAGCTGGCCTAGTTCGACGCCGAGATTGAAGGAAAGCAGCGACGTCAAAAGGTGCGACCCGGCGAACTGCATCGTATCGCGCAGCACGAAGGAAAAGCCGAAGCCGTGCACCAGGCCGAACCCGAATGCCGTCACCCAGCGGCGTCGCAGCGTGCTTCCTCCGACGATGTTTTCGAGCGCCATATAGAGGATGGAAATCGCGATCAGGGTTTCGATCAGCGGCGGGAACCAAAGCGCATCCGGTGCCAGGTTGTAGGCCGACGCGATCAACGTGATTGAGTGTGCCACCGTGAACGCAGTCACCACCGGAACCAGCGCGCCAAAGCGCCGGAACGGGATCACCAGGCACAGCAGGAACAGCAGGTGGTCCGTGCCATCCAGAATATGCAGGAACCCTAGCTTGATGAAACGCAGCGCGGCCTGGCTCCAATGCGGATCGAGCCGGACCAGTCCCGGATCGCCCTCGTATTCAAACGCACGAATTACCCCGCTCGGCGGCAGGAAGCGCAGGACGGTCAGCACGCGAACGCCCAGCCGGTCGAGCGCCGGGTGAATGGAAAAGTTGGATTGATCGGAGCGAATCGGGTACTCGAACAGCACGTCGAGCATGACCTGGTTCCAATACACTTCGGTGCTGTCGGGAAGCATTGCGCCGGTGACGTGCGCCAGCGCCTCGTCGTAGGTGGCGAAGGATCTGTCGGAAGGCAGCGATATGCGAGTTTCGACAACACGCGGCTTGGGCAGGAGCGTGTCGTTCTCATAAAGCTGGATGGCGTCGGAGATCCACAGCGTCGCGGCGTCCGGCAGCAGGTGGGCCGTCCGCGCCAGATCCAGGTAGCCCGCGCCGCGCGAGGGAAAATCGACGTCGCGCATGGCCTGGAGCGGCACCCGCAGCAGCACGTTCAGCCGGCCGCCGGATGGCTTGATGAACCCGCGGACCGTCACGTCATTCGGAATGTCGTGGGCCCAAGCTCCCGGAGCCAGAGCCAAAAGTAAGGCCGCGAAAGTGGGCTTCCGTTTCACAACCAATCGTGTATAGTAGCTTACATTGTATGAGTGCAAGGACGCGGCATGAGGAGTTTATGAAACGTGATTTCCGCATTGGCGCAGGGTTTTTGGCTCTGTTGTCCGGGCTTGGGGTGTCTTCCGCCGTCTTCGAGAAGCGGGCTGTGGTGGAGGCTGCCGCGGTGCAGGCTCCGCGATTTGAAGTGGATCCGCTGTGGCCCAAGCCGCTGCCGAATCACTGGATCATGGGACAGGTCATCGGTGTGTCCGCCGACGCCCAGGATCACATCTGGATCATTCATCGCGCCGGATCGCTGGAGGCGGGCGAGGTGCATGCCACCACCAAGCCGCAGATCGCGCAGTGTTGCGCGCCCGCGGATCCGGTGCTCGAATTCGATCAAGCCGGGAACTTGATCGGGCACTGGGGTGGGCCGGGTAACGGCTACGATTGGCCCGACTCGAATCACGGAATCACGGTCGACTACAAGGGCAACGTGTGGATTGCCGGCAATGGCCAGGGCACCGCAACCAGCGCTCGCGGTGCGATCAATGGCGCGGATGAGGAAACGCCCGCGGCCGGCGGACGCGGTGCGGCAGCGAAAGGCGGTCCGGCTCCGTTCCAAAGCTACTACGACAATATGGTCCTGAAGTTCACCCAGGACGGAAAGTTTCTGATGCAGATCGGCAAGCCCAGGAGCAGTAAAGGCAGCAACGACGTCGAGAATTTGCGGCGGCCAGCCAAAACCTTCGTCGATCCCAAGACCAATGAGCTGTACGTCGCGGACGGCTACGGGAATCATCGCGTGATCGTGTTCGACGCGGATACCGGAAAATATAAGCGGCATTGGGGCGCGTACGGTCACAAGCCCGACGACACCGACCCAGGGCCGTATAATCCCGACGCGCCGCCCCTGCAACAGTTCCGCAATCCGGTGCATTGCGCCGAGCTTACGCACGACAATCTGCTGTACGTTTGCGATCGCGTCAACGACCGCATCCAGGTGTTCCATCCCGACGGGACCTTCATCAAAGAGGCTTTTATCGAAAAGCAGACGCGAGGATCCGGCTCGGCCTGGGACATCGCGTTTTCGAAGGATGCGCAGCAGAAGTATATTTACCTCGCCGACGGCGAGAATGACCGCGTGCATATAATGGATCGCGATTCGCTGGAGATCTTGACCACCTTCGGCGAAGGCGGCCGGCAGCCGGGCGAGTTTTATGGAGTGCACAGCATCGCCACGGATTCCAAAGGCAACATCTACACCACGGAAACCTACCGCGGCCAGCGCGTGCAAAAGTTCACGTACAAAGGGTTGGGGCCCGTGACATCGAAGGATCAGGGCGTGTTGTGGCCCAAGTCGGCAGGGAAGTAGCCAGGCGGTACGCAGAGATTCCCATGCGGACACGCCGCCAGTTTCTCCGGGCCAGCGCGATCGCTCCCGTTGTGATCGCTCGGGCTCCGCGCTTGTTCGCGGCGGACTACGATCTGGTCATTCGAGGCGGCCGGGTGCTGGACGCCTCCCAGCATATCGATCGCGTCGCGGACGTGGCGATTCGTGACGGCCGGATCGCGGCGATTCAACCCAACATCCCCGTGGATGCGGCCAAGGAAGCAATCGACGCGCGAGGAAAGCTGGTGACGCCGGGCCTGATCGACATCCACACGCATTTGGCGGACAAGGAAATGCCTCCGGGGACCTGCCTCGCCGACGGAGTCACTTCGCTCATCGACGCCGGCTCGCTCGGCGCCGAAAACGTCGACCCGCTCTTGAAGATTGCCCAGACCTCACCCAACCGCGTGCGCATTCTTTTGAACATCGCCAATCACGGGATTGCACCCGGAGGAGTCGGCGAGCTGCTCGACATCCAGAGCGCAGACGTCGCCGCGGCCCGCCGTGTCATCGAGCGTAACCGCCAGTGGATCGTCGGCATCAAAGCCCGGCTCTCGAGTTCCGTCGCGGGGGACCATGATTTGGAGGCGCTGCGCCGCGCGCGGCAAGTGGCCGATCCGCTGAAGGTGCCGATCATGGTTCACGTCGGCCAAACTGTGTCGCCCCTGCCTGCGATCCTCGCGCTGCTCCGGCCGGGCGACATCGTCACGCACGTCTACTCTCCTCCGCCTCACGGGATTTTGGACGACAACGGCCAGGTGTTACAGCAAGTGCGTGATGCCAGAAAGCGGGGGGTTCTATTCGATATCGGGAACGGCCGGACAGGGCACCTCACCTGGGAGGTCGCTGAACGCGCCCTTCAGCAGGACTTCCTGCCGGACACCATCTCCTCCGATTTAACGGCGGCTTCACGAACGTATCAGGTCTTCAACTTTCCGAATGTGTTGTCGAAATTTCTGCTTCTGGGGATGCCGGTGGACCAGGTGATCGCACGCGCGACGACCAATGCCGCTCGTGCGATTCCCGAATTCAAGGCCTACGGGACGCTCAAGCCCGGCGCGGTCGCGGACGTAACTGTGCTCGACCTTCAGGAAGGCGACTTCGATTTCGTCGACAACTTGGACGCGAAACGGCAAGGGCATAAGAAGCTGGTGGCCCATGCGGTGATCGTCGGCGGCAAGCGGGCGCAGGCGTAAGCCAAACCCTAACCGCCTTTTGTTCCACGAGGTTCCCCAAGCATGTCTACAATTGGGAAGAAGTGTCCATGCAAACCGTCCTGGTCATCGACGACGATGAAAGTCTCCGCGACACCATCGGTCTGATGCTTGAAAACGAAGGGTTTCGACCCATTCTGGTGGCCGGCGGAGTAGCCGGTCTGGAGCAGGCTTTCTCCGTCAAGCCCAGCCTGATTCTGGTGGACCTGCGCATGCCCGGAATGAGCGGCGTGGATGTTTGCAAGCGGCTGCGGGCCGCCGGGGCCAAGACTCCGGTGATCGTGCTGAGCGCGTTGGGAGATGAAATCGATAAGGTGCTGCTGCTCGAAATCGGCGCTGACGATTACGTGGTCAAGCCCTTCGGCACGCGGGAACTGCTGGCGCGGATTCGTGCTTTGCTGCGCCGGTCCACCCCCGAGGCCGCGTCCGCATTGTCTTTTTCCGACGTCGAGGTGGACTTGGATCAAAGGGTCGTCCGGCGGGCGGCTGACGAGGTGAGGCTGACGCGCGCCGAGTTCAACCTGCTGGCGTTCTTTCTTCAGAATCCCGGCCGCGCGCTCTCGCGCGATGTCATCTTGAACTCGGTGTGGGGATATGAGTCCTTCCCCAATACGCGCACCGTGGACGCCCATGTGGTCCGGCTACGCCAGAAGTTGGAGCCTGACCCCGAGACGCCTCGCCACTTCCTCACGATGCATGGCGTGGGCTACCGGTTTCTGCCGTGACCGTGCCGCTTCATCCCGCCCTCGATCCGCCCCTCACCATTCTGCTGGTGGACGATGCCTTGGACTGCGTGGCCATGCTGGACGTGGCTCTGCAAACGCTGCCGGGAGTCGTCGTGCGCTGCGCCCATAGCGCGGAACACGCGCTCGAGATTCTTGCGCTAGGCCGGGTCTCCGCACTTGTCACCGATATTCAATTGCCTGGGATGACCGGGATTGAACTCATAACGCGGATTCGCCAGGAGCCCGGGCTTCACGCGCTCCCAATCGTGGTAGTGAGCGCAGTAGTCGATCCTTCAGCGCCGCGCGCCGCCCTCGCTTCCGGCGCCAACGCTTTCTTCCCCAAGCCATTCTCGCCGGCGGCTGTTCGCCGGAAACTGGAGGAATTGATGTATGCCTGACAAGTGCCCCGCCAAACGGTGGATGTTCGCGCTCTTCGCAAGCGCCGTGTCCTTGGTACAAGCACAGCCGGTACAAGCACAGCCGGTACAAGCACAACCGTCTCCGGATTTGCAGCAGGTGCTGGAGCGGCTGGACCGCCTGGAAACCCAGAACCGCGAACTGATGACCGAAATCCGGGCGCTGCGCCAGCAGCTCGATTCCACCAAGGCAGCTCCGGAGAACTCCCCGCCCGCAGCTCAGGAGCCGGCTCCCTTGGCTGACCGCGTGGACGTAGCGGAGCACAGAATCGCCCAGCAGGATCAGGAGAAAATCTCCAGCGAGCATCGGCTTCCCGTGACGCTTACCGGCATGCTTCTGTTCAATTCCTTCTGGACCGGCCGTGGCGGTGGGGGCCAAGCGAATCCGACCATCGCGCCCGAAACCAGCGGGCCGGTGAACGCCGGAGGCACCTTCCGCCAGAGCGTCGTGGGACTGAAGTACGACGGGCCGGATATCGCCGGCGGCGGAAAAATCACTGGTTCGGCGTATATTGATTTCTTCGGCGGCACCGGCGTTACGCTGAATCAATTGCTGCGCCTGCGTGTGGCGTCGGTCAACGCGGTGTGGAAGCATACCACCGTCAGCGTCGCGTTGGACAAACCGATTATGGCGCCGAGAGAGCCGGATTCGCTGGCCCAGGTCGGTGTCTCGCCGCTGACATCGGCGGGAAATCTGTGGCTGTGGCAACCGCAAGTGCGGGTGGAGCAACGGTTTGACTTTGGCGATGAGGCTGGTCTTCGGGCGCAGTTGGGCGTTTATCAAACCTCCGAGAGCGGCACCGGTCTTGCCACCGTATATGCCAGTTCCCTGGCAAGCTCGCGCCCCGGATACGAAGGCCGTTTCGAATTCTGGAAGTCCCACGGCGAGAATCATCGCATCGAGATCGCGCCCGGTTTCCATTTCAGCACCACCAGGGTGCTGGGCCAATCCGCGCCTTCTCAAATCTTTTCCGTGGATTGGTTGATTCGCCCGGTGCGGTTGATCGATTTTACGGGGACGTTTTTCGCCGGTGAAAACACCGGCGTGGTGGGCGGGTTGCGCCAGGGAGTGAGCGTCTTTTACGACGGAGAGGTTCGTTCGGTGCGGGCGCAGGGTGGTTGGGCGCAACTCAAGTTTCACCTCACTTCCCGCGCTACGCTTAATTTCTATGGCGGGCAGGAAGATGATCGGAACAGCGATCTGGGCTCGGGCGGCATCTCCAAGAACCAGTCCTATGCCGGGAACTTCATGTACCGCTTCGGCTCGAATATTCTGGCGAGTTTCGAAAGCTCCCAGGTGCGTACCACTTACCTATTTTCCGGAACACGGATTTTTCCCCATTATGACCTCGCGATTGCATACTTGTTTTAGCTTGATAGCGCTGCTGGCTCTGTCCCTGGCCGTCCCCATGTCTGGCGGCAGCGTGAGGGGACGGGTGGAGTTGCGCGACTCCAAAGACGCCGCTGTCCGTAAGAAAATGGACTTTTCGGGGGTAGTGGTCTGGCTGGAGCCGATGAATGGAAAGCCGCCGCTGCCGGCCGCGGGGCATGCCACCATGGTGCAAAAGGACAAGACTTTCACGCCGCACATTCTGGCCATCGGGATGGGCACAACCGTCGATTTCCCCAACGCTGATCCCATCTTTCACAATGCGTTTTCGAACTACGACGGCAAAATATTCGACGTGGGCCTGTACCCTCCCGGAAAATCACGCAGCGTGCCCTTCTCAAAGGCCGGGATTGTGCGCGTGTTTTGCAACATCCATGCCACCATGAGCGCGGTGATCGCCGTGCTCGACACGCCTTACTTCGACACCACAAAGAAGGACGGCAGCTTCGAGATTCCGGGGGTTCCGCCCGGGGAATACCGGCTGCATCTGTTCCATGAACGCGCTACCGCCGCTACGCTCGACGCAGCCGAACGCCGCGTGACCGTAACGGGAGCCGAAAGCGCGACGTTGCCCTCCATTGCCGTTTCCGAAAGCGGCTATATCGCTGAGCCTCACATGAACAAGTTCGGCCACGACTATTCTCCGCCTCCGGACGAGCGCGGCGTATATCCGGCGGTGCGCAAATGAGACCGCTCCGATCCATGCCGCTGTTGTCGAGAATCTTCCTCTCCACGTCCATCGCGATCACCGCGCTGTTCGCCGTCATGGGCTGGATTCTTCAGGAGCAGTTTGTCCGCAGCGCGTCTCAAGGCGTGGATGAGGAGGTGCGCGCCAGCTTCCAGGCGTACGACTCGCTGTGGCGGGAGCAGGCGAATGAGCTGGCGAACGTGAGCCTCGTATTGAGCCGTACGCTCCCGGTTCGAGCGGCTCTCGGCACCGGCGACAAAGCCACCATTCGCGACGCCGCGGGTGAGATGTGGGACAGGATCTCGCAACCCGGCACGTTGTTCCTGATCGCCGAGCCCAGCGGCGGGGTGATCGCGGCGTCCGGAACTTCGGGAACCTACCAGGCCGGGCTCACCGACGCTCCCTTCGTGCGCGCGGCCGCGAACCAGTTTCCCGGCCAGGCCCGGGGATTCGTGGTGCTCGACGGCCAGATCTACCAGATCGTGGTTACGCCGGTATATGTGGCCAGCGGCCAAGACACGGCGTTAATCTTAATCAACGTTCTGGTGGCGGGAATCCGTGTGGATGCGGCCTTGGGCCAGGAGTTGAAGGCCTCCACCGGCGGAAGCGACTTTGTGTTCCTGGTGAACGGCAAAGTGGCGGCGTCCACGCTGGGGCCGCGCCCTCAGAAGGAAATCGAGTCCGGCCGGCTTCCCCACGGGCAGGCGCAACAGGTCTCCCTCGCGGGATCGGATTACTATCAGTTCTCTTCGACGCTTACCGATGTTCAGAAGAATCCGGTTGGCGAACTGCGCATTCTACGGTCTCTGGACGCCTCCAAGGCGCGCATCGGGGAGATGCGCTCCCGGCTGGTCAAGCTGTGGATCGGGGCGATACTGGCGGGAATCGGCCTGACGTACTTGTTGGCCCGGAGGCTGCTCCGTCCCGTGCAGGAACTGAGCCGCGCAGCCGCGGAAATCGGCAAGGGCAATTATGATGTTCGTGTCACGGTGCAGGGGCAGGATGAATTTGGACGCTTGGCCGAGACCTTCAACAGCATGTGCGCGTCCATCCGCCAGGGTCGCGAAGAGTTGATTCGGCAGGAGCGTATTTCCACCATCGGACGCCTTTCCACCTCGATCATTCACGATCTGCGCAACCCGCTGGCTGCGATTTACGGGGGCGCCGAGATGCTGGTGGACACGGAGTTGTCACCGGAGCAGGTGCGCCGGCTCTCGGGCAACATCTATCGTGCCTCCCGCCAGGTGCAGGACCTCTTGCAGGAGCTTGCCGACGTCACCCAGGGTCGCGGGCATGCGCGCGAAATCTGCCGGCTGCGCGATGTGATTGGGGCCGCCTACCAGCCCCTGGCCACAATCGCGGACACGCAGGGGGTTGCGGTGAGCATCGACGTTCCGGAAGAGGTGGAGCTGCCGCTGGACCGCTCCCCCATGGAGCGCGTGTTTCAGAATCTGATGGCCAACGCCATCGAGGCCATGCCGGAGGGAGGAGCTTTGTTGGTCCGCGCGGAGCGGCTTGACGCGGAAGTCGTCATTAGTGTGGAGGATACCGGGCCGGGAATCCCCGCTCTGATCGCCTCACAGCTCTTCCAGCCCTTCGTCACCGCAGGGAAGAAAAACGGCATGGGCCTGGGACTGGCGCTTTCCCGGAAGACCGTGATCTCGCATGGCGGCGATCTCTGGTCGGAGGACAAGAATGGCGGAGCCCGGTTCGTGATGCGGCTGCCGGTTTAGCCGGGCGTCATGATGCGGACGCCGCCACCATCCTCGGCTGCGCCGTGCGGATAACGGCACTCAATTTGCGCTTGGCGCTTACGATGTAGGCCTTGGCGCCGCTCTTGTTGGTGAGTCCCAGCACGCGGCTTACGGTGCTGAGTGGGATTTCCTCGCCGTAGTGCATCATCATGACTTTGGCTTCGGTCTGGTTGAGCGTGTCCAGGATCAAGCGCCAGCTCTGGATGCGGGCTTCCTCGGTTTCGACCGCCGCATGGATGTTCCTCGCGGCGGCGTCGGGCAAGTCGGTGGTGATGGCTTTCGCCGCCCAAACCGGCTCGGAGGCGCGCTTTTGCAAGGCGCTCATGCACAAATTTCGCGCGATGACGTATAACCAGGTGGAAAAGCGGCACTCTCCGCGGTAGCGGTCGAGATTGCGAAACGCCCGCATGAAGATCTCCTGGGCCAGGTCCAGCCCCGATTCGCGATCGCGAGTGAAACGGTAGCACCAGCGGACGATGCGAGGCTGGTAGCGGCGAAAGAGTTCTTCCACGGCCTCATCCTGGGTCGGTCCCCAACCGTCGCGGTACGCCGCGATCAGTTCCTCATCAGTCAATCTCTTCCAGCCTTCATATCCGGCTGCGGCGAAAACGCCGTCTCCTGCCGGGTTTGGCAACGCTGCAATCATACTCTCCAAGTCCTCACACATGCATGCTAAGGAAAGCAGCCCAGGGAGGTCGTATAGAGTTTGTAAAAAGCTTGTAAAATCGTCCGGAATCCCCAATTCGGCGGGAAACATTCCTAGAAATCGGATAATCTGTTCTGAGGGTGTTGTCTGCCCAGTCTCACTTACAAGGAGGAAATGGGGATGCGACGGATCGGACTTTCGCTGATGCTGGCTCTGCCGGCGCTGGCAGCTTCTAACGCATACATTCAACACAACTTGATCGCCGATACCGCAGGTGTCGCGGACCTAACGGATCCCAATCTGGTGAACCCCTGGGCGATCGCGGAATCGGCCAGCTCACCTTTTTGGATCAGCGATAATGGCACGGGATTGGCAACTGTGTATTCGACCAGCGCCACTGCCACCATCTCGATTGCATCCTTGAAGGTCACCATCCCACCTGGAGCATCGAGCGGAATGATTCCCGGCCCGGTCACCGGTCAGCTCTCCAATACCACGACCGTATTTCTCATCGGGACCACCAAGGCGAGCTTTCTCTTTTGCACCGCGGACGGCACCATCTCCGGATGGAATGGGGGAACAGCTGCGACGATCAAGGTCGACAATTCCTCGAAGGGCGCCGTATACAAAGGCTTCGCCCTGGGTGGGACATCCACTGCGCCGCAGCTCTACGTGGCGAATTTCAATTCCGGAATCGAAGTCTACGATGGCAATTTTGCGCCAGTCACGCTGGCTAAGGGCGCCTTCACCGATCCCCTGATTCCTTCCGGTTTCGAGCCGTTCAACATCGTCAATTTGGGCGGCAAGCTGTACGTTGCGTACGCCAAACAAGGTCTCTACGGAGCTGACGCGCCTGGGCCCGGCAACGGCTACGTGGATGTTTTCGATATGAGCGGCAACCTGGTAACTTCTCTGATCGCCGCCGGCGCGCTCGATTCGCCATGGGGAATGGCGATTGCGCCCGCGAACTTCGGCACATTCTCGAATATGCTGCTTGTCGGCAACTTCGGGAATGGGCGAATCAACGCGTATGATCCGGTGGCCGGGACTTCGATGGGTGCGCTCCAGACTCCCACCGGGTCTGCGATCGGCATCAACGGCCTGTGGGCCTTGCAGGTTGGCAACGGCAAGAGCGGCGGGGACGCGAACGCCGTCTACTTCACCGCCGGACCCGGCAACCAACTGCACGGGCTCCTGGGCAGCCTTCAGGCCGCCCCTGTGCTCCAGACGGCTAACCCTGTGGAAAATGGCGGCAGCTTTCTGCCCGGCGGCATCGCCGAATACACCTGGATTTCGGTATTCGGTTCCAACATGTCCTCCACCACGCGGTCCTGGCAGGCCGCCGATATCCCCAACGGTAAGCTTCCCACTCAACTGGACGGCGTCGGCGTGACGGTAGACGGCAAACCAGCCTACATATCCTATATCAGCCCGACGCAGATAAATGCCCTGGTGGCCGCGGACTTCACTCTTGGGCCCGTGCAGGTATCCACGACGAACCAGACGCTGGCCAGCGGCACCACTTCCGCGACGATGCAATCGACATCGCCCGCTTTCTTCATTTCCAAGAGCAACTATGCGGCGGCCTTGCATGCGAACAACACTATCGTGGGTCCGACCACGCTGTATCCCAACAACTCAACTCCGGCCGCGCCGAGTGAAACGATCGAGCTGTACGCCACCGGCTTCGGCCCCGGCAGCACCACCATCCCGGACGGCCAGACGATTACGACTCCGATTCCCATCACGGGAGTCACGGTGACCGTTGGCGGGGCTACGGCCGTGGTCACGTTCGCTGGGCTGGTGGGTCCCGGCCTGTACCAGATCAATGTCACGATTCCAGCGGCGACGCCCAATGGCGACGCGGCGCTGGTGGCAACGATCGGAAGCCAGACGACGCAGACTGGCGTTCTGGTGTCGGTGCATAACTAACGCCGCCATTCACTGAATCTGCCAAGCTAAGGGTGAAGAGTCTGGCCGGACCTTCCACCCTTTATGCCAAACGTTACCCACCTGGAATGCAGCCTGTGTAGCTTCCGATTCGAAGCCGGCAAGATCCACAACCTGTGCCACTGCGGCGGCGCCCTGCTGGTGAGATATGACCTGGACTCGGTCCGGAAGACTTGGAAGCGCGACTCGCTTGCGGCCGAGTCCTCTACTCTCTGGCGCTATTTGCCTGTGCTTCCTGTCCGCGGCCGCGAGTCCATCGTGTCGTTGGGTGAGGGCATGACACCGCTTCTCTCAGCCAGGCGCTTAGGAGCCTCGGTTGGCGCGGAGCAACTCTGGGTCAAGGATGAGGGGCTCAATCCCACGGGATCGTTCAAGGCCCGGGGGATGTCACCGGCGATCTCGATGGCACTCGAATTAGGCATCCGGAAGGTTGCGATTCCTTCGGCGGGCAACGCGGCCAGCGCCGCGGCGGCCTATGCGGCTGCCGCCGGAATCGAAGCGCATATCTTCATGCCCGCCGATGTTCCCCAGTCGAACTACATTGAGTGCAAGATGCTGGGGGCTCGCGTGACTCTGGTGCAGGGCCTGATCAGCGACTGCGCCCGCATCGTCGCCGAGCGCAGGGAGCAGGAAGGCTGGTTCGACATGAGCACCCTCAAAGAACCATACCGGATCGAAGGTAAAAAGACCATGGGATACGAGGTCGCCGAACAGTTCGGTTGGGAATTACCGGATGCGATCCTCTATCCCACCGGCGGCGGAGTCGGTCTCATCGGAATGTGGAAAGCTTTCGATGAGATCGAACAACTCGGATGGATTGGGCCCAAGCGGCCAAAGATGATTGCGGTGCAGGCGGAAGGCTGCCAACCGGTGGTTCGGGCAGTTGAGCGCGGAGATTCGCGCGCCGAGTTCTGGCAGGGCGCTTCGACGGTTGCGGCCGGCCTCCGGGTCCCCAAGCCTCTCGGCGACGTTCTGATTCTTGACGCCGTAAGAGCAAGCGGTGGAACCGCCATCGCCGTGGCGGATTCGGAGACTCTGGATGCCGCGGGCGAGTTGGCCTCACAAGAGGGGATCTTTGCGGCTCCGGAAGGGGCGGCGTGCGTGGCTGCCTTGAGACGCTTGCTCGCGTCGGGATTCTTGTCGCCGAAGGAGCGAATCGTTATTTATAACACCGGGTCCGGGTTAAAGTACCTGGAGGCGTATTCTCTTCAAGCCCGGCGCTAGGGCGCAACCTGCGGGCACGCTGGTGGCGTTCGCGATAGCGTTGCCGTTGGGCGAGTTCAATGTCGACACCCCGGATAAGCCTGCCCGGTGGGCCATGTCGACCGGAAACCCAGCGGCCCCGGATAGCTTCCTACTTTCCGAATTGGTAGTAAATGCCACCTGTGAGGCTTTCGGCAATATGGTTGCCGACCAGAATCTTCCACTCCGGACGCAATCCCCAGTTGTCGCCGAGTTGCCATCTGGCGCCGCCACCAATGTTGACTCCGGCCGTCGTGATGCTGGCACTGTAACCAAAGACATTCGAGTTATACGAAAACGAATAATGATCGATCCCGATGCCGCCGAGGGCGTAAGGCGTGAACTTTGGGAGGTTCTTCAAAATGAACAGGTAGTGCACATTCCCATTGAACTCGAAGCCGTGTGAGCTGAACCCGGTCCCGGGGAGATTGCTGGCGTAACCACCTCCACCCGCGAGATAGCCAACTTCACCGATGGCGAGCAAGTTCGAACGAAGTGCGTAACCGTAACCGCCGCCCACCTCAAAGCCCGACCCGCTCGAGGAATTGAGCCCCACGTATCCGACCACCTCACTAGAGCCTTGCTTGAGTTCCTGGGCTGCTGCTCCGCTGCAAAAGGCCAGCAGGGCCGACGTCAATATCGCAGCCCCACGGGCTTTGCCGAATGTCGCCATTCTATCCTCCTTAAGAATTTGAAATGCCCCTAGCAGCGTCTAGACGCGAATCTGCGCAGGCCGCCTGGATTTCTGCTTATTATATTTAAATGTATGAGTGGAATGCAAGACTTTTCGATCCCGGGGCTGGGAAGTCACACTCGAAGAGAGATTGAGGCAAGGATGGTAGATTTTAATGTCGTCTACGAAGAGTTCAAGGTCCGGGGGAAGGAGCTCGTCGACAAGGTAGGCGAACTCATTCGCGAAGGAAATGTTCGCCGCATTATCGTGAAGGATGAGAAGGGGAACACGTTTGTCGAGATCCCTCTGACGGTAGCCACGGTCGGCGTGGTCGCGGCGCCTGTGCTGGCCGCCTTGGGGACGATCGCGGCGCTGATCGCCCACTTCACTTTGGTCGTCGAGCGAGTCGAAGCGACACCACCGGGCTGACGCCGCGGCGGGCAAGCTACGGTGCGGTTTCCAGCAATTCCAAAATGGCGGACGATACAGCCTCCGGTTTTTCACGAGGCAGAAAGTGTCCGGCGCCTGCGATGACACGATGTGCCACAAGCGAAGGGAAGGAGGCTCGCTCGCCGGGCGAAGACTCCGCGGACGGGCGCGCAATTCCGTCATTCGCGCCATACATCACGATAGTAGGAGCTTCAATTTTCGGCCGCCGCGCCAGCTCCTGCTCGATGGCCTGGAAGCGCGGCTCCCCGGGCGCATTCCCGATGCGGTGACGATAAGAGTGAATCACCACGTCGACGAAATCCGGGTTGTCGAAGGACGCGGCAGTACGATTGAAAGTCTCGTCGCTGAAATTCCAGCCGGGCGACCACGTTTCCCACAGCAGCCGGCATAGGCTGCGGCGATTGGCCGCCAGTCCGGCTCGCCCGCGCTCCGTATTGAAGTAATACTGGTACCACAGCGCGCGTTCTGCGGCCGGCGGCCCGGGTGGCTGCGGCGCGACAGTGTTCTGAATCGAGTAGCCGCCGATGAGGACGGCCGCCCGCACGCGATCCGGATGCAGCGCGGCGGCGATGCAGGCCGCGCGCCCGCCCCAGTCGTAGCCGGCAAGCGCGAACCGCGGCAGGTTGAGCGCGGAGGCGAAATCGACGAGGTCCTGCCCGATGGCTGCCTGCTCCGCCATGCGGGGAGCGGCCGCATCGCGGAAACGAGTGGGCCCGTAGCCGCGCAGGTACGGAACCAGAACCCGGTATCCAGCCTTGACCAGCGGGGGAGCCACCTCGTCCCAGGCGCGAACATCGTCAGGAAAACCGTGCAGCAGGATAACCGGGAACCCAGCTCCGGCCTCCTCGTAAGCAATCTCGAGCACCGGTGTCTGGACGTTTCGAGCCACGGCGGTTTGAGCACGCACGGCGCGAACTCCCGCGAGTCCGCCGGCCATCACCGCGCCAGTGGTCTTGAGAAGGGTCCTACGATTGACCGCCATCGCGTTTAGGTTACGCTAGCGATGCTCCGTTGGCAATCGCCTGCGATTTCGCCGCGTAGTACGGTAGTGTAGATCCATGTCGGCCTTTCGGAGATCGTTCACTGTCATCTTTGCTCTCGGGTTTCTGCCGGTGGGGTTGTTGGCGCAAGCGGATCGCATTGCGGGCCGGATCGACCCCAGCCGCACTGTCGCCCTGAAAGGGAACGTTCATCCGTACGCGCAGCCGCAGTTCGACGAAGGCCCAGCCGACCCTGGGAGGAACCTCAACTACGTCACCCTGACGTTCAGGACCTCGCCGGGCCAGCAGGCCGACCTCGACCAGTTACTGAAGGACCAGCAGGACCCGTTCTCGCCGCGCTTTCGTCAATGGCTTACACCGGAGCAGTATGCGGACCGCTTCGGAGCGAGCCCCGGCGATATCGCCAAGATCCTGGCTTGGATGCGGTCGGAAGGATTCGACATCATCACCACGGCTCGCGGCCGACGATTTATCGCATTCAACGCCACAGTCCAGCAGATTCAGAGTGCTCTTCACACCGAGATCCACCGTTACCGTGTGGACGGCGTGCTGCACTTCGCCAATGCGACGGAGCCGTCGGTTCCAGAAGCGATTCAGTCCCTCGTGATCGGCTTCGAAGGTCTGCACGACTTTCGCCCAAGGCACCTGCCGGTTCGCCCCCTTCCCGCTCCCACATCAGGTCCCGGGAATCCGGAGACATCGGACGGCAAAGGCGGTCATCAGCTCTCCCCGGGCGACGTCTGGCAAATCTATGACACCACGCCGCTGATCAAGAACAACATTACCGGCGCGGGACAGAAGATTGTCATCATCGATCGAAGCGACCTCGTTGTCTCCGACGTCACCCTGTTTCGCAGTACTTTCCTGCTTCCGCCCGCTGCTCTCCAAACGATATTGGTTCCCGGCACGACCGATCCCGGACCCTACTCGCCAAACTCCGAGGCGAATCTGGATATGGACTATGCCGGCGCGATCGCGCCCGGTGCGCAACTCCTGTACGTTTACGCGCCCAACGTGGACACGGCCGTGGGCTATGCCATCGATCAGGACCTGGCGCCGGTGATCAGTTACAGCTATTACCTGTGTGAGCAAGAGGCGTCCGCGTCACAAACAAGCAACGTGCAGGCTATGGCGCAGCAGGCCAATGCGCAAGGCCAAACATGGCTGGCCTGTTCGGGCGACTCCGGGGCGGAAGGTTGCGATTCCAACAACTATACGAGCGTGGCGGGGACCCATGGACTGGCCATCAGCGTTTACACTGGTGTCCCCGAAGTCACAGGCGTCGGCGGAACTACTTTCAACGAGGGCAGTACCCCTACCAGCTACTGGGCGGTTTACAACGGCAACTTTTATGCCCCCACCGCCCTCGGCTACATCCCGGAGACGACGTGGCAAGGCAGCGGAGGCGGATACAGCACCATCTTTTTCAAACCCGACTGGCAGACGGCGGCGGTCACTGGCGGAAACGCGCGCGGCGCTCCGGACGTGTCCTTCAGCGCGAACCCGAACCACGACGGCTACATCATCTTCGACAACGGTAGCTATACGGTGATTGGCGGAACGTCCGTGGGCACTCCGGTGTTCGCCGGCATGCTGGCCTTGCTCAATCAATATCTGGGAACCAATGGGGTTGGAAACGTCAATCCCAATCTCTATCGTTTGCAACAGACCGCGCCAAACGTATTTCACGACATCACCACGGGAAATAACTTCCATCTTTGTCAGTCGGGCTCGACGGGCTGCACGAACGGATTTACAAGTATTGGATACAATGCCGGCCCGGGCTGGGATCCGGTCACGGGAATCGGATCCGTGGACGCCTTCAATCTCGTGACGGAATGGGGCAGCGGCCAGGTTACAACCACCACCACGGTCACCGCGAATCCGGCCAGCATTCCGCTGAGCAGCCAGACCACGCTCACAGTAACGGTCAAGTCCGTGGCGAGCAGCATCACCCCCACCGGAACCGTCGCCTTCACGTTTAACGGCGCTTCTTTGGGAACGGCCACATTGTCCGGCTCGGGCGGGGCGGCCACCGCGACGCTGACCCTTTACGGCAGTCAGGTTCCCGCCGGCAACGATGTCATCCAAGTCAGCTACGGAGGCGACCACAATGTGAACGGTTCCAGCGCGTCCGTCTCGGTGAGCGTGACCGTTCCCGTCGCGAATTCCGCCGTGATTCCCACCATCAGCCCGAATCCGGTCTACCAGCAGGCTCCCGACGCGAATGGCGACATGTGGTTTTACACAATTCAGTTGACGGAGGTCGCCGGCGTCGGCACCACGCTCACCGGTTTCACGATCGCCGGGACAGATTACAGCGACCAAATCGCGGCAGCCTTCGGCTCCGCCACGATACCTCCGAACGGCACCCTCGCCGCGAGTATTTCGGCTGGGGGCCTGACCGTCCCGCTGCAAAGAGTCTTCACCTTCACGGGCAAGGATGCGAGCGGACGCGTCTGGACGCAACAGACGTCGGCGCAATTCCTGGGTCCGCAGATCTCGGCGATTATGCAATTTGTTGGCGCGCCGGGCACGGTGCGGCAGGACCCGACCCAACCTTCGAATTGCCAATATTTCCAAAACCTGGGCTTGCAGGAGGTCAACGGCCATAGCGTGACCTTGACTCGTTTTCTGGCCGCCGGCACGGATTACACCAATCAAATCGGGTATTTCTTTGGCTCCTATATACTGCCGGCGAACGGCTCCTTATTAGCCGGGATTTGCTGGGACCTTTCGGGCGACACGATCCCGGAGACTTTGAGTTACGAGATCGACGGCATCGACGATGGCGGCAACACCGTCTCCGCCACCGCCAGCGGCTACTTCGAAGGACCGGCGGTGAATCCGGGCGTGCTCTCCACGACGGCGGATCCGAATAACGACGTTGTCGCCATGACCGTCGCGAATTTTACACAATCCGCAACCGCGAGCATCGCCGTGAAGGTCAATAGGGGACAACCGTGGAGCGTCACGGTTTTCCCGTCGAACCGGGCTTCCAGTTGGCTGGTGGCTTACCCGCTTTCAGGCACCGGTCCGGCGACGGTGAATCTTTCGGCCGCGGGCGCGGGCCTGGCCGACGGCCTGTATCAGGCCACGCTGGTTTTTCAGTCCGTGGACGCGCTGCCGGAGTCCATCGCCGTGACCATCAACTTCGTGGTGGGCCAGCCGCAAATCTCATCCATTGTGAACGGAGCCAGCCTGACCAACACGGGCTTGTCGCCGGGGCTTATTTTCACGCTATTTGGAACCGGCATGGGGCCGGCGCAGGGACAAACTCTGCAAGTGGACGACGCCGGCGACGTCACCACGGATCTGTCGGGCGTTCAGGTGCTGGTCGGCGGCACCTTCGCGCCGCTTCTGTACCTGGGGCAGAATCAGATCAACGCGGTGGCTCCGTATGAGATCGCCGGCAGCGTGGGCCAAAGCGTGAGTGTGCAAGTGATCAACAACGGGGTCAACGGTTCGGTTAGCAGCGCGAACGTGGTCGCGGCGGCTCCGGCGATCTTCTCCTTGGGCAATGGGCAGGGCGCGATTCTGAATGGGGATAACAGTGTCAACGGTCCAGGGAATCCGGCGGCGAAGGGATCGACCATTCAGATTTACGCCACCGGCGAGGGCCAGCTCAATCCCGCCGGAATCGACGGTAGCATCGCCAACCAGCCGCTTGCCGGTCTTCCAAGGCCTGTCGCTCCGTTTTCATTAACCATCGGCGGTGTTCCGGCGACCTACACTTACGCGGGAACGGCGCCGCAATCGTTCGAGGGGTTCTTCCAGGTGAATGCCGTCGTCCCGTCGAATGTGGGCTCCGGCAACCTGCCTGTCGTTCTCAAAGTAGGGAACGTGTCGAGCCAGCCGCTGAATGTCGCGGTGCAATAGCCAAGCTCAAATTTGAAGCAACCCATGGAGCAAGACTCATCGCCTCAGCCGGAGCGCTCCACTACCGAGCGACTGTTCGACGCGGCTACGGCGCTGTTTTGGCGCGAGGGCTACTCGGCAACCACCACGCGTGAAATCGCGGCCGCCCTGGGCATTCAGCAGGCGTCCTTGTACCATCACATGGCCAGCAAGGAGGACTTACTCTACCGCATTTGCCTTGCTTCGCTGGAGCCGTTTCTTGTCGACGTGCCGGCGGCGGTCTCGAAAATAGAGAATCCGCTGGAACGGATTCGCTCGTTGATCCACACGCATCTCACGATTTTGCTCCGCTATCAGCAACGCAATGTAACCTTCCTGACGGAGCTCCGCTCGCTGACGCAGCGCCATCGGGCCGAAGTGTTGGCATTGCGCGACGAGTACGAGCAGTTCTCCCGAGCCACGCTGGAGAGCGCTCAGCGCACCGGTGTGATCCGGGAGGATGTCCCGGTCAAGTATCTCAGCCTTGCGCTCATGAGCATGCTGAACTACGCCGCTATATGGTTCCGTAAAGGCAAGGGGCTGGACGCGGAGCAACTCGCGGGGATTTTCACGAAGGTGTTCCTCGACGGAGCCGCCACGCCTGGCGCGCGCGCCCTGCTGACCTTGCCCGACTTTGGTGCGGAGGAAAAGACGCCGGTGCCACGCATCCGCAGGACGCGCGTCGCTGTTGTAGACAATCCCGCGCTTGCGCGCGCTCTCGCCGCGGCCGTCGGACTCTTTTCGCGCAAGGGTTATGCGGCCACCAGCACGCGTGAAGTCGCCAAGCTTTTGGGCATTCAGAAAGCTTCGCTGTACTATCACGTCGAAAGCAAGGAGGATCTTCTCTTTCTCATATGCCAGTCTTCGCTGGAGCAGATTCGGAACGACGTGGAGCTGGCGATTCGAGAGATTCAAGATCCTCTGGACCGCACGCGAACTCTGATTTGCAGCCACATTGAGAGTCTTCTGCGGGATGAAGACAGGCATTCGACCACCTTCACGGAAATGCACTCGCTCTCCCAGGGCCGGCGGGAACAGATCCTCAAACTGCGCGACGATTATGAGGAACTGGTGCGCTCCGTTTTGAAGGAGGCGCAGGCCGCCGGTATTCTTCGAAGCGACGTTGAAGTGAAGTATCTATGCCTGATCCTGCTGGGTTTGATGAATCGGGTGATGGTGTGGTATCGACGCGGGGGTCCATTGTCGCCGAACCAAATCGGACGGTTGCTGGCGGTGATCTTCCTGAGCGGCGCGGCGACCGGCTAAAGGCGATTCACTTGGGGACCTTGACGTATCGCTTTAAAGCCTTGGGGCCGACCTCGGCGCCGTAGATCACGCCGTCCGCGTCGACCGCGATGCCCTCCGCGGCGCTGGTTGCGGGAAGTGCGCCGGTGGTAACGAGAGGATCGGGGATGAAGGCGATCACCACGCCGTCCTTCAGGCTTCCAAGGCGAATGCCTCGCTTCCAACCGGGATGATTACCGTAGCCTTCCTTATCGTTCGATTCCGAATCGGCCACGTAAATCATATCGTTCTTGTCAATATAGATCCCGCTGGGCCGTGAGAACTGCTTCCACTGCTCCAGGAACTTTCCGTCTTGATCGAAAATCTGGATGCGATTATTCCCGCGGTCGCCTACGAACAGACGTCCCCTCGAATCGAATGCCAGTGCGTGCGGCACTTCGAACTCACCTGGCGCCGACCCGTGCTGCCCCCACTGTTTGAGGAACTTCCCACCCTTATCGAACTTCAAGATCCGAGCCGCTCCCGTCCCGGAGTTATGTCCCTCGGAAACGAATATGTCGCCGTTGGGGGCGATCGCCACGTCATTTGGTTGATTAAAGCCCGCTTGATTGGAAGACGCCCAATCGTCGCTACCGCCGCCGGCCTTGCCGAGCGTCATCAGCACCTTTCCATCGGGGCTGAACTTAATCACCTGGAATCCCTTGCCGTCGCGCGCCTGGTTGTCGGTGATCCAGACGTTATCGTCCTGGTCGACGACGATCCCGTGGGGCTGGAGAAACAAGCCCGATCCGAAGCTCTTGATCAATTTGCCGGAGGCGTCGAAGTGCAGGATGGGATCGTCGGTTTTCCCGGCGCAACTGTTGGCGCCGCATCGTTCCGCGACCCAGATGCTCTTTCCGTCGCGATCGATTTCCACCGCGCTGGTCGATCCCCAGGTTCTTCCCTCCGGAAGCTTGGCCCAGTTTTCAATGGTCTGATACGGGTTTGGCTGGGAATTATTCTGGGCGATCACACTCGCGCCCAGCGCACACAGGATCGCGAAGAGCTTCATGGCATCCTCTCCAGGTTTACATTAGATCACAGCTCCAAGCGGGTGTCGATCGTTACCTGTCGATAGGTTGACGGACGGTTGACTGAGGTGCCGCGCCATGATAGCATCGGCGGTCGAGAATCGAAGGAGCCAAGAAGCGCAGAAGTAAAGAGGAGGAGCCCAAGCCAATATGACACGCAATCTCGGTATCGGTGCAACGTTTGCCGCGGTGCTGGCGGGACTCGCAATCTCGTCCGCGGTGCTGGACAGAAAAGCCACCGTGGAAGCCGCCGGCGTGCAGGCGCCGAGATTCGAAGTCGACGTCATGTGGCCCAAGCCCCTGCCGAACCACTGGGTCATCGGCAACACCATCGGCGTCTCGGTGGATTCCAATGACCACATCTGGATCATCCACCGCGCCGGATCGCTGGAACGCATGGAAACTTACTCCGCCGCGAATCCACCGGCCTCCGAATGTTGCACGCCGGCGCCTGCGGTTCTCGAGTTCGACGAAGAAGGGAATTTGATCGGCCATTGGGGAGGCCAGGACGGGCCGAATTACGTGTGGCCTTCGTCCAATCACGGGATTACGGTCGACTACAAAGGCAACGTCTGGATCGGCGGGAATGGCGCGAACGCGGTGGCAGCTCCCGGCGGTGAGGAAGCCGGCAATACCGCGCCAGGGGCTGCGGCTGGTCAAGGGAAGCAGGCGGCGAAAGGAACGGCTGCTCCATCTCAAGCGACGGCGGCCGGACGCGGCGGCCCGCCGCTGTATCACGACAGCATGGTCATGAAATTCACTCAGGACGGAAAGTTCCTGATGCAGATCGGCAAAGCCGGCCAGAGCAAAGGCAGCAACGATACAGAGAATCTCGGCCGCCCGGCGAAAATGTTTGTCGATCCGAAAACCAACGAGCTGTACGTCGCCGACGGTTATGGCAACAAGCGTGTTATCGTGTACGACGCCGAGACCGGCAAGTACAAGCGCCACTGGGGCGCTTACGGGAACAAGCCCGACGACAAGAATCTGGGCCGCTACAATCCCAACGACCCGCCCGCGCAGCAGTTCCGCAACCCGGTCCACTGCGCCGAGCTATCCAACGACAACCTTCTTTATGTCTGCGATCGCGTGAACGACCGTATCCAGGTTTTCAAGCCCGACGGAACTTTCGTGAAGGAGATGATCATCGCGAAGAATACGCTGGGCGACGGTTCCGCGTGGGATATCGCGTTCTCCAAGGACCCGCAGCAGAAGTACATCTTCCTGGCCGACGGCTCCAACGAGAAGATCTATATCATGCTGCGCGACACACTGGAAATCCTCACCAGCTTTGGCGACGGCGGGCGGCAGCCGGGCCAGTTCTATGCGGTTCACAGCATCGCCACCGATTCCAAGGGCAATATTTTCACGACCGAGACGTATCGCGGACAACGAGTGCAGAAGTTCCTGTACAAGGGAATGGCTGCGGTTACCGCGAAGGATCAGGGCGTCGTCTGGCCCAAGAAGAAATAAGCGAAAAGGAGCGAACCTATGAAGCCGGCCGCATTGATACTAGGCGTTGCCGCGACGCTGCTTCCGTCCCTTGCCGCGGATTCGAACGCGTCACCCACGTTTGCGAAGGACGTCGCGCCCATTCTTCAGTCGAAGTGCCAGACCTGTCACCGCGACGGGTCCATGGCGCCGATGTCGCTGGTGACATACGACGAAACTCGTCCCTGGGCGAAGTCGATCAAGCAGCGCGTCGTAACCCGCAACATGCCGCCCTGGCACCTCGATAAGACCGTCGGCATTCAGCAATTTCAGAACGACATGTCGCTGACTGACCAGCAAATTTCCATTATTTCGAGATGGGTGGACGCGGGTGCGCCGATGGGCGATCCGAAGGATCTGCCGGCTCCGAAGCAATGGCCCAAGGACGAGGGCTGGCAACTGGCTGCGCAATTTGGGCAACCGGATTTTGTGATTTCATCACCGTCGTACACGATGCCGGCCAAGGGCCAGGATGTTTGGTTCAAGCCGCTGACTCCGATCCCGCTCACCGAGCCTCGCTGGGTGCGGGCCGTAGAGATGCGTCCCGCAACCGCGGTCGGCCGCAAGATCACGCATCACGCCCTGGCCTATCTTCAGCAGGAAGAACCGGGAACGAACACGGGAATCGCGTCGCAAGGGCTGCTGATGGAATGGGCGGTCAATAAGAACTACGATATTTACCGGCCCAATACCGGGAAGCTGCTGGTGCCCGGCGCGCGGATCTGGTGGGAAATGCACTATCACGCCGTGGGAGAGGAAATCAGCAACAACGTCGAGCTGGCGGTCTATCTTTATCCGAAAGATCAGGAACCGAAATACCGGACCTTCCTGACGGCATTTCCCGCGACGCCGGGAAGCGCTGCGAGTGGCACGTTGGATATTCCGCCGAATTCGATCGCTGAGACGGAGGGTTTTCAAGCGCTCCGGGCGCCTGCGCGGCTCGAAAATTTCCAGCCGCATATGCACTTGCGAGGCAAAGCTATGCTGCTGGAAGCGATTCTTCCGGACGGATCGAAACGAACACTCAGCTACGTGGATCATTTCAACTTCAACTGGATGACCAACTACATCTACGCCGACGATGCGGCTCCGGTGCTTCCCAAGGGCACCATCATTCATGCAGTCGCCTGGCACGACAACACCAGCAACAATCCCAACAACCCCGACCCGGAACAATGGGTGGGATGGGGCGACCGGACCGTGGATGAGATGGCGCGCGCGTGGGTCAACGTCACCTACATCAGCGAAGAGGACTACCAGGCGTGGCTGGCGAAGCATCCTCCGTCAGGGCTGGCGGCCGCTCGCCAACAGTAATGCGGTTCTTGCGCGCGAAACTCGCATTCGCGATCCTGGCCGCTGGCGCGGCGCTCCTATGGGCTCGACTCTTGTGTGCACAGCAAACGGTGCCCGTCGAACCTCCCCACGATTCCGGCCAGAGCGTGACTGGCGCTTTCGAGGGATGGTTTCCTAATCCCGACGGAAGCTTCAGCCTTCTGTTCGGGTACCTCAACCGGAACTTCAAGCAGGAACCGGATGTTCCGATTGGACCCGAGAACAAGATCGAGCCGGGCGGCCCGGACCAGGGCCAGCCGACTCACTTCCTGCCGCGCCGGCAATGGGGTGTCTTCACTGTGACCGTGCCGAAGGACTTCGGTTCCAAGAAGCTGATTTGGACACTGGCCGCCAACGGGAAAAGTACGCAGGTTCCTGGGAGCCTCAATGCTCTCTGGGAACTCTCGCCGTTGCAGGATGCGACGCACAACACGCCGCCCTTTCTTGCATTTCAAGAGCAGGGTCCATTTGTGCAAGGCCCGAGCGGGCAGAGCACGGCACTGTCCGCGACGTTTCCAAATCCGGTGACGCTGCCGCTCTGGGTCGCCGATGATGCGAACGTGATCCCAGGCGCCACCCGCCCGAGAACGCCGCCTGTAACGCTCTCGTGGAGCAAGTTTCGTGGGCCCGGTTCGGTGTCCTTCGCGAGCGAAAAACCCGCTGTCGAAAGTGCCGGCTTCATCGCGCCGGAACACACGACGTTCGTTGGCAAGGCCACTACGACGGCCAGCTTCAGCGAGCCGGGAGAGTACGTTCTGCGAGTGGTCGCCAATGACTGGTCCGGCGACGGCGGCCGAGGATTCCAATGCTGTTGGACCAATGCCCAAGTCAAAGTCTCGGTCAAGCCCGGCAAGTAAGGGAGCAGAAATATGAACCGCGAAGAAACTCGATCGAAGTTCCTCGTATTTTCCTTGGGGATCGCAGTGGCCGTCGTGGCTCCGGGGCAATCCCGCGCGAAAGACTCGGAGTGGCCCACCTATGGTGCTGACCTGGCCAACTCGAAGTACAGGCCGCTCGACCAGATCAACGCCGCGAATTTCGGCAAACTGGAAATCGCCTGGCGTTTCAAGACCGACAACCTGGGCACGCGCCCGGAGTTTCGCCTGGAAGGTACGCCGCTGATGGTGAACGGCGTCATCTACGCGTCCGGCGGCACACGGCGGTCGGTGGTGGCTCTGGACGCGGCGACGGGCGAAGAGCTGTGGGTGCATGGAGAACATGAAGGAGAACGCGCGGCGGTGGCTCCGCGTCAGCTTTCGGGCCGTGGGGTCGCGTATTGGACTGACGGGAAGCAGGAGCGAATCCTGTTCATTACGCCGGGCTACCGGCTTGTCGCCTTGGACGCGAAGACGGGCGTTCCCATCCCGAGCTTCGGCAAGAACGGCGCGGTGGATCTTAAGCTCGAAGACGATCAAACCATTCTGCCCGATCTCACTACCGGCGAAATCGGCATCCAATCCGCGCCGGTGGTCGCCAAAGACACAGTGATCGTGGGTGCGGCTTTTCGCGAGGGCATGACGCCTAAGAGTTATCGCAACAACAAGGGTTACGTCCGCGGCTTTGATGCTCGCACCGGCAAGCGCCTGTGGATCTTCCACACCATCCCGATGAAGGGCGAAGCCGGTTACGACACCTGGTTGAACGGCTCGGCCGAATACACCGGCAACACCGGCTTGTGGACCCAGCTCTCAGTGGACGAAGAACTCGGGCTCGCGTACTTGCCCATCGAATCGCCCACAGGCGATTACTATGGCGGGCATCGCCCTGGCGACAATCTGTTCGGCGAAAGCCTGGTATGCGTCGATCTGAAGACGGGCCAGCGGAAGTGGCATTTTCAGTTGGTGCACCATCCTCTGTGGGACATGGACATTTCTTCGGCCCCGATTCTGGCGGATATCAATGTAAACGGCCGCGCCATCAAGGCCGTCGCGCAGCCCACCAAACAAGGCATCCTGTATGTCTTCGATCGCGTGACAGGACAGCCGGTTTGGCCGATTGAAGAACGGGCGGTGGAGAAGGGAACCGTTCCCGGCGAGTGGTACTCGCCGACGCAGCCGTTTCCCACCAAGCCGCCGGCGTATGCGCGCAATGGCGTCACGCCGGATGTGTTGATCGATTTCACGGCGGCCATGCACGACCAGGCCTTGACGATCGTTTCGAAATACAAGCTGGGGCCGGTCTTCACGCCTCCGGCGGCGAGCATTGCCGGCGGACCACTTGCGACTCTGACTCTCGGGACCGCCTCGGGTGGGACCAACTGGCCCGGCGGCTCCTACGATCCGGAGACTCACACTGTGTACGCTTCCGCGTGCAACGCCTGCCTGACTCCTATCGGGCTGGTTGCTCCGCCGAAGGAATTCTCGGACATGAATTACATTCTGGGAACCGCTGGGCAGCGCGTGACGATGCGCACGGGTCCAGGGGAGGGTGCGGGCGCGGATGCTGCAGTTCGAGCTCCCGCGGCGGCACGAGGACCGGCGCCGGCATCTGCGGCAAGCCCAACCCCTGCGGCTCCCATCGCTCCTTTGAGTGTGCAGGGTCTGCCGCTGATCAAGCCGCCTTACGGAACCATCTCAGCGATCAATCTGGATCGTGGCGACATTGTCTGGCAAGTCGCGCACGGCGAGACACCAGATGCCGTTCGCAACAGCGCGGCGCTCAAGGGTCTGGATATTCCACGCACCGGCCAAAGCAGCAGCGTGGGCACACTGGTGACGAAGACTTTGGTGGTCGCGGGCGATCCGCAAATCACTACGACGCCCACTCGTCCTCGCGGTGCGATGTTGCGCGCCTACGATAAAGCCAGCGGACGCGAGGTTGGCGCCGTCTACATGCCGGCTCCGCAGAGCGGCTCGCCGATGACGTATTTGATCGGCGGGAAACAGTATATCGTCGTCGCGGTGAGCGGCGCAAATTATTCGGGCGAGTACATCGCGTACCGGCTGCCTTCCGCGGAATGAAGCTGAGATGGTGGTCTTTA
>Ga0070733_10000499_pt1 | contig 31712 bp, 29 predicted proteins | sample Coa_R1_9_FD_66450 | JGI IMG/M metagenome (GOLD analysis project Ga0070733, IMG submission 66450) | Surface soil microbial communities from Centralia Pennsylvania, which are recovering from an underground coalmine fire - Coalmine... | ecosystem: Environmental > Terrestrial > Soil > Unclassified ...
TTCAGGAGTCAAAGGCACATCCATTTGAAGGAGTAGCCATGAGGGTCGGCTATCTTCAGATCGATCCCCTCTTCGGGGACCTCAAGGGAAATCTGGAAAAGGTCGCAAAATGGCTCCCGGGGCTTCAGGCCGATCTGATCGTCCTGCCGGAGCTTTTCTCCAGCGGATACCAGTTTATCTCCAAGAGGGAAGCCCTGGAACTCTCCGAAGAGATCCCGGCCGGACTCAGCACCCGCCGGCTCATCGAAATGGCAGGCGATTTCCGCTGCCATCTGGTCGCCGGTCTTGCCGAGCGCCGTGGGCGAACCTGTTACAATTCCGCGGTGCTGGTCGGACCGGGGAGATTCGTTGGACACTACAGGAAGGCCCACCTCTTTTTCGAGGAGAAGCGCTGGTTTGCCCCCGGAGACACGGGTTTTTCGGTCTTCAAGGTGGGCCGGATCCGGATCGGGATCATGATCTGTTTTGACTGGATCTTTCCCGAGGCGGCACGGACCCTCGCACTGCGGGGAGCGGAGGTGGTGGCCCATCCTTCCAACCTGGTCCTTCCTTATTGTCCCGAAGCCATGCGCACCCGCTGCCTCGAAAACCGGGTCTTCGCCGTCACGGCCAACCGGGTCGGATCGGAGAAGCGCGGGAAAAAGAAAAGGTTGACCTATATCGGACAAAGCGAGGTCATCTCGATTCGGGGCGAAATTCTCCGGCGTGCCTCCGCCTCGCAGGAGGAGGCGGGGGTGGTTGAGATTGATCCCGCCGAGGCACGTTCCAAGCGAATCAACCGCTACAACGATCTTTTCAAGGACCGGCTCAAGGGGCTCTATGCCCACTGATTCCACGAGGCTCCAGCGGATACTGCGCCTGTTGGAACGGGCTTATCCCGAAGCCCAAACCGAGCTTCGACACCGAAATTGCTTCGAACTTCTCATCGCGACGATTCTTTCGGCCCAATGCACCGACGAGCGGGTAAACCGCGTGACCCCCGTGCTGTTTGATCGCTATCCGACGCCGGAAAGACTGGCAGGGGCCGGGCCGAAGCAGGTCGAGGAGCTGATCCGCAGCACCGGCTTTTTCCGGGCGAAGACCAGGAGCATCATCGGCTGCTCGCAGGAGATCGTCAAGCGCTTTGGCGGGGCGGTTCCAAGGACGCTCGAGGAGTTGGTGACCCTCCCGGGGGTCTGGCGCAAGACGGCAAACGTGATCCTGGGAAACTGCTATCAGATTCCGAGCATTGTGGTTGACACCCATGTGAAGAGGGTCTCACGCCGCTTGGGGCTGGCGAAAAAGGAGGATCCGGACGGGATCGAAGCCGAGCTGGCGGCAATTTTGCCGAAGACGAGCTGGACGAAGGTCTCACACCGATTGCTCCTGCATGGCCGTTATCTCTGCAAGGCCCGATATCCTCTGTGTGAGCAGTGCCCCCTACTGGAGGTCTGCGAGGCTCCTGAAAAAGACCGGGTTCTAAAGGCCCGAGCGCAGAAAGGGCGACGTTAACCGCAAATCATTAACGTCCTCGGCTCCCGAAGCTCCCGAAGCCCGAGGTTTGACTTCCTCCGGGTCAAACGCTATAATCAACCCTTACTTTTCGGTGCAAAACGATGCGAAGCATGACGGGCTACGGGAGGGCGGAGGGAAGGATCCGCCGATCCGTTCTCGTCGTCGAATTGCGTTCCGTTAACCACCGATATACGGATGTCCTGATCAAGGTTCCCCGGCGGCTCGCTTTCCTCGAGGATACGCTCAAAAAAAAGGTCAGGTCCTCCTTTTCGAGGGGCCATATCGAGGTGACCGTCAGCCTTGAGGGGGCCGAGGAAAAGGAGCGGGGTCTAAGACTCGATCGGGAGGCCGCCCACCGCTACTATCGGGTGGTCGACGAACTTCGCCGGGAGCTGTCCCTCCCGGGCGAGATCGACCTGGCGTTGATGGTGGGTTTCTGGGATCGGATCATTGAATTGCAGGGCGAAGAACGAGCCGAATCGGTTTTGGTCCGGGGGGTAGAGCGGGTCCTGGGGCAGGCGATGCGGCGGCTGGAGAAGATGCGAAAGACCGAGGGGGCGGCCATCCAAGAAGACCTCCTCGCCCGGTTGGCGACCGTTGACGGCGGGGTCGATCGGATCGAGGCGAGAGAGGGTGCTGTGGTCGAAGGATACCGCAAACGTTTGGCAGAGCGAATCGCCGAACGTTCGGGAGGAGTTCCGCTCGATGCGCTGCGGCTCACGCAGGAGGTCGCGATCCTGGCGGATCGGTCGGATGTCAGTGAAGAGCGGGTCAGGCTTCGAACGCACCTGTCCCAGCTACGCAAGCTTCTTGGGTCGAAGGTCCCGGTCGGTCGAACGATCGATTTCTTGCTCCAAGAGATCAATCGCGAGGTGAACACGATCGGATCCAAGGCCAACGATGCCGGGATCGCCCTCGATGTAGTGGGACTCAAAGGGGAGCTAGAGAAGATCCGAGAACAGATTCAAAACATTGAATAGCCGGAGATGGTTGACGTGACGCGTCACGCGCACAAAGGTCTTCTCTATGTGGTCTCCGCACCTTCAGGGGCCGGAAAGACCAGCCTTTGTCAAGAGGTGACCAAAATCGTCGCAAACCTGGAGCATTCGGTTTCGTTCACGACCCGGCCGCCCAGACCGGGGGAGGTCCATGGCAAAAATTATTTCTTTGTCGACGCGGCGACCTTCCAGGGGAAAAAAGACCGAAACGAGTTTATGGAGTGGGCGGAGGTCCATGGGAACCTCTATGGAACCCCCCGCGACCTCCTGATGGAAAAACTCGATAAGGGGATCGACGTGATCCTCGACATCGATTCCCAGGGGGCCATGCAGCTCAAAAAGAAGTACACGGAAGGGGTGTATATCTACATCCTCCCGCCCTCGCCCGAGACGCTTCGGACACGGCTCCTGGAGCGCAAGTCTGACTCTCCAGAGGAGATTGCTCGGCGCCTCAAAAGGGCGCGGGAGGAGATCTGGAATTATCGCCAATATTATTATCTCATTGTGAACGATAACTTCAAAGAGGCACTCAAGAAACTCGAATCCATCGTTATCGCCGAACGGACGAAGATGCGACAGTTGGACTACTCTTGGATCGAGGATACTTTTATCAAACAGCAACAGGGCGGTGAAACAGGGAGGAAGGCGACTTATGGAGATAATCTCGCTACCGATCGAGATGAATAAGATTGAGAACATCGATTCTAGATACCGGCTGGTCATCCTCTCCGCGCAGCGGGCGCGCCAGATCATGGAGGGAAGCCGCCCCGTGGCGGAGACGCGCTACACCAAGGCGACGACCATTGGCCTGGAAGAAGTCCTCGGCCGGAAAGTCGGGTTCGTCACAGGCAAGGATGCGCGGGTCGCCCAGCGGGAGGCCCGACGTCTGAGGGAGGAAGAGATCAAGAGCAGGGCCCTTCTGGAGAAGGAGGAGGAGCTGGCGAGCGAGATCCGGAAGGATCTGAGCATCTATCTGGCTGAGCGGAAGACGGTGGGGATCCAGGAAGCGGAGGCCCCTCAAAGCCCGGAACCTTTGGAGGTTAAATCAGAGCCGGAACCCGAGGAAGAGGAGTAGTCGCTTGCGGAAGGTCGGTTTGAGCCGACCTGGGATTTCGCCCTGATCGCGAGAAGAGTGTCATCGTCGTCTCTTAAAAAAAATGATCCGTTCTGCTCCCATATCGGGGAGCGGAGGCAGAGAACGCCACCACCCCGTCTCTCCCGCGTCCCCCCCCAGAGGTTCTCGCCCGGTGAGGTGGCAGGGATCGGGAAGAGGTCCGGACTCGGCCCGTGTAAGTAAACCGTCTTTGCGATAACGCTCCAGATCTTTGCACCCCGAGCCAAGGACCGATGCCCGTGATACGGACGCTGTCTGGCAAGAAATTCCTTTTCGGGATAACGGGAAGCATTGCCGCTTACAAATCCATTGAGATTCTCCGGGAACTTGTGAATGCCGGCGCCGATGTTCAGGTGGTCATGACGTCCTGCGCCCGCCGGTTCGCGCCCCCGATCACACTTCAGGTCTTCTCGAAACACCCGGTCTATTCAGATCTCTTCGAGGCCAAGGACGAGATCCTCCACTTGAGCCTGGCGCAAGGGGCCGATCTGATCCTGGTGGCCCCCGCGACGGCCCACTTTATCGCGCGGGCCGCACTGGGTCTGGCTGACGATCTGCTGACATCGCTCCTGCTCGGCACGCGGGCGCCGCTGCTTTTGGCCCCTGCCATGGACGGCGAGATGTGGTCCCAGCCTGCGGTGCAGCGTAACGTCGCCTTGCTCCGAAAGCGGGGAGCCTGTCTGGTTGGGCCGGTTTCGGGACCTCTGGCCTCCGGAAGGAGCGGCCCTGGCCGAATGGCGGAGCCCTCCGAGGTGCTCGACGCGGTCCTCTCCCTTCTTCACCCGGTAACGGCGGACCTGGCCGATGAGGTTGTTCTGGTCACCGCTGGTCCGACGCAGGAACCGATCGATCCGGTTCGCTTTCTGAGCAACCGCTCCTCCGGGAAGATGGGATATGCCGTCGCGCAGCGCGCGCGGGCTCGCGGGGCGAAGGTGATCCTGGTCTCCGGTCCGACCGCGCTCTGCCCACCGGCCGGAGTCGAATATCATGAGATCCGCACGGCACAACAGATGCAAGAGGAGATCATCAAGAGGATCTCGGGTGCAACGGTCCTGGTCATGGCGGCGGCGGTGAGCGATTTTCGTCCCGAGGCACCCTCGCCTCGGAAGATCAAAAAGGGGGCAACAGAGCAGATGATGCTGGAGCTGGTCAAGACGGAGGATATCCTGGAGAAGATCAAGGGGGTCCGCGCAAAGACTTTGGTCGTCGGATTCGCTGCGGAGACCGAAGGACTTGCCGAGAACGCCCGGCAAAAACTGGTCCGAAAGGGCCTGGACCTGATCGTGGCGAACGAGATTAGCCAGGATGGGGTGCCGTTCGGGTCAGACGACAACGAGGTGACCCTCTTTAACCGTGATGGCCTTCTGGAGAAGATCGCTCGAACGAGTAAACTGCACATCGCCGACCGGATCCTGGACGTGGTCGAGCGCTCGCGGCGAAAGTAGGCAATTTTCTTGACTTTTTAGGCTAATTTGCTATTATTTAGAACTTGAGGTCCTCTTCGGAGGGCGATTGGATCGGCGATTTAAAGGAAACCACGATGGATCGGGACAATAAGCCGCTGGCGCCCGAAATTACGAAGCTGCTCGACAAACTCAAGAAAGAGCCCGCTTCCAAGCTGTTCCTTCCGCTCGCCGAGGAGTATGCCAAATCCGGTCTCCTCGATGAGGCGCTCTCCGTCCTCAAAGAGGGTCTCCAGATCCATCCGTCCTATCTGACCGCCCGGGTATCCCTCGGTAAGATCTATCTTCAGAAGGGGCTGACCGCCGAGGCTAAGGCCGAGTTTGAGAATGTGATTAAGATGAACCCGGACAATCTTCTGGCCCATCGGAAACTGGCGAAGATCTACAAAGACGAAGGGGCGTTCGGCCAATGCCGCTCCTCCTGCCAGCGGGTCCTGGCGCAGAGTCCCGCCGATCGGGAGATGGTCGCCCTTTTGCAGGAGAGCGAGGTCCTGGAGCATCAGAGGCCCGTGGTGACCGAGGCCGCTGCTCCGGCGGAGTCTCCCAGCGCTCCTAAGCCGCACGATGCCCTCCTCGAAGATTCCGTTCCTCCCGCCGCGCCCCCTTCCCTGGAGGCGGCGCCGCTTGAACGGGCGACGAAGGATTTGATGGATGAAGCCGACTTCGAATCCCTGTCGATCAGGGTGAAGACGGAAGTGTCGCTGCCCCAGGGGATCGTTCCGGCGCCCGTTTCTGAAGATCGGGGCATTGCAGAGGTCTTGGCGCAGGGCCCTTCGGCCCCGATCACGCCGCCCGAGGCCGTTTCGGAACCGGCCCTTTCATCCCCCAATGAAGGGCTCTTGTCTCCAACCCTGGCGGAGCTTTATATTAGCCAAGGGCACCTCGAGCAAGGGATTGAGATCTATCGACAGTTGGTGGAGAAGGATCCTCAGGATCAGAAGCTGCGCGAGCAGCTCTTGGCGGCACAGACGAGAAATGAGCAGCAAGGTGCTTCGGTCGAACTTTCGGCTGCCGAGGACCACGGTGGGCAGACCGACTTAAGACGCCAGGAGAAACGGCAGGAAAAGCTTCGGCGACTTCAATCGTGGTTGGATAATCTCAAAAAGGGTGAGGGTGGATGAACGTCGGTGAGACTCTGCAGAATACCTTGAGTCGCTTGGAGGGGGCCTTGGGAGTGGCAGTGATCGCGATGGACGGGATCGTCGTGGAAGAGCGCAAGAACGATCTCAGCATCGACTTTCAGACCCTCGGCGTCGAGTGCAGTACGTTTCTCCGGGAAGCGAATCAGAACGCGGTCACTGCGGATCCGAGCGGCATTCTCGAACTGGCGGTGATCTATGAGAAGAGACCGGCCGTAATGATTCGCAAGATCAATGAGGAGTGTTTCCTCCTCCTGGTCCTTCCCTCCGACCGGATGCTCGGGAAAGGGCGATTTCAGATGCGGCGGGCGGCCGCGGGTCTCCTGAAGGATTTCGCGTGATCGAGCGGATCCTGGTCCTGCATGGGCCGAATCTTAACCTGTTGGGAACGCGTGAAGAGGCCCTCTACGGGTCCGAGACCCTTGAGCAGATCAACGAGCGCCTGCGTGCTCTCGCCAAAGCCGAAGGGGTCGAGCTTGAAATCGTGCAGTCGAATTCGGAGGGAGAGTTGGTCGGCCGAATCCAGCAGGCGAGAGGAGAGATCCAGGCCATCGTCATCAACCCGGCCGCGTACACGCACACGAGCCTGGCCTTGAGGGACGCCCTCCTTGCCGTTCGGATACCGACGGTGGAGGTTCATCTTTCGAATCTGTATCAGCGCGAAGCCTTTCGGCGACATTCTTACATCGCGGACGTCGCGCTGGGACAGATTACGGGCTTCGGGGCAGACAGTTACCTCCTGGGTCTTCGGGCCGCGATCAACCATTTGCGCAGCCAGTCCGGACGGCCGGAAGAGCGATAGAAAGGGAGTTCGGTGATTTCGACCAGCGAATTTCGCAGCGGCGCCAAAATCGAGATCGATCATGAGCCATACGTGATCGTTGAATTCCAGCATGTCAAACCCGGAAAGGGGGCGGCCTTTGTCCGGACCCGCCTTAGAAATCTCAAAACCGGGAACACCCTGGAAAAAAACATCCGATCCGGGGAGAAATTCGAGGAGCCGAATCTCGAGGAGAGGGAAGTCCAATTCCTCTATCGCGAGGAGAACCAGTTTTACTTTATGGACACCACCAGCTACGAACAGTTTTTTCTCGGAAAGGATCAGCTGGGCCAGAACCAGGATCTGCTCAAAGAAAATATGATTGTGAAGATTCTCTTTTACAACGGCGCCCCTCTGACCGTCGACCTTCCCGTTTTTGTTGAGCTTAAAATCGTCGAGACGGCTCCGGGATTCCGGGGCGATACCGCCACGGGCGGTACCAAGCCTGCCACCCTGGAATCCGGGGCCGTGATCAAGGTTCCCCTTCACATCGACGAGGGAACCGTGATTAAAGTGGACACGCGCACCCGGGCCTACGTGGAGAGGGTCAAGTAGTCATGAATCTGAAAGATCTGAAAGAACTGATCGACCTGATCCGGGGAACCGAGGTCGCAGAGATTGAACTTCAGGAAGGGGACTTTCGGGTCCGGGTCAGGCGCGTCGAGGGGACCGTCTCCTCTCCGGCTCCAGCGCCCCTGGCGAGGACGGCCCGTCCGGATCTGCAGCCCGGACACGAGCCGCTGAGTCCGATCGGAGAGGATGAGAAGTATTTCCTGGTCCGGTCTCCGATTGTTGGAACCTATTATCGCTCGTCTTCTCCGGACAGCGATCCCTATGTCGAGGTCGGGGAGACGGTGAAAAAAGGCCAGGTCCTCTGTATTATCGAGGCCATGAAATTGATGAATGAGATCGAGTCGGAGTTGGATGGTCGCGTCGTGGAGATCTGCGTGGAAGACTCCTCTCCCGTCGAATATGGGCAGACCCTCTTTAAAATTGAACCCCTTCAGAATCCGGTCTGAAATCCAACCGTTTCAGGTCACCCAGGTCATCCTATGTTCAGAAAAATTCTCATTGCGAACCGGGGCGAAATAGCTCTTCGGGTCATTCGCGCTTGCCGTGAGCTGGGGATACGAACCGTCGCCGTCTATTCGGAGGTGGACGCCAAGTCGCTGCACGTGCGTTTCGCCGACGAAGCGCTCTGCATCGGTCCTGCAGACGGGGCCCTCTCCTACCGAAATATCCCGAACATCCTGAGCGCCGCGGAGATCACCGGCGCCGAGGCGATCCATCCCGGCTACGGCTTTCTGGCGGAGAACGCTCACTTTGCCGAGGTGTGCGAATCGGCGGGGATCAAATTCATCGGGCCTTTTCCCGAGTGCATCACGTTAATGGGGGACAAGGTCAAGGCCCGAGAAATGATGATCAAGAAAGGGATCCCGGTGATCCCAGGAAGCGAGGGGAAGATTCCCACCGAGCGCGATGCGCTGGAGGTCGCCCGAAAGGTCGGATATCCGCTGATCATCAAGGCCGCGGCCGGGGGCGGAGGCCGGGGAATGCGGGTGGTGCACCGGGAGGAGGACCTAGCGCGCTGTTTTCAGGCCGCCCAGACCGAGGCGAGGGCGTGCTTCGGTGACGATTCCGTATACATCGAACGATATTTTTCGGATCCCCGGCACATCGAGGTCCAGGTATTGGCCGACGAGAAGGGGAAAATGATTTTTCTTGGGGAGAGGGACTGCTCGATCCAAAGGCGCCATCAGAAGCTGATCGAAGAGGCGCCCTCTCCGATGGTGGACGACCGGCTTCGCAGGGAGATCGGGGGCGCTGCGCTGGAGGCGGCCCAGGCGGTCAATTATGTGAATGCGGGAACCGTCGAGTTCTTGCTCGACAAGGATCATAACTTCTACTTTATTGAGATGAACACCCGGATTCAGGTCGAGCACGGGATCACTGAACTGGTCACCGGCGTCGATCTGGTTCAGCAGCAGATCAAAATCGCCCAAGGCAGGTCGCTCGATTACAAGCAGAATCAAATCCGACTTCGAGGCCACAGCTTGGAATGTCGCATCAACGCCGAGTGCCCCGAAAAGTTCACCCCCTCTCCCGGAACGATCACCGAGTACAACGTCCCCGGAGGGCCGGGCGTGCGCGTCGATTCCGCGGCTTACAGCGGGTATGTGGTCCCGTCTTTTTACGATTCCCTGATCGCTAAGGTCATGGTCTATGCGGACAACCGGGAGGAGGCCCTTGCAAGGATGCAGCGCGCGCTCTCGGAATTCATCATCCGCGGCATCAAGACGACCCTGCCCCTTCATCAAAAGATCTTAGGAGATCCGGCCTTCATCAAAGGACGATTCTCGACGAACTTTCTCGATCGGTTTCTCTCCGGTCAGCTGTCCGATAAATCGTCCCTGCCGTCCTGATCCGAGAACGACGATGGACTTCACCCCGTTCCCTCTCTACCTATTGACCGATCCCCTTCTTTCGAATGCCCGGCCGCTCGACAGCGTGGTCGAGGACGCGCTGAGGGCCGGCGCGAGGATGATACAATACCGGGCGAAGGGAATCGGGATCCGAGACGCCTTTCTCGAGGCCGGCAAGCTCCGGACGGTCACCCGCGCATACGGGGCCCTGTTTCTCATTAATGACCACGTGGATCTGGCGTTGGCCGTCGGCGCGGATGGGGTGCACCTGGGCCAGGAGGATTTACCCCTGGTCGTTGCGCGGGAGCTGCTGGGGAAGGGGCGGATCATCGGGGTCTCGACTCACAACCCCGAGGAGGCGAGGTCGGCCGAGCAGGAGGGGGCCGATTATATCGGGCTCGGTCCGATTTTCGCGAGCTCGACGAAGATCTCGGATCGGGCTCCCGTCGGGCTCGAGGGTTTGAAGCGGGTCAGGGAGGTGGTGAACCTTCCGATCTATGGGATCGGAGGGATGACGGAGGAACGGATCCCGGGGGTGATCGGCTCCGGAGCAGATGGGGTGGCGGCGATCTCCGGCCTGGCCGCAGAGACGGCGGAGACGGTCGCAAAATGGCTCCTCAAGCTCGAATCGGCCAGATCGGGACGCGCTCGCGATTTTATGTCTCAGTCATGAAGGGGGGCGACGGGTCCTTCGGCAACACTCTCTTCGCGCGTTCGGCATCGGAGGACCCTTCCGGACTCGGCCGATCGAGGAAATCAACGGGATCGCCCGTCCCCGGGTCTGTTTTGGCCTCTTTTTTCGACGCCGCGCCTTATCTCGCCCGATGCGCACGGTTCTTTGGGCATGGGTCGCGTCCGCTGACCGCTCGGGCGGCGAGATGGCCGTTATACGCCATTCTGGCTTGACAAAACATTGGAAAAACGTTAGCCTTTGAACGACGGTCGTGGGTAGGTTATGTTTCAACGATTGTTCCTTAAACTGGGTGATCTCGTCGTCCACAGTCGATTTCCCGAATGGGGTCAGGGCCTCGTGGTCGAGGCAAGGGCGTCCCGCGTATCGGGTGGCCTGTGCATGGTCAGAGTGGTTTTCAAGGATGGAAAAGAGCGTTCCTTCATTAATGACCTTGACGACCATAACTGCTGCTATTACGCAGGGGTCAAGCGCGCTCTTGTTTGCGAAGAACGATACCAAGATTGACCAAAAAGAGGGACATCGGCGTTGGCCCGTGAGAAGATACTGATCGTCGACGACGAGGAGAACATCCAGTCCCTTTGCAAGGAAATCCTCTCCCGCCAGAACTATCTCCCCGTCGCCGTCAGTACCCCGAATTTGGCGCTCGATCGGATCCGAGCGGAGCCGTTCGATCTCCTCCTGACGGATATCAGCATGCCTCAGATGGACGGTCTGCGGTTGCTGAAGGCCGTCAAGGAGATCCAGCGCGAGATTACGGCGGTCATCATCACCGGACATGGAACGCTGGACAAGGCGATTGAATCGCTTCACCTGGGGGCCCAGGGGTTCCTCGTCAAGCCCTTCACCTATCAAGAACTCCTCCAAGTCATTGCCGAGGCCCTCGATCGCAGCCGGCTTATTCACGAAAACGCCCGGCTCAAGCTGCTGATGCCGCTCTTCGAAGTGAGCCAGAATCTCCTTTCAGAGACCGATCCCGACGTCTTGTTCCGGCAGATCTGTACGGTGGCGCAGGGGGAGACGAGTTCGGACGGGGTGCTGCTGCTGATCCGGGATGCGAGCGGTTTGGCGGTGCGCGCCGAGGTCCCTACGGGAGGGGCGAGCGGCGCAGAACAAGGTTTCCTCGAAGAGCACGCGCACAATGCCCTGAAGAGCACCGACCCCCTAATTCTGATCAAGTCGGCCCCGTCGGATCAAAAGGTCCGCGACGCGATGGAACGCTTCGGGCTGAGTTCGGTGATCGGGGTTCCGCTCTTCACCAAGGGGGATCCACTGGGAGTCCTGATGCTTTATAAAAGGGCGGAGCACCCTGGGTACAATCAGGGCGATATCGAGCTCATCACGATTCTCTCCGGCCAGGCGATGGTCGCGATCGAAAATGCCCGCCTGTTTGAGGGGCTCCAGCGGGCCCATTTCGAATCGATGAAGGCACTCGCGCAGGCGATCGAGGCCAAGGACCGCTACACCCGGGGTCATTGCGATCGAATGGTCGATTATGCGGTCGCCCTCGGAGATCAGTTAGGGCTCTCCGCGGAAGAGAAAAAGCATCTCGGATATGCCGCCGCCCTCCATGACATCGGCAAGATCGGCGTCCACGAGGGAATCTTGAACAAATCGGGAAAACTAACCGAGGACGAATACACCGCCATGAAGGAGCACCCTGCCATGGGAGCGGAAATCGTCAAGGGAGTCGATTTCTTGGGGCCCGTGGTCCCGATGATCTATCATCATCAGGAGCGCTGGGACGGTCAGGGTTATCCGGGCGGCCTCAAGGGGGAGGAGATCCCGGTCGGCGCCCGGATCATCGCCGTCCTCGACACGTTTGACGCGATGACCTCGGATCGACCCTATCGAAAGGCGCTTCCGATGGAGGTCGCCTTCTCGGAGCTGCGTCGCTGTGCGGGAACCCAGTTCGATCCCCGGGTCGTGGAGTCGCTGATTACCCTCTTTCAGACCATGAAGCAGTCCGGGAAACACTGAAACCCCGCTTCAATCCTAGAGTCCGAGCCGATCTTTAATCTCCTGCCATCTTAAGCTCCGCCGCACTCCTTCGAGATCCTGCCCTTTTGCCCCGGCATGCGGCAGGAAGTCAACGACCCCCCAGAGCGGTATCTGCCAGTGGCGTAGCAGCTTGGCGAGGGTATCCGCGTTGCTTTTGCGCGATCGATCCCCTCCCTTCGTGACATTGTTCAGGATGACGCCGGCGACCGAAAGCCCCCTCGTGATCGCGGCTTCGACGGTCAGGAGGGTATGGTTGAGCACGCCGAGCCGGTTGGATGCGACGATGATGACGGGAAGGCCGAAGAGCTGGGCGAGGTCGGCCACCGTCTTGCGGGACGTGAGCGGAACGAGGAGGCCGCCCACCCCCTCGATGAGCATCAAGCGATGGTCTTTCGACAAGCTCTGGAATCGCCGGAGGATTTTGAAAAGCGAGACCGGCCGATGTTCGGCGGCCGATGCGACCAGCGGAGCGACGGGGGCCCCGTAGCGGTAGGGGGAGACCAGATCGAGTGGATGGTGCGTTCCGGCCGATCGCTGAAGCCTGGCGCCGTCGCGCGAATAGAGGCGGCCTTCTCTGATCGGACACCCGGTTTCGATCGGTTTCATGACTCCGACGTCGGTTCCTTCCGCCCGCAGCGCCGAGGCGAGGACGCAGGCGACGGTGGTCTTTCCCACTCCGGTGTCGGTTCCGGTGATGAAAAGGCCTGCGCTCATCCGACCAGCCGGCTGTCGAGATTGAAGACCTGTCCGGAGACGCCCGACATCGAGGCCAGCTGGAGAATAAACGCACAGACCTCCTCAACCGGCGTGCTCCTTCCCAGGAGGCGCCCCCGCAGGAGCTGGCTCTTTTGCCGAGGATTCAGGCCGAGAGCCGCGCCGGTGGGCTGGATGCCCGGCAGAACGACGTTGGCTCGAATGTTATAAGGCGCCAACTCTCGGGCGGCGCTCTGGGTCAGAGCGACGAGTCCCGCCTTCGCCGCAGAGTAATTGGCCTGTCCGGCCCTTCCGGTTCTTGCGGCCAAAGAACCGATGTTAATGATCTGTCCCCCGTCCTGCCGGCGCATGGCCGAGGCGACCGACCGGATCAAGTGAAATGCGGCGCTCAGGTGGGTGGCGATGACGTCGTTCCATTCCGTATCGCTCATTCTCAGCAGGGAGCGATCCCGGGTGATGCCGGCGGCGTTTACGAGTAGGTCGATGCGGCTGAAGCGTTCAAGACCGGAGGCGACCAGCTGGGCGGCCTCTCGCGAAGAGCGCAGATCCGCCCCGAGGGCGGTGGCGCTCCCGCCGGAGCGGGCGACCCGGCGACAAAGGGTCTGCGCCCGTGCAGCGTTACTAAAATAATGAATGATGACGGCATATCCAGCCTGCGAAAGTTGATCGACCAGGGTGCCCCCGATCCCGCCCGATCCCCCCGCCACCAGGGCCACCCTCCGTCTGGTCAAACCCTCAGCTCCTTGGAGATCGATTCGATCTTGGACAAAAGAAAAGCGATCTGCTCATCGGTATGGGTCGCCATCAAGGAGATCCTGAGCCGGCTTGTCCCTCTTGGCACCGTCGGGGGGCGTATGGCGGGGATAAAGATTCCCTCGTCGTAGAGGCGGGCTGAAAAGAGGATCGCCGATTTGGGATCGCCGAGCAGGACGGGCAGGATCGGCGAACGGCTTCCGAGCGTATCGAAGCCCAACTCGCGAAGCCGGGTCTGCACCCTGTCGCGCAGGTCCGAGAGACGGGCTCTTCGGTCCGGTCCCTGCTCGACCAGCTCGAGGGCGGCGAGGTTCGCGGCCACGATACCCGGAGGCAGGGCCGTCGTGTAAATAAATCCGCGCGCGCGTTGGGTCAGGTAGTCAATTAACGCCCGGGCACCGGCGATATATCCTCCGAGGCTTCCCAGGGCCTTGCTGAAGGTTCCCATTTGAATGATCCGGGGATGGGATCCGATCGCGAAATGATCGAGGCTCCCTCGCCCCGAGGCTCCCAAGACCCCCGTCGCGTGGGCGTCGTCCAGGTAGATGTAGGCCTCGTAGCGCTCGGCTAGTCCGACGAGATCATTGAGGGGAGCCAGGTCTCCCTCCATGGAGAAGACCCCGTCGGTCACGATCAGGAGACCCCCTCCCGCCGGGCGCCGTCTCAGGAGTCCCTCGAGCTGATCGATGTCGTGGTGATGAAAGAGGCGAAGCCGGGCCCCCGAGAGCCGGCAACCGTCGATCAGGCTCGCGTGACAGAGGCGGTCGGCGAGAACCATGTCCCCCCGCTTCAGCAGAGCGGGAAGGGCGGAGAGATTGGCGAGGTAACCGGAATTAAAGAGAAGGGCCGCCTCGGTCTGTTTAAATTGCGCCAGGCGCCGCTCGAGTTCTTCAAAAAGGAAATGGTTTCCTGAGATCAGCCGGGAGGCGCCGGCGCCCAGACCGAACTTCTCGATCGCTTCCATTGAGGCTGATTTGAGTGCGGGGTGGTTGGCAATTCCCAGGTAGTTATTGCTGGAAAATAAGAGGCAGGAACGGCCTTCAATGGAGACGACCGGTCCCTGTTCCGAGGTGACCGTTCGGAGGGTACGTAACATCCCAGCGGCGCTCCAGCCTGTTAAGAACGATTCGAAATCAATCATCAATCTTATCCAAATCCCCACCCAATCCGCTGTCGCTTGCGCGTCCGAAATGCACCGGGGTAGCGAAATCGGCCCATAAATACCTTAATTCTTAAGGTCTTGTCAATCTGCGTCCTGAGAAAGCGCTTGACAGAGGTTCCTTGAGGGGTTAGAATAAGTTCGAGGTTTAGACTCCGGTTTGTTCCATTCTCATACCGTTCCTTTTCGTGTCCTTGTAACAATTCCCTAAGGAGGAAGGATGTTCGAAAAATTTACCGACAGGGGAAGAAAGATCATCATCTTGGCTCGAGAGGAAGCGGAACGCCATCAGAACGATTACCTGGGCACAGAACATCTCGTCTTGGCGATCCTACGAGAGGGCGATGGGGTCGCGTTGGCCGTTCTCAAAAAGATGGGACTTTCGATTGAGCAGATCCGCTTGGAGATCGAGCGAAATCTCCCCAGCGGCGGGAATACCATGACCTTTGGAGAGATTCCGTTTACTCCCCGGGTGAAGAAGGTCATTGAATATGCCGTCGAAGAAGCCAAGTTACTCGGACATAATTATATTGGCAGCGAGCACCTGCTGCTCGGGCTATTGAGAGAGGAAGAAGGAATCGGTGGGAAGATCCTCCGCAGTCTCGGGGGGAATCTCCTGACCGCGCGCCAGCTGACGATCAATCTTTTGCGTAAGACCGTTCCCCGCGAGAAAGATAAAAAGAGCAACACCCCCGCGCTCGACGAGTTCGGCCGGGATTTGACCCAGCTCGCCTCGGAAGGGACCCTTGATCCGGTGATTGGACGTCATGATGAGATCGAGCGGGTCCTGCAGATCCTCTCCCGGCGGACCAAAAATAATCCGGTCCTCATCGGAGAGTCTGGCGTTGGAAAGACGGCGATTGTAGAGGGGCTGGCCCAGAAGATCATTCTAATGGATGTCCCCGACAGCCTCATGAACCGCAGGGTGATTGCCCTTGATTTGGGATCGCTGGTCGCCGGAACCAAATACCGGGGCCAATTCGAAGAGCGCCTTAAGGTCGTCATGAAGGAGATTGTAAACGCGGGTAACATTATTATCTTCATCGATGAGCTTCATACCCTGGTCGGCGCGGGCGCCGCCGAGGGCTCGATCGATGCCTCGAATATGTTGAAGCCGGCGCTCTCTCGAGGCGAGATCCAGTGCATCGGGGCCACGACCCTAGATGAGTATCGAAAGCATATCGAAAAGGACGCGGCGTTGAAACGGCGGTTTCAACCGATTTATGTCCAACCGCCGAGCCCCGACGAGACCATTCGGATCATCAAGGGCCTGCGGGACCGCTACGAGGAGCATCACGGGGTCCAGATTACGGACGACGCCGTGGTGGAGGCGGTTCGGCTTTCGGATCGCTATATCTCCGACCGGTTTCTCCCGGATAAGGCGATCGATGTGATCGATGAGGCGGGTTCACGCGCAAAACTGATGGCGTATTCCCGCCCCGAAGAGCTCAGGGCACTCGAGCAGGAGGCGAAAAAGGCTGCGAGAGAAAAGGACTTGGCGATTCGTCTTCAGAATTTTGAAGAGGCGGTCCGGCTCCGGGAGGAGGAAGAGCGTCTCAAGAAGCTCTTGGAAGAGACCAAAAAGGAGTGGAAGAAAGCTCAGGAAAAAAACAGGCCGAGTATCAACAAGGAAGAAGTCGCCTGCGTCGTCTCCAAGATGACGGGGATCCCCCTGTTTCGCCTGGAAGAAGAGGAGACCCGGAAACTTCTTCATATGGAGGAAGAGCTCCACAAAAGGGTGGTGGGCCAGGATGAGGCCATTGCAGCGGTCTCCCGTGCCATCCGCAGGTCTCGCGCCGGCTTGAAGGGAGAGCGCCGTCCGATCGGTTCGTTTATATTCCTCGGCCCGACCGGGGTCGGAAAGACCGAGCTGGCGAGGGCGCTCGCGGAGTTCCTCTTTAACAATGAAGAGGCCTTGATCCGGATCGACATGTCAGAGTATATGGAGAAGTTTTCGAGCTCTCGGCTGGTAGGGGCGCCTCCGGGATATGTCGGTTACGAGGAAGGGGGACAGCTGACCGAGAAGGTGCGCCGGCGGCCTTATTCCGTTGTCCTGTTCGATGAGATCGAGAAGGCGCACCCCGACCTCTTCAATATCCTCTTGCAGGTGCTGGACGATGGCTGTCTGACCGACAGCTTGGGGAGGAAGGTCGATTTCAAGAACACCGTTCTCATCATGACCTCCAATATCGGGACGCGCCTTGTCGATAAGGGGAGCTCTCTGGGTTTCCAGAAGGGAACGGAGGGGGATCACTTTAAGAAGATGCGTGAGCAGATCCTCTCCGAACTCAAGAGGTCGTTTAATCCTGAATTCTTGAATCGGATCGACGAGACGGTGATCTTTCATCCGCTTCACCAGGATCATCTCCTTCAAATTATCGATCTGCTGCTGATCGACCTGAATCGAAGACTGCTCGACAAGGGGACCCAGCTCGATGTCTCCCCGGAGTTGAAGCAATGGCTCCTGAAGGAAGGCTATCAGCCGAGTTACGGCGCCCGGCCGATGCGAAGATGCATCCAGAAAAATATCGAAGATCCCCTGTCCGAGGAACTCCTTCGGGGCCGCTTTAAAGAGAACAAGCGGATCAAGGCGGTTCTCAAAGATAACGTCCCGGCCTTCGTCGAAGAAGAGGCGATGGCGGGAGTTTAGGACGAGTGATTGCGCAGAATAAGGGCAGGATGAACGTCCTGCCCTTATTCTATTTCGGGGCCCGCTGCGTTGAGCATCGTTCATGAAGCACTCAGGAAGGCGGAGCGGGAGTCGGCCGGTTCCTTCCCTTCGAGGATTCCGCCGCGCGATCCGATCCGACGGTCTTTCCTCGAGTTTGGACCCAAAGCCCTCTGTTTCGTTCTCTTCCTCGGCCTCGCCGGCGCCGTTCTCTTTTTTTATCTTCCTAAAATGAGCTCCGCTCCCCCGGTCCGAAGTGCCGGTGTGATCGCAAAGGCGCTTCCGTCTCGATCCCCCGAGCCCGCGGCGCAGCGCGCGCCGTTGCGGCTGCAGGAGGGGCTCTCCTATTTCCGGCAAGGACAGCTCCCGCAGGCCGAGGAGGCCTTCCGGGATGCGGTGCGGATCGCTCCCACCCTGGCCGTCGCCCACAACAATCTCGGGCTGGTGCTGCGCAGAGAGGGAAGACTCCCGGAGGCGGCGAGCGAGTACGAAGAGGCCCTTCGGATCGATCCCCGATATCCGGAGGCGCTCCATAACCTGGGTCTCGTCAAGGATCGCCAGGGTCTCTCGGGCGAGGCGATCTCCCGGTACCGTGAGGCCTTGGCCCTCGATTCCTCTCTGGTCGAGGCACATTATCAATTGGGCGGGGTCCTGGAACGTACGGGAGATCTAAACGGTGCGCGGGAGGAGTTTCGCCTGTTTCTGTCGCAGGCCAAAGGGTGGGATGAAGGGGAGTTGGACCGGGTCCACAGGCACCTTCAAGACCTTGAACGGCGTTAGGGTATCCTCGATCCATGCATGTGCTGGGAATTGAAACCTCCTGCGATGAAACGGCCGTCGCGCTCCTCGATGAGCGCGGAGTGCCTCTGTGCGACCTATTGACCAGCCAGATCGACCTGCATGAAAAATTTGGAGGGGTGGTTCCGGAGATTGCCTCTCGGAGACATATCGAGGTGATCGGCCCGATGGTCCGGGAGGTGCTTGAGCGTTCCGGCCGGTCGCTGAAGGAGACCCAGGCCGTCGCGGTGACCGTTGGACCGGGTCTGGTCGGTGCCCTGCTCGTCGGGGTCTCATTCGCGAAATCGGTGGGGTATGCCCTGAACGTCCCGGTCGTCCCGATCAATCATTTGGAAGGACATATCGCGGCGGTCTTTTTGGAGCGCTCGGAGGTGACCTTCCCGGCCGTCGCGCTCGTGGTCTCCGGAGGGCACACTTCCCTGTTTCTGATGTCGGGGCCGGGAAAGTATCACCTCCTCGGGCGAACGCTCGATGACGCCGCCGGAGAGGTCCTGGATAAAGCGGCAAGGATGCTCTCCCTCGGATATCCGGGCGGCCCTATCCTGGATCGATTGGCGAGATCGGGAGATCCGGGCGCGATTTCTTTCCCGCGACCCTACCGGAGTCTCGCCTCCCTTGATTTTAGCTTTAGCGGTCTTAAAACGGCGCTACGGCACTATCTGACAGGGAGGGGTGGGGTTGATGCGATCCAGTCTGAGCTCCCCCAGATCGCCGCGTCCTATCAAGAGGCGATCGTCGATGTGCTGGTCGAGAAGAGCCTGGCCGCCCTGGAGGTCTCCGGTGCAAAGAGCCTGATCATGGCCGGGGGGGTCGCGGCTAACAGCCGCCTTCGGGCGCGGATGGCCGAGGGGACTGCTCGGATGGGCCTTGCGCTTTTCATTCCCCCCCCGCGATATTGCACCGACAATGGGGCGATGATCGCCATGGCGGGATTGATGCGCTACCGGGAGGGGGAGTTCGCCTCGCTGGAGCTCAACGCCGAGCCCGATCTTGAATTGTTCTGCCAGGCCCTCTCCGAAGGGCGCCCCGCGCTCTAGTGATCGATCAGTTGTGGGCGCGCAAGGGACGGGAGCCTTCTTCCCCGTTGGCGTCCGACGCACAGCGAAATCCGATGATGGCGTCGGTTCGTCCGGGTGCGATGGCCATCCTCTTTGTGGTCCGGGCGGCGCTCGGAGGGTCGTTCCATGAGCCCCCCCGTATGACCTTCGCGGTCCCTTCTTCCGCCCCTTTGGGGAGGGTCACCTCCCCTTCTCTGTAATAAAACTCATCGTACCAGTCGGAGACCCATTCCGAGACATTTCCGGCCATGTCATAGAGCCCGTAGGGGCTGCGCCCTGCCTCGAAGCTTCCGACGGGGGCCGAATACTGGTAGCCGTCCTCGTTTCCGCGAACATTGGCGTAGCCTTCTCGAAATTGATTCCCCCAGGGCCACTGACGCTCATCTTCGCCCCGCGCTGCCCTCTCCCATTCCGCCTCGGTCGGGAGCCGACCCCCGGCCCAGGTGCAGTAGGCCGTGGCATCGAACCAGGAAACTCCCACGGCAGGCTGGGTGGGTCCCATGAGCTGGGAGAGGTCATCGAAGAAGACCATGACGTTTTGCTGCCGGTGGCCCGTCGCGCGGATAAACGCCGCGTACTGTTGGTTGGTGACCTCATAAAGGTTGATGTAGTAGGGCTTCAGGCTCACCTCGCGGGCCGGCCGCTCGTCATATTCCCCTGTTTCAGATCGGGTTCCGCGCGTAAATGTTCCACCCGGGATGAGAACCCGGGTGGCGCCGTCCCCTCCGGTCCGAAAGGTGTGGACCGAATATCGATTCGGATCAAGGGAAGGGCCCTGGGCGCCCGGGGGGGCCGCGGATCGCTCCTGCCGGGCGGTCGCACGAATCTGGTTCATGCGAAAGACCGAGGAGACCACCATGACCAGCAAGATCGCACCCGTGACCAGGATCGCGAGCGGCTCTCTCATGGGAAATGGGGACGCTAAGCGCCGGGCCCGACGCGGGAAGAAACACCCTTCTTCGGCCTTAATCCGGCACCTTCGCCGCGCTCCTTTCCAGGGGTTTTGAAAGCAGGACCGAGAGCATACTGCTTCCGTTATTGGCGACGACGAGATCCATCTTTCCGTCCCGGTTCAGATCCCCGGCGGCGACCGAGAAGGGGGAAAGACCGGTCTTCATGTTGGTCGGAGGATAATAAAACGTTCCGTCACCCTTACCCATCAGGAGAGAGACTTCATTCGATAGGTTGTTGGCCACCGCCAGGTCAATGAGGCCGTCTCCATTAAAATCAGCGGCCACGGCGGAGACCGGTCCTCCCTCCGCCCCGAACTCGGGCCCCTTCTTAAAAGTGCCGTCTCCTCGCCCAAAGAACATCGAAAGGGTGTTTCGGGTCGAGTTCCCGACGACAATATCGAGTTTTCCGTCACGGTTAAAATCTGCCGCGGTTAGAAAAAAAGGGCGCATCCGGGTCGGATATTTTTCTCCTGGCCTAAAGTGGCCGCGGCCGTCGCCCAGAAACATGACGAAATTATCGCTCATCGGACCGTTGTTTGCGACCGCGAGGTCGATCTTTTTGTCGCCGTTAAAGTCCTCTGCCACGATCCAGGTGGGGGTGTCGCCCGGATCGATCGGCTCCCCCTTGTCAAAGGACCCGTCCCCCCTCCCCCAGAGCAGTTGAAGGAGGTCGAAGCGTAAAACCAGTGCCAAGTCGATCTTCCCGTCACCGTTAAAATCTCCCGCGACGGCATAGAATGGAGAGCGACCGATCGGGACCTCCACGGGCGGAAGGAAGGCTCCTTTTTCTCCTCCCATCAGGAGGCTCAAGCTGTCTCCATCATTGTTCACCACCACGATGTCGGGTTTCGCGTCGCCGTTCAGATCGGTGATGACGAGGGAGCGGGGCTGGCGGCCGACCTGAAATGCGATGGGATCTTTAAAACTTCCATCTCCGTTGCCGAAGAGAATGGAAATGCTGTCCCCCCCGGAATTGACCGAAACCATGTCCAGGAGCCCGTCGCCGTTGAGATCTCCCAGTGCGACAAACGAGGGATTGGGTCCCACACGGTACTGGGCGTCGGGGGAGAACGGCCTGGGAAGGGGGGGATGGCTCTCCTGGGTGCAGCCCGAGACGGCCATCAAAAAAAAGAGATTCCACCAAAAAGGCCTCGCCTTTGAAAGGCGATCGAGCAACCGGCTCGGTTCAGACACCCCCAGACTCCTTCACGCGGGACTCCGACAGATAATAACCCCCATTTTACTCCCAAAGCCGCCCAAATCAACCTCTTTTTTGTCCCGAGGAGACCGGGTTTTCAAAACAACGAGATAGAATATGGTATCCTTTGAACGTGAATGCGCGCTCGAAGAGATCCTACTCTCCGCTCTCCCCGATCCAGGTTTTCGGGCTCTTTATCCGCATTCCCTGGTTGAGAATCCAGCTGCTGGTCACCCTTTTGGTGGCGCTGGCGGCCGGGGGATGGCTCCTTTTCGGGATCGCATCCCTCGTCGATCTGCTTTACCCCATCCTGCCGGATTCCGTCGCCCTGTTTCGACGCGTGGGAATCGGCGGGGCGGCCTTGATCCTCTGCGCCCTGGCGTACGGCCACTTTATCGAGCGTCGTTGGATCGAGGTCACCCGCACGCGGATCCCCACCGCCAAGCTTCCCGCCGGGACCCCGCCAATTCGGATCGTCCATCTGTCCGATTTTCACTGCACCGCCGACGACCTCCTGGAAAAGAAAGTTCCAGGGCTGGTCCATCAAATGTCACCCGACTTGATCTTGATGACCGGAGATTACCTCGGCTCGCTAGGAGGAAGGCCCACCCTGAACCTTCTTCTCTGTTCTCTTCGGAGCGCTTCAGGGAATTTCGCCGTGATCGGAAATCACGAGACGTGGTATACCCCCCATCTGGATCTTTTTAAGGAAACCCCCGTCGTCGAACTGGACAATGAAGTCCGGAGAATCTCCATCCGTGGCATCCCTCTCTGTCTGGTCGGAATCCGGGTCGAAGAAGAGGAGGAGGGAAAGCGTCTGTTCCAGGGACTTGCCGCCGACACGATCAACATCGTATTGTATCACTATCCTGAGCTGCTCGAACGGGCTTCCGCCTACGACGTTGACCTGGTCTTGGCGGGACACACCCATGGAGGGCAGGTCGCTCTTCCCTATTTCGGTGCGATCGTCACCTTCTCCAAGGGCTGGAAGCGATACGAGCGGGGCCTTTATCGAAAAGAGAGAACGGCGCTCTACGTCAACCGAGGTCTGGGATCCGACGGGGGCCTCTTTCCGGCCGTCCGATTTTTTTCTCGTCCCGAGATCGCGATCCTCGATCTGATTCCCGAGGATCCTCGGGAACCGGGAGCGCAAGAGAGTCCCGGCTCCTGATCGAGGGTCAAGCCCCTCACGTCTCGGCCCCGTCTCAGCCGGAAGACGCGCTCCCTGACCGATCAGCGGGACCTCTTGCCGGCCGGATCTGCGAGAGGTATGATGGAAAGGCTTGGCCCGGATGACCCGCAGGAGGCCGCTCGGGCGAGGATCATGAGGAGCCGCGATGAGACCCTCGGAATATCCCCCCAAGGTACAGGAAGAAGAGTTCATCTCGCCGATCAGCGGTCGAGCGGAAAATCGAATCGAGGTCGGGATTCTCTTCGTCGGTGCGGGACCCGCCAACCTGGCCGGGGCGATCCGCCTTGCCCAGCTGTTAGAGACTTCTCCGCAGGTCCGATCCTCTCTGGGAGATTTTCCGATTGCGGTGATCGAGAAGGGAAAGTATCCCGGCGCCCATCTGCTCGCCGGGGCGATTCTGAATCCGGTCTCGCTGATGCGGCTTTTTCCCCATCGGTCGGTCGACGAATTCCCGTTTTCGGCCCCGGTCCAAAAGGAGGCGATTTACTTTTTGACGTCGCGAAGGGCCTACAGGGTTCCGCTTCCCCCCACGATGCGCAACAAGGGAAATTATGCGATTTCCCTCAGTCGGCTCTGCCGCTGGTTGGCCGAGCAGGCCGAGGCCCTGGGGGTGAGCCTCTTCAGTGAAACGCCCGGGGTCAAGCTCCTGGTCGAAAACGGATCCATTCGGGGCGTCAGGGTGGGGGACAAAGGGAGGGACCGCCAGGGCGCCCCCCTCGAGAATTTCCAGGAGGGATCAGATCTGTTGGCGAGGGCCACTGTCCTGGGGGAGGGAGCGCAGGGACACCTCACGCAGGCTGCGATCGCACATTTTCGCCTCTCTCGCGCGAACCCCCAGACCTATTCTCTCGGGGTCAAGGAGATCTGGGAGCTTCCCCGCGCGTTTCAAGAGGTGGTTCACACCGTCGGTTGGCCGCTCCGATCGGGAAGCCGCTACAATGAATTCGGCGGGAGTTTCATCTACCCGATGGGAGGAAATCGGGTTGCGGTGGGGCTGGTGGTCGGCCTGGGGTATCGCGATGCCTCGATCTCCGTTCATGACCACCTGCAGTTGTTAAAAACGCATCCTTTATTTCACTCGATCCTCGGCAAAGGCCAGCGCCTCGCGAACGGGTGGGGGGCGAAGACCCTTCCCGAGGGGGGATTCTATTCCCTCCCGAACCCGCTCCATCTTCCAGGCGGCCTCCTGGTCGGGGACGGGGCGGGCTTCCTGAATGTCCCGGCACTCAAGGGAATCCATTATGCCATGGAGTCGGGGATGCTCGCGGCGGAGACGATCTTCGCTGCATTGAAAGAGGGGCTTGATCTGGGTGAGGCGTCGTCCCTGAGCGGTTATGATCAGGCGGTCGACTCCGGATTTATCGGACGAGACCTCTACCGAGGGCGCAACCTCCGACAGGCGTTTGAGTATGGTCTTTTTCCCGGAGCAGCCCTCGCCGGGATAATGACCCTGACCCGGGGAATGTTCCCCGGATGGCGCTTTGAAACCGTTCGGGACGCCGATCAGCCGCTTTTCATCGAAGAGAGGGCCTATCCGAAGCCGGATGGGCAGTTGCTCTTTGACAAACTTTCGAGCGTCCATGCCAGCGGGAACCGGAGCCGAGATCATCAGCCCAATCACCTCCGGGTCGAGTCCGCCGTCCCCGATCTGATCGGTGAGGCATGGATCAATATGTGTCCCGCCCGCGTCTACGAGTGGGGCCTGGATGATCAGGGCAGAAAGGTCATCCGAACGAATCCGACCAACTGTGTCCAGTGCGGCGCGATCGGCGCCAAAGGGGGACGTTTGACCCCTCCGGAGGGCGGAAGCGGCCCCCAATATACGGAGACGTAGTTTTCCGGCCCGTCGGGTTCGAACGGAAAGCCCCCGCGCTCCGTCGGGAGGCCTCCGATACTTGAATTTTTACCTTTGGAGGACTATTCTAAACCCGGAAAAGCCGATCCGCTGCGCATCGGGGGCATCCTCGAGAAAAGATGGGGGCGACCATTAGACAATTTCGTGGACTCTGTTTTCTCCTGTTCCTCGGTATGCTTGCAGGATGTGCCACTGCGGAAGAGCGCTTCCCCATCCAGATTTCATATCAGGGAGAGGCCCCGTCGCTTCCCCGGCAGGAGGTGGAAAACCGAGTGGTCGTCTTTCCGTTTGAGGATGGCAGGGCTGAGACCCACCTGGTCGGGCGCCATCTGCATGTATTTGGCCAGATCGATACGTTTGAGTCGAAGGAACCGGTCGGGAAGCGTGTGGCGGAGTTGTTGGTGATTTCCCTTCGGCAGCGGGGGTGGGACGCCCGCCTCGCCGACTCGGGTCTTTCTGCGACGGGGGCCTCGGATGAAGGAGGGAAGGTCCTGACCGACCGGGTGGTGACCGGGAAGGTGCAAAAGCTCTGGGCGGAAGCGGTCTCCCATGTCGCCTGCACCGAGATCGATGCAAACCTCGCGATCCGGGTCGAAATCCAAAATCTAAAAAGCGCCGAGAAGACTTTCCTCGACATCGAGAATCAAAACGACCCCAGGGTCCTTATCTTCAATCCGAAATTCATTCAGGAAACTCTCGATGAACTGGTCTCGGGAGGGGTGAATCGAGTTCTGCCCTAGCCATGAACGGCTCTAATGGCCCGCAGCGTCTTTCGCGGCCGTTCACGACCGACGGGGCCCATCTCGCCATTGCCTTCTGTGACTCCCCGTGGGATATCCCCTCAGTCATTCTGCCCGATCCGATGGAGCGTCATCAGATTGGTTTCCCCCCACCGGGAAATCGGGGCGCCGGAAAGGATGATGACGACATCTCCCTTTTTGGCGAGCCGACCGGCCAGCAACTCCTTTTCCATCTGATTGATCAGTTCTTCCGTGGTCTCGACCGGCGGCAACCGTTTCGGAGTGACTCCCCAAAGCAGGGCCATCTGGTTCTGGACGGTGGCGTCGGGAGTAAAAGCGATGATCGGCGCTTCCGGACGATGCTTGGACAGGATCCTCGCCGTCGCGCCCGATTGGGTAAAGGTGGAGATCGCCCGGGCGCCGATCTCATGGGCGATGTGGGATGTGGCCGCGCTGATCGCATCCGGAAACGAAACCATCAATGTCCCCGGCATTATCTGTTCTTTGGGACGTTTAAGGAGCATTTTTTCGGTGTGGTTGATGATCCGGACCATGGTTTCAACCGCCTCCACCGGATATTGCCCGGAGGCGGTCTCGGCGGAGAGCATCACCGCGTCGGTCCCGTCGAGTACGGCGTTTGCCACATCGGAGGCCTCCGCCCGGGTCGGTCGTGGAGAGGAGACCATCGATTCCAGCATCTGTGTCGCCGTGATAACGGGGAGTCGCGCGTCATTGGCCTTCAGGATGATTTCTTTCTGAAGGATCGGGACCTCTTCAAGGGAGGTTTCCACCCCGAGGTCCCCCCGGGCCACCATGACCCCGTCGGCCACTTTCAAGACCGCGTCCAAGTTGGTGATCGCCTCGGTCCGCTCGATCTTGGCGATCAGAGGAACGTGCCTTCCCGCACTGCGAATGACCGCCTTGGCCTGCAGAACATCACGCGGGGTGCGAACAAATGAGATTGCAACGCAATCGACCCCGTGCTCCAGCCCGAAGCGGAGGTCTTCGTGGTCCTTGGGGGTCAATGACTGCGACCGGATTCGGACCCCGGGCAGATTGAGGCCCTTATGATCCCTGAGGATTCCCCCGTAGACGACCTTGCAGAGGATCCCCTTGACCCCTCTTTTTATCACCTTCAGTTCAATGACGCCGTCGTCCATGAGGATCCGGCCGTGAACGGGGGCCAGACGGAAAAATTCGGGAGAAATGACGGAAACCTGCTCACTGTTTCCCAGGATCCGCTCGGGGGTCAGAACAATTGTTTTTCCCCTCAGCAGTTCGGCCGATCCCCCGGAGAGGGCCCCGATCCGGATCTTGGGTCCTTGAAGATCTTGAAGGATCGCGATCGGTTTTTGCTGCCGGGCCGCTTCGAACCGGATCCACTCGATCACCTGGGCGTGTTCTTCATGGCTTCCATGGGAGAAGTTCAATCGGGCAACATCCATCCCCGCCCGGACCAGGGAAGAAATGATCTCCTGGTGGGCGCTGGCGGGCCCGATCGTACAGATGACTTTGACGCGTCTCATGGGGAATGAAGCAAAGATGGCGAATTTTCCTCCTGGAATCTGCGTCCAGGACCCGGTTCAGACTGCTGAAGAAGGTATCAGACAGTATACCACAGGGTGAGACGAAATGTACTCTGACCGAGCGGATGGACAGGATCCGCTCCGCAGGATGATCTAAAAAAACTCAGGATGACGACGGGCCGGGGCGATTCGCTTCTTCCCGGCCCCCGGACCGGCCGGTCTCAAGGGGTAAAACCGATTCTCAGGCCCGGCGAGGGGCTTGCCGGCAGTGGATCATGTTTTGCGGTGCTCACCGGGTGGAGGGGTCATCGCGTCTCGGGTTAGAGGTCCCGGTCGATCGGATCAGAACCGGGATCGACGAGTATTGCGAGCGGGAGCGGCCTGAATTTTCCTAAAAATGGGATCGAAAACCCCCGCCGCTCGGCTCGGGCCGGCAATGACGGTGCGCTTCGAAGTTCATTGTGGCCGCTCTTGAGATCCAATTGCGTGGTGCTCGGAATAGCAGCGTGCGAGTCGCTCGTGATCGACCGGTGTTCGGGTCCCGGCACCGTCGGGTGCTGAGCGCAGGTATTGGGCGGGCCAGGGGACCTTGTGCCCCAGTTCGCTTGCCGCATGCAGCGGCCAGTAGGGGTCCCGTAAAAATTCGCGGGCCAGCAGGACGATATCGGCCTCGTGACTCCCAACGATCTGATCGGCTTGCCGTGGCGAGGTGATGAGGCCCACCGCTGCGGTCATCATCCCGCTCTCTTCACGGATCCGCTGCGCGAAACGGATCTGATAGCCTGGAGAGATCGGGATCTTTTCGTCTGGAAGATTGCCGCCGGATGAGCAGTCGATGAGATCCACGTTTTGCTCTTTCAATTGGCGCGCGAGCTCGATCGACTGTGTCAGGTCCCACCCTTCTCCGGCCCAATCCGTTGCGGAGATCCGGATAAAAAGCGGGAGGCGTTCGGGCCAGACGCCGCGCACGGCGGCCACCACTTCGTGCACCAATCGGGTCCGGTTCTCGAAGGAGCCGCCATAACGATCCCGTCTCCGGTTGCTGAAAGGGGAGAGGAACTCGTGAATCAGATAACCATGCGCCGCATGGATTTCAACGACGCAAAATCCTGCCTCCAGCGCGCGACGCGCCGCTTCGGAAAATGCGTTTACCACCTCTTGGATGCCCTGTTGAGTCAACGGCTCGGGTACGGCATAACCGGGGGCAAAGGGCAGGGGGCTCGGGCCGACGATCTTTCGCCATCCCCCCTCGGCCTCGGGGACGACCCCGCGTCCTTCCCAGGGCCGGTAGGTACTGGCCTTGCGTCCGGCGTGGGCCAATTGAATCCCCGGAATACTTCCCTGCCCATGGATAAAACGGGCGATGCGTGCGAGAGGCTCGATGTGGCCGTCGTTCCAGATCCCGAGATCCTGGGGGCTGATACGCGCCTCGGCAAGAACAGCGGCCGCTTCGGTCAGTACGAGGCCGGCGCCGCCGACCGCGCGGCTCCCCAGGTGCACCAGATGCCAGTCGTTTGCAAAGCCGTTCTGGCTGGAGTATTGGCACATCGGCGAAACCGCGATTCGATTCTGAAATGTGATGTCCCGAATGGTGAGCGAATCAAAAAGATTCGGCAAGGGCTTGACTCGAATTTTTGTTGAATTCCTCTTTCCGGTTTCTAATCCCCGGCTGTCAGAACGACTCGGAATCGCGCCTGGCCGCTCATCATCCGCTCGTAAGCCTCGGCGGCCCGCTCCAGGGGAAAGAGCTCGCTCATCGATCGAACGTTGTTCAGCACGCTGAAAGCGAGCGTATCCTGAGAGTCGATGGACGTGCCGGAGGGCCAGCCCATGACTGAGCGGCGTCCCGAGATGAGGAGAGTCGCCGGGATTTTAAGCGGTTCGTCCGCAGCGCCAAGGACGATGAGTTTCCCGTTGACTCCCAGACCGCCGAGGGTGCTGTTCATCGCCTCGCCGCTCGTGACGGTCGCAATAATGACCTTGGCGCCTCCCAGTCGGGCCAATTCCGCCGCCGGATCTTGCGCCCGGCTGTCGATGTAGCGGCGTGCTCCGAGTTTTCGGGCGAGCAGCTCCTTGTCCTTTCCTCGTGCGATGGCCACCGTATTAAAGCCCATCTTCTCGGCAAATTGAATGGCCAGGTGGCCGAGGCCTCCCATCCCGAGTACGGCGACCAGATCGCCGGGGCGCGCCCCACTGTTACGAAGCGAGTTATACGTTGTGATTCCGGCGCACATCAGCGGTCCTGCTTCGATCGCCGAAAGCTCATCGGGAATCAGTGCCAATGCAGCCAGGGGCGCGATCATATACTCGGCATATCCGCCGTCGTAGGCAATCCCGGGAACCAAGGGAGCGGTTTGGCAGGTGACAAAATCGCCCCGACGGCAAGAGTCGCAGTACCCACAGTGGCCGCCATGCCAGCCGACTCCGACCCGCTGGCCGACCCTCCATCCAAGAGAGCCCGGGCCGATCGCATCAATCACCCCGGCCACCTCGTGTCCCGGAACGCGGGGATACTGGATGCCGGGCCAGTGGCCCCCTTTTGTGAAGGAGTCGCTGTGGCAGATACCGCAGGCCCGGATCTTGATTCGTGCGGATCCTGCTCCAGGTTCCGGGATCTCTCGTTCGACGATCTCGAAGGGCCCGTCCGGACGCCCGACTTGAACAGCACGCATCTTGCCCATACCGCCTCCGATCTGATCGAATCCCCGAAATCAGGAGAAGCCCTGTTTACCACGACCGTGGTCCAGGTAAATACCTGCGCTCCGATAGCGGAATCCTTCTGCGCGCTTCTAACCCTGGCTCTCCCTGAGGGAACGATATCTGAACCTTCGGTAGCGTGTCAATGGCCCCTTCATGAGCTCAAGCGGATCTCAGTCGGCATGGAGGCAGCGTGATGTTCTCCCTCGGGAGGCCGGAAGGCGGGGCCATCATCTCTCAGGGGACGAGGATGATCTTCCCGATGTTCTTTCGGTCCTGGATATAGTGGTGTGCTTGAGCCGCTTCCACGAGTGGAAAAGTCTTGCTGATGGTCGGCCGAATTTTTCCTTCCTTATACCAGTTGAGGAGTTGAAGGAACCAGTCCCTGAGCAGCTCCGTTTCGTTCCACATTCTCCCAAGGTTGACGCCGACGAGTGCCTTGTTATCATTGATCAGCCGCGGAGGTGGAAAGCTGAACAACGGTGTGTGGATCAGTGTCTTCAGAAGCGAGAATGTCGAGCGCGTTTTTCCGGTGACCGCGCTGGAGAGGCCGAACATGATGAGACGTCCGCTGGACACGAGGCATCTGTAACCCTTTTTCCAGTGCTCGCCACCCATCGCATCAAGAACGATATGGACGCCCCGTCCGCGCGTTAGATGTTTTACTTCCGCCTCGTAATCCTGTGAGGTGTAGTCGATCACGTGGGCCACCCCGCGCTCTCTGAGGAAAGCGTGCTTGCCGGCCGACGCGGTGCCGATTACCTCTGCGCCATGGATCTTGCAGAGGTCTATCGCGGCGAGGCCGACCCCGCCTGCCGCGCTATGAACGAGGACCCGCTCGCCAGACTTGAGCGAACCCATTTGGATGAGCATCTGGTATGCGGTCAAGTAATTGACCGGCAGGGCCGCACCTTCCTCGTAGCTCATTCCCTCCGGAAGGTCCACGGCCTGAGAGACGGGTACGCAGATCCGATCGCTGTAGCCTCCGAATCGGGTGAGTGCGAGCACTCTTTCGCCGATCGAGCGGGTTACGCCGGTACCGACTGCCACGATATTGCCGGCGACCTCGTAGCCGACGACGGCGGGGAGCTTGGGAGCATCGGGATAGAGGCCGAGGCGTGCCATAATGTCGGCAAAGTTGACGCCCGATGCCTTGACATTGATCAGGACCTCACCCGCGTGGGGGGTGGGATCAGGCGCCTGACGCAGTTCGAGCACTTCAGGCGGACCGACACGAGTAATCCATACCTGCCGCATAGGAGTCACCAAAACGATCGAAAGCTGAATCGATCCGAAGTCTGCTTGGTGTTGAAACCCGCCTAAAGATCAGGATCCTGACCCAAAATGTTTTAATCCCTGATACAGTACCAGGCAATTTCCAGTCCGCAGATTTAAGTCGATGCCAATTGCTGTTGCCGATCATACAAAAGCGAACCGAGAGGTTATCCAGTGGCTCTCGTACGATCTTGCCTTCCCTGGAGACCTCGGCGATGACGGTCCGGAACCAGATCCTAATAGTTATGTTGTCGGGCCTTTCGTGCGGGCTAGTCTTGCCAGTGGCAGAGAGGATCGAATTGGGGTAAATGAGTTAGACCAGCCCTGAAGGTCCTATGTATTGTTGAATTCCTATCGATTAATATGGGATGCCAAGTAGCCCTCGAGTTCCCTGGCATTGAAAGCGTTAGGCAAATCCTCGGGTTTCTTCCCCTGGAACATTTTTATGGTGACACTAGATCGATGTTTTGTGTATGGGATTGACTGACCCGGCGTAAATGTTCCCTGCGTATTAGCAATCCAGAGCCGTTCCCGAAGGACTGGACAGTAGTCTTTGAGCTAAATGTACCAGGCGTGTTTATCGCCCCATGCGTCGCCTCGAGCTGCTATTCACTCACGAAATAGTCGAATCCGTGCTCGACGGTAATCTCGGCGGATCGATATAAAAGGTATAGTCCCACGGTGTCTTTCGGCGTGTAACCATTGCCACGGAAGGTGACCCGGATGGTATTGTTGTCAAATTGGATGTCCGGGTCAGCGTCACACGGCCCGCGAGACCTAAAAAGTGGGATTGGAGCGGGAATGCTACTTTCTAAGCGCCTGAAATATATGGTGAGCCGCCTGGGATTCGAACCCAGGACACCCGCCTTAAAAGGGCGGTGCTCTACCAACTGAGCTAGCGGCTCACGTGCAAAATCAATTAGTTATGAACGAGGTCGTCTGCTCTTCTCGCTGGACCTTCACCGTGACCTTCACCACGGCAC
>Ga0070733_10000501_pt1 | contig 31681 bp, 36 predicted proteins | sample Coa_R1_9_FD_66450 | JGI IMG/M metagenome (GOLD analysis project Ga0070733, IMG submission 66450) | Surface soil microbial communities from Centralia Pennsylvania, which are recovering from an underground coalmine fire - Coalmine... | ecosystem: Environmental > Terrestrial > Soil > Unclassified ...
CCCCTTCAGCAGATTGTTACCGTTGGTCACATAGGCCTGATGATGCTTGTCGTGATGATATTCCAGCGTTTCCTTCGACATATGGGGCGCGAGCGCGTCATAGGCATAGGGAAGGTTGGGGAGCGTGAAGGTCATGGGGTGATGTCCGAAAAATGGTGGGAGACGTGGTTTAACGAGAACCCCTTATAGAAGGTTCCATCGCGCTTAAACACCGCAATTTGCGCTAGCCGGCCGGCCCCCGTAAGTGCTGCGCCCGCCGTCCCGAGGGATATTTTCTTCGTTACCAGGAATTTTTCCGGCTTTGCCTCGGCGCCGGTAATTTGCCGCGCGCACCTCGCGTATAAGGGAAGGCGAAAGCAGGTGGGGGGAGATGAGCATCGAGATCGAGGTTCTGAACGGCGATACCTCCTGGGCGCGCGCCGAACCGCTGTTGGACACCGTCTGGCCCGACGAAGTGCTCGAGAAACTGTCCTGGGGACAGGTTGAATGGGCCCATGCGGACCTGCGCGTGCTGATCGAGGCGCCCGAAGGCGGCCTTGCCTGTCACGTCGGCATCTATTTCAGGACCGTGACCTGGAACGGACGCCAGGTTCACATCGGCGGCATTGGCGGCGTTGCGACCCGCTCCGATTGCCGCCGCCAGGGCTATGCCAGTATCGCGCTCAACGCAGCCGCCCAGACCTTGCGCGATCACGACGCGGCGCAATTTGCGCTTCTGTTCTGCGAGCCGCACAATTTCGAATTCTATTCTTCGCGCGGCTGGCACCCTTTTGCCGGCGACGTCTATGCGGAACAGAAGGGCGGAAAAATCCGCTTCGAGGTAATGGCGCCGTTCGTCTTCGATCTCAAACGGCGCGCACCGCGGCAAGGCGCCTTGGACCTGTGCGGCCTGCCCTGGTAAGCGCCGTGCCGGCCGGGCCAGCATCCGATCGGACCGGAGCATAAGATGTCAATCATCATCTCATGACGTCTGCCGGCACGGACTCCCGGTGACGCTCCGCTGAACGTTTGACGCCCCGCTCGGCGGGCCCGGATACGCCTTCGCCATCGACCCCGGGAGCCTCCGGCTTGCGTTGAGGTAGCGGTCTGGAAAGCCGGCAGAATGTGGGGCCAGACCGCAGATATGGCATTGCACAAATCCAGTTTATTGTTATTGAAGCGCGGTTCGGGAGAGGTGGATGGCTTTCAGGTTTGGCGTTGTTGTTGCGATTTTGGCGGCGTTTTTGGCCAATGCGTCAGTGCAGGTCCAAGCCGCGGGCGGACCAGACGGTATCTGGCTAACGCAGGCCGGCGACGCAAAGGTGCGCGTCAGCCGGTGCGGCGGAGGGATTTGTGGCGTCGTTGTCTGGCTGAAAGAGCCGATTGATCCCGCAACCGGGAAACTTCAGATCGACGACAAGAATCCTAACCCGGCGCTGGCAAGGCGCCCCATCGTCGGGCTTGCGCTGTTCTTGGGAATGCGGCCCGCGGGCGCGAACAAATGGTCCGGCCAGATTTACAATGCCGACGACGGCAGGACCTATGCAAGTACCATCACGGTCACCGGCCCCGCCACGTTACGGGTCGAAGGCTGCGTCGGCGCATTATGTGGCAGCGAAGACTGGAGCCGAACCACGCGCTGAGCGCGCGAACTTTCCTCATCCTGAGGAGCGGCCCCTTGGCCGCGTCTCGAAGGATGCGCCACGGGCCTCATGGTTCGAGACGGCGCCAGGTGGCGCCTCCTCACCATGAGGGGTACCCTCAGGCCGCCGCCGCTTTGAGCGCCGTCGCCGCCGAGGCATAGCCGCCGCGGGCCCCATCGATGAAATGGACGTGGTCGCTGCGCAGCGCCGACGGGGTAAAGCAGGTCATCATCGCGGCATCTTGCCGGTGCAGTCCATATCTCGCGATGCCGGCTGAAGCAGCCGCGGCGAGACGCCCGCTCAGCGTGCGCTCGAGCTCCGGCGTGCAATCGAGGACCATCCGCAATCCGTCGTCGTATTTGCGGAAGTCGGAATTCTCCACGACCTGCCGCACGTAGGTTTTCGGTGCGAAACCGCCGACCTTGATGTCGAAGCGCATCACCAGATAGGCAAACAACGTATACGCCAGAACGCTGGCGCGCCGCCGGAGCAGCGACCCGCCGCGCAGCGCGCGCGCCTCGAATTCGACCCCGGCCGGCGGCCAGCGCAACGGCGGCCCGCCCGATGGCACCGGCCGCCCCGAATCCGGACTGCGCTCGACCAACGCAATCAGATCCTCGATCAGCCGGCGGAAGGCGGTGGGGTCGGCGTCTTTCGCCGGCACCACCAGCACCGAGAGGATAAGGCCGCGCACGGTAGGAATCTCCTCGAACCGGCACGACAGCCCCGAGAGATCCGGCTGCGTACCCGGCGGCGCCATTGGCAGCGCGAACTCGCCGCGCTTCATCGCAGCTTCAGCCCAGCCGAGACCGCCGCCGGAAAACATCGCGTAGGAAAGATTGGGCGACGGGCCGAAGCGCGCAACCCGAACATCCAACCCCTGCGCGCGTATGGCTGCGATCGGCACCAGGGCCACCCTCATCGCGAGGTCAAGATCTTCCTTGACCCAGACCGCGGTCGCCGCCAGAGCCTCGCGGGCAAGTTCGGCATCATCCGGCGCCACCGCAAAGCTTGCGCCGTCGCCGCCGAACACGAACGGAAATTCGCGCCCCTCAAGCGCGTTGGTGACGGCGGCGATGACGGAGGCGCCGGCCATATTGACCGCCTTGTAGCGGGCTTGGGCGATTGCCTTGGTCGACTCCACGATATCGGCGACGCCGATGCTCCAGTCATCCGGCAGCGGGGAATAGAGCGCCGGGTCCATCAATCGGGCGAACCCGCGAAACACCGGGATTTTGCCGTAGAACTTGTCGCTACCGTTGAGATTGGTCATGGTGGGAGCGTTCCGGTTTTGGAAATCCCCAAATAATAGTCATTCTTTGAACAGATACGCGCGGCCCGAAAAACGGTTCAGGCGACCTGCCGAAAAGCCACATGTTGAACAGACTGGCCCCGAAAACAAACGTTTTTAGGGGCCTCGCCTAGCTCCGCGTGCTTTTCTGGAGAGGTAGGAGCGGCACTTTGGCCGGCCACTGCAAGCCAATTCACCGATAGGCGGCCGATGCATGGATGTTTGCGGCGCTCCCCGGTATCACGCACGGCCCACGCGCAAGGCTGCGGGTTTTCAACGAAAAGCGGATTGCCTATACGTGGATGTGTGCCGGTCGCTTTACAACCCACCACAATAAGTCATATCAATCGAGCCAAGCAGAGCCATCATGGTTATCGCCCGGGGGTAAATCCTTCGGCGATGAGGGGCTCACGCATGTTCAACTTTTTTTGCTTCTGGGGCAACCTAATCAGCGGGCAATGGCGAAACGAGCATGACCGCGGTCCGCAAACTCACCACGATTCTTGCCGCCGACGTCGCCGGCTATAGCCGGCTGACCGGGATCGACGAGGAAGGCACGCTTAAGCGGATCCGCGCACTGCGTTCGGAGCTAATCGATCCCAACATCGCCGCCCATCGCGGCCGTATCGTGAAGACCACCGGCGACGGCCTCCTGATCGAGTTTTTGTCGGTCGTGGATGCGGTGCGCTGCGCGATCGACGTTCAGCGCGGCATGATGACACGCAACGCAGATTTCGTTCCCGAAAAACGCATCGAGTTCCGCGTCGGCATTCATCTCGGCGATGTTATCGTCGAGGACGACGGCGACCTCATGGGAGATGGCGTCAATATTGCCGCACGGCTCGAAGGCATCGCCGAGCCGGGCAACATCTGTCTTTCCGATGCGGCCTATCAGCAAGTGCGCGATCGCTTGAAGGAAGAATTCGTCAATCTCGGCGACAAGGAATTGAAAAATATCGTCCGGCCGGTGCGCGTATTCAGCATCAACGTAAGCGGAAACGCTGAGACGTCAAGGAAGGAGGAATCGTCCCCACCCATAAGATTAGCCAAACCGCGTCTGTCGATCGTCGTGCTGCCTTTCGTCAATATTGGCGGCGATCCGGAGCAGGAATATTTCGTCGATGGCATCACCGAAAGCCTGACCACCGATCTCTCGCGCATTGCGGGCTCCTTCGTAATCGCGCGCAATACCGCCTTCACCTACAAGGGCAAGTCTGCCGATTTGAAGCAGATCGGCCGCGAGCTGAACGTCCGCTATGTGCTGGAAGGCAGCATTCAGCGCGGCGGTAATCGGATGCGGCTGAACATACAGCTCATCGACGCCGAGACCGGCAATCATCTTTGGGCCGAGCGCTTCGACAAGCCTCTGGCGGACCTCTTCGACATGCAGGACGAGATACTGGCGCGGCTTGCCAGTCAACTGGGCACGCAGTTGATCGCCGCCGAGGCGCACCGCGCGGAACGGGCGTCGAACCCCGATTCGATGGACCTCTATTTCCAGGGCATGTCCTGCTTCAACATGGGAATTTCTCCTCAACATCTGGCGCCGGCGCGCGGGTATTTTGAAAGGGCGCTCGCGCTCGATCCCGGCAATATCGAGGCGCTGACCGGCTTGGCACACGTCGACGCGCAGAGTGCCGGCTACTTTATGACCGACGACCGCGCTGCACGTTTCGCGGCGGCGGAAGCGACCCTGACCAAAACGTTGGCGCTGGCGCCGAATCATGCCGTCGCGCATTATCTCCTGGGCATCGTTCTGATCTTTACCAACCGCGCGGCCCGAGGCATTGCCGAATTCGAGCGGGCGTTGGCGCTGGACAGAAATTTGGCAGCCGCTCACGGGCAAATCGGTCTCGCCAAGTATTTTATCGGCCGTGGCGCGGAAACGGAGGCGCACGTCCAGGAGGCGCTCCGCCTCAGTCCGGTCGATACCTTCGCCCATCAATGGATGTTCTTCATGGGCCTTGGCAAGCAGCAGATGGGCGCCTACGAGGACGCGGTCGATCGGTTCCGTCGCGCCGTCGAGGGCAACAGGAATCATCCGCTCGCACATTTCTTTCTCGCTGCCGCGTTGGCGCTGCTCGGCCGGCAAGATGAAGCGAGGGCCGCAGCACAGGAAGGACTTGCTCTCGATCCGACTTTCACCGTTCGCCGGTACCGCGCCGGCCCATCGACCGACAATCCAACCTACCTCGCCGGGCGCGAGCGTAACGCCGAGGGCATGCTTAAGGCCGGTGTGCCGGAGGGATGAGGCGCCAGATCGCTGTCAGCCCATAGCCCATGGGTTCAACAGGGCCTTTAACGTCGGCTTGAAATCCTGGGCATTGCGCGTGACGCATCCGTGAGGGCTCGCGCATGGCGTTGAACCACTCGGACGAATCGGTCTCGGCGAGACGGCGCAAATGCGCTGCGACGCGCGTCATTGATCGGGATCAACTCGTCAGGAATGAAAAAAGGTAAGAATAAACCGTCAATTTGAAGATGTAAGGCCCGCCAAAAAACGAACCGACCAAATGATTCGTCGTCCGACTTCCGCTCACGATGCCGTCAAGGAGGTGAAGATGTCCGAAAGACTGACCGCGAAAATCGACGCCTGGGCTAAAGCCCATGAAATGGCCCGATCCGACGCCATTTGCCGGCTGGTAGAGCTTGGCCTGAGCGCCAGGCCGGGGGCCGATTCCCCTGCCGGGCGAGCCAGTCCCCTTGACCTTGAGAGTCTAGCCGTCAAGCAGATCGGCCAATTGCTCGATCCACTCCTTCCCCAGGACGAACGCGAACGCCGTATCCGCCGGCTCACCGAAGGGCCGCCTGAATTCTTGGCCGAGCGCATCGACCTGCCCAAGCCTAGGAAATAGGCGCAAGCGTCGCTTTCGCTATCTGCGCGCTGTCGTGCTACGCCGCCGTGCGCGCCGCCACCGCTTCATAAATATCTTCCTCCTGCGCCGTGTGCATGCGCACGAGGGTTTCGATCGACTGGATCACACGCTGGGCGTCACGAAGCAGATAGCGGTCGAGTTTCTCGGTGGGCAGGTCCTCGACCAGGCGGGCGAGCAGGCGGGCAAGATGCAGTATCTCGCGGTGCGCCCGGCTCATCGCCGAAAGGCTGTGCGTCTCGCGCAAAATCCGGGCGAGCCGCGGATAGACGCTGCCCTCGTCGTCGCTTTCATGCGCGACGACCTGCTCCTGCACCAGCCGGTTGGCTTCCACGATCAGGGCTGTGCCATTTTCCGCATCGGCGTCGTCGAGCGCGTCAACGATTGACCGCAAGCGGTCGAGACCGCCCATCAACACCAAATGGTTACGATGCAGCTCACGGCCGTCCGCGACCGTGATGTGCGGGCCCGCATGGCCGTAACCGGGCGACAGGGCGCGCAAGGCATTGAGAATCACGGCCACATCGATCACCTCCTGGACGATCGCCGCCGGCACCGGCTCGAGCCAACCGACGATCGCGGCCAGCATCGCCAGCACCGAGAGGCCCATGCCTGCGATAATGCTCTGAATGGCGATACCCCGCGCGCGTTGCGCGATCACGATCGCCTCGCCGACGCGATCGAGGCGATCGGCCAGGATCACGACGTCGGCCGCTTCCGAAGAGGCGCTGGCACCGCGGGCGCCGAGCGCGATCCCGACATCGGCGGATGCCAGCGCCGGCGCATCATTGATGCCGTCGCCCACCATGATGGTCGGGTGTAGCCGCTGCTCGGCGCGGACGGCATCGACCTTGTCGGACGGCACCCGGTCGGCCAGCACGGCGTCAAGATCGAGCGCCTCGCCTATGGCGTGCGCGGTAGCGGCGCGGTCGCCGGTGACCATGACCATGCGGGCGATGCCGGCCTCGCGCAGCATCCGGATTGCGCGCGGCGTATCGGAGCGAAGCTCGTCGGCAAGCAGTAGCGCGCCGATGGGCCGTCCTTCGACCGCGACGAAGACGACCAACGCCGAACGCCAGGAGGCGCGGCGAATGGCCCGCGACGCCCATTCCGTGGCCCGCGCGGCGCCATAGATCATGTCGCGGGACCCTGCGGATATCCGGCGACCGTCAATCACCCCTTGCAATCCCGAGCCCATGGATTCCCGAACCTGCTCCGGCACTTTCAGGCGCAAGCCGCGCTCGATCCCCGCCTGAACGATGGCGCCCGCAAGCACATGGTGCGACGCCTGCTCGAGCGAGGCGCCGAGCATCAGAACCTCGTCGGCCGATTCTCCCGGCGCTGCTTCGATGGAAAGTAACCGCGCGCCGCCGACCGTCAGCGTTCCGGTCTTGTCGAACAGCACGGTATGGGCCCGCGCCAGGGCCTCCAGCGGACCGCCGCCCTTGACCAGAATGCCACGCCGTGCCGCCTGCGCGACGCCGGCGATGAAGGCAACCGGGGCTGCCAGAATCAACGGACATGGCGTCGCGGCCACCAGCACAGCGAGGCTGCGGATCAAATCGCCCGAAATCAGCCAGGCGATGAAAGCGAGCGCGAGCGTCACCGGCAGGAAGATCAGCGCGTAGCGATCGGCCAACCGCACGAACGGCGCCTTCGCGGTCTGGGCCGCCGTCACCATCCGCACGATGCCGGCATAGGTACTCTCGCCGGCTACCGCCGACACCGTCAGTTCGAAGGTCTCGCCCGCATTGAGCGAGCCGGACATGATCGCGGCGCCGCGCGCTTTCACCACTGGGATCGGTTCCCCGGTCAAAGCAGATTCATCGACAGTCGCCGCGTGCGAGGCGACCACGCCGTCGACGGGAATGATTTCGCCGCCCCGCACCAGGAGCCGATCGCCGACCGCGACGGCCAAAATCGGCACTTCCTCGATGCGGTCGTCGATACGGCGATGCGCCTCGCGCGGCGCGCGGTCGACCAGCGCGCGCAGGTCGTGCTCGGCGCGGGCAACCGCGATATCTTCAAGCACATTGCCGCCGGAATACATCAGCGCCACCACGGCGCCCGCGAGCGGCTGGCCAAGCGCCAGCGCCGCGCTCATCGAGACCAACGCGATGGCGTCGACACCGAGCCGGCCGGCGAGGAAATCCCGCAGCATCGAAACGGCAAGCCCCGCAACTACCGGCGCGGTAGCGAGTATCCAGAACAGGTCGGCAAGATCCCGCCTGTGAGCCGCTTGTGCTGCGATACCTGCCGCCAATCCGGCGAGCGCAATCGCGACGAGTGCCCACCGCAGGACGCGTTCAAATGACATCGGTACGTTTCCCTAGCCGCTTGTTCAGCTTGGCGGAAAATGCGCGAGCCGCCATTGAGGGAAATCAAGCGCCGCGGATGCCACAGCTCCCGGAGCTGGGCCGGCCTTACGCCGTGTTGCCGGCGTCGATGGTGAGGACCGTGCCGGTGATATTGCGGCCGCCGTCGCCCAAGAGGTATTCGACCATGCGCGCGACGTCGTCCGTCTCCGGCAGGCGGCGCAAGGCGCTGCGGCCGGCGATACGTTTGCGCTGATCTTCCGAAAGGCTATGCGTCAATTCGGTATCCACAAAGCCGGGGGCGACCGCGTTCACGGTGATGCCGAGCTTGCCGACCTCGCGCGCCAGCGACCGGGTAAAGCCGGCAGCGGCGGCCTTGGTCGCGCCATAGACCGACAAGCCGTTATAGCCGGTGGAAGCAATGATCGAGGACGTGTTGACGATGCGGCCGGCGCCGTCGGCCATCATATGCCGCACCATATATTTGGTGAGTACGACGGGCGAGAGCACGTTGAGGCGCAACAGCGCCTCAATCTCGCTATTGTGCATCGTCGCAAGCAGCCCCTCGGTGCCGATGCCGGCATTATTGACAAGGCCGTAGATCGCGCCGAACTCGTCGCGCAGACCCTTGACGAAGGCGGGAATGACGTCGATCTCGCTGAGATCGAACGCCCTGAAATGAAGGCCGCCCTTCCATCGCTCCACGACGGCGTGGATTGCTTCGCGCAGCTCGTCGCTCTCGCGCCGCGCGACCGCAATCACGTGATAGACGGATCCGGCCAATCTGCGCGCGATCGAAAGCCCAATGCCGCGGCTGCCTCCGATCACCAGAACATTATGCATCGGTCCGCGCCAGCTTTCCGGCCGCCGTGACATCCAGCGACTCGACGAATTTGATCGTGGCGAGCACCTTGTGCGGCGCCAGATGCGCCCGGCAATCGGCGAGGATCCTGCTCTTGATCTCCTCGCTCCGGGTAGCATCGCAGCCCTCGACCAGGATGACATCGGCGACCTGGCCTTCAGCCAGCTCTTGGCGGCCGATGGTTTGCCGCGCGGCCGCGTGCCGATGGACCGCTCCATTGTCGGGGGTTCAATGACGGGCGCGTTCATGGCCACAATCTTTAGTCGCCTCGGCCTGACCAAGGGTAAATCAGCAGAGTTGCCGTTAGAAACGAAAAACCCGCCCGCATGATTGCGGACGGGTTTATCAGAGGTTTCCGCTGAGAACGGAGAAGGTACGACCGCCAAATCTCCAGCCAAAAGAGCCGTCGAATTATTTCAACGACGCGTTGATGGACGAGAACATAGTATTGAGGTTGGAACCAAGACCGTTGACCACGGCGATGATCGCGAGGCTGATGCCCGCGGCGATCAGGCCATATTCGATCGCGGTGGCCGCCGACTCATCGGCGCAAAATCGCGCAAAAATATTTTTCATAATAGCTCCTGCCTTCAACCGCCCGATTCTTCGGGCTCGAGCGAATATGACGTTAACTAATTAAAATCGGACGAATTAGCGTAATGAACGATCAATTAAGGCAAGCTCGGCCGCCGCGCGCCTGCCTCGCATCGGGCCAAGCAGAGTTTTGATGGCAACCCGCAATCGCGCGCCGTGGATCGCTGGGCTTTAGGTCTAAACGCTAATTGGCGTGAACGACCAGCTTCTCTTCGGTGAAGAACTGCAGCGCGCCATAGCCTTCCATGTCGACCGCGTAACGAAAATTCCCGTCCGTGGTTGGAAAAACGGCGATCACGACGCCGTCTTCGTGGTCGTCTGCGGCCTTTTCAACCCTTTCGCCAATCGCAAATTTTGCCATTGCGAACTCCTTCTGGAATCTTTGGCGCAATTATCCGCATAAATTAGTTAACGCATCTTAAGCAAACGCACGGGCCGCGCCCGCGCCTGGCTCAGCGGCAGCCTTTTGAACTTGGAATCTTGCCAAGTGCCGATCGGCGGCTCGCCGAGCTCGGCGCCGTTCCGATTGCCGGCAATGCCGGCCGGTTCGATGCGATGCTTGCCCTCGAAAACCGTGCGCCGGCGCAAGCTCATGGAAATATCTGGACAAAAATAAAGAGTTGGGGGCCGACCTTTTTCGGATGGCCTGCATGGTGAGGCCGCGCTATCTTGCTTGATCCTTGTCAACGAGCCGCCGGATTGGCCTGATATTGAGATCAAATGATCAGACACCGAGCTCCATGGGATAGCCGCTCCACCCTCTCTAGGTCGGCGCACATTCTTGAACGGACAGGACTGGCACTCACCGGGGCATCGTGCGGGTTGTTCGTCGCCGCGTATGTCGGGAGAGCGGACATCGACCTTATCGGTTCGGCAGCGGCGGTGTTCGCCATGATGCTTTACGGGGCCGCCGGCTTCTATCTCGGAATCGATCTGCCGCCGACCCCGCCAGATCACCGCATGCACCTGCCGCTGCGCCCCGGGCTCGGCACCGGGGCGGATGCCGTGGAACTGCTCAGTGCAGCCGGCACCTTCCTTGCCGCGGTGGCGGCGGTCGTGTCCGTCTCCAGCATCGTTCTGGACGAAACCGCCCATGCCAGCACCGCGGTTCTGATCTGGCTGAGCTGGTCGGCCGGCGCCACCATGCAGATCGCCGCCGGTATCGTCGCGCGATTGAAGGCGGAGTCTTCTGCCAAGCTATAGCGTCGCCGACGTCGAACGGAGCCAGCCTTGCACGGACCCGCCGGGCAGATGGGCGGTTGACCTTGATCAAACCGCGGGGGCTTTTCCCGACTAACTTGGTTCAACTTGCTCGATAGGCTCGGAGGCCTTGATGCGTGCGCTCTCTGTCACACTGGCGCTGCTTGGGGCCAGTACCGCGGCCTTGGCGCAAGACATCGAAAACGGCCGGCGGCTGTCGGAGCGCTGGTGCGTGGAGTGCCACAACATTGAAACAGCTTCGGCCAAACCCGGCAGGGTCATCTCCTTTGCCTCCATCGCCAACCGGCCAGACGTCAGCCCGGACATGATCGCCGCCTTCCTGCTGCTGCCGCACGCCGCGATGCCGAACCCGCCGCTGAGCCGAAAAGACGCCCAGGACATTACGGCGTTCATCATGAAAATGAAGAAGTAGCGGCCGCGCAATTCAGCGCGACGTTTGCGGGCGGCGGATCGGTTTGAGGTGGATCAAACCACGCCCGCGTTCTTGGCATTTAATGGGCATGCGACCGCAACCGCGGGCGCCATCCAAACAGGCGTAGAGAGCGGCCATGCTGAAAAATCTCCTCGTCCAAATTCCCTCCGAACGTCCGGTCCGTCCGGTCGTCGATGCTGCGATCTCCCTAGCGGCGAGTTCGAAGGCGCATCTCGACGCGGTCTCGATCGGTTTTGAAAGCACAAATATCGGTCTTGCGGTCGATGGCGCCGCCGCGGTGGCAGCCGTATTCGATCTCGAACGCGAACGCGCGTTGGCACGCGCCAATGCCGCACTCGCCGTGTTCGAGGCCGAAGCGCGCAACGCCGGCATCGCGTACGCCTGTCAAGCGCTGGCCGCCGTTCCCGTCGATGCCTTCGCAACTCTGGGCGCCATGGCGCGGCTATATGATCTGAGCATCGTCCAGCAGCCCGATCCCGACTACGCCACTTCCGACAACATGGCGCCGGCCGAAATACTTTTTCAGGCCGGCGGGCCGGTGCTGTTCATTCCCTATACCCACAAGGGAGGGTTCAAGCCGCGGCATATCGGTATCGCCTGGGACGGCGGCCGGCTGGCGGCGCGCGCCCTTCGCGACGCGGCGTCGTTTTTGCGCCACGCGCAATCCATCACCATTATCAGCGTCAACGAGGCGCAGAAGCCGGGCGAAGCCTCTGCAGCCGCTTTGGTAGAGCACCTGGCAAGGCGCGGGCTTAAGGCGCGGATTGAGAGCATGGGCGCCGATCACGCCAATATTCAGCCGTCCATCCTGTCGATTGCGGCCGATACCGGAATCGATCTCATCGTCATGGGCGGCTACGGGCATTCGCGGCTGCAGGAGCGGGTTCTTGGCGGCGTGACGCGTGGAATGCTTCAATCCATGACCGTGCCGACGCTGATGTCGCATTGATCGCATAGATGGCGGCACGCTGGCTTCGGGACGCATGCCACCATCGACGAAGTTTATTTAAAAGACGGCTCTTTCCAGATGATCGAGCATGTAGGCCCAGCCGATGCCGTGACCCTCGCGTAGATCGGCGGTCGGCAATTTCTCGTGGGTCAAGGTGAGTTCGGTCGCATTTTCGATCGGCATGAGTTCGACCGTAACCAGCGTATCCGCCTGGCCGGTCGGCGGGCCGGACCACGTGAAGACGAGCTTGCGGGGCGGATCGATCGCGACATAGGCCCCTTCGATCTCGCACCCCGACTGGTCCGAGCGCATTTCGAGCTTGAACCGTCCTCCGACGCGCAGCTCCGCCCGGGCGACACAGCGCACCTCGCCGGGATAGGGGCTCAGCCAGCGAGCCATGAGTTGCGGCTGGGTCCAGAGATCGAACACGCGCTGCGGGGACGCCTTGATGATGCGCGTGAGGCGGATAGAAGGAACACTGTTCAGCGTCATCGCTTGCGCTCTTCCTTTTCCAATTGCTGCACCAACCGCTCCATCGCATCCAGCCGCTGGTTCCAGAATCTGCGAACCACCACGATCCATGTTTCGACATCGTCGAGGGAGCGCGGATTGATCGACAGGAAGTGGTCGCGGCCGGATTTGCGCCGTCGCACCAGCCCGCTCGTCTCGAGCACCCGAATATGTTTGGACACGGCGTTCAGCGACATCGCGAACGGCTTGGCCAATTCCGTCACGCGCGCTTCGCCATGGCCCAGGCTCTCAATGATGGCGCGGCGTGTAGGGTCGGCAAGCGCGGCGAAAACCGCATCAAGGTGTGCCGAACGTTGGTTCTGTGAGACCCCTTTGCCGATGTTGGCGATCATGTGAACCGGTCAACTCCCTCTAGGAAGGTTCCGAACTTTCAATATTCAACCATTAGGTTGACAATGTATCAATGCCGTGAATAATTCAACCTGTAACTTGAACTTTTCACCACAGGCATCAGGCCCCCCTGCGCTGACTTTCTCAACGTTCGTCAATCGTCAGAACTGAAAGGACATGGCAATGACCACATTGCACCATCTGGTTCCGATCAAAGCCTCTCCCGAAAAGGTCTATGCGGCGCTCGCCACGCAGGCTGGCAATCGAGGCTGGTGGACCGCTGACTCGATGGTGGAGCAGAGGGTCGGCGGGAAGGCCGAATTCGGCTTCGACAAGCGCGGCGTGGTCTTTCGCATGACGGTCGACAAGCTTGAGCCCAACCGGGAAGTCGTGATGTCCTGTCATGGCGATGCAGCGGAGTGGAACGGCACAACGCTGGAATGGAAGATCGATCCGACGCCGGACGGCGCTCTGCTCAGATTTACCCATCGGGGATGGCGGGACGCCACGGATTATTGCATCGGCTGCAACTCGATGTGGGGCAATCTGATGTTTCGGCTCAAGACCTTTGTCGAGACGGGCAAGCCCAATCCGCAATGGGTCGAATAAGGCGCCGCCATAGGTCGCCGACCGGATTTGCCTACCGACAGCTTCTCAACGAACGCTGCTCTAGCCGAGCAGTACGTCTTTCAAGGCACGACGTGGACTTGGCGGCGCGTTGTCCAACGGCATCCCGGCGCGGAAGGCGAATGTCGCTTGCCAGTCCGGCGAACTCGTCAGCGCCTCGACTCGTCTTGCCCAATCGGTGCCGGTTCCTCGCTGTTTTTCGCGATCGATCATTTCGATCGGCTGGTTGAGGGGCTGCATCGCCACTCCGTTGACGGTCGCGTTAAGGTGAAGCCGCTGCCAGGTGCGTCCGGCCGCGATCGCCATCCCCCGGTCGTAGCGGTCACGCACGGCTATAAAGCCGGTTCGCGGCGCACTCGGCACCTGCCGGTCGCGCGTCTGGGACAGCCAGCCCTGATGACTCGCTTCCGTCGAAACCGGAAACGTCTTGGCAAGTAACAGCGTCAAGGACGACAGCCCAGCCGCATCCAGCGTCGGGCCGTCGCGGTGCGCTTCTATCTCGTCCCTCGAAGTCCGAAACCAGTGATCGCTATCGGCGATCATCTGCGCATCGGCGATAATGGCTTGGGTTGCGTCTACTACGGCCGCATCGAACAACGCGCGCTGTGGCCCGTCGGCAAATAGAAACAAGCGGACGTCGTCATTGATGTTCGCGTGCGATGCGAACTCAGCCCAGGCGGTGGGAAGTCGCTTGGCGCGGTCATACGGATAGCGGTTGGTGTGGCGTTTGGGGATTGCGCCGTAGAGCGCATCTGGCGCGATGGGTTGCGCGATCCTGGTCAGATGCAATGTGGCTGCGTGCAGTGCGGAGCGCCGGTCGGTTATCGCCGTCAGCGTGCCGGGCACGGTTTCCAATTCCACGGCATAGCCGTTCTGACCCGCCGCCAGCACTGCGTTCTCGATGGCGCAGCCGAGGCCGAGATGCATTTCGCGCAGGAACGCGTCCATCGCGCCCAGATTGCGTGAAGCGTCAGCGAAGATTTCGATTGCGCTGTCACTGACCTGGAACAGCCAGGGCTGCGTATCGTGGGGGTTGGCGGCGAGGACGGCGGCTGCGACAAGTGCCAGCGGCGTACCTCGCAGCGAGGGCGTATTCCACAATTGCCAGGGTGAGTAGGCATCGCCGTCCGGCAAGGACGCAGTCGCGCCCATCGCGCGAACCCTGCCGCCGCCGACGGTGCGAATAATCGCTCCCCCGCTCCACGCTAGCATCGCGCGGCGATCCAGAGATTGGTCCATCGCCATATTTTCCCTCCATTGGTCACCGAATGGTGACATCTCGCCAAAAAAAGTCATTGAACGGCAAATACGGCATCTACGATCGCATCGACGCCGCTCAGCAAGCGCTCCCAATCGGCATCGCTTTTGATCGGCACGCCGCTCATCACACGGATCTTGCGCGCCCGTGTCGCCAGATAGTTGATGGCAACGCTAAGCAGCAACGAAATAACCCCGATGTCGACCGCAAGAGGAAGCTTGTAGTGCGATGCGATCCAGGCGTTGAGTTCAAGCGCGCGCCGCTCGCGAACGGCTTCGAGGGCGATCACCAGAGGCGTTCTGTCCACGAGTTCGGCTGCGAGCACCGCCAAGGTCACCGGCCTGGCGCGTAGCGCGGCTGCGTGCCGCCGCAGTAACAATTTGACGGTGTCGCCAAGCGAGAACCGTTTCGGGTCGATCCCCGACCGCATCTCGTCCAGCGTCCACCAGAAGTCGCTCTGCGCGGCAAAGGCACGATAGACGCCGTCCAGGTCGCCGAAATAGCGATAGATCAGGACCTTGTCGAAACCTGCCTCGCGCGCCAGCGCGTTGACGCCCATCGCCGATAGCCCGTCCCGCAAGATGATCCGTCCGACGGCGGAGACAATCCGTGCGCGGGTTTCGTCGGCGTCTCTCGGGACAGACTTTCTTGCGGTATAAGTCACCATATGGTGACATATAGAGCGAAGCAGTGAACCGGTCAAGGGGGAAGTGGAAAACGCATCGTGGGCTGCGTGGCCGCGTCCAGGATGGCAAGCCCGGCGGTAGCCTATCGCCGGGATAGGATTTGAACCTATGACCTTCAGAATGCGAGCCCGGCGTTGGTTGCTACAAGCCGCCATGCTCCACGACAAGAAACACGATACCGAACGCCGTCATGCCGAACGTCGCCGCCTGGGCGCCGCTCAATCTGTCCTGGTATGTATCAAAGTCCGATGTCACCCAATCGCGGAATGACTGCTGCGGCTTGTTGTCCGCGTTCGCTTCATCGGTGCCCTTTGCAGGATCGCCATGCCCAACGAGCGACAGGATGAATGTCAGCGCCACGACGGCAAAGAAGAAACTGCTGACGATGAAGAGCAAATAATCGGTCGGGCCGGCGGCGGCAAAGCTCCAGATCCCCAACACGAACCATGCCACAAGACCGGCAAGCACGGCAGGGACCCACGGGTGCAGCCAGCTCGTTCCCGGCCGCGGAGCGCAGTCAACTTTCTGGTTGACGGCTGTATTCATGGCACAATCCATTATCGGGCGAAGTTCGCTTTAAACGTCAACGCTTCAGTGGCATCGAGCTTCGGCGCGCTTGAATGTCGCAGGGCAGATTGTGATGTCTACTATTACCGATCGTCGCGTCTCGTCTTTACTGCAATACCAAATTCGTAGACCAGCCGTCCGCCTAACCAGCCGCCGACACCCATGAGAACAAATCCCGCACCGGCACAGGCGCCTGCCGCAAGCTGCGCGCTTGAGCGTTCCAATCCGGTCGATATCGACAGCAACAACGCAAGCAGGAAACAGAGCCAGACGGTCGCCATAACCATCATATGCTGGGTGGCCACCCGCATCGCCTCACTGCTCATATCAATGAAGCGAAGTTCCAAGAGGCCGGCGACCATTGCGAGCATCGCCGCAATCAACCCGGCGCCATTGGCGAACTTGGCAATCAAGACGATCGATTCACTTGCCCCTGCCGCGGCCAATCCATAGGCCACGGCAGCCACAGCCCAGAAGACGATCGGGAAGTGGATCAGCATCGGATGGATCGGATGTCCAAAAATCCGCATCGGATCGCCGCGCCCGCTCGCGTCAAAACGCGTGGAAGACGACGCCAAGCAGCGTCAGGAATCCAATGACGGCGACGCCGGCGTGGACAAATACGATCGGTTGTGGCGCAACCTGGCCACGCAGATGGATGGAAGCCAGATAGAATCCACCGAGCGCAGCAATGGCCAGAATGATCAGCGCAGCCAGCGCCGCATGCGAAATGCCGGTCGTCAGCGCTGCGTAAATGAGAAGAAGCAAGCCGATGGCGCCGAGGCCGGCGTGCAACAGCGACAGCGGCCAGGGCGCGAGTCGTCCCCGCAGCACGGATGAGGCGAGCACGAGGCCTCCCAGCGCACCAATGGCAAAAATGACGAGGGCATAGCCGAGCATTGCGATTCTCCCTGTTTGATCGAAAACACACGCGATAGATGCAGCGGACGGCCAAAGGTTCCCGGCGGGGTGCGTCGCGCGCGAAATTGGGTCCCCGTCGCCTTAGGAACCCTATGACCGCCGGCGCCCCCTTTGAGGAAGCCGAGAGAGTCTGCTACCGCCTCGCTGCTCCAGTTCGCGCAGTCACAATCCAGACGGAAGCCAGGAGCTGCACGTAGGAGGGGTCACCCAAGGCAGCCAGGGCCTGACGCAATCGGGGTTCGGCCGTTGCGCGCAGCGCGGGGTTCTCGCGAACGATTTTTCCAAGCGGGCCAACTTTCAGAAGCACCCCAGTCATCGCATCGAGATCGCCGCTCGACACGCTTTCATCATGCGATCGGATGTCGATTTCGTCGAACCCAGCCGCCTCGAGTGTGCGGCAAATGTATTCGGGGTCGGCGAAGCTGAAAGGACGCTCATCGAAGGTCGACGGGAATCCTGCCGCGGAAAGCGGCAGGCGATCCAGCTCGTTCTCGTGAAGTGAACGCCAGCAACAAAACGCCAGCGCACCGGAGGGTTTGAGGATTCTGCGGAAGTTGGCGAAAGCCGCGACCGGATCGTTGAAGGTCATCACACCGAACCGGGAGAACACGGCATCCGCACTCTCAGACGGCCAATCCAGGTACTGAGCATCTGCCTGGATCAATCTCACCTGGCTGAGCGGCGCGGTTCTCCGTTTGGCGATTTCCAGCAGCAACGGGGCCACGTCCACCCCTACCACGTTCCCTTCAGCTCCGACCCGCTCGGCGAGTTGGAGAAGGGTCTGTCCAGCCCCGCACCCGATATCGAGAACTATGCCTCCCGAACCCAGCCCCAATGCTTCGATGGCCCTCAGCCCCAATGGAGAAAGCTGAAGGTCAATCAGCGCATACGCCTCCGCCCACGCCTTTGCGTGGAGGAGTTCCGGAGACGATATGTTCGCGGAACCTTGGTCAGGCATTGGAGGTCCATAGCAGGCGCTTCAAACCGACCCAAAAGAAAAGCCGTCCCAACGGGGACGGCTTTTCGATTGCATCGCAGAGAATGCGTCGTTTGGTTGCGGGGATAGGATTTGAACCTATGACCTTCAGGTTATGAGCCTGACGAGCTACCGGGCTGCTCCACCCCGCGATAAACCTTTGCGTGCCTTACCGAAAAGCTCCTACCGAAACGGCTCCATCAACGCCCTGGGGCGCCGTTTCCGTCCGGAGGCTTCCTGAGAAGGCAAACCCCTTGGCAAATGCCGTCAGGGCGCGGGGGGTATGTATCAACGCGCGCCCGCTTTGGAAAGGGCCGCGGGGCGGGTTTTGAGGATTTTATGACGGTCAAAATGACGGCCCAACCCTTCATTTTGCGGGATGGGCCGACCGCCAAAGTACACTTGCCAGAAGTTGCACAAAGGCCCAGGCTTCAAGCCAAAAGCCGAGCAAAAGGCCAAGCAAAAGCGGGAGGAAGTCAGATGGAAAGCGTTGATTTCATCGTGGTGGGCGGCGGCTCCGGGGGCTGTGCGGTGGCAAGCCGCCTGTCCGAGGATCCCGCCACGTCAGTGGCGCTGCTGGAAGCCGGCGGCAAGGACGACAATTGGGTGGTCACGACGCCGGGCGCGATGATCCTGATGATCGCCGGCAAGACCAACAATTGGGCGTTCGACACGGTGCCGCAAGCAGGCCTCAACGGCCGCATCGGTTATCAGCCGCGCGGCAAGGGGCTCGGCGGCTCTTCCGCGATCAACGCCATGGTCTATATCCGCGGCCATCGACGCGACTACGATCAGTGGGCCTCGCTCGGCAACACCGGCTGGTCGTATAGCGACGTGCTGCCCTATTTCAAACGCTCGGAAGACAATTCCGAACTCGACGGCGAGTATCACGGCAAGGGCGGTCCGCTGCATGTCACGGGCTCGCGAAGCGACAATCCGGTCCGCGAGATCTATCTGCAGGCCGCGCGCGAGGCCCAATTCCGCATCCGCGACGATTTCAACGCCGAGGAGCAGGAAGGTCTCGGCCCCTACCAGATCACGCAGAAGAACGGCGAGCGCTGGAGTGCCGCGCGCGGCTACATTCACCCCTTCATGGCCACGCGCGCGAACTTGCGTGTCGAGACCGACGCGCCCGCCACGCGCATCCTGTTCGAGGGCAAGCGCGCGGTCGGCGTGGAATACCGGCAGGGCAAGCAGATCAGGCAAATTCGCGCCCGCCGCGAGGTGATCCTTTCCTCCGGCGCCTTCCAGAGCCCGCAACTACTCATGCTCTCAGGGGTCGGCGACAGCGCCGCGCTCGCCAAGCACGGCATCGCAACCACCCATCATTTGCCTGGTATGGGAAAAAACCTGCAGGACCACCCGGACTTCGTCTTCGGCTTTACCTCGGACGCGCCGCATTTCGCCGGCCTGTCGTTCGGTGGCATCGCGCGGATCTTCAAGGGTATCGCCCAATACCGGCGCGAGCGGCGCGGCCCGATGACGTCGAACGTCGCCGAATGCGGCGGCTTCCTCAAGACCCGGCCCGATCTCGACGTGCCCGACATCCAGCTGCATTTCTGCATGGCGATGGTCGCCGATCATGGCCGCAAGCTGCGCTGGGGTACCGGCTTCTCGTGTCACGTCTGCGTGCTGCGCCCGAAAAGCCGTGGCAGCGTCTGGCTGCAAAGCGCCGATCCGCATTCTCCGCCTGCGATCGATCCGAACTTTTTCGGCGAGGAATCCGACCTCGACACCATGGTCGCGGGCTTCAAGACCACAAAACGTTTGCTCGACGCGCCCGCGCTCAAGGCGCTGCAAAGCTCCGACGTGTTCACGGAAGGCGTCGAGACCGACGATCAGATTCGCAAGGTGCTGCGCCAAAACGTCGACACCGTCTATCACCCGGTCGGCACCTGCAAGATGGGCGTCAACGATTCCACCGCCGTGGTCGATCCCAAGCTCAGGGTCTACGGACTCGAGGGGCTGCGCGTGGTCGATGCCTCGATCATGCCGACCCTGATCGGCGGCAACACCAACGCACCGACCATCATGATCGGGGAGAAGGCCGCCGACATGATCAAGGCCGAGTTGCGGGCGCATTGATGGGGCATCGACGGCGCATTGCCGTCATTGCGGGGAGCGTAGCGACGAAGCAATCCATTCTTTGTTTTACGTGCCGATGAATTGCTTCGCTTTGCTCGCAATGACGTGGAAAGATTCGGCTCGACCTCACGTCAGCAAAAACCCGCCATCCACGGTGACAACGCTGCCAGTCATGTAGCGCGAGGCGCTGGAGGCAAGCAGCATGATGGCGCCGTCGAGATCGGATTCTGTGCCGACCCGGCGTTGCGGAATCCGCTTTGTCAGCTTCTCGCCGCCCGGCGTCGACCAGAAATCGTGATTGATTTCGGTATCGATGTAACCCGGCGCCAGCGCGTTGACGCGGATGCGGTTGCCTGCAAGCTCCAGCGCCATCGCCTTGGTCGCCTGGATGATGCCCGCCTTGGAGACGGTATACGGCGAGAGAAATTTCATCACGGAAAAGCCGAGCACGGAGGCAATATTGACGATATTGCCCTCCTGCTTGCGCGCGATCATCCGCCGCGCCATTTCGGTGGCGGCGAAATAGGCGCCCTTGAGGTTGGCGTTGATGACGGAATCCCAGTCTGCTTCGGTCTGATCGACCGCGAGTTTCTCGATTGCGATCCCGGCATTGTTGATGAGCACGCTGACGTGGCCAAGTGCCGCCTCGGCGGCATCGATGGCCTTGCCGATCGAGGCCGTATCGGTCACGTCCATTTGCACGGCAACCGCGCGTCCGCCCTTGGCGCGTATCTCGTCCTCCAGACTTTTCAGCCTTGCGGTCTGGCGCGCGGCAAGTGCGACCGCAGCCCCATGCGCGGACAGAACGCGCGCAAATTGACGGCCGAGCCCCTGCGAGGCGCCGGTAACCAGAATGATTTCTTTACTGACGTCGAATAGGCCGGCCATGGGCTTAACTCCACCGAATGCGCGGATCGCATTGATACAGACGATTTTAGGGATCGCAAACCCGTTTCGTTGACGAAGTCACGTTAGGTGAGAAAACTCGCAGAGATAGAATGTTCGCGCATGAACCCTTTTGACGTCGTCGTTTTTGTTGTCTTGATTTCCGCCGCCGTCTCCGGTTTCAAAGCCGGATTGCTGCGCAGCGCGGTGACGATCCTCGCCTATCTGATCGCGTTGCCGACGGCGGTCTTCTTGATGTCGCTGGCCTCGGCGAATGCCGGCGGCACGCAAGGTTCGCCGCTGGCCCAGAGCTCGCCGATGCTCTTTGGGGTTTTTCTGATCACCGGCATCGTGCTCGCAAAATTCATGCGAATGGCGCTCGAGGACGTAATCGGGCCGGACGCCGGGATCGCCGATCGGTTCGCGGGCGCGGGCCTCGCCATCGTGCGCACCGGCCTCGTCGCCATTACTTTCGTCTTGAGCGTCGATCAACTCTCGTCCTCCGGCCGCCAGCCCGGATTTCTCGCCGGTTCGCAGCTACGGCCGCTCTTGTCGGCGGCTGGACAAAAGGGTTTGAATTCCTTGCCCCCCGATGTCGTGGCCTATCTCGACCGCCTGAAACAAGCCCGGCGGATTTGAAGCCGACCCGCTGATATGCATTTCGGCGGTACCCGGTCCCTTATCAGACCAGCCCGGGTTGGCTAAAGTGACCCAACCGGGTTACAAAAAATCATCCGAACCGACGGGGAGTGAGACAGTGGATCTTGGGATCAAAGGCCGCCGCGCCATCGTGTGCGCATCCAGCAAGGGCTTGGGACGCGCCTGCGCCATGGCGCTCGCCGCCGAGGGCGTGCATGTCACGGTGACCGCGCGCGGCGCGGAGGCGCTGGCAAAGACGGCATCCGAAATACGCAAACTCCATCCCGGCGTGACGGTGACGGAAGTACCAAGCGATATCACTACGCCTGCCGGGCGCGAAGCCGTGCTGAAGGCCTGTCCCGATCCGGATATCCTGATCAACAACGCCGGCGGACCGCCGCCCGGCGATTTCCGCAACTGGACGCGTGACGACTGGATCAAGGCGATCGACGCCAACATGCTGACCCCGATCGAACTGATCAAAGCAACCGTCGACGGCATGATGGCGCGCAAGTTCGGCCGCATCGTCAATATCACTTCGGCCGCGGTGAAGGCGCCGATCGAGGTCTTGGGATTGTCCAACGGCGCGCGTGCCGGCCTCACCGGATTTATCGCGGGCATTTCGCGCAAGACTGTGATCAACAACGTCACCATCAACGGCCTGCTGCCGGGTCCGTTCAACACCGACCGGCTGCGCAGCGCGGTCGCCAAGGCGGAAGCTGAGAAACGCGGCATCACCGTGGACGAAATGCTGGCAGAGCGCGCCAAACTCAATCCCGCCGGGCGTTTTGGCGAGCCCGAAGAATTCGGCCTTGCTTGCGCGTTTCTGTGCGGCGCCAAGGCGGGTTTCATCACCGGACAAAACATCCTGCTCGACGGCGGCGCATTCCCCGGTACGCTTTAGTTGACAACCAAGGCCAGCGGCGACCGATCTGTGCAGCGCCGGCCTGGTCGCGAGGGAACGCCGCATGCGCTGGAATGTGGGCAAGGTCAGAATCACCAAAATCGTCGAGCTGGAGACGACAGGCAGCACGCGATTCATCCTGCCCTTGGCCACCAATGAAGAAATCCGGAAATTGCCGTGGCTCATTCCCCGTTTCGCGACCGAGGAAGGCCGGCTGAAAATGTCGATTCACTCGCTGGTGGTCGAGACGCCCTCGCGCCGGATCGTGGTCGACACCGGGCTTGGCAACGACAAGCAAGGCCGCAATGTGCCGACCTGGAATAACCGGAATACGCCGTTCCTCCAAACCATGACCGGGGCGGGCTTCCCGCCCGACAGCATCGACACCGTGCTTTGCACGCATCTCCATGTCGATCACGTCGGCTGGAACACACGGCTCGAAGACGGCCGATGGGTGCCAACCTTCGAAAAGGCGCGCTATTTGTTCGGCAAAACCGAGTACGAATATTGGCGCGACCACAGCGTCGAGCATGGCACAATGCCTATTTTTCACGACTCCGTGAAACCGGCGATCGATGCCGGCAGAGCCGACCTCGTCGAAAGCGACGCCAGGATTTGCGATGAAATCACGCTGATCCCGACCCCCGGTCACAGTCCCGGGCACATGAGCCTTCACATCCAATCCGCCGGCGAAGAGGGCCTGCTCACCGGCGACGTCGCCCACCATCCGTCCCAGATGGCACATCTCGACTGGTCCTCGACGGCCGATTCCGATCCCGTGCAGTCGGCGACGACCCGCCGCGATCTGTTCTCTCGCTTTGCCGATCGGCCGGTCCTTGTGATCGGCGGACATTTCGATGCCGGCCACATCAAGCGCGACGGCGAGGCCTTCAAATTCGTCGTTTAGCGCAAGCCGGGGCCGATTTGCCGCCGATCGCCCGCCGTCGCGGCTGCCCGGGATAGGAGGGGCAGCAATGCGCAAGTGGTCCGGTTCTAAAGCCAGCCGGCAGTTGAATTTCACCGCGCGCTGTTCCATGAAGCATTTCAAGCAATAAAACCACCCTAGGGAGTGCTGAGAAATGAAGCTTGTTCGTTACGGGGAAGTCGGCAAGGAGAAGCCTGGCCTGATCGATAAATCGGGCCAATTGCGCGACCTTTCGGCATACGTCCGGGACTTCGCCGGAGATGCCTTTTCGCCGGCCTCGCTGGCCACGATCGCCGCCCTCGATTCCGCCAAGCTTCCCGCCGTCAGCGGCAAACCGCGGATCGGCTCGCCGGTCGGCGGCCTGCCCAAATTCATCGCCATCGGGCTCAATTACTCCGACCATGCCGCGGAGGTCGGAATGCAGCTTCCGACCGAACCGATCGTCTTCATGAAGGCCAATAACAGCCTGTGCGGGCCGAACGACCCGGTCGAGAAGCCGCGCGGCTCGACCAAGCTCGATTGGGAAGTCGAGCTTGCGATCATCATCGGCACGCGCGCCAAATATGTCTCCGAGGCCGACGCGCTCAATTACGTAGCCGGCTACAGCATCTGCAACGACGTGTCTGAACGCTTCTTTCAGATTGAACGGCTCGGTCAGTGGACCAAGGGAAAATCGCACGACACGTTTGGCCCGCTCGGCCCCTGGCTCGTGACCAAGGACGAGATCGCCGACGTGCAGAAGCTGCCGATGTGGGCCGACGTCAACGGCAAGCGCTGCCAGACCGGATCGACCGCGACCATGATCTTCGGTGTGAAGAAGATCGTTTCCTACCTCTCGGAACTTATGACCCTGATGCCCGGCGACGTCATCGCGACGGGCACGCCGCCCGGGGTCGGCATGGGCATGAAGCCGCCGAAGTTCCTCAATGTCGGCGACGTCGTCACGCTCGGCATCGAGGGATTGGGCGAACAGCGGCAGGAAATCATCGCGGCATGAGAAGCCGCGCTGTCATTGCGAGCGAAGCGAAGCAATCCACTTCACGACCATGGATTGCTTCGCTTCGCTCGCAATGACGGATAGTTTCGCACGAGTTTGCAAAAGGACATTCGAATGAAACTCACATTCTCTCCGGCCTCGCCATTCGCCCGCAAGGTGCGCATCGCCGCGATCGAGCTCGGCCTGATCGACAAAATCGAATTCGTGCCGGCCACCGTGGTGCCGGGTCAGGCCAACGACGAGTACAAGCGGATCAATCCGCTGAAGAAGCTGCCGGCGCTGATCCTCGACAATGGCGACGTCATCATCGATTCCTACGTCATCGTCGAATATCTCGACGAGCTTGCCGGTGGCGGAAAACTGATCCCGGCGTCGGGGCCCAACAGGTGGAAGGTCAAGAGCGATCATTCGCTATTGCAGGGCATGCTCGATTCCATGCTGCTTTGCCGCTACGAGAAAATGGTGCGGCCGCAAGGGTTGCAGTGGCAGGCATGGTCGGACGACCACTGGAACCGGGCCTGGAGCGGCATGGCGCGGTTCGACAAACAGACAGACGTATTGTCGCGTCCCCTCGACATCGTGCAGATCGCCCTCACTTGCGTGCTCGGCTATGCCGATTTCCGTTTTTCCGATTGCGGATGGCGCAAGGCCTATCCCGCTCTCGACGCGTTCAATGAGCGGATGCTGAGCCGGCCTTCGGTCAAGATTTCCGTTCCGCCCCCGGCCTGAGATGCGCTGATCATGGGACACCAGCTTTCGGTCGGCGACCTCACCATTCATCGCATCATCGAGCAGGAAACCACTTTCCTGCCCGCGCTGGATCTATTCCCGGCGCTGACGCCGGAACTGCTCGCCGAGAACAGGTCGTGGATGCAAGCGGCCGGCGCGCTCGATGCCAATGACGTGCTGATCCTGTGCTTTCAGTCCTATATCGTCAAAACGCCGCATCACACCATCCTGGTCGATAGCTGCATCGGCAACGACAAGCCGCGGCCGCTGCGTCCGAAATGGAATATGAAAACCGACGACACCTATATGCGCGCGCTCGCGGCTGCCGGGCTTTCGGTCAAGGACATCGATTTCGTGATGTGCACGCATTTGCATGTCGACCACGTCGGATGGAACACGCGGCTGGAAGATGGCCGCTGGGTGCCGACCTTTCCGAACGCGCGCTACATCTTCGGCAAGACCGAATTCGACTACTGGACCGAGCAGCACGCGAAAACCCCGGTGCCGCCTTTCGGCGACAGCGTGTTGCCGGTTGTCGAAGCCAAGCGGGCCGAGATCGTGCGCAACGACTACGAGATCGGCGATCACGTCCGCATCCTGCCGACGCCGGGTCACACCCCCGGACATGTCGCGTTCACCTTTGGCCGCGGCAGGGATGACGCCGTCTTTAGCGGCGATCTGATGCATTCGCCGCTGCAGACGCGTCATCCCGAGCTTTCGGCAAAATTCGACGTCGATCAGGCGCAGGCGGCAGCGACGCGCCGCAATTTCCTGGAACGCTATTGCGACACCGACACGCTATGCTGCGCCGCGCATTTTCCTTCCCCGTCGGTCAGCAATATCCGCCGCCTCGGCAACGGATTCTCCTGCGAAGCGGTCGGAGCGGACTAAGCCTAGATCCGTTTGGGATCTGCATTGGTGGCGTCGACGACGATCAGCTCCCTCTCCCGGAGGGAGAGGGTTGGGGTGAGGGGTTAAGGTCTATCGTTAGACCGAAACCCCTCACCCGGCGCTGCGCGCCGACCTCTCCCCCTGGGAGAGGTGGAACGTCGCATGCGGCCCGATTGAGTACAGCTCAGTCGAACAGGCTCGGCGTGTGATTGACCGCCGCGCCTTCGATCGCGAGCATCTTCAGCTTGGTGGCAACCCCGCCATTGGCTGAAAATCCGCCGGGCTTGCCGCCGGCGGCAAGCACGCGGTGACACGGCACCACGATTGGACAGGGATTGCGCCCGAGCGCCTGCCCGACGTCGCGCGACAGCTCCACGCCGCCGAGCCGCTTGGCAATGTCGCCATAGGTCATGGTCTCGCCCGGCGGAATGGTGCGGGCGATATCGTAGACGCCGCGGTGGAATTCCGGAACGCCATCGAGGTCGAGCGGCACGTCCCTGAGGTCGTTTGGCTTGCCTTCGAGTAGTTCGACGATCCCCTCGATCGCGTGTTGCACTTCGGCCGGCGGCGGCGCTTGCGCGATCTCGCCGTGGCGCTGCCGAATCCGGGCGCGGGTCTTTTCCTCACTCCCCATCGGTAGCTGCACCCCGTTGATGCCGCGAGGACCCCACTCGATCCCGCAGATGCCGATCGGGGTGTCGAACAGGGTAAAATACTGGTCTGTCATGGCCGGCTCCAATTGGCTCGCGTCCCATATCTTTGCTCTGGAAACGGAATCTAGACTTGGAAATTGTTGCGATCCACCCGGATTCCGATCGAATTTGCGGGCTTCAACAGCATGGCTGACCTCACGTCCCTGACGGCCCACGGCTTGGTAAACCCCTCATCGGGGTGCTATCCTTCCACCAACAACGATATGGGCTTCGCCCTTTGGAATACGAGGAGGAACCGCCATGAAACTGACCCAGCAGCAGATCGACGACTTCAACCGGGAAGGCTGGCTGTTTCTGCCCGAACTCTTCAGCCAGGAAGAGGTCGCACTCCTCGCCCGCGAGGCGGAGGGCATTTACGACACCAAGCGGCCGGAGGTATGGCGCGAGAAGAGCGGCGCGCCGCGCACGGCCTTTGCCGCCCATCTCTACAACGAGGCGTTCCGCCTGCTCGGCGCGCATCCGCGCATGATCGAGCCGGTGGAGCAGGTCTTCGGCGAGAAGGTCTACATGCACCAGTACAAGATCAACGCCAAATCCGCCTTTACCGGCGACGTCTGGCAGTGGCATCAGGACTACGGCACCTGGAAGCGCGACGATGGCATGCCAGAGCCGCGCGCGATGAACATTGCGATTTTCCTCGACGAGGTGATGCCGATCAACGGCCCGCTGATGCTGGTGCCGCGGAGCCAGCACGCCGGCGACCTCAAGGCCTCGCACGACCTGCAGACCACCTCCTACCCGCTGTGGACGCTGGATGAGGAGACCGTGACGCGGCTGGTGAAGGAAGGCGGCATCGTCGCGCCGACCGGCAAGGCCGGGGGTCTGTTGATGTTCCACGGCAATCTGGTGCATGGCTCGGCCGGCAATATCACGCCCTACCCGCGCAAGATCGTTTATCTGACGCTCAACGCCGTCTCGAACTACATCCGCACCCCGACGCGGCCGGAGTACATCGCCCATCGCGATTTCACGCCGATCCAGACGGTCGACGACGATTCGTTGTTGCGGCTGGCGCGGGCCCAGCGTCAGGCGGCAGAGTAGACACGTATTTGCTAGCCCCTTCACCTCTCCCATTGGGAGAGGTCGGCACGCTCGGCAGCGAGCGTGCCGGGTGAGGGGTTAAGGTCCATCGATAGACCGTAACCCCTCACCCCAACCCTCTCCCAACGGGAGAGGGAGCGCGCTTCCGCTGCCGTAATATTGAATCCAAGCAAGTCGGATCGAAGCCTCATGAACCTTTCTCACCTGCTCAACGCCCGCCGCGCGGCCGGCAAGCCGGTCCGCGTCGCGCTGATCGGCGCCGGCAAGTTCGGATCGATGTTCCTGTCGCAGGTGCCGCACACGCCTGGGCTGGAGGTTCCTGTCATCGTCGATCTCGATCCGGAACGCGCGCGCGAGGCGTGCCGAACCGTCGGCTGGGACGTCGCGCGCATCGCCGCTACGACCTTCGCGTCTGATGCATCCAAAGCGACGTCCGAACATATCGAAGTGATCGTGGAGGCGACCGGCAATCCCGCCGTCGGCATCAAGCACGCCCGCGCGGCGATTGCGGCGGGCAAGCACATCGTCATGGTCAATGTCGAGGCCGACGTGCTGGCGGGACCGCTGCTGGCGGAGGAGGCGCGAAAGGCCGGCGTGGTCTATTCGCTGGCCTATGGCGACCAGCCGGCGCTCACCGCCGAGATGGTGGACTGGGCCCGCGCCACCGGCTTTCGCGTGGTCGCCGCCGGCAAGGGCACAAAATACCTGCCGGTCTATCATGATGTGACGCCGGCGGACGTCTGGAGCCATTACGGGCTGACGGCGGACGAAGCGCAATCGGCCGGCATGAATCCGCAGATGTTCAACTCTTTTCTCGACGGCACCAAATCGGCGATCGAAATGGCGGCGATCGCCAATGCGACGGGCCTGGACGTTCCCGCTGGCGGACTATCGTTTCCCCCTTGCGGCGTCGATGACCTGCCGCATGTCATGCGGCCGCGCGACAAAGGCGGCGTGCTGGAGAAGGCCGGACTGGTGGAAGTGGTATCCTCGCTGGAGCGCGACGGCCGAGCGGTGTTTCGCGATCTGCGTTGGGGGGTCTATGTCGTGCTTGAGGCGCCGAACGATTATGCCGCCGATTGCTTCAGGCAATACGGCCTGAAGACCGATGCCAGCGGCCGCTATGCGGCGATGTACAAGCCGTATCATCTAATCGGGCTGGAGCTGAACATCTCGATCCTGTCGGCGGCGCTGCGCAAGGAGCCGACCGGGCAGCCTTTCGGCTTTCGCGGCGACGTGGCCGCGGTGGCGAAGCGGAGTTTGCGCGCGGGCGAAATGCTCGATGGCGAGGGCGGCTATACAGTGTGGGGCAAGCTGATGCCGGCAGCCGCAAGCCTTGCGGCCGACGCACTGCCGATCGGGCTCGCGCATCGGGTCAAGCTAAAGCACGATGTCGCGCACGGCGCGGTGGTGCGCTGGAGCGATGTCGAGATCGACGGGAATGACGAGACGCTCAAGGCGCGACGGGCGATGGAAGCAAGGTTCGGTACGGCCCAATGAGGCTCGGTTCGCGCTCTCCCTTCGCAACTGCGTAAACCTCGCCGCCCTTGATTCCCTGAGATCGATTGGTCATGCTGACCGCGATCCGGAAGACCCCGGATATCGATCAACGTCAGCCGTCGGCGAAACAAAAAACGACAGTCAAGATCGTTGTCCCTCGTCGAGCTATCGGCGCCAATAGAGGGGAAGCGCATGAAACGTCGTGAATTCCTTAAAGCGGGCGGCATCGGCCTTGCCGCGAGCACGGTGGCCGCGCCGGCGATCGCCGAATCAATGCCGGAAGTAAGGTGGCGGCTTGCGGCGAGTTGGCCGAAGTCGCTGGATACGCTCTACGGCGGCTGTGAATATTTCTGCAAACGCGTCGCCGAGATCACCGACAACCGGTTTCAAATCCAGTCCTTCGCCGCAGGCGAGATCGTGCCGGGGCTGCAGGTGCTCGACGCGGTGGCGAACGGCACGGTCGAGATGGGCAATACCGCGCTGTATTACTACTGGGGCAAGAACGCCGCTTTCACCTTCGGCACGTCGCTGCCGTTCGGCCTCAACACGCGGCAGCACATCTCATGGCTGTTGTGGGGCGGCGGGCAGGATCTGCTCAACGACCTGTTGAAGGAGCAGAACGTACTGGGGATTCCGACCGGCAGCACCGGCGCGCAAATGGGCGGCTGGTTCCGGAAGGAGATCAAGACGATCGCGGATTTCCAGGGATTGAAATTCCGCGTCGGCGGCTTTGCGGGAAACATCATCGCCAAGGTCGGCGGCGTGCCGCAGCAAATCGCGGCCGGCGACATCTATCCGGCGCTGGAGAAGGGCACGATCGACGCCGCCGAATGGGTCGGCCCCTATGACGACGAAAAACTCGGCTTCGTCAAGGTCGCCAAATATTACTACTATCCGGGCTGGTGGGAGGGCACCGGCCAGGGCCACAACGTCATCAACCTTACACGCTGGAACATGCTGCCGAAGGCCTATCAAGCGGCGATCACCGCGGCTTCCAACGATTGCTTTACCTGGGTCACCGGCAAATACGACTTCGTCAATCCGCCGGCGCTGAAACGGCTGATGGTCGCAGGCGCGATCCTGCGGCCGTTCCCACAGGAGGTGCTGGAGACCTGCTACGGCGCCGCCAGAGAGATCTATGCCGATCTCTCCAAGAGCAATCCGCATTTCGCCAAGATGTACGCCAGCCTTACGGCATATCGCACGGATTCGCTGATGTGGATGCAGGTCGCCGAGCTGAGTTTCGACAGCTTCATGATGCGAATGCGCACGCGAATCTGAGGCTTGCGAAGTAAACAGCGAAAACCCCGGAAAGACCTTCCGGGGTTTTTTGTTGATCGAAATGTATCGTCGTGGAACCAATGCGCGGATCAAATCCGCGCGTGACGGGCATTGAGCTCAGTTCTGGTCGTCGCCCATGATGGCGGAAAGCTTGTCGTAATATTTGCCGACGAGATCGATGTTGCCCTTGTTCTCGATCGGCGGTTCCGGAGCCTTCAGCGCCTGGTTGAGATCGGCAAGCGCATCCTTCTTGTCCTTGGGCGACATTTTCTTGTCGGCCTGGACCTGGGCGATTTGCGCCTTGATGACGGTTTCGGCGCCGACATATTTCTTCGACACCGGATCGAAGCCGGCGAGCACCATGCTGATATTGTCGATGACGTCGTTGTATTCGCCATAGCTGGCAAAGCCGTTCTTCTTTGCGACCGCCTCGAGCTGCGCGGTGACCTTGGGATCGGGCTTGGAGTTCATCGACAGTTTCGAGGTGATCGCATCCATGTCCTTGGATGCCGAGATCACACCCTCGACCTGCTTTTCAGTCAGCGGAATTTGTTTCAGGGGCGGCGGCTGGCCCGGCGCGCCCTGCGGGGCCGGGCCCATTTTGGCCTGCGCCAATGCCGGTCCGGTGGAGATGACGGCAAGCGAGGCGGAAATGCAGGCAATACTCAACGCTACGGCAACGGGGCGAATAAACTCACGCATGGGGGGCTCCTCAAGGCTGTGGGACGCTTCTAGTTGCAGTGCAATTCCAGTACGGCGCGTGAAATGAATAGGCAATGAACTCGGCATTTATCGGTCAATCATGACACAAATTCATTGGCGCGGCCCGCCCAAAACAAAAACGCCGCGTTCCCGAGGGAAAGCGGCGTTTTGCTTTGGATGTCTTGCAGTGAATGTGACACGTGAAGAGGAATTGCCTTGTCCTTGGCAGGCCTGGCAGCGACCTACTCTCCCAGGGCTTAAGCCATAGTACCATTGGCGCTGAGGAGTTTAACGGCCGAGTTCGGGATGGGATCGGGTTCAAGCTCCTCGCTA
>Ga0070733_10000502_pt1 | contig 31649 bp, 29 predicted proteins | sample Coa_R1_9_FD_66450 | JGI IMG/M metagenome (GOLD analysis project Ga0070733, IMG submission 66450) | Surface soil microbial communities from Centralia Pennsylvania, which are recovering from an underground coalmine fire - Coalmine... | ecosystem: Environmental > Terrestrial > Soil > Unclassified ...
GCGCATCGAAGCCGTCGGGAGTTTTGGTACCATCTTCGGCGGACACGGGGGTTACTGGGAGGACCAGGGCTACGAATGGTACGCGGGGATTTGAGGCGGGCCGGCATGGCGGCGTACGCAATCGTGCTGGCGTTTACCGCTGCCAGCCCCGCCGAGCCGGTTGCGTACGCCGCGCCGGCTAGAGCTTCTTTAGAGAGACTTCTAAGCGACGTCGTCACCTGGAAGCTCACGCCAAGCATCTCTTTGGCGATCGTCGAGAACGGCAAGGTCGTCTACGCCGGAGCGCGCGGGACCGCAAATCTCGAAAAGAGCATGCCGGCAACCGTGGAGACTCGGTATCCGATTGGTTCGATCGGCACGCTCTTCTTAGCCGTCGCGGTAATGCAGCTCGATGTTAAAGGCAGACTCCATCTCGACGATCCCGTGAAAAAGTATCTTCCCGACATGCCCGACGCGAGCGTCTCGGTACGCCAACTGCTCGCGCCTCGAGAGGACGATGAAAACTACGACGTGCTCGGCAACGTCATCGAACGTGCCGCGGCAGTACCCCTCGTCAGCTACCTTTACGACCACGTCTTTGCCCCCGCGGGAATGGATCACACGTGGTTCGGAGAGCCGCCCGACTGGGCACCGCTCGCAGCGGGATACTACGAGTGGCGCGATGTCTTTGGCCTAACTGCACCCCAAACCGACGCATGGAATCGCATGTGCTGCAGCTTTAGCTCAACCGCCACCGACCTCGCACGGTTCGATAGCGCGCTCTTCGAAGGTAAGCTGCTTCCGGCCGCATCGCTGCGCGTGATTCGGCAGGCCTTTCGGTCCACGCGGCAAGCCGGAAAGCCGATGATCGTCCGCGAGGGAACGCCGTCGGGCTACGTTGCGGGGAACGCGCTCTTTATGGACGACCGCTTTGCGGTCGTCGCCCTCACAAACTGCGACGGCTTTCCAGCCCAGCCCGTGCTCGACCCGGTGCTGACGCTCTTCTATCCCAAGGCGGTAGCGGCAAATGCGCCCTCGGTTCGCGCCGACGCCGCAGATACGGCCATCGCCGGTCTCTTGCGCCCCTACCTAGCATCATGGCCCGAACCGCTTGGAAGGGTTCGAGCCATGACGCTGCTGAGTTCGTCGGTTTCGGAAGGGTTTACGGAGTACCGGTACTTGGTCGACTTCAGCGGCGGAACGAAGACTGCGTTCATCGTCGTGGGTTCCGGCGGAAAGGCCGATGGGTTCTGGCTACATTGATTATTTCTCGAGAACTTGGACGTTGTTCGCGTTGTCGTCGTTGAAGTAGATTTTGGTGTTGGAATCGTTCGTTCCGGTCGCGACGATTCCGAACAGCGCTCCGGCGGCGCCCTTATCGACGTTCCGCACGTCGAGAAGCTTGCCTGAGGCCGAAAGCTCGATCAACAAGTTCTTGCCGTTCGGATCGAGGGTATTTCCGACGACGAGATTACCGTTGGGCAGGAGGGCGGTGCTGATCGGCCCGTTGAGCGGTTTGCCCGAGAAGACGATGCGAGCGTCGCCGGCCGACGGCCCCGAGAACGTCATTCCGTTGTCCTTTGCTTTGATGCCGCCATTGGGAATGCTCGTGACGTCCTTGAAGGCGACGACCGTGTCGTTCTTACCATCGGCGAAGTAGAGCGTATCGATGCTCGGGTCGTAAGCGAGGCCCGAGGGTGCCAGCGCGGTTCCGGGAACGCCGTGATTGACGGGAAAACCGCTTCCGATGACGTCGTAGGTGAACTTTGAGCCGAGATTGATTCGAACGATGGTTCCCGTTCCGGCGTTGGTTGCGTAGAAGGCGGGCGATCCGGATTTGCCTTGCGCGTAAATCTGTCCCCACGGCTGGTTGAAGGGCTTGCCCGAAATGTTGGTGATCAGCTTGCCGCCGGAGGAGAGCACGGGGTTGTCGTTGGCGACCATGGCGGCGGCCCAGATGCCGTCGCTGCCGTCGAGCGCTAAAGCATCGCACCCGAGAATCGTTTTGTCCGACGAAACGTGGATGGGAATGGAGCTCGCCACGGGATGGAGCGCCACGATCGATCTACCCGTACCTTGTTTGTTCGATTTTGCGTTGAAGTTGCAGACGACCAAATCCCCCTGAGTGAGCTTCCCGGAAGTGATGGGTGCAATCGTTAAGCCGTACGGGTTCCCCGAGCCGTTGGCCGGATCGACGGTCGAGCCGATGACGACTTGGGTTTTCAACTGCTCGAGCAGCGACGAATCCGGCGCAACGCCGGCTCTCGCGACAACGTTGCTCGAAAGCACCGATTGTTGCGCGGCCGGCGTAACGCCGCTACCGCCACCTCCGTTGCAGCCCGTTGCGATAAGGATTGCAGCGAGCGCGGACGCGACGTTGCCCGGGGACCCCCAATATGAAACGGACACAGAATTCCTCCGAGAGTTCGGGAAGTGGTTTTACGCCACTCTAGCCGTTAGACGTGAAGGAACTCTGAAGTAGGACAAATTACATGCGGAAGACGCCGAACTGCGTGCGTGGCTGCGGCGCATGCGCGGCCGCATCGAGACCGATCGCGATCGCGCGCCGCGTATCGAGCGGATCGATGATGCCGTCATCCCAAAGGCGCGCGGTCGAGTAATAAGGACTCCCTTCGCGCTCGTACTTGTCGAGAATCGGCGCTTCGAAGGCGGTTCGTTCTTCCGGCGTCATATCACCCTTGACCGTTGAAAGCACGCTTGCGGCTTGCGGACCGCCCATCACGCTGATGCGCGCGTTCGGCCACATCCAGAGCTGGCGCGGCGCGTAGGCGCGCCCGCACATGCCGTAGTTGCCCGCGCCGAAGCTGCCACCGATCACGACGGTAAACTTCGGTACCTCGGCGCAGGCGACGGCCGTCACGAGTTTCGCGCCGTCTTTTGCGATGCCGCGGTTCTCGTACTCGCGCCCGACCATAAAGCCGGTGATGTTCTGTAAGAAAAGCAGCGGCGTGCCGCGCTGCGCGCAAAGCTCGATGAAATGCGCGCCCTTGAGCGCGCTCTCGCTAAAGAGAATGCCGTTGTTGGCAAGGATACCGATCGGATGCCCCTCGATGCGGGCGAACCCGCAGACGAGCGTCGCGCCGTAGCGCGACTTGAACTCGTGGAACTCCGAGGCGTCGACCAGCCGCACGATGATTTCGCGGACGTCGTAGCCCGTACGGCTGTCGGCGGGAATGATCCCGTAGATTTCGCGGGGGTCGTGCTTGGGCGGCACGGGTTCGACGCGATCCCATTGCCGCGGCCGTTCCAGGTGAAGGTTGCTGACGATTTCGCGGACGAGTGCGAGCGCGTGCGCATCGTCTTCGGCGAAGTGATCGGCAACGCCCGAGATGCGAGTGTGCACGTCGGCGCCACCCAAATCTTCGGCCGTCACCACTTCGCCGGTGGCCGCCTTCACCAGCGGCGGTCCTCCAAGAAAGATCGTTCCTTGGCCTTTGACGATGACCGTTTCGTCGCTCATTGCCGGTACGTACGCGCCGCCGGCGGTGCAGGAACCCATCACCGCCGCGATTTGCGGAATGCGCAGGCTCGACATCCGCGCTTGATTGTAGAAGATGCGCCCAAAATGATCGCGATCGGGGAAGACGTCGGCCTGCAACGGCAAGAACGCGCCGCCGGAATCGACGAGATAGATGCACGGCAGATGATTTTGCTGGGCGATTTCCTGCGCGCGCAAATGCTTCTTGACCGTGATCGGATAGTACGTGCCGCCCTTAACGGTCGCGTCGTTTGCAACGATCGTGCAGGGCTGTCCCTCCACGATGCCGATCCCGGTGAGAATGCCCGCGCTGGGCGAGTCGTCGTCGTACATTCCGAACGCGGCAAGCGCGGAGAACTCGAGAAAATCCGACCCCGGATCGAGCAGGCGTTCGACCCGCTCGCGAGCGGGGAGCTTATTGCGCCGGCGATGCTTCTCGACCGCTTCGGCACCGCCGCCGGCTCGCACCGCGACGAGACGCTCGCGCAACTCTGCGACCAGCCGCTCCATCCGCTCTGCGTTTGCCTTAGAATCTGCCATCGCGCGGCCATTCGGCGTTCGTCCGCTTAGAGCCCGGTTAGACGTCGGCGCGCGCCGAGGGCAGTCGCGCCGGCGATGCGGAAGTACGGGGTAATGGCGGCACAACAGACTCCGGTCGACGTCGGCGGCATCGTTCGCCCGGCCGGCCCGCTCGATCTCGCAACGGCGCTGCAGCCGCACGCAGGACGGCTGGGCGACCGTGCCGCCGCGCATTTACTGCGGCGCGCCGGGTTCGGCGGCACGCCCGATCAGGTGCGGCGCTACGGCGCGATGACGGCCCGCGACGCGGTGGCGTCGCTGCTGGCGGTTCCCCCGAACTCGTCGATTGCGCCGCCGCAAGAGCTCGAGGACCTTGGCCGCCCCGTTTCGATGGCAACCGACCCGCTGCAACGATCGATGCTCGGTCAAGAGACGACCCTACGTCGAGCCAAAGGCCGCGAGGGCCGCGATGCGATTCTGGCGTTGCAGCTTTGGTGGCTGAACCGGATGCTGACGACGCCGGCCCCCCTGCAGGAGAAGATGACGCTCTACTTCCACGGCCACTTCACGTCGCGCGCGACGCCGATGTATCCGTGGATCACCTACAATCAGAACGCGCTCTTCCGGCGCTACGCGCTGGGGAATCTTCGCGACCTGGCGCTCGAAGTCTCCAAAGATGCCGCGATGCTGATCTATCTCAACGGCGCGCAAAACGTCGCCGCGCATCCCAACGAAAACTACGCGCGCGAGCTGATGGAGCTCTTCACGCTGGGCCTAGACAACTATAGCGAACAGGACGTGCGGGAGTCGGCCCGCGCCTGGACGGGATGGCACGTGAACCGGCCGACCGATACGGTATCCTTCGATGCCGCGCTGCACGACTCGGGAATCAAAACGTTTCTCGGCCGTACCGGCAGCTTTACCGGCGACGATATCATCGGCATCATCTTCGCCCAGCCGCAGTGCGCGAGGTTTTTTGCAGCCAGCCTGCTCAACTGGTTCGTGTACAACGATCCCGAGCCGCAGCTGGTCGACCACGTTGCCGCACTTTTGCGCCACCACGACTTCGAGCTGACGCCGGTTCTTGGAACGATCCTGGCCAGCAATCTCTTTTACAGCCCGCGAGCCTACCGCGCGCTGGTCAAGAGTCCCGTCGAGTTCGTCGTCGGAACCTACACCACGCTGGGATTGCCGGCGATTGACGAGTTCGCGTTGGCCGCGCTGGGACAAATGGGGCAACGGCTCTTCTTTCCTCCCAACGTCGCGGGTTGGCCCGGCGGGAAAAACTGGCTCACGAGCGGCACGATGATCGCCCGGCAAAACTTCCTGACGCGTCTGCTCGACTCGCAAGCGCCGGCGGGGTCGTCGTGGCTGCAAGGGCTGCCGGTCGCTTCGAGCCCCGCGGCTCGGCAACTGGCGCAGAGAATTTTGCAAGGCGATGCCGCGCCGGAGGCACTCTTCGAACTCGAGAGCTATTTGAGCGGAGCCGGCACCGCCGTGCTCGCTCCGCTCTCGGTGGAGAACTACGACCAGCGCGTGCGCGGCGCCGCCTATCTTGCGATGGCGACGCCGGCGTACCAGTTAGGCTAACTATGAAACGACGCAACTTTCTGCTTGCAGCAACCTCCGGACTCGCAGTAGTCGCCAACACCGACCACGTCTTCGCGCGCGCCCTTGCGCAGACACCGCTTCCGGGACTGCCGGGAGGCACCGAACGGTGCCTCGTCTTGATCAATCTCGCGGGCGGCAACGACGGCCTCAACTGCGTCGTACCGCACGGAAACGACCGCTACTATCAGCTGCGTCCGGCGCTCGCAATCGACCGCAATGCGGTGCTTGCGCTCGACCGGAACGTCGGCCTCAATCCCGGGATGCAATCCATTAAGTCGCTTTACGACAAGGGCATGGTGGCGATCGTTCAGGGCGTCGGATATCCCAATCCCGATCACTCGCACTTTCGCTCGACCGAGATTTGGCAAACCGCCGCACCCGACCGTTACGAGCACACCGGTTGGCTTGGGCGGTACTTCGACCAAACCGCGCCCGCGCGCGGAAACTTGTTCGCGGGCGTGGCCGTTTCGAAAGTCCTTCCCGAGGTGCTGGTTTCGGACCGCACCGACATTCCAGCGGTTCCGGGCCTTGGGGAGTACGTGATGGTAGCCGACCGCAACGGCGCCGCGAGCAGGGCGTTCTCGCGTGAAGCCACCGATGCCCACCTGCCGTTTGCATCGCCGTACCTGGCGCACGTTATGGAGATCGAGGCCAACGCGCAACGCAGCTCCGAGGAGTTGCCGAAACTGGTGGCCGGGTATAAGACGCAGGCTTCGTATCCGGCGACGGGTCTGGGCCGCAGTCTGGCGCTGGCAGCGCAAATCGTCGGCAGCAACCTTGGAACGAAGGTAATCTACGTCGAACACGGTTCGTTCGACACGCACGTCAGCCAAAAAGCGACGCAGAACCAGCTTCTGATGCAGTTCTCAAATGCCATCGGTGCCTTCTACGACGACCTGAGCGCGCATGGAAACGAGCGGCGCGTGCTTACGCTCACGTTTAGCGAGTTCGGGCGACGCATCGAAGAGAACGGCAGCCGCGGAACCGATCACGGCGAGGCCTCGCCGCTCTTTCTCATCGGCGGCGGCGTGAAGGGCGGAATGTACGGAACGCTGCCGGACTTGAGCGCGACGAACATGGGCAACGTGCGTTATACCACCGACTTCCGCAGCGTCTACGCCACCGTGCTCGAGCGCTGGCTCGGGCGTCCCTCGGCCGCGCTGCTGCGCGGCTCGTTCGCGCAGCTTCCAGTTCTAAGCTAGCCCGCTAATGGCGTCCTCGATTCTCTTTCTCGGCAGCGGTGGAGCGCGCTTCGTCGTCGCCCGCCAACTGCGAGCATCGGGCGGGATGTGGTTTTGTTTTGGGTCGACGCAGATTCACGTGGATCCGGGACCCGGTGCGCTGGTGCGCGCGCTCTCGCACGTGCCGCCCTGCAATCCGCGCGAGCTCGACGCGATTGCGCTCTCGCACAAGCACCTCGACCATTCGGGTGACGTCAACGCCATGATCGAGGCGATGACCTCCGGAGGATTCCACCGCCGCGGCGCGCTGCTGGCCCCAGCCGATGCGTTCGACGGCGAGCACGTCGTCTTACCTTACGCGCTGCGTTTCGTCGAGCGGGTCGAGCGCTTGACCGCGAGCAGCGGTCCTTATCGTGTTGGTGACGTCGACGTCTTCACGTCAATCCAGCACGCGCATGCGGTCCAAACCTACGGGCTGCACTTTGTCTACGAGGGACTGCGCGTCGGCTATCTTCCGTGCGGGCGTTACTTTGACGGTCTGGCCGCCGACTACGCCGCACATCGCCCCGACGTGCTCGTCGTCAACGTCCTGCGTCTAGCGGATCACATGGACGTCGATCATTTCACGTGGCAGGATGCCCGCCGGGTCGTGGCCGAGGTGCGCCCGAAGGTCGCGGTCTTTGGGCACTTTGGAACGAAGATGCTCGAGGCCGATCCGCCGCGGCTGGCCGAAGCGCTGGAAGACGAGCTCGGCCTGCGAGTCATCGCCGCATACGACGACTACCTTCTAGATATCGACACCGAAGTGGCCGCCGCCGTGGCCTAACGCCACGGAGGCCGCCCGCGTGGAACCGGCAACTGCGTGCTGCCGCTGAGCTCTCGGCGGACGCTAGGGTGGTCGTTCATCGAACCGCTGTACAAATAGACCGAGCCGTTCTTCGAGGTTGCCGTGACGACGGGTCCGCCGCCGCCAACCGTCGCCTGTTGCGTGTTCGGGTTTCCGCGAATCTGCGTGTCGTCGGGAAAGCTCGAGACGACGTGGCCGGTACCGCTGTACGCGCCGATCTGCGCGCCGCCGCGTACGCCGAGCGCGACGTCTCCGTGTTCGGAATCAAAGCGGGCGAGACCCGGTTCAAACTGCCCGTTGTCGTAGACGATCGACCCGTAGATGCTGCTCGCCTGAATTTGGTGCGCGGTGCAGCCCGCGAAGAACATGTTTCCGGTCGCCGTCCGCACCCGCAGGCGATCGAACGCCGAGTTCGTCGCTACGATGCGCCCGCGCATCGATTCCACGAACCCAGTGCCGCCGACGTGGTCGAGCGATATTCCACCCGCTCGAACGTGCGTGAAGAAGACGCCGTGGTAGTTTTCGAGCGTCAAGTGACCCAAGCGCACGTGCGCGATTACCATGGCGGTGCCGCGCGGAATCATAATCGTCATCGCGCCGCTCCCCTGCGCGACGACGGCCTCGTGCTCTCCGGGCAGCTCGGGCAGAACGAACGACTCGGCCGGCAGCACGACCGGCCCATGCTCGGTCTGGATGCGCTGCGACGAAATCTGCAGCTGTTTGGGGATGCCGGCGTCTACCTGCGACGGAGCGATATGGCGGACATTCACGGGCCTGTTGGACGAGATTTGGACCTGGGGCCGGTCCCACGTCAAGATCGTCAGCTTGCCATGGGTGAGGTGGACGTTGAGAATGGGCGACGGGCCGACGTCAACTTGTTCGTCGGCGCAACCGGGCGCCGCGAAAGCAAGACAACACAATGAGGCGAGAAGCACCGCCAGCGCTCCCCGCCGAGAACCTCCGTACACGGCCTCATTGTATCGAGGGCGACGGTCCGCCATCATGAATTCCCGGTGAACGGAAGCTCCATGAGGGGCAGATCCACGCGGAAAATCGCGCCCCCTGCGGGGGCTCTCGTCGCGGTTGCCTCGCCCCCGTGCACTCTGGCGATCGAGCGAACGATGGCTAGACCGAGGCCGGTCCCCGGGACGTCTCGAGAGCGCGCCTTGTCGGCACGGTAGAAGCGCTGGAATAGGTTTGAAAGCTCCTCTTGAGGGATTCCGTGCCCCGAATCGGTGACTTCGACCCAAGCCAACGCTCCCGCGCTTCCGACGCGCACGTCGACGCGCCCGCGCTCGGTGAACTTGATGGCGTTGTCTACCAGGTTGGCGACCATCTGACGCAAGAGGTTCGGGTCGCCCCAGACCGACGGAGTGGTCGCGTGGCTGAAATGAAGTTCGATATCTTTCTCAGCCGCGCGAGCGGTGGCGTTCTGCGTGACTTCGGCGGCGATTTGCGCGAGCGAGAGCGGTTCCTTTGGAATCTCGTCCCCGCGATCGGCTTTCGCCAGCGTCAGCATCCCGTTGACCATCGCCGCGAGATCGGCACTCTCGCGCACGATCGTTTCCAAGCTCTCGCGGCGAATCGTCTCATCCCGATCGCCCCAGCGAAGCAACATCTGCGCGTTGGAGTTGATCGAAGTCAGCGGGGTCTTGAGCTCGTGGGAAGCATCCGAGATGAACTGGCGTTCTCGCGCGAAGGCTTCGCCCAGCCGCGACAGCAGATCATTGAAGCTCTGCGCGAGCCGGCCGATTTCGTCGCGGCGACGTTGTATCTGCAGAGGGGGCGCGCCGTCGAGGGCGCCCGGTCCCGCCGCCACGGCCAGCCGATCGGAGCTGATCTCACCCATTTCGCGCGAAAGCTCGTTGATCGGGGTCGTGGCTTGCGACGCGAGGACGATCGAAAGAACGATGACGGCCGCGGCCGTCGTTGCCAAGACGATCGCGATCGCTTCGCGAGCGCGCGCGAACGTGCGCTGGAGCGTATCCAATGGTTCGGCCACATGAACGATCGCGGCGTTTGCGCCCTCGAGCAGGTAGCGATCTTCGACGAGAAACGAGCGGCCGCCCAGCGTCAGGTGCCGAAAAAGAACGTCGCGCCCGGGCGAGAGACTCGGGTTCGGCGGTATCGTGAGCGCGCCGAGATTCTCCGTTTTTGCCAGCGGATAGCCGTCGCTCGAATCGACCTGTACGAAACTGTTGGCCGAGTTCCACGTCGCCAGATTGCTGCTATTGAAGAGAAATTGCAGCGTTCCCAGCGACGAGTCTTCGAGCGAGAACGGGGTCGCGGATTGCTGTGCGAACTGCACGATCGTGCGCATCGTCGCATTCACGCTGGTCTCGGCTTGGTCGTCCAGTATCTGCTGGAAGCGCCAAACGATGAGGCCGCTCATGGCCGTCAGCGCGACGATCAGCAGCACCGAATACCCTAGCGCTATGCGCCACTTTAGCGACATGCCCCTCAATCTTTGATCGTATAGCCGACGCCCCGTACGGTCGTAATGAGCTTGTCGTCGAAGCCGTCATCGATCTTGCCGCGCAGATAGCGGATGTAAACGTCGATGAGGTTTGAGTCGCCGAGAAAATCGCTTCCCCAGACGCCGTTGAAAAGCTCGTCGCGCGTATGCACCTTGTTGCGGTGCAAGAGCAAGTACTCCAGCAAGGCGTATTCCTTGGCGGTAAGCGAGATCGCTTTTCCGGCGCGGTGCACCTCGTGGCGGTCGCGATCCATGACGACGTCGCGGTATTCGATGACGTTGCCCTGCGGAGAACGCTCGCGCAAGCGGGCGCGCACGCGCGCCAGCAGCTCATCGGTCGAAAACGGTTTGGTGACGTAGTCGTCGGCCCCGACGTCGAGCCCGGCGATGCGGTCCGGTACGCGATCGCGTGCGGTCAGCATAATGATCGGCACGCGGCTCTTGGCGCGAATCCGTTTGCAGACCTCGATGCCGTCCATGCGGGGAAGCATCAAGTCGAGAATTACGAGATCGGGCTCTTTAAGGGCCTTTTCGAGGCCCGCTAGACCGTCGCGTGCGACGTCTACCTCATATCCTTCGTGTTCCAGCTCGAGCTGTAAGACGCGGCTAATGGCCGCATCGTCCTCGATGATGAGGATCCTATATTGGCGCCGCTGCGGCGCTGCGCGATTCTCCATGAAGGTAGATTATGGGACGTTCCTCGGCCCGGACCTGTGAGAAGCGTGCGCGACGGGTTGGGAAACGGTGAAAAGGGAGAGCCACACGGCCGTAGCGCCCCCCGCGGCCAGCCATGCCAGCGTCGCGCCGTTCGAGAGCGCCGAGGTCGCCGCCGACGCGATCGTCGCTACGGTGTGGACGAAGAGCGCGCCGCCCCCAAGGATCAGCAGCGCGGCAAACCAGACGGCGACGGCGCCCAGAGCTCCCAGAAGCGCCAGTTCCCAGAACGAGAACGGCGGCGCCGGACGGTAGGCCGTCGCAAGCAGAATCGAGGCACGCAGCCCGGAGGGCGGCTCTTCCAGAGCAAGGCCCAAAATAGCGCGATCCAGGGCGTCCAGCGGCCGATCCGCGTCGTGCATAGTCATGATTCCGTTACCTCCATACCGTCCAGAAGCCTGCGCAACTGCTCCTTGGCGCGAAACAAGTGTGTTTTCACCGTACCCATCGGGAGGCCGAGGACGGTGGCGATTTCCTCGTATTGCCGGCCTTGGAGGTGAAAGAGCGTGACGACTGCGCGGTATTTTTCCGGAAGCGCATCGATCGCGCGCCGCAAGCGCGATGCTTCGTCGAGGGCGATCGCCTCCGCCTCCGGCCCCTTGGCCGGATCGGCCCGGTCGGGAAGTTCGTCGCTTGCGTCGTGCTTGCGCCGCGCAAGGCGGTCGCAGCAGGCATGGTAAGCGATTGCGAAGACCCAGGTCGAGAACTTGGCGCCCGCCCGAAACGTCCGCAGGCTCCGAAACGCCTTAAAAAAGGCCTCTTGCGTCGCATCGCGCGCATCCTCGACGTTGTGGAGCATGCGGTACGAAAGGTGATAGACGGCCCGGTCGTATCGCTCGACGAGCGTTGCGAAGGCTTCGGAGTTGCCTTGCAACGTCATTGCGACCAACTCGCCGTCTTCCGGCCCAGCTTTCATCGGGATTCGCGGGGCCTCCGCCAAGAGTGCCGACACGCCAGTCGTACGCGCGTGAGGGGGCGATTGTTTCGCCGCAACGGCCGCCGCCTGCGGGCCGTCCCGCGAAACATGCGGCCAGCCCGGCCGTAAGTAAAGCAGCAACAATCACGGAGGTTCCAGCTAAAAATGACCACGATCCCGAACACAACCCTTCCCGGCGGCTCTCGGAGCGGCCGGACCCATCCCGCGGCACCGACCGACGAGCGGAACTCCGCTCAGTCGCTCCGTCCCACCTTTGACGGTTGGGGCCCGCGGATATAAATGTCTCGCATCCCGGTCGTCGCGATGCTCCTCGCAGCCGAGGTCTTGATCGTCGGCATGGCCGTCTACGCCCTCGGCGGCGGAGCGAGGTTCGCAAACGGCATGCATCACGCGGATTTCTCTGCGGCGCCCGTCGAGCCGATTGCGGCCGGCGAGACTCCGCAGATCGCGATCGACGATGCGGCCTCGCGCGTTAAGGTCGGCGTCTCGAGCGACGGGCTCGTCCACGTTACCGACCTGACGCAGATGCGCGGCGCGATCTTCTCGAATTCGACCTATCCGCAGCTGCGCGTCACGCGCACCGCCGACGGCGTGCAGATCGAGCGTTCCGCGACACCGGATTTTTCCGTCGAGCTTTTTGGTTTCAGTACCGAAGCCATCCAAGTGGACGTACCGAGCGGATCCCACATTCGGATCGCCCGCTGCTCGGGCGCCGACGTCAACGGTATCACTGGCGGCGTCAACGTGCAGTCGCAGGACGGACACGTCACGTTGAGCGATCTGCGAGGCAACGTGGATGCCAGCAGCGACGACGGATACCTTACGGCAACCAACGTCCACGGCGATCGCCTCGCGCTGCAATCGAATGACGGGCACCTCGCGCTCGCCGACGTCACCGTCGGATCGCTGGTGGCCCGCACGCACGAAGGGCGCATTGAAGCCACGAATTTGACGATTGCCGGCGCACGTCCCGATGCGACGCTGCACAGCGACGACGGCCCCTTGCGCGTAGCGGGTACTTTCGGCCCGAACGGATCTTACGAACTATCGACCGACGACGGCGGAGTCAACCTGCGCGTTCCGCAGAGTTCCGACTTGGCCATCGAGGCATCGACCAGCGACGGACGAATCGACGTCGATGGATCCTCACTCGCGCGTGACGATTCCGCGCGGCAGGCAATACGTCTTGGTGCCGGCTCGGGGACGATGAAGCTGGCAACTTCTGATGGATCGATTCATATTTACACGAACGGAGATTTCCTACAGTGACTGATTCTGACACTATCATACCGATAATCGCGATCCTCTGCATCTTCGGAGCCCCGGTCGCGGCCTGGATGGTATCGCGCGTCCTCGCGCATCGCGAGCGGATGGAGATGCTGAAGCACGGTATCGTTCCGCCGGCGAACGAGCGCGACATGCGACGCGCGATGAAGCAGGGTTGGTCACCGAACCCATCGGCGTCCCCCGCTGCCAACCAATACGCGTACCAAGCCGACTACTACGCGCAGCACCAGCTTCGCAGAGGCATTCAAGTCGCGTGCATCGGTTTCGCGCTGCTCATCGGACTGGGCTTCATCGGATACCGAGGCGACGGCACGTACGTCTACGGTCCGTGGCTGCTCGGCGGTTTGATCCCAATGTTCGTCGGCATCGCGCAGATTATTAACGCAGTGCTTGGCGGCGCGACGTTCGCAGCTCCCGGCGCGCAACGGCGATTCGGCCCATCGTACGATGCCGGCGCCCCGCCGCAAAACGCGGCCGGATCCGCCGTGCCGCCGGGTCCCACGTACGGCGGCTGGCGCCCGGGCCCGATCCCGGAAATCGAGAAACCGGCATCGCCGCCGGATTATCGCAGCTGAGTTTCGATCTTGAAAAAAAATGCCGCCGGGCGGTTGCCGGCGGCATTTACTTTAGAATAATAACGGATTACTACTTGCAGGTTACCAAGGCCATGGCCCAACCAGCGGCTGTTCGAGTCCTAACCAGATATCCATCTGCAGTCCGATCGTACACCTGATAGCCCGCTCTGAGTGCGTCGGCTAGCGATTTGAAGACGATAAGACCTGCCATCTGCGGACCCCTCCTTTCTTGTTACTTACGCTCTCTATACAGTATAACGGCTAGAGTGGCAAGAGCGTTCACCCATTCCCATGATTTTTCTGAGAATTAGCAGAAAATACGGTTGGCATGGCGACGCTTGACTTGCATCCCCGCATTCACGCGACGACGATACTGGAGCGCCGCGAGCTTACCGGCGGCGTGATCCTCTTGACGCTTAACGCGCCGGAGCTCGCAGATGCAACGCAACCGGGCCAATATGTGATGGCGATTCCGCCGAGCGGTGAAGCCGCGGCAACGGCGCTGGCCGTCTATGAAGCCGAGGGCAAGCGCGCGAGCATTCTCTTCTTCGTAACAGGCAAGCGCACGCGCGAGCTCGCGACCTTGGCGTGCGGAGACTGCCTCGACGTGGTGGGGCCCCTCGGCAACGGCTTCGACTGCACGGGGCACGCGCGCGACGTCGCGATCGTCGCAGGCGGCGTCGGCATCGCGTCGGTCTGGCTGTGTGCGCGCCGGCTGTTGAGCCGAGGCGCCAACGTGCGCCTTTTCTATGGAGCGCGTACTGCCGAGTTGCTCGTAGAGGCCCAACGATTCGCCGATGCCGGCTGCGAGCTCGTCCTAACCACCGACGACGGCACGCGCGGCGAACGAGGATTTGTGACCGACGTGTTAGCGCGCTCGCGCGTACCCGAGATGATTTACGCCTGCGGCCCATCGCCGATGTTACGACGGGTTGGAGCGATTGCAAACGGCCTCGGCGTGCGCGCGCAACTGTCGTTGGAAGAAACGTTCGGATGCGGCGTTGGCGGGTGTTGGGGCTGTGTCGTTCCGCTAACCAGCGTAAGCGCGCAAGCTCCCGGCTTTCCTCCGGCGGAGCGCGGCGGAAGCGACGTCGTCTTCGCGCGGATATGCAAAGAAGGTCCGGTCTTTTGGGCGGACGAGCTGCGCTGGTGAACCGGCAGCCGGCGCTCGCGACCAAGCTCGGAAAACTCGAGCTGGCCTATCCGACCTTGATGGGCAGCGGGTGCTACGGATCGGGCGAAGAGTTTGCGCCGTTTGCCGATCTTTCGAAGATCGGTGCGATCGTGCTCAAGAGCGTCACGCGATTGCCGCGCCTGGGGAATCCGACGCCGCGGCTGGTTCATACGCCCGCGGGCATGCTCAATGCGATCGGCTTGCAGAATCCGGGCATCGATTGGTATCTCGAGCACGAACTTCACAAGTACGCCGGCCGGCCTTGTAAGATCATCGGAAGCGTCGCGGGATTTCAGATCGACGATTATCCCTACGTCTGCGAGCGTTTGGCGGCGCGCGACGAGATCGAGGCCGTCGAGCTGAACGTTTCGTGCCCCAACGTGGCGAGCGAGGGAGAAACGTTCGGCTGCGATCCCGATCTGACGGCCCGAGTCGTCGAAGCGGCGCGCGCTACGACGAACAAGACGCTGATCGTCAAGCTCTCCCCGAACGTCACGGATATTGTCGCGGTCGCTCGTCAGGCTGAGAACAGCGGGGCGGACGCGCTGGCGGTTATCAATACCGTGCGCGGGATGGCAATCGACGTGGAAACGTGGCGTCCACGTTTGGGCAACATCACCGGCGGCCTTTCCGGCCCCGCGATTCGTCCGATTGCGGTGCTCGCCGTGTACGAAATCGCGCGCGCCGTGAGCATTCCGATCGTCGGTCAAGGCGGCATCGAGAATCTCACCGACGCGCTCGAATTTTTCCTCGCCGGAGCGACGGCAATCTCGGTTGGTACGGCGAACTTTACCGATCCTCGGATTCCCGAGCGTCTCGTCGAGGAGTTGCAAGCCTACCTGGCGCGGCGCAACCTCGGTTCGGTTCGAGAAATCGTTGGACGGGCGAACGTGGAGATCGCGACCGCGCATCAGTATGAAGGAGATGAAGGTTGATTCAATGGCGCAACTGATCGTTGCCCTCGACGTGCCCAGCGCGCAGGATGCCGAGCGGCTTGTCGACCAGCTCTACGAACTCGACGTCATTCTAAAGATCGGGCTCGAGGCGCTCTGCGCCTATCCGGAGCGAATCTTTTCGTATTGTGAAGCGCGCGACGTACGAACCTTCGTCGACGCAAAGCTGCACGACATCCCGCGAACCGTCGGCGCGGCCGTCTCGGCGCTGGTGCGCCCGACCGTGCAGATGATCAACGTCCACGCCCTCGGCGGCTTGGAGATGATGCGCGCGGCAGTCGAAGCTGCGTCCGAGCGGGCCGCCGAGCTGGACATTCGCGCACCCCACATCTTCGCCGTCACGCTGCTCACCAGCATCGCTCCCGAGGATCTCAACGAGCTCGGACTCCAAGGAGGGCCCGGCGAAAACGCGATTCGCCTCGCAGCGTTGGCGCGCGACGCCGGCTGCGCCGGCGTCGTCTGCAGCGCGCGTGAGGTGCGCGATCTCAAACGCTTCTTCGGTGACGACTTTCTCACGCTGACGCCCGGAATTCGGCCCACGGGGAGCGCGCATGGCGATCAAAAGCGCGTTACCACTCCGGCCGAAGCGGTCGCCTCGGGGTCGGATTACATCGTCGTCGGACGCCCGATCGTCGAAGCCTCCGATCCCGTGGCTGCCGCGAAAGCGATCTTGGAGGAGATGAGCGTACGCGCGTGAGCGAGTCGCTGCTCGACCTGCAGTCGGCGCTGGCCCAACGCGGAGCGCTGCTCGAGGGGCACTTCCGCCTGAGCTCCGGCCGTCACAGCGATCGTTTCGTGCAAAAGTTTCGGATTCTCGAGGACCCGGCGCTGCTCGAACCCGTTTCGGCGATGATCGCAGCCCGGTTTCGTGACTCGAATCCGACCGTCGTCGTCGGCGCCGCGGTCGGCGGTATCCTCCTCGCGTATGAAGTTGCCAGGCAGCTTGGAACCAAAGCAATCTTCGTCGAGAAAGAGAACGGGGTTCCGGTGTTACGCCGCGGCTTCGCGCTCTCACCGGCCGATCGGGTGCTGGTGGTCGAAGACGTCGTCACGACGGGTCTCTCCGTTCGCGAAGTGCTCGGCGTCGTACGGCACCGCGGCGCCGACGTCGTCGGAGTCGGCATCGTCGTCGCTCGATCCGAACAATCCTTCGTCCTTCGACGAGCTCAGGACGACAACGCTCAGGATGACAAAATACCTGTGTATGCGTTGCTGAATCTGCCGATGATTTCGTACGATGCGGCAGAGTGTCCGCAGTGCCGCGCCGGAGAAACGGTGACCGATCCGGGCTCGCGCCGCGCGTGACGGTGCAGGTTCGGCGCAAGGCTGCCGCCGGAGCCGATGCGGCAGCCGACCGTGATTTCGTGCAAGCGCTCGGGCGGCGAAGCGTAATGTCGAGCGTCGGCAGCCTGCGTCGCACGACCGAACCGGCGGCGGCCACCGCCTTCGAGCGCCTCTGCGACATCGTTGCGGGCCAATCGCATGTAACGCTCATCGCCCATCAAAAAGGCGAGCGCCTCGGCTTTCTGCTGATGCTCGACCAGCTTCCGGACGAAGTCACGCTGATGGATCAGGGTTTCGTCGCCTACATGGCCGTCGAGCCAAAGTGGCAAGGAATGGGTGTGGGGGCGGCGCTCTTAGCGGCGGCTGAGGATGAGGCGAGACGGCGTGGTCTCCCATTCATGGCGCTCATGGTTACCGAGGAGAACGAGCCCGGCCGCCGCCTCTACGAGCGCGCCGGTTATCGCACCGAACGGCGGTTGTTGTGCAAACCGCTGTAACGAACCGCGCCTGGCGGCGCGCCGCCTGGATCGGCGCCGGCGTCATTCTGATCGTCGCGGCGCTCTGGTTTGCCGCCCACATCCCGCGAACGATCTCGATCTTCCTCATCGCGGCGTTCATTGCGTTCGGCGTTCAGCCGATCGTTGGCCGCTTGGAGCGGCGCATGCCTAAGCCGATGGCCGTGGCAATCGTCTTTTTCGGGCTGCTCGCGCTGATTGCGATCTTCTTGGTGATCGTCGTGCCGCTGGCGATCAGTCAAACGCAGCTCTTGGCTGCCAACATCCCCGCGTACGCCGGAACCGCCACAGGCTGGCTGGCGGAGGCTCAGAACTCGCTCCAACGGTTTTTGCCGACGCTCAAACTGCCCGCCTACGGCGTCAACACCGGCCATATCGGTGCGACGCAAACGTCGAACTTCATCAGCGGCGCCGTCGCTTCGCTGGGCGTCATCGCGCTGAATACCGCGACCGCTTTTTTCGTGGCGTTCTCGTCGATCGTTCTCTCGGTCTTCTTTTTGCTCAACGACACGCAGATCGCCGAGGGCTTTACCTCGATGTTTCCCTCGCGCAAGCGCCAAACCGCGCGCAAGCTCGCGGCCGAGGTTACCGAAGTATTCGGAAGCTACATCTCCGGACAGGTCATCGTAAGCCTGCTGACCGGCGCCGTCATCGCGACGGCAACCGCGATCATCGGCTTCAAGTTCTCGCTGATCCTCGGCATCATCTCGGCGGTCGCGTACGCCATTCCGATCATCGGAATGCTGATCGCGCAGCTGGTTGCGATTCCGCTCTGCGCGCCACAGGGAATTGGGATGATCGTATGGGTGCAGGTCGTGATGTTCGCGATGGCGCGGATTAGCGACAACGTGCTCGTCCCCAAGATCATGGGCCAGTCGGTCGGCGTCTCACCGATCGGCGCGATGTTCGCGGTCTTCGCCGGGGGCGAACTCTTCGGCGTTCCCGGTCTAATTCTGGGGATTCCGGCCGCAGCGCTAATCAAAATACTCTGGCGCTATTTCGTGGCGCCGTGGATATCGGCTCAGCTAGAAAAGAGCTGACTCGGAAACGTTCACGCGAGCGGCGGCCAGCGCTTGCCGACGGCGAAATAGAGACGCCCTTTCGGGACTAAACGGTTCGATCACGTCCTTCCACGGTCTAACGCATCCAGTTCCGCGACTCCAGATCGCTACGGGTAACGCCAAGCCCCCGTCGAAGCCCGTCCAAATAAGGGAGCATCGACATGACGAGCTTCGGTCTTGGTCGTTACGCATTAGGCGTTGTCGCAGGCGTTGCGATTCTCACAGGCTGTGGCGGGTCGCAGTCGTCCAGTGGGGCGTCGGGCGCGATGCCACAAGGCGCATCGGTTAGGGTCGCACCGATGGCGTCGCAGTTCGAAACGCACATAAGGCCCCAGGTTTCTGGATTGGAGGCGCTCTACAGTTTCAAAGGCAGCCCCGACGGCGCCGACCCGTGGTCCGGGTTAGTCGTGCTCACTAAGAGACAGTGCGGGGCACCATGTCCCCGCGGGGGCCTGATCGGGACGACGCTCATGGGCGGGGATTCCAATAATGACGGCACGGTGTACGGCGTGATGTCAGGCAAGAAGGGTTCGTGGACGGAGAGCGTGCTCTACACTTTCAAGGGCTACCCCAGCGACGGATCGGAGCCGACTGGCATCTTGGCTGAAACCCAGCCAAACCGAGTGTTCGTAACGACGGTTGCGGGGGGCACCAACAGTCTTGGCACCGTGGCCGACCTGAGCTGCAGCAGCGACTGGGGCCAATGTGAGTCTCAATCCGGCGCCGTCTACAGTTTCGCCGGTACGCCTGATGGCGCCAAGCCCTATGGAGCCGTCATCGCCGACAAAGCTGGGAACTTGTACGGTACCACGAGCGCTGGTGGTACGGACAACGCGGGTACGGTCTATCGGATGCAGCCGAAAGGTTCGAGCTACATCGAAAGCGTGTTGTACAGCTTCGAAAGCGGGAAGGACGGCGATCAGCCATATGCCGGTCTGATCATCGACAAGAAGGGAGCGCTTTACGGAACCACCGTGGAAGGCGGCGCCACCGGTTACGGAAGCGTCTTCAAACTAATGCCGTCGGGCAGCGGCTATGCCAAAAGCATCCTCTATTCATTCCAGGGAGTTCCGGACGGGTCACAGCCGTACTCCGGCGTATGCGCCGATCCGCATGGTGCGCTTTACGGAACGACGGAAGAAGGCGGCACACAGAATCTCGGAACGGTGTACAAGCTCGCGCCTTCCGGCAGTAGTTATAAGGAAAAAGTACTTTGGAACTTCGGCAGCGGTTCGGGAGACGGGACATCTCCCTACGGCGGCGTCCTCGTCGATAAGGACGGCGTGATCGCCGGGACGACGTACGGGGGAGGCAGCGGAGGCTCAAGCGGCCTTGGTACGTTCTTCACGTTAACGCCCTCGGGCGGCACCTACAAGGAGAGCATCTACAGCTTCACCGGCACCGATGGCGCGAATCCATATGCCGGACCGTCGGTCGACGAAAACGGGAGGGTGTACGGCACGACCACCCAAAGCGGCGGCGAAGACCTGAACTGGGGATCGATATGGGGGTATACGAAACTTATTCTGAGATCCGTCCCGCCCGCCTGTTGGTAATCGCCGGAGCTTCGATCCAATGCGCACGCAGCCTAGAACCCTCGCCCAAAGAATGACGAATAGCAGCCCCTTAACGGCTTCGCGAATCGCGGGGCCGTTTCACGCGCAGCTGTGGTTCTTGAATTACTGGGGTCTGAGTGAGTTCTTTACCTCGTCCTGTTACGGTTGCACAACGACCCCGATTGCGTCTTCGTAGCGGATGCTGCCACACGCGCGTGCCGCGCGCAGTCTTTCTGCGTTGGTTTCCGAAGGCAGATCGTTTTGGGCGACCGCAACCAACAACACGGCGTGAGCGCGCGCCCGCGCGCATGGTTCCGTATCCGCGAGGTCGAGCGTCCGGGTGCTCGGCGACAGCACGTTGATGACGCCGGCGCGCAGGCCCCAGCCGCCGACTGCGACGGGCCGGGTGCTCTCGATCCAGCGATAGACGCCGGGTGACGTGCCGCCCACGCTCAGCGAGTCGTTGTAATAATCGAGCGGATGACGCGCGGCAAGATGCGTCGCGAGAACGACAGCGGCCAAGAACGCCACGGCGGTGATCGAGCGCAGCGGCGGTCGATTCGCTACCGCCGCGATTGCGACGCCTACCGCGGCGACCGCGAGCGCGACGTGCGTCGAGCCGTCGTTCCAGAAAATTGCGAGCACGAACCAGCAACCGTAGAGAGTCGAAATCCACAGCAATACCGTTGCGACGATACCCAAGCGGCGGGCCGCCGGCGCGAGGAGCAAGGCACCTGCGGCAATGGCCGGGGCGGCGAAGCGCAGCGATGCTCCGTTAGCGAGTTGCGCGATGCTGGTCTCATAGCCGAACGGAAGCACGAAGAACAGCAAAACCGCAGCGAATGCGACCCACCCCAACGCTCGATCGCGCATCGCGACCAACGGGCCGAGTAAGGCCGCAATCAGCGCGGCCAGCGCGAAGGGAGAGAGATGAATCGCGACGGCTGCGAGCAGCGCGAATGCTCCCATGCCGTGCGCAAGGATCGTCGATCCGTAGAAACTGCCGCCGGCCATGCTCGCTGCCGGCGAGGCAACGGTGCTCTTCCAGAGGGCCGCGTCGTGAAGCGCCCAAAGGCCCAGCGCGGCAAAGGTTCCGGCCCACAGGATCGGACGCGCCCGCGATGCCAGCAACGCGATTGTTGCAAATATCCAACCTTGTGGTTTGATCAAAGCCAGCACGGCAGCGCTGGGCGAGAAATGAGTTGCCGGCAGCGCGCGCAACGACCACAACGCCTCCAGCCAAAAGGCCGCAAGCCACACATCGTTCTGCAGAGTTCCGCCTTGAATGGCGAGCGGATAGGCCGTAACCGTCGCGGCGGCCAGCGCGTCGGCTGATAAAGCCGAAAGCCCCAAACCGTCGCGCGACCACGCAGCGATTCGAAAACCCAGGAGTGCCAGCGCGCAGAATCCGCACCACGGCAGCGCAAAGGGACTGCCGACGGCATAGAGCGCGCTTGCAAAAAGCTCCGATGCAGGCGGATACCACCAGTAACGCGTCGTTGCGGTCCACAGCGAGTGCGCGTGAACCCACGCCGCAGCGTTGGGCAGATGATACGAAAGCGAATCGCCGTCGAGCAACGGCCGCATCACCTGCGGCCAGGCGACCAGCAGCAGCGCTGCGATCAGCAGATACGGCACGGGGCGCGCCGCCTCTTCATCGGCCGGGCGGCGTTCGTTCGGACCTCTCCAAACTGCAACCGCGATGCAAAGCAGCAGCGCGGCCCAGCACGCGCCCCAGTAGAGCGCGTGGACGAAGCCGAGAGCCAATGGAATGGTAACGCCGAGTACGAGCGCATCTCGCAGGCGATCGGGAAAGGTGTAGTTCGGGCCGGCGCGCAGTGCCGGCGCGGCCGCGTAAAGCCCGAGCAGCCAGAGCGCGCCCGGCAATCCCGACACGAACTACATCGAGTCCGGTGCGCTGACGCCGGCCAACGATAGGGTGCGGGCGAGAACGCTTTTCGCTGCCATGCAAAGCGCCAGACGCGCTAGCCGCACCTCACGTTCGTCGGTGAGTATCTTGCACTCCGTGTAAAACTGATGGAACTCCGACGCGACGTCGCGCGCGTAGCGGGCCAGCCGGTGGGGGGCCAGCCGTTCGACCACGCCGCGAACGACGCTCGGAAACTCGGCGAGGCGCCGCACCAACGAAAGTTCCGCGGGATGCACCAACGGATTCAAAGAGGCGCTGCGGGCGGCGGCAACGTCGTCGGCCAGCGCGTTGCGCAAGACCGACGCAATCCGCGCGTGGCCGTACTGAACGTAGTAAACCGGATTCTCGCTATCTTTTTCGACGGCGAGCTGCAAATCGAACGTGAGCGGCGACTCCACGGCGAGCATGATGAAGAAAAAACGCGCAGCATCGACGCCGACCTCGTCGAGGATCTCGTCGAGGGTGATGATTTCGCCGGCGCGCTTGCTCATCGCGATCTGCTCGTTCCCGCGCATGAGCGCAACCTGTTGCGCGATGATCACGTCGAGCCGGCCCGGATATCCCAGTGCCGCCGAGATGCCCTTGATGCGCTCGATATAGCCGTGGTGGTCGGGGCCGAGAATGTCGACGACGCGGTCGTTGGCTTTGAGCTTCTGATAATGGTAGGCCACATCCATGCAGAAATAGGTCGGCCGCCCGTCGCCGCGCAGGAGCACTCGATCCTTGTCGTCGCCAAACTTCGTTGCCGCAAAGAACAGCGCGCCGTCGGCTTCATACGTAAGACCGAGCCTTCGAAGGTGTTCGATGCCCTCGGTGACTTGGCCCGACTCGTGCAGGTCGCGCTCGCTCTGCCAGTGATCGTACTCGACGCCGAACCGCCTCGCCGTCTGCCGTTGCTCGGCGACGAGATCGTCGCGCCCGGCGGTCGAGAAATACGGCAGCCAATCGGATTCCGGTGCCGAGATCCATCGCTCGCCGTCGCGTTGCCTGATTTGCAGCGCAATCGGGATCAAATACTCGCCGGGATAGCCGTTCTCGGGCAGGGGAAATTCGCACTCGAACGACTGGCGGTACCGCGCGTAGATCGAACGGCCGAGCGCGTCGAGCTGGCCGCCGGCATCGTTGATGATCCATTCGACGAAAACGTCGTAGCCGCAAAAGCGCATCGCATTGGCAAGCGTCGCGCCGATCGACATCGAGCGTCCCTGAACGACGACGAGCGGTCCGGTTGGATTTGCGCTTCCGAACTCGAGCGAGATGCGCGCGCCGTGCGGCGGCGTTCTTCCGAAGTCCTCGTCCTCGCTCAAAATGCGCGAGAGCTCGGCGTGCCAGACTCCAGGGGCAAGGCGCAGGTTGATGAAACCCGCGACCGGTGCGATCTCTTGGAAGATTTCACCTAGGTCCGGAGCGTTCTGCAGAACTTCCGCGGCCAGGAGTTTTGCGACGTCTTGCGGCGGCCGCCGCGCAGCTTTGGCGAGCGAAAAGGCGACGTTGCAGGCAAAGTCACCAAACTCGGGGCGGCGAGGCGCTTCGAACATAACCTGGGGCGTGACGTCCGGATAAAGCTGCGTCACGGCGGCGGCCGTTGCTTGCGCGAAGGAGCCCAGCGCGTCGTCGAGTTTCATCGCGCCTGCTCTTCGCCGCCCGGTAGAACTCCGACCCGCGCGTAACTGGTAGCACCCTGCGATTCGATTGCGCCTTCGAGTTCCAGGCACGAGAGTGCGGCGAGTGCCGCCGATGCGGAGATGCCGCTCCGCGCGACGATCCGATCGAAATCCAGGGGGCCGCTCTCGAGCGCCAGCAGGACCGCCGCGCTGGCCGCGTCGCGCGGAGGCTGGGCCACTCGCGCCGGAGGAAGGACGTTGAGGCGCCCGAGCGCCTCCAAGACGTCCGCCGGGCCGCGGGCGAGCGTCGCGCCGTCCCTGATCAGCGCCAGGCACCCAGCGACGTGCTTGCGGTCGACGTCCCCCGGCACCGCGAGCACCGGAATGCGGCCGGCTGCCCAGCCGGCCGTGTTGAGGGCACCGCTGCGCGCCGGCGCCTCCACCACGAGGACGGCGTCCGACAGGGCGGCTACCACGCCGTTACGCTCCAGGAACTGCCATGGGAAGGCCTTTTGATCGGGCGGATAGGGTGAAAGAACGGCACCCCCGGCGGCGAGAATTCGCTCGGCGAGGTCGCGGTTCCGAAGCGGAAAGAAGCAGCGGTGGCCGCTGCCCAGGATGCCGATCGTGGGCGCGCCGGCCTCCAGAGCCCCCTCGTGGGCCGCGGAGTCAATCCCGAGTGCGAGGCCCGAGACGATGCAGCAGCCGGCCCGGCCCAGTTCGGCGGCGAACTGTGCAGCGAGCCGGCGCCCGTATGGCGTAGCCGCCCGCGTTCCTACGATCGCGACGCACGAAAGGCCCAAGCCCGCCAAACTGCCGGCGCACCAGAGACCGGAGGCGCCGCCCTCAAAGCCTCGGCCGGCACGTGCGGCTTCTATCCGTTCGCGGCTTTCGAAGGTCGGCTCTTGCATATCGGTCTCCATCACGCGGGGATGCGGATCGGCAACGAGCGGGGGGAATGTGGGGCGCCCAACGGAATAGGCGGGCCCACGGAGGTAGCTCAGTTGGCAGCAGAAGCGTATTGCGTCAAGTGCAAAGCCAAGCGCGATATCAAAGACGCGGTCCAGATCACGATGAAAAACGGGCGACCCGCGACCGAAGGCAAGTGCCCGGTTTGCGGTACCAAGATGTTTAAAATCGGCTCGGCAGGCTGATTTCGCCCCGGTCGACGTTGCCGGGCGGCCGATGTACCTCGTACACTGCGCCGCCCGTCGACTAGATCGAATCGAACCGGCTTCAAGGCCGGCACCGGCAAGGGGACCGCTCATTAGCGGCCTTTTTTGCGTTACCCACCACTAGTGACGTATAATACGTGCGCCCACAACATATGCCGTGGGGGAGACTTACCGCTGACTTGCCCGACCTGTCGTAAGAGTGAGACGCGCGTCGTCGATTCACGCGACGACGAGACCGTCGTGCGTCGCCGCCGCGAGTGCTTGGACCCGCGGTGCAAGCATCGCTTTACGACCTACGAGCGCATGGAAGTCCCCAGGCTCTTCGTCGTAAAGAAGGATGGCCGGCGGGAACAGTATAGCCGGGACAAGATTTTGACCGGGCTGCGCAAGGCGTGCGAAAAGCGTCCGATTTCAGAGGGACAGATGGAGGGGGTTGCGGCAGACCTCGAGCGGGAGCTGTTTGCCCGCGGCGAGAGCGAGGTCCCCGCGGCGACGGTCGGCGAGAAGCTGATGGAAGCGCTGCGAAAGCTCGATCCGGTGGCGTACATTCGCTTTGCGAGCGTCTACCGGTCCTTTCGCGACATCGAAAGCTTCCGCGAAGAGCTCGCCCAACTCTGATGGCGATCGGCCGCTAAATGGAGCGGGTGCGCGTCTGCCTGCAACGCCTTCCGCGAGGCGAAGGACTGCCGTTGCCGGCCTATATGACCGAGCACGCTGCGGGCGCCGATCTGTGCGCTGCGATTCGAGAGCAGCTAACGCTGCTGCCCGGAGCGCGGGCGCTGGTTCCAACTGGTTTTTCGATCGCGGTTCCGCCCGGTTACGAGGCGCAAGTGCGGCCGCGTAGCGGCCTGGCAATTCGCGATGGTGTCACGTGCCTCAACTCGCCGGGGACGATCGATGCCGACTATCGCGGTGAAGTGCACGTCGTCTTAGCAAATCTCGGGGCCGCGCCGGTGATGATCCATCGCGGCGACCGCATCGCGCAGCTCGTCGTGGCGCCGGTTTCGCGCGCGTCCTTCGAAGTCGTCGACGAGCTGCCGTCGACGGTTCGCGGCGAAGGGGGTTTCGGTTCTACGGGCGTCTTCTCGTGAAGGTTTATATCGTCGGAAAAGGCGCGGTCGGCACGTATCTCGGAGACCTCCTGCGCGCCATTGCGGTCGACGTATGCTACGCGCCGCGCCCGCTGGATCGAGTCGAGCCGTTCGATGCCGACGTTGCGATCGTCGCGACCAAGGCTTACGACACGGACGGCGCAATCGAAACCCTGCGCAAGGCGATTGCCTATCCGGAAAAGTGCGTCTTCGTGTCGCCGCAAAACGGCGTGGGAAACGAAGAGAAATTGGCGGCGGCCTTCGGCGCCGACAACGTCGTGGCCGCCGCGCTGACGACGCCCGTCGGGCGGGACCGCGACGGTAACGCGCGGGCGACAAAGGATGGAGGGTTGGGGCTCGCGCCGCTCGGTTCCAACGCCTACAACTGGCTCTCCGCTACGTTTGCGAGCACCGGATTGGCGGTGAAGGTCGTCGAGGACTGGCGCTCGCTGAAATGGAGCAAGCTCGCGCTCAACGTCGTTGCCAATGCCAGTTGCGCAATCCTCAACGTCTTGCCGAACCGCTTCGTGCATTTCGACAAGATCTTTACGTTGGAGATTCGAATGATTCGGGAGGTCCGCGCCGTGATGGCGGCGCTGAAGATCGAACCGATCGATCTGCCTCGCTATCCGGTTCGGGCGCTTTTGGGCGTTGCCAACCTGCCCAGCCCGGTCGCGCGAACCCTCTTGGCGCACAACATCGCGGGTGCCCGCGGAACCAAGCCGCCCTCGCTGCTGATCGACCTGCGGCGCGCCAGGCCTCGGACGGAGGTGGACGTGCTCAATGGGGCCGTCGCGGTCGCGGGTCTCGAGCTTCGCGTGCCGGTGCCGGTCAACGCCGTATACGCCCGGGTCCTCAACGACATCGCGCACACCCCGCCCCTCTGGGCAAAGTATCGCGAGCATCCCGACCGGCTCGAGGCTGAAGTCGAAGCCGAGGTGAAGCGCGCGAAAGTATTAGCCCGCGGCTAGGAGCCTGTGGGCTCCTAGGACGAACCGGCAGAGGACATGCGCGACCCGAACGTTCCGGAATCGCTCGAAGGCTGGTGGATTCTTCATCGCATGTTTGCTTTCGACCGGCGCGCCTGGGATTCGCTTCCGGAGAAGCGCCGCCACAAGTACGCCGGTCACGCCGTCGATCTGGTCGATCATCTCAAGGGCAGTGAGGACGGCGACGTCGGCCTGACGCAGATCGTCGGTCATAAGGGCGATCTGATGCTCACCCATTACGCGCGCACGTTCGACGGGCTTGCCTACGCCCAGACGCTGGTGGACAAACTCGAGCTGCGCGAGTTTCTCGCGCCGCGCGGATCGTACGTGTCGGTGCTGGAGGTTGGGCTTTACGGAGCGACCGCAAAGATTCACGCCGAGCTAAGCCAGCGCGGGCTCGCGCCGCAATCGCCGGAATGGATCGCCGACTTCGACGAACTCGTGCGCAAGCAGGCCGAGAGCCCGTATATCGAGCCGCGCTTGTGGGCCAGAATTCCATCGCGGCGGTATCAATGCTTCTATCCGATGAGCAAGCGCCGCGGCGAGGTTCAAAACTGGTATATCCTCGGCTTTGAGGCGCGCGCCAAGATGATGAGCGAGCACGGCGTGGTTGGGCGCTCGTATCACGGACGGGTCACGCAAGTGATTTCGGGGTCCGTCGGCTTCGACGATTTCGAATGGGGCGTCGATCTTTACGCCGACGACCCACTGGTCTTCAAGAAGCTCGTCTACGAAATGCGCTTTGACGAAGCCAGCGCCCGGTACGGTGAGTTCGGCCCGTTTTGGGCCGGTCTGCAGTTCTCACCGGGCGAACTCGCCGCGTTCCTCGATGGCGATGCGATCCCGCAACTCGACCAGCCCGAGGGCTAGTGCTCGGCCGGCGGCCCGGCGACGCCATACGGTCCATTTCCGAGCGGAATCGGAACGCCGGCGCGGCGCGCGGCGACGTCGACGAACACGGCCGCGTTGTCGCGCGAGAGCAGCACGAGCGCCCGCTTGCCGTCGGGGGTGAAGATCATGCCGAAGGGCGCGCCCCCAACTTCAATCGGCGCAGCGGCTTCATCCGTTTGCAGATCGAGCGGCGTGACGGTGGAGTTGGCGTGATTGCTGACGTATGCGATGCGCCCGTCGGGTGAGATCGCGATTGCGAGCGGATCGACGCCAACGGGGATGTGTGCGACCGGCCGGCGCGTGTCGAGGTCGATGACGGTGACGTCGTTCGACGCGCTGTTGACGACGTAGAGGCGTTTACCGTCAGGGCTGATTGCGACGCCCGCGGGGCGCAGACCGACGGGGATCTCGTCCCCGGCAGCGTTCGTGCGTAGATCGATCGGCGTTACGCTGTTTGACCACGAGTTACTGACGTAGAGCATCGATCCGCCGGCGTCGATTGCCAGCGCGCGAGGATGCGAGCCAACGTGCACCGTGGCGCCCACGCGAAGCGAAGCGGTATCGATTGCTTGGACCGTGCCGTCGTCGTTGCTTACGACCCAGAGCGTTTTGCCGTCGGGCGTCAGCGCGGCATCCATCGGGGTTCCGCCCGTCTTGACGGCCGCGATGCGCTTTCCGGCGCGCGTATCGACGACACTGACCTCGCCGGCGCCGGAGTCGACGACGAAAAGCCGTTTTCCGTCGCCGCTGAGTGCTGCGGTGCGCGGCTCCTCGCCGACGGCGATTTCATTTGCCGCAACGCCGGTTGTGAGATCGATGGGCGTCACGCCGTTGCCGAAGCGATCGATCGCATACGCCATCGCCGGCCACTCGTCGCCGCGCGCGACGCGCACCGGCAGATCGAGGTGTTCGAGGCGCGCGTCGTTCTGCGCATTGCCGTCGAACCGAATGTTGTAGTAGCCGCTGGCCAGCGCTCCGTCGGCGGTTAAACGAAGGTAGACCGTGCGTTCGCCGTGCGCTGAGAAAAAAATTCTTCCACCCGAGTTGTCGAGGTGCAGACCGCGCGGCAGCGTCGCGCGCCAGCTGATCTCTGCGTCCGTGTCGCCGAGGCGATTCGAAACGTCGAGCGTGACGGGCGCTTCGAGCCCGTCGCCGCTGCGAACGACGAGGGGATTTGCCGGCTTCACGAACGCCACGGCCGTCGAGGCCGCAATGGCCGGCGCGCGTAGGGCGTACGACGGCGGCGCATCCGCGGCGCCGGTGGCCCAGCGTTCTTCGGGCGTGGTGCCGAGCGTGATGCCCAGCTGCACCTTTCCGCGTTCGGGGAGCGCGATCCAGCTCTTGTCGCTCGGGCGTCCGTCGACGCGTAAGGCTTCGACGTATTGTGCGTCGGTTGCCGCGTTCGGTGCGGAGACTTCGAGGGTGAGGCCGCTGGGAGACTCGACCCGAACCGAACGGAAGAGTGGTGCGCCAATGTCGAGATAACGCATCGCGGGATTTTGCGGGTACAGGCCCATCGAGCACCAGACGTACCACGCGCTCATCGTGCCGAGATCGTCGTTGCCGGGCAGACCATCGGGCGTGTCGTTGTAGAGCGTCGTCATGGCTGCGCGCAGGATCGCTTGTGCGCGCCACGGCTCGCCCGCGGAGAGATAGACCCACGGCGTGCCGATGCTGGGCTCGTTTCCAAGCCAGGCGTATGGCTTATCCTGCCCGGCGTTCAGTTGCGTGAAAAATTCATCGAGCTTGGCGGCGGCCGCGCGCGTACCCCCCATCGCGTTGACCAGATCGCGTACGTCCTGTGGCACCATCCACGTGTATTGCGCCGCGTTGCCCTCTTGAAAGCCGCTCTGCCCATTTTCGGTAAGTGGTGTCTGCATAAACGCGCCGTCGGCGTCGCGCGGCGCAATCCCACCGGCTGCCGCGTCGAAGAGCGTCGCCCAATTCGACGATCTCCCGAAGAAGTCGCGATAGGCCGAACGGTTGCCGACCGCCAGCGCGAGCCGCGAGATTGCGAAGTCGTCCAGTGCGTATTCGAGCGTTTCGGAAGCGCCGTTGGGAACCGGTGCGACCGACGTCGTGTGCGCGTTGACCACGTATCCGCGCTGCAAGTACTGGTCGCGCAACTCCCAACGCTCGAAGTACCAGCCTTGCGCCGGCGGAGGTTGCGTGCTGGTGGCGCCCTTGATCATCGCCGCGAGCGCGTCGCGCGCGTCGAAGGCGCGCGCGCCGAACGCGTAGGCACCGCCGATGACCGCATCGACGGAGTCGCCGCCCATCACGCTGGTCGTGCCGTTGACCAGCGGCCAGCGCGGCAGCCAGCCCTCTTGGCGATACGCGTCGACGAGCGACTGCATCATGTCGCTGGTCTCGCCCGGCGCGATCAACGCGAGCAGCGGCACTTCGGTGCGGTAGATGTCCCAATCGGAGTAGTTGGCGTACTCCGCGTGGCCGGCGGCGACGTGGTGCACGCGGCCGTCGAAGCCGCGGTACTCACCCGTGGCGTCGCTGATGACGTTCGGGTGGAGCAGCGCGTGATAGAAGGCCGAGTAAAACATCTTTTGCTGCACCGTCGTGCCGCCGTCAATGGTGATACGGCGCAGGATGCCGCTCCACTCCTCCGTCGCGCGATCGCGCACGCCGATCAAATTCCAACCTGGATCTTCCGCCGTAAGATTTGCGCGCGCGCCGGCCGTGCTGACGAAGGAGATGCCGATCTTCATTCGGATTTGGCGGTTCTGCGTTGCGTCGAAGGTCAGCCATGCTCCGGCGGCCGGACCCTGTGCCGACAACGCGTCCGGGAAAAGCCGGTTGCCTTGCCAGGTTCCGTGCGAGCTAAACGGTCGGTCAAACTGCGCCACGAAATATACGGTGTATCGATCGGGCATCCCGCAAAAGAAGCCGCTCGTCGCCGAACCAGAGATTTCGTTGGACCCGTCGATGCGCACGTCGGAGGCTAGGACTCCCGCCTGGTTCGAGGCGACGTTGACGAGCAGATTCGCTTGCGATGTCGCGGGAAACGTAAAGCGGCCGATGCCGCTACGTTTCGTTACCGTAAGCTCGGCGCGAACTGCGGGCTCACCGAGCGAGACCGCGTACCATCCGGGCGCGCTCTGTTCGTTTGCGTGCGAGAACGGCTGAGATGCCGTCGCAGGCGACGGCGGCAGCGCACCGGCGATCGGCAAGATGCCGAAATCGCCGAAGACGTTACAGCCCGGTCCGCTGAGATGCGTTAGGCTCAGGCCGGTAATCTGTTTGTCGTTATACTCGTAGCCGCCGCCGGCATTTTGCGATGGCGTGTCCGGACTCCACTGCACCATGCCGAAGGGAAGATCGGCGCCCGGGAACGTATCGATCGGGCCGCCGACCGGCGTTCCCGACGTGCCGACGAACGTATCGACGAGCGCGGTCGGCGCGACCAACGCCAGGAGCATCGCAAAGAAAAGCTGCACGCGCGGTTGTTGCGCGCTCGCGGCGCGGCTGCCTTCAAAGGTTCGCTAGGTACCCCGACGAGCCGCGACGTTCTCCCCGTAATCCCGTCGCAGGGCCTTTTTGCCATTCGAGACAGGTCATCTCTTTGAGCTAGCCCGGAAAAGCCATATTCACCGTCGAAACGCCCGGCCAGTTCCAACGAACGCGAAAGGTCGGCAGAAGCGATGATCACCGAACTTCAAAGGCTCACTGAGCCTGCCCCGATTTCGTGGACGAGTGGTTAAGCCACTCGCTGCTTTCGTCTTCCTGTAATCTCGTCAGCCGCAGCAGCCGTTGTGGGATCGGTGGATCAGGAGGATCCACGGATTC
>Ga0070733_10000503_pt1 | contig 31643 bp, 23 predicted proteins | sample Coa_R1_9_FD_66450 | JGI IMG/M metagenome (GOLD analysis project Ga0070733, IMG submission 66450) | Surface soil microbial communities from Centralia Pennsylvania, which are recovering from an underground coalmine fire - Coalmine... | ecosystem: Environmental > Terrestrial > Soil > Unclassified ...
CCGAAATTGTCCCCAATGAATTATCATCAGAGTTTAAGAAGATGGAGTCCATGTTGAACGCTTCAAGTCCAAGAGTCCGAGCTGTCTCCCTGCTGCTTGCATTGGGATTTGTGACTGCGGTTCCTGCGTACTTGCTTTCCTCTTTGCCCCCGGAGTCACCCGAGCATGCCAATTACTTGGGATTCGACCGCAATGAATATCCAGGAGACGCGAATCTGGTTGGCCTTCGAGAATCATTTTCTTTTTCCGGATACTGGTTGAACAATCCGCCCGGAGCGAGCAACAACACCTGGACTGGAAAACGGGACGCGCTCAGGACTGCGGGATTTGGCTTTGTCGTCGTATTCAACGGCCGGTTGTATGCGGAAATCAAAGCCCAAGGGGACGCGGCGAAGTTGGGCGCCTCCGATGCTGCCGCGGCCGTCTCCGCCGCCACGCGTGAGGGCTTTCCTCCTCGGACGATTATTTTTCTGGATCAGGAACAAGGCGGCCGATTACTTCCCGAGCAGCGTTCCTATCTCCTTTCCTGGGCCGATGGTGTTGCTTCCCGCGGATTTCGAGCAGGTGTCTATTGCTCGGGAATCGGCGCAAAGGAAAGTTCAGACAACTTTATAGTCACCGCGAAGGACATTCAGCAGCACGCCGGCAGCAGGAAATTGCACTATTGGGTGGCCAACGATTCATGCCCCACCTCACCCGGATGCGCATTTCCAAAGGTGCTCCCGTCACCCGCAAGCAGCGGAATTCCATTTGCCGAGGTCTGGCAATTCGCCCAGTCGCCGCAACGGCGTGAGTTTACAAAGAAGTGCAACGCCAAGTATGCCGAGGATGGAAATTGCTACCCGCCCATTGGCGGTCGTGTTCAACAATTGCATGTAGACCTGAACGTGGCAATTTCGAGCGATCCTTCTGAAGGTAGGAGCCACAAATAATGGAGAATTTGAAATATTGGCTTCAGGGATTGGAGAAGTTGTATCGCAGCTCGATAGTTTACGCTCCGACCTGCGATTCCTGATCTGTTGCTCGGTGTCAGACTGCCGGAATGAATCGCGCAGCGACCTTCCCGCACATCTTCTTTCTAGGGTTCTTGGACCAGGCGAATATCCCCAACTCCGCCCTCGATGTTTAAGCGAATTGTCACGGCCGATTTGCCCAGCGCATCATTCACGTAGCGGCCACCTTCCAGTCGAAGGCCCACCGGTTCTATAGAGCCAATCCCACCGGAAGCGTGAATCTCAACTCCGATATTTCGCGGAAGGTGCACAACAGCTTCACCGACGCCTCCCTGAATGTCTGCCGTCAAATCTCGCTTGCGATCTCCAGTAAGATCTAAATTGATCTCCCCCGCGCCAATTTCTATTTTGAGCCGGGATATGTCCAGCCCTTTCAGATTGAGCGTGCCTTCGCCCGCTCCCATACTCAAATCCATCTCGAGCGGCGTGTCGCCAAAGCGCAGGTCCCACTTGTTTTCATTGTTTCCGAAATGCAGGCCGCCCCTTTCATGTTGTGAGATGTCCAGACGGCCGGTCGTTCCCGAGGAGGTGTAATCCAGGCGTGGTTGGCCCGAATATTCATCGTGAACGAAGTCTGCATCCAGGAGATTGGTTGACCCGCCTTCAATGGACAACTCACCTGCGGGCATTTCAATTCTTGCGGTGACGGACTGTGCCCCGCTTTTTTGGATAACATGGTGTGGGTCGTGAACAATCGGATTTGAGGCGCCGCTCTCACGGACGGAAACGCCAAACAGCAGAACAATCACGAAGATGGTGATCGCCGTTCCGGATAGGAATGCGCTCCCCGAAGACTGCGGGTTATTCCTCATGCGCATCCGATCCAATAACATCCCGATCCCCAGAACGATCAGGATCGCGGGCCAATAGCGCTCCATCATCGGCCAGGGGTCAAATCGCGGCATCAAATTCGAGATCAAAAAAAGGAGGCCCAGAGCGATCAATACGACACCAAACCCCAGCGACCCGCTGCGGCGCTTTCGATTCGGATCCATGGCACACCTCCATCTGAATATACTACGTGCTGCAGGGCGAAAAAGTTCAATGAATTAAGGCGCCATCAGGTTTTTCGTCGTGCCCAATCAGGATTGAATGTTCCAAATTATGTCTTATCAGCGTGCCAGGCTCTCTGCAGCTTCCTGCAACGTGCGCGCATAGCTGAAGTACCGGAACGTGCATACGCATCCACGAAGGAGCGCACTTCGGTGCGAAGAATCGCATCGTCTTGTGCCATGTCGGCGAGCGCCTGAAGGGCGAAGGTCTTCACAATGGAGCTCCGGTCTTTCAAGTATTCGCGCAAATACTTCGCCGCGCGATGGCGCTGCATGCCGGAAAGATTAAGTCGGGGGACCATTTGAGCCAAGTGCCAGCGAAGTTCTTGCTGAGTGGCTTCGCCCAAGAGTCCCAGGAGCTCACTTTTGAATGGTTGAAGAAGCTTGCGGTTGCGCCCAGAAACCTTTTCGGATGCGTCTGCGGCGCGCATCCTTACGATTGGATCGTCGCTCCACATACAACGGACTAATTCATTGAACCTTCTGGGATTTTTCAGTATCTGCGCAGCGACCCTATTTGCGATTCCAATGGACCTGCGGTCGCCACCGCTTAACAAACGCGCGATTGTCCCTCCGCTCACCGGAATCCCGCCCGCAGAAATGTGAAATGTTTTGTGTTTCCGTTCCAACCCACAGTTAGGCCGGCACTTTCTTCCAAATTGTGATTTCGACCTTTCCTTCGATGAACTGCGGCAGAAGTTTGCGCGACGCCTCGATATGTGAAGATTTTGCGTGCGCATCCAGGTGCCCGGCGCTTACCCAGTTCTCATAGAACACAAACTTTGTGGGATCGTCCTGCGATTGGTGCAGGACGTAGTCAATGCAACCCCGCTCTGCGCATGTGGGTTTCACCAGTCCGTGGAGAATTTCACGGACGCGCGCTTCCTGCCCGCGTTTTGCGCGGACCTGCGCGATGACCGTCAGTTGGTCATTCATGTGGGCTCCTGTCTCTGTCGGCTGCTCGCAATTCTTGTGCGAAGTATAAGGCAGATTCTGTGTGCTAGAGTTACCGGAGTAAAAGAGGGAGCTGTCTCTTGAATCCATTTGGACGAGTCATTTGGATTGTCTTGGATAGCGTCGGTATTGGTGCGCTGCCCGACGCAGCTGATTACGGCGACGTCGGCCGCAGCACGCTTGGACACATTGCCGAATCGCGCCCGCTGCGGTTGCCAAACCTCGTCCGCCTGGGCCTGGCAAACATTGCGCCGCTCCAACATCTGACCCCCGATACCGCGCCCAGCGGTTGTTTCGGCAAGGGCGCCACGCATTCCCCCGGGAAAGACACCACCACCGGGCATTGGGAAATGGCCGGTATTTGGCTCGATCAAGCGTTTCCAGTTTACAAGCACGGGTTTCCTCCGGAAATTATGCAACCATTTGAAGCAGCGATTGGACGAAAAACGCTGGGTAACAAGCCCGCTTCCGGCACGGAAATCCTCAAGGAGTTGGGGGAAGAGCACGTCCGCACGGGTTTTCCCATCGTGTACACCTCTGGCGACAGCGTTTTTCAAATCGCCACACATGAGGACGTGATCCCTGTGGCCGAGCTTTACCGCATGTGCGAGATTGCCAGGAAACTGCTGGACGGCCCGAACAAAGTGGGGCGGGTGATCGCCCGTCCGTTTGCAGGTACGCCGGGAAATTTTCGACGGACGGAGCGCCGGCACGATTATGCAGTGGAGCCACCAAAGCCGATGCTGCTCGATGTCCTGAAGGATCGCCGCGTTCCAGTCTTCGGCATTGGCAAAATCCACGACATTTACAATGGCCGCGGCGTCGAGAATTACGTCACCACTAAAAATAACGCGGATGGAATGGATAAATTGACGGCAGCGCTGACTTCTCAGCAGCGTGGACTAATCTTCGCGAACTTGGTGGATTTCGATATGCTCTATGGCCATCGCAAAGACGTGGAGGGCTTTGCTCGGTCCCTCGAGGAATTCGATCTGCTGCTTGGTGGTTTTCTACCTCTCCTTCCTGTTTCCGACTTGCTCATGATCACCGCGGATCACGGATGCGATCCCGATCCACGCTGGCCAACGACGGACCACTCACGCGAATACGTTCCGGTTGTGACTTACAGCCCGGCAGGGAAGAAGGGAATCTCGATTGGTGTCCGCCAAACGCTATCTGACATGGGCCAGACGATCGCCGAAAATTTCGGCGGCAGTATCCCGCACGGATCAAGCTTTCTGAACTCAATCGCGAGTGGCTAGCTTTTGGCTCAAACCAGGCTAATTCTTCCGGTATACTAGCGTCCCGGCAATGAAGTCGTGGAGCGCTTGTTTCTTTTCAGTGAAACCCGCCATGATCCATCCGATGGCAAGTGGTACCAGCCCCGTAACAAGCTTCGCAAAATAACGGCCCGATGCATGGCCAAATGACAAGCGGTTCCCGTTCGCGTCGGTCACGCGAAGGTTCATTACTATTTTGCCCAGCGTCGCCTGTCGCTCCGAGCTTTCCATGTAAGCGAAGTACAGCCAGTTGATGGAGATGACGACCAGGAAAACAACAAAGAGGAAGCCCAAAAGTCCTGAAAGTATGGTCATCACGTGCGCGGCCGCAACCTCGGGATCCGGGTTAGGCTGAAGTCTTGAAGTCCAGATTGCGGCGCCTCCCATAATCCCAAAAATCAGGAAGCAGATAATGCCCATCGGGATTCCGAGGATGACTCCGTCAATTAAATAAGCCACAAATCTCAGCCAGAACCCTGCAAACGGGGGACCTGCTTGATACGGGGCTACGGCGACGCCTTGTGCTGCATACGCCGCCGGAGAGGCTCCACGGACTGGGCGTCCACACTTCGGACAGAACTGAGCCCCCGGCATGATTTCTGAGCCGCAGCCGCTGCAAAACATGGTGTGGCCTCCTGAAGGATTGCAAACCCGCATTGACCTGGAATGCGATGCGGGCGCATCGTACAGCACATCAATTAGCCCGTCAATCAGTGAGGACATTCGCAGCGAAGCAAAGGATTTGCCTTCGAGGGATCGTGTTGGTGGTTCGATCTATGGACTTCAGTTGCCCGAGGTGTTTGCCGGTTTAGCAGTGAATTTTCCCTTGGCGTAATAGCCCGTACGTGTCCGGACGGTGAGTTTTCCCATCCCACGCGGCGGAGTCACTTCCACGTGCACAGCACGGAATGTTCCGTCCTGCTTTTTGTTGGAGGGATAGTAGGCAAGCGTGTATTGATTTCGGATATCGTGCGCAATCTGCGTGCAGATTGCTTCGGTGTCCTCCACACTGTCCGGGAAAAGTGCCAGCCCTCCCGTCGCCGTCGCCAATTCCGACAGTTCCTTTTTAGCCTGTCGCTCCACGCGGCCTTTGTCGTCTTTGCCGAAGACTCCTACGGTGTAGATTACGGCGTCAGAATGTTCAACTTCCTCAATCGTACTGGCCAATGTGTTCTTGCTGGCGTCGTCCACGCCGTCGGTGATGACCAGCAGGACTCGCTTATCGCGGTGGGCTTTTTTCAAGTGGTCCAGTGAGCCGATTATCGCGTCATATAGAGCCGTGCTGCCGCGTGTTTGGATGCGCTCCAGCGCGTCCTTCATCTCCGTAATGTCGCTGGTGAAATCATTCACCGTATCCAGAAAATAGTCTTCGTTGAAATTGACAACGAACGCCTCATCCTGAGGGTTGCTGGTCTGCACGAAGGTCAGCGCGGCGACGTTCACCTTGGACCGTTTGTCAAACATGCTGGCGCTGTTGTCAATTACCAGCCCCATGCTCACAGGTACGTCCTCCTGCTTCGCGATCTTAAGGTCCTGCTCCACCTTGTCTTCGTAAACGTGAAAGGCCTCAGGAGGAAGCCCCTTGACGAACGCGCCGTTCTTATCCGTGATCGCCGCGTGCAGCGCGACCATTTCCACATTTACGATAACCGCGCTGGAATTCCTGCTTGGAGGCGGCGGAGGAACGCGCTGGTTCAAAATAATAGGCGGAGGGTTTTGTTGTTGCTGCTGTGCTTTGGCGCGGCCCGCCCATCCACAGACGAGCGCGACAGAGATTATTGCTCCGCCGACAGCGGTCAACCGAGCGAAAGTCCAGACTCTTCCCACGGCCTGCGCCCGATCAGCTGTCCGATTGAAATTCAAAAACATGTTCGTGTGTGGCTCCATCCGGGTCCTGCTGGAGAGGTCCGGTCTAGTATTGAGGTCTTCTCAACTTCAATTATCGCCTCTCAAATATAGGATGAGCAACGCTTACTTTGCGTTGTGTGCCCGTTCCATATTCACCCATCAAAATCCCTGGGTCATATCGCCAGTATATGCCGTTTAGAATCCTCATGCGCATGAGCCTGGCGAAGTGAAGTGTTTGGAAGAAAGTCGGGAACGGATGAATCCGCGAGCCTAGTGATCAGGCCCGAAATACCCCGTGCGGGAATAGACATTGAGAGGTGGCAGACCACGTGGAGGATGGACCTTCACCTTAATTTTTCTCCATCGGCCGTCAGTGGCTTTGTTGCTGGGCTTGTATCCCAAAACGTATTGGTTGCGGAGTTCCATACCGATCTTGGTGGCAATGTCCGGGAGTTCTCCCAAGTCCTGCACCCTGAATAAGCGCCCTCCTGTAAGATCGCAGAGTTCGGTAAGCAGGGAAGGGCCCTCGCTTTCTTCGGGCGTTGCTGGCGAAAAGTCAAAAAGTCCCATGGAATAAATTTGCACGTCCGCTTCCTTCACAAAGTTGCGAACGTCCGTCACGTTGTAGCGGCTGTGATTATCGCCGCCATCCGAAATGATGAGCATGGCCTTTTTCTTGTTATGCGCGCCCTTCATCTCCGCCAGGCCCAGATATACTGCGTCAAGTAGTGCCGTGCGCCCTTTTGCCGATGTATACATCAGACGCGACTGCAGATCCTCAACGCTGGAAGTGAAGCGGCTGGTTAATTCGGCGCGTTCATTAAAACTCACCAGAAAGAATTCATCCTGGGGATTAGCGGTCTTGAAGAACTGAACGGCGGACTGGCGCGCCTTGTTGACCTTATCCGACATGCTTCCGCTCATGTCGAATATAACTCCTATGGAGACAGGCACATCCTCGCTGGAAAACGTACTGATTTCTTGCTCGACCCCGTCCTCATACACCTGAAAGTGGTCCTTCTCGAGTCCTGTAACCAGCCGATTGTAGGGGTCGGTCACTGTGGCGCTAACCAAAACAAGATTCACATCCATAACTATCTTGTTCTGGGTTTGTTTTTGGGTAGTGCCCTTATCTGACTTGGTCTTGTTTGGGCCCTTATTCTGATTTTGACCGAAAGCGGGTATGAGCAGGCAGCAAGCGCAAACAGATACCAGAAGGAGGGAAAGCCGTAGTTGAACAGCTCTAATTTTCACCGCTTCTCCCGCTGTGTCGATTGACCCAGCCGCGGTTCGACGAGCACTTCTCTATGGCGGATTCTATCACCGCGGATTTGCAATGCAAGCCCCTTGTTGCAAGATTCGTGAACGTCAACCCTATGCCAAGAGCACATCAAGGGCCGTCCTGATTGAATCGCCACGCTTACTCAGACTATCGGCGACCGAGGTTTATTCCTTATTTCCTGCGGACTTCCAATGTCGGGTCGGTTGACGAGGCAATATCCCAGGAGTATTGTCCACGGTGAATCACCCCAATTTGGGGCCAGGAGATGAAAATGGTTCGCCGATATGCAGGTATGGTACTAGCAATTCTAGGATTCGCGGTTCTGACGGCGAGCGCCGATGATTTCTGGGTGAAGAAAGAATGGAAGCAATGGTCCAAGACCGATTGCGACAAGATTCTTCACGACTCACCCTGGACCAAGAAATGGGCTAAGGGCCAAACGATGTTGAGTGATGCTGTGGGTGCAGTTTCTGGCGCAGCTTCAGAGGGTGCTGGGGGCGAAAAATCAATCGAGATGGACTACTTTGTCCAGGATAGGTCGTCGTTGCCAGTTCGCCAGGCGATTGTGAGGCAAGCGATGATCAATCAAAAGTATGACCAGATGGACGCCGACCATAAGAAGAGTTTCGACGACCAGGCGGGGGCTTTATTGGCAAAGACCTACGACGACGTTATTTTTCTTCACGTTGAATATTCTTGCAATGCTCAATCATTTGAGCGCCAGATGGCCACATATTGGCAATCTATCCCTGACGGGACGATACCGATTGACCTCTACATGATTGATGCAAGAAATGGTCGGGTTGACCCAGTGAGATTCGTTTCCCCGCATACCGGGGCATATTTCTTTGACATCTATTTTCCTCGAATGAAGAATGGCGAACCCGTGGTACAGGACAATGACAAATCTTTTAGCCTGCAGTTCATTCATCCGGCCATTGGCTCGCAGGGACAAACCACCACTACCGGGGGAAACGGCACGCTACAAACTTTTGGAAGGGAAAGAGTCCTGGCAGAATTCAAGCTTGATAAGATGAAATTTGCCGGGAAGACTAGTTTTTAAATTACCGATTCGGGCGCTCAGTTTCGCCGTGAGGCGGAAATGGGGGCATGACGTGAAGACCAACAGTTTGTCCAGGCCAACTCACCGGAGTCTTGCACTTTCAATGAATGGAAAGGTCGGGATCTTTGTATGCATCACGCTCTTATTTTCTGTAGCTTGGGCGCGGTCCCAGCAGTCACAGGCACCGTCGCAAACGGCTCCGCCGGTCACTCCTTACCTTGCCAAGCCGCTGAACTTCACCAGCACCACTGACAACAGTAAACTAATGCGCGACGTATTGTTTAGCCCGCTGGATGCGACCGGAGTGGGGATGACTGTGCACGTTGATCCCTTTGACAACGAAGGAAAGAGGAAGCTGAATCTCCTGATCAAGCTCGAAGAGCGCGACCTCACTTTCCATCCCGGGGATGGGCGAACACTTGGAACTTTACAGGTGGTCCTTGCTCAGTTTGATTCGGAAGGCAAAGAAGTTGTCGGCGAGACCAGCAAGGTGGACATGCGGCTACTGAAGGATACTTATCAAAAGATACGCAACGCCGGACTCCATTTTGGAAGGAATCTCGTGCTCAATCCTAATGCGACGGAATTGCGTGTTGTAGCATGCGATGAAAGGACCGGAACATTTGGCTCCCTCTCAATTCCTTTGGCGAAATACTTTCCCCAAGCCGTGCGATGATTTAGGACCGGAATTTCATTTTTTGCACAAATCAAGCGATTGATGAATGTTGGGTTTTTCTTAGCTTCCCGGATTTATCTCTGTCTGGTTCTTCGCATCCAGAATATGTCGAGTGTGGCGTCCAGTCGGTTTGAAAGCAGGAGCATTCGAGGGCGGCGTGTCCGTGGCGCGCCTGTGGCATGAGGTCGCCCACCAGCGCTTCTCATACTTGGGAATTTCGCACATTTTCATCGTGCACGTCTTGTGCCCGCCATGCTTTTCGCACTGACAGTAACAGCGGAACTGATGCGTCGAAGAAACTTTCGGCACATTTGCGTCTCCAGAGACAGAATTTGAAGAGCAAAGCACCAAAGCTCCAAGTCCAGCGGAGAGCCAAATCCTTCGTGGCGGGAAGATCATTCAGCATGATCATCTGCAGGGTTGCGTTGCAGAGATGGGCCAAAGGAGCTTTCTTCACCATACCGGGGTTCTATAACCGTGTTTTGTAAGTGGGAGTAAAAGAACTAGATAGGACGGTGGTACGAGTCTGGTACTCGCGTTAAACCCTGGAAAGAGGTGCAGACCCCCGCCGGAAGTGAAAGTCATTCGCATTAATTCCCAACGGCGCAGGGCGTGGCAGGGGAAAGGTCAGCTCATGAAAGCGACTAATCGTCGCGAATCCTGGGGGCCGCGGCGATATCAATCTCCTCTTCAATGGCCCGAAAATGCTCCTCGAGCAAATCAATGAACTCAATCCCGATGCCCACTCCTGGCATGCAGAATCGAACTTCCGCCCGCGTCTGCACCTCGTAACCCGACCGTGCGAGACGGAATTGTAATTTCAAAACCGCGCCTTCGGGAAAATTCTCGGGCGTATTGATGAACATCCCCATTGGACTAAGATCCGGCGGATGCACCGTGACGAATTCGGACCTGCCCTCATAGGATAGCCGGAGGTCATGAAGTTGTGAGAGGCGCGCTGTTCTTCGGAGCCCAAATACAGCCTCCCGATTTTTACTCAGTGTCATCGCTCTGACACCGCCCCTACAGGCAATGCGTCATGAGGAGCTGCTTCATTTGCCTTTGGAGTTTGCCGACCGCCGCAAAAAGGACAAAACACGTAGTTGGGGGTTAGCTTGTGTCCGCAATGATGGCATTCAAAGCTGGCTATGTGCTCAAACGGCACCACTCGCAATACTTCCTCAAGGGTTGTCACCCCGAGCGCGACCTTTTCCAGCGCATCTTCCTGCATCAGCCGCATCCCCTGGCTGCGCAGCGAGTCACGTATTTGGCTCGCGGAGGCAGACTCTCGCACCAGGCCGCGTACCGCCTCATTAAAGACAAGCAATTCATAAATCCCGAGCCTGCCTTTGAACCCAGTCTGGTCACACTCTGAGCAGCCAACCGGCGATTTTCGCCAAGCCGGCGCCACTGCCCCTCCCGCGGACATGAACTGATCAACGTATTCCGGGCTGGCGGGACTCTGGCTATGACAGGCGCAAAGTCTGCGGATAAGGCGCTGCGCCAGGATCCCCGTAACAGACGCCGCAATCAGGAATGGCGCTATATCAAGATCGATGAGGCGAAGAATAGCGGAGATGCTGTCATTGGTGTGTAACGTCGAAAGAACCAGATGGCCAGTCTGGGCGGCTTTCATACAGATTTCGGCGGTTTCGTGGTCGCGGATTTCTCCGACCATGATGATGTTGGGGTCCTGGCGCAGAATGGATCGCAGAGAGCTGGCAAAAGTTAGGCCAGCCTTTGTATTCACATGAACTTGATTGATCCCGGCCAATACGTACTCGACAGGATCTTCCACCGTCACGATGTTTACCGAGGAGTTTCTTAGAGAGCTAAGCGCAGCATAGAGAGTAGTGCTTTTGCCGGAGCCTGTAGGGCCTGTGACCAGAAGTGTTCCCTGGGGCAATGAGAGCAGGTGAAGTAGTTTTTGTTCCAGGTCCGCCTCAAGCCCAAGGTCGCTAAAGCTCTTAATCGCTGCCTTTGACTCGAGCAACCGCATGACAACTTTCTCGCCATATTGGGTAGGCAGCGTGGAAACTCGCATATCCAACTCGCGGCCTTGGGATTTCACCAGGAAGCGCCCGTCCTGAGGTGAGCGGCGGTCGGCGATATCCATGTCAGAAAGAATCTTGATGCGGGACACCAGCGAATTTTGCAGTCCGCGTGGTATTCGCCGCAGATCCCGCAATACTCCGTCGACACGGAGGCGTACAGCCATATCCTTGGCCTGCGGTTCTATGTGAATATCGCTGGACCCTTTTTCCAAAGCGGTAGTGATGATTTCGGACACAAGTCGAACAGCAGGCGTCCTTAGATTCATTAATTCAGCTTGTATTTCCTGAAAAGCGTCACGATTGCTCGCGCGAGAACTAGTGGAGACGAACTCCATCTTCAAATCATCTTTATTTGCGGAAAGATCCGTGGCCTTTGCTTCCAGCAAGGCGGCTTCAGCCACCTCGGCATCGGAAACCGAGTATGCACGCGCGATAGCAGCCACAATTTCCACTCGAAAACCCATACGGGGCAGAATTTCCGTCCCTGCCGAGAAACGCAATTGGTCCAGCAGCGTAAGGTCTTGGGGCTGCGCCAGGGCCACCATCAGCTGCGTGCCTACTTTTCGCAGTGGCAAGGCGCAGCATCGTTCCGCTAGGTCTCGGGAGATCAGTTGAATCGCGGCCGGATCGGGTTTTTCTTCAAGGCAATCCACGTAGGGCACGCGGATTACCTCTTCCAACGCTTGAATTAGGTCCGCTTTTCCGACTTGGCCTCTTTCAAATAGCACTTCGCCAAGCTGAATGAGTTTGTTTTGCTGTTCTTCAATGGCTCCTTCAAGTTCCACCTTGGAGATTTTTCCCCGCTCTTGGAGGACATCACCTAGCCGCTTTCTCTTCGTCGGAGGCATCGAGTGTATAACGGCAACTTGGTGGCCAAATCTAGTGGCTCGGAAGTAGACTAAATGGCTGTGGTTCCTGTTTATCGCACTCGAATGAGGTAAGGAACAAATCCCCCGCTGTTCCATTCTTGTCCGGAGCGGCCCATTTGGAACAGGCCGCCGCCTTTAAGGCAAATTGAGAATTCTTCAATTGGCCATCGACTTTTGGAGCAAACAACTGTTCACGCTGCAATTGAGTTGAAAACAGAGCCATGCAGACTGATCTCTGTTCCGTTGCGAGATTCTGAGATTCGAATCGGAACGAGCTTCTTTACAGGCTTCAAACAGCCTTTGAGTTAGATTCCGGAAGTTACAGACAGGAAAGGGGAATCGCTCACAGATAGTCCGAAGAGAATTGGCATAGTTCGTGCATATGGGAATGCGGGCGCATCCCGATGACGACCCATACCAGACAGTGAGCGAGGGGGAAGGGGCTTGCTCATTGAATGGCGCAGGTCGTTCCCACCTGCCTCTGAGAGGGAAGCCGGATGGATGACCCCACGCCCCGGCACATAAAAGCCGGGAAACGGGATGCGCTTTGAGAGGCTCCTGTCCCAAGCGGGAGCCTCTCGTTTTTCATGTCGTGATTTTCTTGTAGGAACTCACCAGCTCAATTTAGCCCAGGCCATCGGCCACAGGGATCCTGGCCTGGCGCAAGACATGCGCTACCTCAGTCGCGCGCAGCCGCGAGGCATCGTACTCAAATCGAATCGCCTGTCCTGAGGCGTCCACATGGAATTTCCTCAGTCCATACGTGTTGGCAAATTCTGCAAGGGAATGTAGTTGCGCGGGCGTCAGCGGGGCCTGCAATTTAAATCCAATTTCAACCAGAGTCATAGGTCGTCATTATAGCAAGCCGGGATTGTGACTTGCCCGCACAGGATCCGCCGGGCTTGACAATTGGGTCTAAGCAATATACCTTATAGGGGTATATGCTATATGCAGGAGGTACGGATGAAGGCCAGGGATTTGAAAAAGACGGTCACCGGAAAAAATAAATCCGAATCTGCAAATTGTGGGTGTGACACCGGGCGCGGGATTCGCAGGGCGGTAGCAGTTGACCCCGAAATCAAGTCCAGTAACCAGCGGCGCCTGAATCGGATTGAGGGGCAAATTCGCGGATTGCAACGGATGGTTAGCGAAGATCGCTATTGCGCCGACATTCTGACTCAGATTGCCTCTGTGCAGGAGGCGCTCAGCGGCGTGGGAAGGCAACTGTTGCGGAATCATCTTCGTCATTGCGCTTCCGAGGCGATTCGCAGCGGCACGCCTGCGCAGGCGGAGGCCATGTACGACGAATTGTTGGACCTCCTGAGCCGAAAAATAGGCTGACCCGGAATATCTTTCATTCGCGAAAAAATGCGAACAGTAAAGGATTCACTTATGGAACAGAACGTAATCCCCATGGAGCGCGATCCGGTTTGCGGAATGCAGGTCGACCCCGCGAGTCGAAAGCCGCGCGTTGAGCACGGCGGACGCACTTTTTATTTCTGCTGCAATGGCTGCGCGCAGAAATTCACCGCCGATCCTGAAAAATATCTCGGGCCCAAGCCGGTCGCAATCGCTTCAACAGATAAAGTTGTTGGAATCGCCTCACTTGGCACGCCGAAGCCGGCGAACCTAAATTCCGCCAAATCTCTGGCGCTGAAAATTGCGCCTCCAAAATCTCCTTCCCGCGAAATCGAATACACCTGCCCGATGCATCCCGAGGTCCGCGAAAAGGTCGCGCCTGGAAAAACTCCTCCTCCATGTCCGGACTGCGGCATGGGTCTCGATCCCGTGGGATTGGAAATTAGTCCTCCGACCACAAAAACTGAATTTGTTTGTCCAATGCACCCGGAAATAGTGCGGGACATGCCAGGGGCTTGCCCGATCTGCGGCATGGCTTTGGAACCCCGCGTCACCACACCCGCCGAACCTGCCAACGCTGAATTGATTTCAATGACGCTGCGCCTCTGGGTCAGTGCTGCTCTCTCCGCGCCGGTCCTTTTTCTGGCCATGTCCGACGTACTCCCCGGCCAGCCCGTCCAGCACCTTCTTGGAATGAAGGCCATCACCTGGATTGAGTTTTTGATGTCCACCCCGGTGGTGTTGTGGGGCGGGTGGCCGTTCTTCGAGCGCGGCGCAATGTCAATTGTTCGTTGGAAGCTGAACATGTTCACGCTGATCGCCATTGGAACCGGCGCGGCATACGGCTTCAGCGTCGTCGCGGCAATCGCCCCGGGGTTTTTCCCTCTGGCCTTCCGCGAAGCGGACGGGCATGTCGCCGTTTATTTTGAGGCCGCCGCAATCATCACGACTCTCGTCCTGCTCGGCCAGGTGCTCGAGCTTCGCGCGCGCAGCCGCACCAGCGGAGCGATCCGCGCCCTGCTCGGTCTTCAGCCCAAAACCGCCCGCCGCATTGACGCAAATGGCGATGAGCGCGACGTTTCTCTCGACGCCGTTCAGCCCGGCGACAAACTGCGCGTCCGCCCGGGAGAGAAAGTTCCGGTGGATGGCATCGTCCTCGACGGCGTTAGCGCCGTTGACGAATCCATGATCACCGGCGAATCAATCCCGGTCGAAAAAAGTGCCAACGATCGTGTGACCGCGGGAACGCTGAACGCGACGGGAAGCTTTGTGATGCGCGCCGAGCGCGTGGGCCGCGAAACTCTTCTCGCACAAATCGTGCGCATGGTCGGCGAAGCGCAGCGCAGCCGCGCGCCCATTCAGCGCCTGGCCGACGTCGTTGCTTCCTATTTCGTTCCCGCCGTCATCGCCGCCTCCACCACAACATTCGTCATCTGGGCGCTCTGGGGACCCCAACCCAAACTCGCGCACGCCATCGTAAACGCCGTCGCGGTGCTCATCATCGCGTGCCCTTGCGCGCTCGGCCTCGCCACGCCCATGTCCATCATGGTCGGCACTGGCCGCGGAGCAAGCGCGGGCGTGCTCATCAAGAACGCCGAAGCGCTCGAAATCCTCGAGAAAGTGGGCACGCTCGTTCTCGACAAGACCGGCACTCTAACCGAAGGCAAGCCCAGAGTCGCCAAGATAATTCCGTTCGGCGCGAACAACGCGGACGAAATGTTGCGTCTCGCCGCGAGCCTCGAACGCGCCAGCGAGCATCCACTCGCCGCCGCAATCCTCGGCGCCTCACGCGAGAAGGGAATTGCGCCCTCCGACGTGACCGACTTTCGCGCCATCGCCGGGCGAGGCATTTCCGGAGTCGTGGCTTCGCTTACCGGTATTGCTCCCGCGCAAAATGTCGCGCCGCCACAAAAAGTCTTCCTCGGCAACGCCGCGTTCATGACCGAATTGAAAATCCCCCTCGCCGCCGCTGCTGCCGACGCCGAATCACTCCGCAGCGAAGGCCAAACCGTCGTCTTCCTCGCCTCGGCCACCGAGCTGCTTGGAATCATCTCCGTCGCCGACCCCGTCAAGTCCACCACTGCCGAAGCGCTGCGCCAGTTGCGCGCCGACGGCCTGCGCATCGTGATGCTCACCGGCGACAGCCGCACCACCGCCGAAGTCGTCGCCCGCCGCCTCGGCATTGACGAAGTCCACTCCGAAGTTCATCCCGACAAAAAACAGGAAATTATTCGGTCGCTCGTCGCGCAGGGACGCACCGTCGCAATGGCCGGCGATGGCATCAATGACGCGCCCGCGCTCGCAGCCGCCGGCGTCGGCATCGCCATGGGCACCGGAACCGACGTGGCCATGGAAAGCGCGGGCATCACCCTGGTACGCGGCGACCTGCGCGGCATCGTTCGCGCCCGCAAGCTCAGCCGGGCCACCATGCGCAACATCCGCCAGAATCTTTTCTTCGCCTTCATCTACAACGTCCTAGGAGTGCCGCTGGCCGCGGGCGCGCTCTATCCCTTTTTCGGCTTGCTCCTGAATCCGATGATCGCCAGCGCCGCCATGAGCTTCAGCTCGGTGTCGGTAATCACCAACGCCCTCCGGCTGCGTAAAGTGACACTCTGAAGCGGACAACCTGAAGGTTGCCCCTACAAAAGCATGTGCGTCCCGCTTCCTCGTATTCAAATGACGGCCGTGCTCAATCGCGATCTGATTCTGATGGAGCCTTCGTAGGGGCAACCTTCAGGTTGTCCGCTCCTTTCCACTTTGCATGTCATTCCGAACGAGTTCTATCACCGGACGCATTCCCGCTCGAATCGATTGGGCGGGGGGCATGGCGATGAGGGAGCACTGCGAAGTGGAGATGATCAGGGCGTTGGGGCAGATGGAAGAGGGGCGGATCGCCGCCGACGCGTGGCGAGAGTTGGGCGTCTCCAAGTACATCATCTATCTCTGGAACGCCAAGTATGGCCGGATGAGAGTGGGTGACGCGCCGCCGCTGGACTCATTGGGATGCGAGCCGGTCCGGACTCAGCGGTGTCCAGCACTTCTTCTGCCCTCGTTTTTCCTGTAGTTTCTTGCCTATACGGCGTGACGGATAGGTGCGCAGTACTATTGACCTGAACAATATAGGACCCTAGTATCATGGGACCTTAGTATTGAGTCCATGCGGGGCGGACCTGAGTATTGAGCAGAGTGGACCTTAGCATTGAGTTCAGGCGGAGCGGTCCTTAAAGTATTGAGCTCAGACGGAGTGGACTTTTAGGATTGTGGTCAGGCTGGATGTATTGCCGGCGTCCCTCTTACGACGGAGTCATTGCACACGCTGTCGCCAAAGACGTTGCGCGGGGAGAGTAAGATTTTGACGGTATCAAGCGACATTGCACGGGAAGCGAGATTCCAGAGTAAGCGCCGAGGCGTCCGCGTGAATTCGCGGGTGCCCGTCAGCTTTGCCTGGCAAGCCGAGGGCGACCAACAGCAGTTGGAAGCTCACACGCGCGTTGTCGGCCCCTATGGCTGCCTCGCCGTCATCCCCAGGGAATTCACCGTTGAGCAGCAGCTCGAAGTTTTTAATCGCGCCAACCACCGCTCCAACCCGGCCGTAATCGTCTGGAAAGGGAATGAACGCGTGGAAGGATGGGAGTACGGCATCGAGCTGATCGAGCCAGACATGGATTTCTGGGGCCTGGAACTCTGAATTGCCCGAGGGCCCTCTGAACAACCCCCCGAAGCCTCGTACGAAAGATTCCATCATAGGGCGTGGAAGCCCGCTGGCCACCGAAGACCGACGCCGCAGTCAGCGGGTGATGATTCGCATCGCGGTGACGCTGTACCTGGAATTGGGAGGCAAACCGGTCAAGATGGAGGCATTCACTGTGGCTGTGAACATCCATGGGGCTATGGTTTGCGCCCCGCAAAATCTTCCCATGGATTCGAAGGTTGAAATCGAGAACAGGGTTACGATGGGGCGAAAGACGGCGCGTGTTGTGCGCCAGCCGCAGGGCTCCCCCGAAGGCTATTTAATTCCCGTGGAATTTGAGACTCCCTCCCACGATTTTTGGCACATTTCGTTTCCGCCCTCCGACTGGAACCCGGCCGATTCCTGATTTGCCTTTGAGCGAAAACCGCGGGTCGGTTGGACAGCCAATTCCTGATTCAAGTCATGAAGACAGCCCGGCTCGACTCGCAACTCGATCCCACATATATCCCGGTCCTAAATCTCCAGCCCGCGCCGAAACATTTACACTTTGTAAGTGTTTGCTAACGCTAAGGGGGACTCCATTGATATTTAGGGCTACCTTGTGCGAAATTATAGTTTCTTAGGGGAGAACCTTTAGACATAATACAGCATCCTATGGTCGTTGCCGAAGAAGTAAACGAAAATCCAACGGAAATAATCCGGGTTCATTTTAGAGAATCGGGCTCCGCGGTAAAAAGTCGGTGAATTCAAAGTCTTCTTGGGGGACTTCAATGCAAAATCGATGGTCGTCAGGAATCAAGGTTAGCCTTGTTTTCTTTTCGCTTCTTATTTGTTCACTGAGCCTTTCAGCTCAAACGCAAAATACGCGCACCCCGCTCATCCAAACTGCGGTGAACGAGGGCAACCTAACGACACTCAAAGGCAACGTACATCCGCTTGCGAACGCCAAATTTGACCAGGGGACGGCGCCGGACAGTTTGCTGATGGACAGGATGTTGCTGGTCCTGAAGCGCAGCTCCACGGATGAGGCCGCGCTGCGGAAGCTGGAAGATGACCAGCAGTCGAAGTCATCACCGAATTTCCACAACTGGCTGACACCCGAACAATTTGGCACACAGTTTGGGATTACTGACGCGGACCTTCAGGTTGTGACCGGCTGGCTGCAATCGAAGGGGTTTCAAGTGAACCGCGTCGCTGCAGGGAGAATGCTCATTGAATTCTCTGGAACCGCGGGACAGGTTCGCAGCGCCTTCCATACGGAAATTCACAAGTACGTGGTCAATGGAGAAGCACATTGGGCCAACGCGAGCGACCCGCAGATTCCTGCGGCGCTTACCCCGGTAATTGCGGGCGTCGACTCCATGCACAACTTCCACCACAAGTCCATGATTCACGCCGGTCAGTCGCTGCCCATGCCGCAGACCACAGGCAAGGGCACACCTGAACTCACGGTCACTCCTTGCGATATCAACGGCGCTTTCAAGAATCCAATATTCAACCATACCTGCTTTGGGCTGGGACCCGCTGATTTTGCAAAAATCTATAACATCCCGGCAGCGGCCACTGGAGCCGGACAAACCATCGCCATCGTGAATGATTCCAATATTTGCACGGGGACTCCGCTTCCCACAGGCTGCACGGTGGACGACGTTGCGGCCTTTCGGGCCCTGTTCGGATTGGCGGGCAACAACACGAAAGTCATTATTGACGGAATTGATCCCGGGCTGAGTGGAGATGAGGTCGAAGCCATCCTGGATACGGAATGGTCCGGCGCGGTCGCTCCCGCTGCGGCGATTGACCTGGTGATTGCGGCCAACACGGAAACTTCCTCGGGAATAGACCTTGCCGCAGAGCATGTCATAGATGGCAATTTGGCTGGTGTGATGAGCACGAGCTTTGGGACTTGTGAAGCGTTTCTGGGTACGGGCGGAAATGCCTTCTGGGCGACGATCTGGGAACAAGCAGCTGCGCAGGGCATTTCCGCCTTCGTATCTGCCGGCGATTCCGGCTCCGCAAACTGCGACTCCTTCGTAAACGCCGCCAGCAACGGAACCTTTGTCAACGGAATCGCATCGACACCCTTCGATGCCGCTATCGGCGGCACCGATTTTGATTACAATGCCACCGGATATCCCGGGACGTTTTGGAATACAACCGCCACACTCGGGCTTTCAGCAAAATCTTACATTCCTGAAACTCCCTGGAACGATTCGTGCGGACAGTCACCTGTTTTTACTACTTGCAATCCGCCGGCTCAACCGTTCCTGCAAAATATTTCGGCGACCGGGGGAGGCCCAAGCGACTGCGCCGTTGTAAGCGGTGGCGTTTGCACCCAGGCCTATAGCAAACCTCCCTGGCAGGTGGCGACTGGTGTACCAAACGACTCAGTTCGTGATCTTCCGGATGCCTCCCTTTTCGCAGCACCCGGAACCGTGAGCAATAGCTTCTACGCAATTTGCGAAGCCGATTTCAATCCGGGAGTTCCCTCATGTACCAATGCCCCAGGAGCGGTATTTATTCCAGTGGGCGGTACATCCGCGTCTACGCCCGCCTTCGCGGGAATTTTGGCCCTGGTGAACCAGGCCATGGTTACCGCGGGTAAGAGTCCGCGTCAGGGTAATCCGAATTATGTGATGTACCCCTTGTTTGCGACGGAAACCCTTGCAAACTGCAATTCCTCGACAACCCCGGCAGGCACCTGCGTTTTCAACGATGTGACCAAGGGCACGAATTCGGTGGCTTGTGTGTCGGGGAGTCCAAATTGCGGTGCGAATCTCTCCCTAGTAACTACGGGCACCACTCCGGCCTATGCGACCAACGCTGGATTCGACATGGCTACTGGATTGGGATCGCTCAACGTGGCAAATTTCATTACCGGCTGGGTGACTGAAGCAGGCTCGTTTGTGCCGACAACCACGACTCTTTGCATGTCGCTAACAGCGACAGCCAATACGAGCTGCGCCGGTCCGATAACGATTACTCACGGAACTCAGGTTTTCGTGAATGCGAAGGTCACGTCCGGTGGAGCGACGCCGACCGGCGATATCACGCTGATCGGCAATGGCACATTCCCGCCGGGGAACACTCCAACCTCGGGTGTGGACCACTTCGATGCCGTTACGGGCAACGCAGATATCTATTCGCTCACCGGAGGTATAAGTACTGGCGGGTTTACATTCGAGCTCGTCGGTGGCACATACACGGTTACGGCACATTATCCGGGCAACAATGGCGGCGCTGGCTTGCTCTTCGGCGTGAGCGACTCCACCCCGGGAATTCAAGTAACTGTTAGCCCGGAAGCTAGCACAACGACCATGACTGTGCTCCAGAGTGATTTTACACAAGGGACAATAACGCAGCTTGCTTCGGGGGCGTCTGTGCCCTACGGCAGTGCACTAACCTTCCGCGCTGATGTTCTTAGTACTGCTGTGCATAATGGCTCCCAACTTGAAACCGGAACTGGAAACATTACCTTCACGGATACACCTACGCCTTTTCCCTCGGGAACTCCAGCGACCTTCGCTCTGAATAGCGATGGTTTCACAGATTTCAATTCGCCATCGTTTAATTTCCCCGGGAATGCGCCCCCTGTGGGGACAATCCCTGCCATTGGGGTTGGCTCTCACACCGTTTCAGCTTCCTATCCGGGAGACCCCAGCTACAGTGCCAGCAGCACCGCGGCGCCTGCATTCACAATGACTGTCACCAAGGCTCCAACTTCACCGACCATCAGCGGTCCTTCAACCGTCAATCCAAACGCAAACTTCACACTCACGGCACTTGTGGACACCACGCCAGATCCAATCAATGTGGAGGGGAGCCTCGGCGCGGCGCCTACAGGCACGGTCACATTCAAGAATGGAGCCACCCAGGTCGGGAATCCCGTATCCGTGTCCGCGATCCTGGACGCGAATAACTTCTCTGCAGCCCAGGCGACCTTGCAAACCAGCCTGACGGCCACAGGGAGCTTTACGGCAGTTTATAGCGGGGACGGCAATTATCTCCCATCGACGTCTCCTGTGTTTACGGTGACGCTTGCGCCACCGGACATGACTATTACCAAGTCTCATTCGGGCAGCTTCTTGCAGGGGCAGGTTGGGGCGACCTATACCATTACGGTTACCAATTCAGGCGGATCCGCAACGACCGGAGCTGTCAACGTGGTGGACACCGTTCCAGCGGGCCTGACTCTAACAGGCCTGGCGGGAACTGGGTGGACTTGCACGGTTGGAACAGCGAGTTGCACTCGCAGCGACGCCCTGGCCGCAAACTCAAGTTATGCGGTGATTACTGCGACGGTGACCGTGGCCGCAAATGCCCCGGCCAGCGTCAGTAACATCGCTGTCGTATCGGGCGGAGGCGAAGTCAATACCGCCAATGATACGGCGACGGATCCTACGACCATCCTGACACCGCCGACGGCGAATCTTTCGGTGAATACGCTGACCTTTGCGGCTCAGGACGTGGGAGTGGCGAGCGCGTCCATGACCATCACCGTGACCAACACTGGCGGCGGCGCATTACACTTCTCAGTGGCCCCGGCAATTTCGGGGACGAACGCTGCTGACTTCGGAATAGCGAACTCTTCCACCTGCACTACGGCCAACCCTGTCGCCGGTGGCGGCGGAACCTGCGTGCTGAATATCACCATCACCCCCGGCGCAGCTGGACCGCGCGGGCCGGCAACCCTTACGCTTAAGGACGATGCCGCATCCGGTACGCAAACAGCGACCCTGAACGGAGTTGGCGTGGACTTTACGCCGACCGGACAGGCAGCCACTGTGACCGTTCCAGCCGGGACTCCAGCGACGTTTACCATCACGGTCGCGGACGGAACAGGCGGCTTCCCCAACCCCATAACGTTTAGCACTACGGGCACTCTGCCCGCCGCAACAACGTTTGCGTTCAGCCCAAATCCTGTGCCGGCAAATGGCACGAGCACAACGTTGACGGCCACCACCACGAAACGCAGCGGCCTCCTGCCCCAGCCAGGGACCGGGATGCCGTTCGGTCCACTTCCAATCGCACTCTGGTCACTCGCAGCAGCCATACTCTTGGCTAGCTTGATGCTGATGCGAAAGAGCACCCGGCGCCTGCGATTGGGCTGGGTTGGAATGGCCGCAGCCTTCATTCTGGTGCTGGTGGGAATCGCCGGCTGCAATAACAGCAACGGCGGCGGAAATAACGGTACGCCCGCCGGAACCTATACCATCAACATCGCGGCGACATCGGGATCGCTGGTGCACAACACCACTGTCACTTTGACGGTCCAATAACCAACTGCGCAGCGAGCAAGTCTAAGAGTGGCCGGGCGAAGGTGCCCGGCCACTTTTGTTTTTTGTTTGACTTTTCAGAAGACCACGCCGCCAAAAGCTGAAATCCATTCGCCCAAACCTTCTGTTTGCTAGTTACTGATAGTTATAGTATAAGTCTATGTACCTGGTCTCCTCTCATACGCAGTGTTGGACTATCTCCGCGCCGTTCCGGTGAGAGTGATTCCACGGGGTGGAGCCCACCATGCCTCTCGTGTCTGCTTCAGGGAATCCCGGTAAATCCAAGATTGAACATTGCGCGAAATCGAAAAGCCGTCGTACTCATATCCTGGCGCGGACTAAACCTATCCGAAAGTGGACCCGCGGTGTGGCGGTCATAGTGGGACTGGCAATACTTTGTTTGACTGCTCCGCGGGGATACGGCCAGCAAAATGAAACGGGTAAGAAGACCGCGGAGCTTCGAGGCACAGGGCAGATCTCACCACCTCAGTTTAATGGCCAGTGGGCTTTCATCGGCCCGGAGCCGACTGCGCCGCCCCCCGGGGGGCTGGCCGGGACTTCGGGCAACACCGCAGGGCGCGTAACCGCCATCGCCATAGACCCGACCGATCCCAGCGGGAAGACGGTATTCATAGGCGTGGCGCAAGGTGGTGTGTGGACAACAACAAACGGCGGCGCGGCCTGGACGCCGCTGACCGATAACCAGCAGTCGCTCGCTATTGGAGCCCTGGCCATCACGATTGACCCCTCCAATAGCCTCGATGCGCGACACAGGGTGATTTATGCGGGCACAGGCGAGATGGCCGCCACGGCGGCCTATGATGCTTATCCTGGCTCGGGAGTGCTCAAGTCGCTCGACGGGGGACTGACCTGGACGCAGACCTGCCAAGGGCCAGCGTTCACCAATCCGACGTGCCCGTTCGAAGGCCCTTTCACAGACGGCTTCTTTCCGGGCGGCGGAGCGCGCGTCGGGTCACTTGCAGTCAATTCGAACAACTCCCAATTAATACTCGCTGGAGTCCAGATTTACTCCTCCTCAAGCATCACGGGCCAGGCGGGCCGTCCGGGAATTTATTGCACGAATGATGCGGGCGCGACGTGGGCACAAATCATTCCCAGCGGATTAACGGGCACGGCGTTGGCGACCTCATTGTTCTATGTTTCCCCGACCACGGCATATGCCGCACTGGGGGATTATCTTGGAGACCCCACCAATGGAATTTACGTATCGCAAAACGCGGACCAGGTTTGCTCGAAACAAATCTGGAGTCGCGTTGCGGGCAGCGGGCTCCCGTCGCAAACCCGCATGGGCTGGATTGACCTGGCGCCGGCGCCGAACGCCGTGAATAGACAGACCATTCTTTATTCCGGGATCGCGGATACGAATTCAAGTTCTGATAATTTGCTCGGAGTATTCAGAAGCGCGGACGGTGGGAACACCTGGGTTCAATTAAGCAACGTGCCGGATTTCTGCGCGACGAAATGCTGGTACGACATGGTGATGGGAGTTGATCCAGCGGATTCGACTGGGAACACTGTTTTTTTCGGTGGAGGGGCTTCCAGCACTCCGGCGGGCACTACCCTGCTGCGCACGACTGACGGCGGACAAAGTGTGGGAGATTTCTCCGGGGTTGGCGACGGAACCATAATCCACATTGGGCAACACGCCATTGCCTTCACTCCGAGTGGCAGCGAAGTGTACATCGCCAATGACGGCGGCGTTTGGAGCTCAACCAATGCTGCGAACCCGGCCACCGCGTCCGGCTCACAGACCTGGAACGATTTGAATAACACCATGGCCATATCGCAATTCAATCCGGGGATTTCCATGCATCCGTCGGACCCCGGATTGGCATTTGGCGGCACGCAGGGCAATGGCACGCAGGAATATCAGATTGGCGGAAGCGGCTCGAGCTGGACCGATACGCGGACTTGCACGGACGGCGGGTACACGGTCGTGGACCCAAACGAACAGACTACTGCTTATTTGAGCTGCGCAGGGTTTTCCGGTCAGGCCCAAATTTTCAAGTCCACGCTCGCCGGGCAATCCGGAACTTTTGCGCTTCTTTCCAGCTCCAACAGCATTGGCAATCAGCCGAACAATTCCAAGGATCCGCTGGCGCCGATTCCTCCACTGATTATTGATGCCCAGCGCGCGGAACATCTTTATTACGGGACCTACCTGTTGTTTGAGGCGACCGATGGTGGCGCGACGTGGAACGCGGTGTCAGGCGATTTGACCAGCGGCGGACTGGCCAACGGATTTGCGCTGACCACGATTGCGATGGCTCCGCTCTCCGGCGGCGCATATAACCTTTACACGGGAGCGAATGACGGCACGGTGGAAATGGCGGCGAATGTAATTCCGGGCTCGAGTCCGACGTTCCTCAAGATTTCAAACGGATTGCCAACGCGCACCATCTCGAAAATTGTTGCGGACCCTTCCGACACGTCCGGGAAGACAGTTTACGCGGCCTTCGCCGGATTCTCCGTGGACCAGTCAATTGATGGTTCGCCGACGGATTTGAAGGGGCACATTTTCAAGACAACAAATGGCGGTGCCGCTTGGACGGACATCGGATGCCACACCAGCAATTGCGCGGCGCCGCTGGTCACCGATCTTCCGGATTTGCCGGTGAACGATATTGCCCTCGATCCCGATGACATTTCGGGGCACAGCACAATTTACGCGGCGACTGACAGCGGCGTGTACGTGAGTATCGACGGTGGGGCAACCTGGGCGAAGCTGGGCAACAATTTGCCGAATGTCCCCGTGCTTTCGCTGGCCCTGCACGAACCATCACGAACGCTTCGTGCGGCAACGCATGGGCGCGGCGCATGGGACTATCCACTGCCCGCGCTGGCGGGCACGTCAGCATTTGAATTGAGCGGGCTGACGCCCATTTCAGCGCAGACCGGTGCGACTTCGCTGACGCTTAATCTGTCTGGCCGCGGATTCACGAGCAATTCTGTGGTGCAGTGGAATGGCTTGGCCATCGGCGTGACCAATGTGCAGGTGAACATAGCCACGCAGACAATTTCAGCGCAGATTTCGACGGGGCTGACCGCGACTCCCGGAGCGGCGTTGATCACCGTATTCGATTCCACGCAGTCGCCAACGGTGACGAACGCGCTGGCGTTTACTCTGGTTGGATCGTTGCCGACTTTGACTTCCGTTCAACCGCAGCAGGTGAATGCCGGCGCTGGCGATACTTTAATCACGGTGACTGGAACTGGTTTTTCTCCCACCGGCTTCATCACTTTTAATAATGCAACTACGGGAGTGAGTTCCAGCTCGGTGAATTCCGCGGGCACACAAATCACCGCCACGCTTTCGCATACGCTGCTGCAGTTTGGCGGACAATTCAAAATCGGAGTGACCAATCCTCCTCCGGGTGGCGGGGCGGCGCCTGTGGAGCTCGCGTTTGTGGTCAACAATTCTCCCGCCCCGGCCAATGATAATTTCGCGAACGCGACAACCGTTGCTTCGGCTTCCTTTTCTGATACGGTGGACAATTCTTCGGCGACTACAGAGGCTACTGATCCGACTCCGGGTTGCGCGGGGCAATCCGGGAACTCGCGTGGAAAATCCGTGTGGTGGAAATATACAGCCAGCGCGGCGGGGACCACGTCGGTGGACACCATCGGCAGCGCGTATGACACGGTGCTCGATGTTGTGACCGGGCTGCCGGGAAGTTTTTCGGAAGTAGCCTGCGGCCACAACACCACGTCGGTTGGACAGACTCAAACGGGATTCAATGCCGTGGCCGGGACAACTTACTTTTTCATGGTTACCGTTTACGACTCCACGCTTTGCAACCCGAGTAGTCCTTCTGGACTGGAATGCGGGGGCAAGACAGTTTTCAATTTTGCAGGTCCGTTGCCGGGCGGCGTTACTGCCCAGCCGGTCTCGATGTCAGTGACCGCCGGGGGATCGGCCTCCTTCACGATTAAGACGCTGGCTCCGCCGCTTTCAGGACAAGTCACGCTGACCATTGCCGGCTGCCCGCCGGTTTCCACGTGTAAATTTACCTCCGCAAGCATCACTGCAGGAACATCCACGACGCTAAATGTATCGACATCGGCGAGTACAACTTCGGTTTCCGCGCCCGTTAACCGACAAGTGCCGAATACCGATACACCTTCATCGCTGCCAAATTCTCACACTTGGGAACTGCTTTCACTCATATTCGCGGGCTTGCTAACACTTCGGCAGCGTCGTCTACGGACTCGCTCTTCCCGATTAATGCCTTTTCTAGCGATTGCCGCGTTGCTTGCATTTGCCGGCTGCACGACCGGCTGTTCCGCTCTCACCGGCGCCCCACCGCCAGTCACAATCCCTGGGACCACTCCGGGAACATATCCGCTGGTAATCACTGCGACAGGCAATGGAGGCACAACGGCAAGCACAACTGTTACGCTTACCGTTAATTGAAAGGGCGGAGGGTCAGATCATTTGAAGGGCAGGGAGGCGAGGTCCACATTCCCGCCGCTCAGGATAATTCCGATGCGTTTGCCTTCCGATCCAATGCGGCGATTCAGCACGGGCGCGGCGGAAATTGCGCCAGAAGGCTCAACCACGAGCTTCATTCTTTCCCATAGCAATCGCATGGCAGCAACGATTTCTTCTTCGGTGACCGTGGAGATTTCGTCGGCCAGCCTCTGAAGGATTGCAAACGTGCGCGGCGCAAGAACAGCGCGAAGGCCATCGGCGATGGTGTCAGCGGTTTCATTTGACTCGATGTGCCCAGACTTCAGGGATCGGTAGGCGTCGTCGGCGTTTTTTGGTTCCGCGCCAATCACCCGGATCCCCGGCTTCATGGCCTTGGAGGCGATGGCGGTGCCGGAGAGGAGCCCGCCTCCCGAGACGGGCGCGATAATCACATCGAGATCGGGCATGTCCTCCAGCAGTTCGGCGGCTGCGGTGCCCTGGCCGGAGACAATGCGGTCGTTGTCGTAGGGATGAATCAGGATAGCGCCGGTGCGAGCCTGCACCGCGGCGGCGGTTTCCTGGCGAGAACGAATCGTGGGTTCGCACAGGGTGATTTGGCCCCCATAAGCCTCCACCGCGCGGCGTTTCACCATCGGCGAATTGTTGGGCATGATGACCCAGGCCGGAATATTTCGTTTCCGCGCAGCCTTGGCCAGGGCCGCGCCGTGATTGCCAGAGGAAGGAGTGACGACTCCCTTGGCGGCTTCTTCATCGGCGAGTGAAAAAATTGCGTTGGTGGCCCCGCGCATTTTGAATGAGCCGGTGCGCTGCAGGTTTTCGCATTTGAAGAAGAGACGCGCACCAGCAATTTCATCCAGTGAGGCGGAGGTCATTATTGGCGTACGATGAATGTGCGGCGCGATGCGCCGCTGCGCCTCGCGGATGTCGTTCATGTCCGGCCGGAAGTTTTCGCCCACGAAGCACTCCCCGAGTGACAAATCCAGGTTTCATTATGGCACAGGGCGCAATTTCCGGATCGATTCGCGTACCCAGCTTCTCTCAGATCCGTGGATAGAATTCGGCAAAATGGATGGAGTACTATTGCCTTCTCCATTTCAAATAATAAAATCACTATACCCCTTCCAAATTCAAGGGTGCGCCATCCCGGCCGCGCTCGGAGGAAGACATGCCACTTGCAGAGAGACGCCGTGAAAACCGCGTTATGCTTCAGATTCCGTTTCAGTTCCGCTCACTCGCCAAACCGACAGATCCAACGCGCAAAGCAGTAACGCAAAATATTTCGCCGCGAGGGATCTATTTCACTACCAGTGTTCCGTTTGTTGTAGGTGCGGAGGCCGAAGTCACATTGGAATTCCCCCGCGTGATTACAGGCAGGGAACCTTCACCCATGCGCTGCACGGCGCGGGTGATGCACGTGGAGCAAGCCAAGAACGGAATCGAAACAGGGGTAGGGTTGTATTTCGAGCGGATAGAACCGGCGCAAGTATACGTCTCGCCCGCGGTGAAGACGCGGGCGGGCGCGGCAGGCATGATTTAGCGGGCTGCCGGGGGCACGCGGAACGTCACCTTGGCCGCGGCCACGTTTTCAAAACGGTCGTACACGCGCACGGCGAGGGTGTGTTCACCGGGGGCCAGGTTCTTTAGCGCGAGATCGTACCGTTCCTCGGGCGCATCGCTCAGGCGGCCATTCGGGTAAACCAGCATCCACTCGCCGGCATCGAGGCTGTATTCCGCGCGAGCGATAGCGCTGGCAGAGTCGCGGGCCATGAAATGGATTTGCGTCGCGTTGGCGCTTTCTCCGCTTGCGGCCAGCCCTGAAAGTTCCGGCGGCGAATTATCCACCACAAAGCGGTCGGACTCGCGGCTGCTTTCCAAAGCTTCGGCGGGCGGATTCGACGGCGCGTCCGATGCGACAATCTTGAGGTAATAGGCGCCGTCGGGCATGGAGCTGGTGTCCCAGGAATAATATTTTTCGTGGAGACTATCCTTCAGCAGCTTCCACTCTTTTTCGTTTTCGCCGCGAAAGTAAAGGCGATAAGAAAGCTCGTCATCGTTGTCGTCGTGGGCGCTCCAAATCACCGACTGGTATCCCTTTTGGGCGGTGCCCTGTGGAGTCGATTCAAATCGTGAGGCAGTGCGATCCGCCTGACTCGTCAATCCAAAATTTGTGGGTGTGCTTACCCCCGGTGCCTCCGGCTGCTTCAAATGAACCGAAGTTGAGGGGCCGGGCGCGGTAATACCACTCAAATTGCCTTGAATTCGGATTCCCGGATCCTGTACCACGATGCCATCCACCTGAGGTGCGATGTTTTTTGGCAAGTAAGAGAGGCTCATCCAGGAAAGCACGGGAGAAGGGCTGCCGCTGCGCAGCACAGCTTTCCATTGCGCGAACCGTGCCGCGGGAGCTCCCACTTTCTGGCCGGGCTGGGTATAGGGGCCCGCCCACTCACTCCAATTTCCGTCCGGGTTGGCGGTGTTTCCGGTGCGAATAAACACTTCCAAGTGCGGTTTGCCCGACGCGGACACACCCGCGTTCTCGCCCCACCACTCCAAACGCCCCCACGAGGAGAAGAAGCGGGCATCAATTGCCTGCGACTCAAAAGTGCCTTCACCCACATCATCAGGGCCAAGAGCGAAAACTTTGCCCGGGTTCGCGGAACACACATAAACTTTTCCGCCTGGCCCCTGTGCAAGGCCGGTCACCTGTGCAGATTCAGTCTTTGCCAGATTGGTGAATAGATTCTCTCCATCAAGTGCAATCACGATGCCCCGGTTGCCCGTTCCCAACAGCAGTTTGCCCGCAGAGGTAAGTCCAAGGGAATAGACCAGAGTGTCGCGCGAACTCCAGATCTGTTGCGGCGAGCCGTCGGGAGCGAGGCGATACACCGCGCCGCCATTGGCGGGAGCAAAGGGCACAAAAGGAGTCGGCGCGGGGGTTTGCTGCGGGGCGCCACCAATCGTGATTGTTCCCAGGTTTCCAGGTTGACCTGGAATTATGCCCGTTGGCTGCAGGGGAGTGGGCTCTATGGCCTCTTGGAAAGGATTGCTGGAATTTCGGAGCTTGTCGCCGATCGCCGCAGCATAAAGATTTCCAGCAGGATCTACGATAAGCGAAGTGATCTCCTTCTTTGTTGTTTCGTAAAGGACGAAACCCTGGCGCGGCTTACCCGCAGTCGAGGCTTTTGATATTCGCAGGATGCGCCCGTCCGGCTCGGTGCCCGCCAGCAAATTCCCTTGATTGTCAAAGGCCAGCGCGCGGATATGGGCCTCGTCGCTCTTGTAGAAGACGTCACCCTTGCCCTCGGACGTAACCGAGAAAATCGTGCCATTGTCACCGGTGGCGACATAAATTGTGCCATCAGAATCGGCGGCCAGAGCCCAGATATATTTTGTCTTGGGGTCGAAGAAAACTTTCTTCTCACCGGAAGCCGATACCTTGTACACCTTGCCATCCGGCGAAGTCCCAACGTAGAGGTTATTGGCCGAGTCCACCGTCAGGGCTTGAGCGGAAAGCTCGGTGGAATCAAATACGGTGGTCATCTTCCCTGTGGTGTCATAGCGAACGACTTTCGCGCTCGATCCTCCCGCAACATAAAGATTTCCCTTAGAATCCGCGCGCAAGGCCCACAAGTAAGCGGAGTTCGGATCGGCCAGCGGTTCAAAGCGCGGCGCCAGAAAGAGCTTTCCATCGCTGCGCACGGCAACGCCCTTCGCGGTGCCGCGTTCAAATTCGTCGTAGCTGGACTGCCGCCAGTAGCGCGTGTGCTCCGCGCGGAGCGCAGCGGCGCACGACACTACAACTAAAATGGCCATCCACTTGGATGCCGAAAACCGCGACGTGCGGACAGCTCGATTCATGCTCGTTCTCCCTTGAAATTCATGTAGTGGGGCTTTCCCGGGCGGCACTGCGATGTTCTTTCGCTTGCCATTCAGTTAACCAAGTTTCGGGCAGCCTACCTGACGCGAATGGAAAGAGAAACTCCACCGGAGACCACGCCCTCGGTGGGCAGCGACCATTCCCCCGCCAGGGATTCGCGCAAGGTGGTCGCATTGGGCGAGCCGCGGCGTTGGCCCAGCACATTGACGGCGGAAAGCGGGGCGTTAGGCAGTTCCTTGTCTTCCAGGAGCAAAGTGGTCGTAGGCTGCAGAAGGGTTATATACAGCCGGTCGTTGCGGCGCTCGCGGTTCAAGATGCGGATGAATTGTTCAAGGCTGCCGGCCTGGTTCACAGTGGCGAGAGCGGACACCGGCCTGGTCGTCCGATCCGCTCCCACGGAATCGCTCACCTGCAATCGCAGAGTCGTGCCGCGGTCGGTTTGCAGTGGAATGGTGATCGGTATGGTCTTGAGCTCCGGCGCACCGCGATACGGACGCAACAGAACTTTGACTTGAATAGTTTGACCGGGCACCGCCTCGGCTGTATCCGTCCAGGCGCCTTCGATCGTGGTGAAGCGCCGCTCGGGAAGGCTTTCCAGATTCAGGCGAATGTGCTCCACCTTGGGCACTTCGTAGGGGTTCGTGAAAATGCGCGCAAACAAGTTCTGCACCGAGAAAACAACGAAGGCTGCATCGGGGACGGCGCTGTCGGTTGGCGCGAACATATTTTCCAATTGAACGGGCGAATGTCCGGCAATTTCAATTTCGCCGGAAAGCCGCAAAGTGGTTCCCTCGCTGTAGGTGGTGTTCGAGGTCAGGCCGTTCATGGCCACGATGTTCACAAGCAGCGGGGTAATTTTAGGATTGTCGGCGAGACTGAAATGGAAATTTCTTTCGCCA
>Ga0070733_10000505_pt1 | contig 31633 bp, 26 predicted proteins | sample Coa_R1_9_FD_66450 | JGI IMG/M metagenome (GOLD analysis project Ga0070733, IMG submission 66450) | Surface soil microbial communities from Centralia Pennsylvania, which are recovering from an underground coalmine fire - Coalmine... | ecosystem: Environmental > Terrestrial > Soil > Unclassified ...
ATCGTGCACGATGATTCCGATGGTCAGGCCCAGAAATCGATGGATGCGCCCCATCCACTCCGAGTCGCGTTTGGCGAGGTAATCGTTGACCGTGACGATGTGAACGCCTTTGCCTTCAAGCGCGTTGAGATAGGAAGGCGCGGTGGCGACCAGCGTTTTACCTTCGCCGGTCTTCATTTCCGCGATACGGCCTTTGTGCAGCACCATCCCGCCGATAAGCTGGACATCGAAATGCCGCATATTGAGCACGCGCCGGCTCGTCTCCCGAACCACCGCGAAGGCTTCGATCATCAGGTCGTCGAGCGGTTCTCCGCGGGCGAGACGTTCCCTGAATTCAATGGTTTTCGCGGCCAGATCGATGTCGGAAAGCTGCTGCATCGCCGGTTCGAGATCGTTCATGGCGGCGATGACCGGACGCATCGCCTTGACCTCGCGCTCGTTTCGGGTGCCGAAAATTTTGGCTAAGACTACATCGACCATAAGAAGCTTCTTTTCCATTTTAACGCGAGCCGCGACGCATTCACGCTGCCAGGATCCCGGCGCGTACAGGACACGTGACGGCGAAGCCTGGAGTAAAATGCCTGCAAACGAGGAGGGTTCTGCCGTGAAGCGCTCGATTTATATCCTGCCACCGGGTTTTTTGCGCTGATGGCCGCCCGGGCGAAGGCCGCGCTCTGAAAATGCCCAGGGTGGCCTGGCCTTCTGCGCGCACGGCTATCGTGGCCAGCTCGTTGGCGCCTATCCTGCCGCTGATCGTTCTCCGGCGGCATTTTCACGTCCTCTTTTTTTTCGGAGACGATTGGATGATGCTGGACGGCGCGTCGCGGCCGGGCTTCGGCCGGTGGCTGGTCGAACCGTTCGCCGGGGAGGGATTCTTCCCGCTCTACAAACTGCTTTGGCTGGGCGCGGTGCATGCGACCGGGGGCAGCTACTTCGCAATGATCCTGCTCTTGTGGATCACGCACGTGGCGATCTGCCTGCTGTGGGGCTTTCTACTGGCGCGATTCGATCTGCCTCCCGCGGCGATCGTGTTCGCCGTGCTCGCTTTCGGACTGGCCTCGACCAATCTCGAAACCCTGGGCTGGTTCATGCAATGGAACGCACAACTGGCGATCGTTTTCTTTCTGGCGGCGTGGCATCTGTTGTTGGGCGAAGTCAGGCCGGTGCGCGCGGCTGCGGTATTCCTTTGCCTGCTTGCCGGCGCTTTATGCTCGACGCGCGGGATCATGTCCGGTCTGGTGTTGGCGGTCTTTGTCTTGATGCGAAAAACGCGAACAGAGCGGACCGGTCTGGCTCTGCTGTGCCTGACGCCGACGGCGCTGCTTGCCGCGGTGATGTGGCTGTTCGTTCCCCACCATCAGGTTCAATTTGACGCCGCGTTGCTCTATGCCGGCGAGTATTTGGTTCTGAATCCGCTGTACGAGCCACTGCCGGTTCCGCGGCAGAACTTCGACGCGGGAGCCCTTCTTATCTGCGGCCTGCTCAAAACGGCGGTGTTTATCCTCGCATTTCGAAAGGCCGCCCCCGCGGTCCGGCCATTCCTGGTCACGCTTGTCGCTTTCGATCTCATAGTCGCCGCGTCTCTCGGTTACAGCCGATGGTCGACCGGACTTGCAACCACTACCAGCTCACGCTACCAATACATTTCCCTTCTGTGCTTCGGGCCCATGGCCGGCATCCTGATCGCGCAGCTCAGGGTCCGCGCGCGCGTCGCGATCATCCTGATCTGCGCGTGGGGTCTGGCTTATCCATGGAAGCGCCATATCGAACAATGGTCCACGGAACGCGGTAAAGTGGTGCGCGCCGCAGTTGAACGGGCGCGCCCCGAGGAGCACTTCGATCCCTCGCTGGTCACCGCGGGGCGCGCGCGGGAATTGGTGCGGCGCTACAGCCTGCACTGAGAGAAACAGATAATGGACCAGGTGGAACCGATATTCACCCTGGGGCACTCGACCCGCTCCGCCGAAGAGTTCGTCGCACTACTCAAAGCGCACCGGATCGAGTTGCTGGTGGATGTGCGGACTGTACCCCGCTCGCGCCACAATCCCCAATTCAACCGCGAAACGCTGCCGGGAACCCTGCGGCAAGCGGGAATCGATTATCTGCATCTTGCCGAGTTGGGAGGGCTGCGCAAACCCCGTGCCGATTCAACCAATGCAGGATGGCGCAATCTCTCCTTTCGCGGATTTGCGGACTATATGGAGACGCCCGAGTTTGAAAAAGGCCTCGACCAGCTGATGAACGCAGCGAAAACCCGCCGCGTCGCGATCATGTGCGCCGAAGCCGTGCCGTGGAGGTGCCACCGTTCGCTGATCGGCGACGCATTGGCAGCCAGGGGTGCGGACGTTTTCGAATTATCGAGCGTGACGCTCGCGCAGCCGCACCGGATGACGCCCTTTGCGCGGGTCGAAGGCACGAAGGTGAGCTATCCGGGTGTCCTGCAGCTTGGATAAAGCCAACGTGGCGCGGGCACTTCTGACCTTGTGGGGCCAGCGCTTCGGCGCTGCCGCTGAGCTTCGGCTCGGCGCCGCTTGCCATAAATCGCGACCAAGTCTATGAAACGCCCGTTATTCTTCGGCTCTCGACGCTGGCCGGAAGGCCAGCGGCAGGGCGAAAGCCAAGCGAAAGCCCCGCCCCACACCGGTCCCGTGTCAACGCTTGTCAGCAGCGTTCCAGAACAACCGCGCCAATATACGGAAGATTCAATATTTGCCCGCTGTAAATCCGCGCATCGTACCCCCCGTTGCCGTGCTCCGATTCGGACTCCACCTGAAACGCCGGCCACGACGAATTGAAAATCTCCTTATACGCCGAGCCTCCGGGCAAGCCGAGCCATCCGCTGTCCTGCTGCTGATTGGGAGTGCCGAACGTAATCACCGCAAACAGGCACTGGCCCGAGCCGCAGGAGAGAGCAACAGTCCGGTTCCCCGTCGCAACCACCTGGTAGTTCGCATCGCCCTGCAATCCCTTCGAGCCGTCATTGCGCAACCCCATCAGTTGACGGAACCACGCGAGTATCCGGGTCTGATCGGTCGCGGTTGCGGTCGGCAGATCCACCGCCTGAGGGTTGATCCATTGATCGTTGTTATCGAAGGAAAACGAATCGGTCTCGCCGATTTCCTGGCCCATAAACAACATCGGAATACCGTTGGAGAGCAGCGTGAGCGACCCCAGCGCCTTCGCCATCTGATAGCCCTGGCCGAAGGGCGGACGCGCGGCAATCCGCTTGCTCCCCGGATCCTGCGCGCTCACCATGTCGTGCGATTCTCCATAGCGAACTGCCTGAAAAAACGGACGCCCCCAGTATTGCGGGTTATCCATTGCCGTCTTGAGCGGCCCCGAATCGTCCGAATCGGGAGTCCCGCTGTCATAGCTGGCGTCCCTGATGCGATAGACTTCGTCGATCCCCCATTGGCCATCCATGACGCCGAATCCGGGATTCGAAACGTCCCACGGACTCGTGCCTGAATTCTCCGCGACGCAGTAGGGCCACGCTTTTCCTTCCGCGCTGGCCGCCATTCGCAGCGAATTGCGGATCATTCCCAGAAACTGCCAGCCGCCGCTGCAGCGCGTGATGATCGTGTTCGTGTCGTCGAAGCGGAACCCGTCGAGGTTGAAGGTACGGAACAAGTACACGGATACCTGTCGAAAATATTCCCCGACCATCGGGTGCCCGCAGTTCATCAGGTCGCCGTCGTAGTCGCCGGCGCGGTAGACGTCGGGCGCGATCTTCATCAGCGAAGAACCAAGTGAGTGGTTGTAGACCACATCGAGCGTGACGCCGCGCCCATTCGCATGCGCAGCGTTAACAAAGCGGGCAAGCGCATCAGCCCCACCGTAAAAGCTGTCGATGGCGAAATAGTAAGAAGGGTCGTAACCCCAGGAAAGCCCGGAGTTGAATTCATTCACAGGCATCATTCCTAAGACGGTGACCGGAAGCTGCCGCAGATAACCGGCCTGTCCGAGACGGCTTGTCGCGTTCAGCTCATCGATCAGGAAATCGAATGCGGTGGGCATGGCGGGCGGCAGGTTCGTAAAGCGCCGCGCATGAATTTCGTAAATCAGAAAGTCCTGCCAGCCCATGGTCTGCCACGGTTGCACGTGAGCGTCTGCGCTGACCGCGGCCGCATCGAGAACCATCGACCAGGATGTCGAGCTGTCCGCGGGATTGTCGCCGTACGAAGTGGTGAGGCTGCCGCCGTCCTGCACCGCGCGCGCCGCCGGATCGATGACTTCGGTGTTGTCATTCAGCAGGAAGCGGTAGCGCGTGCCCGCGGGCGCCTGCGCGATCGGAATGCTGCACCACCAATAAAACGTGTCGTTGGTGAGCGTCATTGGAAGCTGGTTTCGCGAGTTGCGCGATGCCCCGCCGGGCGCTGTTTCGTCAACCAGGATGAGGTTCGCCTGCACGGCATGAGGCGCATGGACGACAAAATAAACGTTACCTTCCATGATGGTGGCCCCTGCCGGCATTTCCCTCGCCGCGAAAATGCCGCTGGCCACCACAGCTGAACCGAATGCCGACTGCATCAGCGTCACGCGGCTCGCCGGTTCCACAAACTGCGTCGGACCGCGCGCCGTAACGCCATAAACCCCCTCCGTCGTATACAAAGGAGAGCCCGGCGCAGTGGGAGTGAAATACCTGCTGGTATCGATCCAGTCGTAGGGTTTCGGCTCGGATCCCGCAACTGGAATCAGCATGATCGATGTGGTGGTGTTGAGCGCGATGGTTAGCGCGGCGGTCCATGAGCCGTCGGGCAACCGGCTTGCCGGAACGGTTGTGTACGCGGGACCGTTACCAATCGAAATCTGCACGGAGACTCCCGCGCTGAAACTCGACGCGGGCCGCGGCGTTATGGAAAGCGGCACGTCCGAAACGCTGGGGAACGCGTCCAGCCAGGCGGTCGCGCCCAGCGCGAAGCGCGACACGCTGCCGATCGCGCCGGGGTCGGCCGGGAACGGTCTTTGAATGGGAGGGTTCTCCGGATTGCCGCTGATCGAGTAGCTGGCGCCAGGGTAGATCGATACGTTATAGCTGCCAACCTGGAACAACGGACTCGCCGCGTACGGTTGAGAACTCGTCGCCGTTACCGGAAATGTCGAATTCTCGACTGTGTCGGTGAGAGTGAGTTGAGGTGCGGAAGCCAGGCGGCCGCTGTACAAAACTTCGAGCGGAACCGCGGTCAACGTGAGCGGCCCACTGCGCAAATCGGATTGGCCGCTCTTGAGCCACAGCGAAGCGCCGTCGCAGGGACGCCACACGCGGTTACTGGCGTCAGGCTCCCATACCGCCGCGTTGTTGCCCGCCGCCGGCTGCATCAGCTTCAAATGAAATCCTGACGTCATCCAGGGCTGCAGGACCACGCGAAAAGTGGAAATGCCGTTTACGTTGTCGCGCGCAGTTTGCGGGAAGTAGACGGGCTGAACTGTGGAATCGTAAGCGGTCCACACGTACAATTGCCCGCCCGCAAAGGCGCTCTGCGTGATGACCTGAAAAGTGAGCACGTCACCGGGGTTGAAATCAACGCCGGGAGGAAAAGGATTCTGATACAGGATTCGGGTGGAGGAATCGAACGTCCAAACCTCCGTCGGCGCTATGAGAAACAACCGGCGGATGAAATCGTTGCGTTCCCAAATCGTTGTCGGCGCGATCGCCTCAAACAAAAATTGCAGGCGTCGTGGATCGGGGACATCCGGAAACTGAAAATCGATGAGGTCGCCGTTGACCGCGCCTTTCCGGTCCCATTCCAGATTGCCGTCCCATGCCGCCTGCCAAACGTGCATGTTCCACGCCGTGGCCGAAATTGCGGGCTTATGGTGAACAACAATTGCCATCGGGTGCGCCCTTTTCCAGACGATACGCGGCTGCCGCCACGCAGCGGTAAATTCCTGAATTATGGCACAGACCGCAGTAAACGCGGCTACCGCCGCATGTCCGAGGCGACGCCACGCAATGCCGGTTTCTCATATATTGGTTGGAAGGACCGATCATGAAAAACATTTGGCTGTTTGGAACGCTGCTCGGTTTTTGCGCCGTGCTGGGACTTACCCAGACGACCGACGAACTGGTCAACGACGGCAGGAACACAGAAAACGTCCTCACCCAGAGCATGGGCTACGACCGCAAGAGCTACAGCCCGCTCAAGCAAATCAATAAAACCAATGTCAAGCACCTCGTTCCCATCTGGAACACGAGCGTCATGAACGACCAGGGCGAACTGGGCGCGCCAACCATTTACAACGGCGTCATGTACGTCGTCAACGGAAAATGGACCTTCGCCATTGACGTTGAAACCGGCAGACAGATCTGGCGCACTCCGGTACGACTCGAACAGGGCGTGCAGCGATCCGCTTACAACCGGGGCGCGGCCACAATCTATAACGGAAAAATCTATCGCGTGACGATCGACAACCACTTACTCGCTCTCGACATGAAGACCGGCGAGGAACTCTGGAACCAGAAATTCGCCGACTTACACGACGGCTACTACGCCACCGGCGGGCCGATCGTTGCCAACGGTGTCCTGATCTCCGGCGTGGCCGGCGGGGAGTCCACCACGCGCGGGTTCCTCGACGGCTGGGATCCCGCTACAGGAAAGAAATTGTGGCGCAGATATACCATTCCGGCGCCGGGCGAACCCGGTTCCGAGACGTGGCCAAAAAACAGTGAAGCCTGGACGGAGGGCGGAGGCCCGACATGGCGCTCCGGTTCGTACGATCCCCAGCTCGATCTGGTCTATTGGGGCACCGGAAATGCGGAGCCATACGATCCCAGACCGCGCGAGAATCTCGACAGCCTGTACACGAACAGCGTCCTCGCCATCCGCCCGAAAACGGGTGAAATCGCCTGTTATTTCCAATACACGCCAAACGACGTCCTCGACGTGGACGCCACCGACGAGCAGGTGCTCGCGGACATCCAGGTCGGCGGCCAGCCTCGCAAGGCGATGATTCAGGCCAACAAGAATGGCTTCCTGTATGTCCTGGACCGGACCAACTGCAAACTGATCGCGGCGAACCCCTTGGTCAAGGTCAATTGGGCCTCGAAAATCGACATGGCCACGGGCCGGCCGGTACTGACGGACATTCAGAAGCGCTTTCTTGCCGGCGAGGAGGTCGAAGTCTGGCCGTCGCGCGGAACGAACGCAACGCCCATCGCGTTCGATCCGAATACGGGCCTGATCTACGCCAGCACCTGGAACATCCCGCGCATACAAAAGCTCGACAAGCCGCGGCCGGCGATTCATGGCGGCACGTCGACCGGCGTCGTCTCGCGGGTTCCGGATAACAAGCCCGGCGATGTATTGGGTTATTTCACGGCGATCAATCCATTAACGGGCGAGAAGAAATGGGAAGTCCCGCTGACCGACCTGCCCGGCTCGGCCGGCATGCTCGCGACCGGCGGCGGGATCGTATTCACCGGCAAATTGACGGGTGAATTCGTCGCGCTCGACGAGGACACGGGCAACACGCTTTGGCAGTTCAAAACCGGATCGAGCGTCAATGCGACGGCGATCACATACACGCACAAAGGCCGCCAGTACGTGACCGTCGCGTCGGGACTCGGCGGCATTGTCGCCACTCGCTATGCATCCGTTCAAATGCCGACGGGCGGCTCCATCTGGACATTCGCACTAATGGCCGAATGACCATCAGTATGCTCCAAGATGCGCATGCGTCAGTACCTGCGAGGAGAACATCACGCCGAAGTCCCGGTTCGACACAAACGCCCGGCCCTGTTCGGTTGGCATTCTGAACTTACCGGTTTCCGGCGTCACCACGGTGACCTCCCAGTTGGTTCGTCGCGCGCGCGCCTGCAGGTTCGAAGTGTAGAGCAGAAACGATCGGCGGGCCGCCCATTGGTGCAGCGCATCTTTCTTACGCGGGTCGAACTTTGAAACGGAGAGGGCGCCTCCAAGGTGGACTACCCTGCCCCGCCCCGCCTCGGCTGTTCGATCCGCCGCAAACACCTCGGCGGTGCCGCCGAATACGCGCAGCTCGTTCGAGCCCGCTTCAAACCGATAAAGCCCCATCCCTTTGAAACCTGTCCGCGCAGTTCCTGCCATCACGTGAATGTCGCTGCCCTCGGGCATCTCCACCACCTCGACCAGCGCCGATCCTTGTTGCATTTCCACCTGCGTATTTTCCAGCGAGGTGTTCAGCATCCGCAGTGCGCCGTGCTCCCCGAGGCGCAGGAAAACTGCCGGTCCGAGCAATACCTCCGCCCGCCCGTTGCCGGTGCGCAGCACCTCTCCGGTCTGAAGCATGGGGAACTGGAGATGCGTCATCCGGACCGGCTGCCCATCGACGGACACCTGCCCCTCGATGTAGTGGATGGTGCCCGCCCGCGCACCTACCACGTATTGCGCCCTGGCGGCATAGGCGCTTAGCAGCAGAAGCGCAAGGCCGCCTGCACCAACAGTTCCGGCCGTCCTTGGCTTAGTCCGATGGCGCATAGTACCCGCTCCGCCAATGCGCCGTGAGTTTCGGCAACCCTCGCGGCGGGACCAACCTGACTTCGATCCTGTGATATCGCCCATCGCGTTTCCGATCCCGCGGCGCATACCCGATCACGTAGCGATTGCGTAACTCGATTCCGATCTTCAGCGCAATATCCGCCAGTTCGAATCCTTGCGCATAGAACATGTGCGCGCCGCTCGTCTCGGAGATCCCGGTCATCCAGCGCAAGCCGTATTCCGAGTCCGTGTCATGGCCCGCCCCGATCGCCACCGTGTAAATCAGGACATCGCTCTCTTTCACGACATTCCTGACTTCAGCCGGCGTGTAGCGGCTGTTGTTGTCGCCGCCGTCTGAGATGAGCACCAGTGCCTTCTTCGTTTTTTTCGATTTGTGGATCTCGTGAATTCCCATAAACAGCGCATCGATCATGGCCGTCGAACCGCCGTCTTTGGTCATCATGACTTCCAGACCGATCGGACTGGTATTGGATGTAAGAGGAATTACCAGCCGCGGCCTGGTGTTGAACTCCACAAGGAAGAACTCGTCTTCCGGATTGGCGAACTTCAGGAGCTCCGCCGCTGCCGCCCTGCCTTGCGGCAACAGACCGTGCATACTGCCGCTGGTATCAAAGATAAAGCCCAGTGCAATGGGTTCGTCTTCGCTTGAGAACGAAGTAATGGTTTGCTCGACGCTGTCGTCGAAAATCTTGAAATTTTCTTTTTCCAGGCCGGTGACCGGGTGGTTGAACGGGTCGTTCACCGTGGCCGGGACAAGCACCAGATTCGTATCCACCCGCAAATTGGCCGCAGGCATCGCCGGCTGCTGAGCCCCCGGGCGATGCCGCGGTTCAATCGCAACTTGCGCCTGGACGTAAACCGATTGAAGGCAGACGGCCAGCAACCCAACTCCCAGCGCAAATCCGACGATGCCACACGGAAGCTTCAAAGGGTTGTCCGGTGCTCCGGCCATTATTGTACGCCCCGTCAACATCCCTTTACTCAACGCTCGCCTCTCACAAGCTGGGTGGTTACGCCGATTCCACGCCAGGATAGACCTTGGTCAAGCGTACGCTGTTTCGTGCCGTTTTGCCTCAAGCAGGATCGGAAGGCTGGCGGGTCCGTGGACGATCAAACCGGCACGCGGCGGCCACGGCCGATCCGATGCATATTCAAATCGCTGCGTGCGCTGCAGCAGGTCGGACAGGGCAATGCGAGCTTCCAGACGCGCCAGGGCAGCCCCCAGACAGAAATGAATGCCGTGCCCGAATCCGAGGTGGGGATTCGGAGAACGAGAAATGTCGAACTTGTCGGGGGACGGAAACGCCGCGGGATCGCGGTTCGCCGCCCCGACCACGGGCAGGACAAAAGCGCCCCGCGGGACTTTCACCCCGTGCAATTCCACGTCGCGCACGGGAGTCCGCATCGCCCACTGGAACGGCGACCGGAAACGCAACACTTCTTCGATGGCCGGCGGCAGCAGCCGCGGCTCGCGGCGAAGCGCCTCGCATTCCACCGGATGGTCGAGCAAACAAAGTACGGCATTATTCAGAAGATTCGCCGTGGTTTCCTGCCCGGCAAATATGAGCAATTGAAAGAACGAAAGAATTTCCCCGTGCGTCAGGCGCTCGCCATCGACCTCGGCCAGGATCAGCCGAGTCAGCAGATCGTCTTTCGCCTCCCGGCGGCGCTGTTCGGTCATCTCCGCTAAATAAGAGCTCATTTCATCCGTCGCCTGGCGGAAAACCCGCATGGCAAGCTCGGCCAGTGCGCCCCCGGAGCGTGCGAAGGTCAAACCGAGAATGGCGTCATTCCAGCCCCGATACCGGGACCAATCCTCCTGCGGAATGCCGATGATGCGCGCGATGACCTGCATGGCCAACGGAGCGGATATTTCCGCCACGAAGTCCACCTGCTCTTTCAGAACAGCCTGATCGAACAGGTCCCGCGATAGTTCACGGATCATCGGTTCGAGAGCCGCAATCGAATCCGGCGTAAATCCGCGCGAGATGAGATTGCGAAGCCTGCGGTGCTCAGGCGGGTCCGTAAAAATGAAAGAGAACGGCGGTGCCGGTACGCGTGAACTGAAGACCTGGTGATCGGTCAGGATCGTCTTCACCGTCTGATAATCGAAAACCATCCAGCCGTTAAAAGGAGGTGGTACATAAAAGACAGGCGAGTTCACGCGCAGGTGGTCATACGCGGACCAGGGGTCCCTGCGCACATCTTCGGAAAAGAGATCGATCATCGAGCCCTCTCAGGATAGGATAGACCCATGCGATTGCTTCTTTTTTCGATAATCGTAATTTCCATGACGTTCTCTCTCGCTGCCCAAAATGCAGGCCGCGGCGCCGCGCCGCCAGCCATGACCCTCACCATTCCCGGCTTTCCCGACGGTGGTCGGATTCCCGTAAAGTTCAGCCAGGCCGCTCCGGGCGTTGCCGTCGGCGAGGGTACGTCGCCGGCGATGAGCTGGGCTGACGCGCCCGCTGGCACGCAGAGTTTCTTTCTCAACATGCATGACATGGACCTCGCCCGTAACAAGACCACTGACGATCAGGCGCACTGGGTTCTCTGGAACATTCCGGCAACCGCGACGGGCTTACCCGAAGGCATACCCAAGGGGGCGCAGTTGCCCGACGGAAGCTATCAGATCAGTGCCACAGGGCCCATGTACCGCGGTCCGGGAGCCGGCGCAAACGGTCCGTTCCACCACTACGTGTTTGAGCTCTTCGCCCTCGACATAAAGCTGGACGTAAAACCCTCGGCCGACGCTTTCGAGACGCGCGCCAACGTGATCAAAGCGATTCAGGGCCACATCCTGGCGAAGGCCGTCTATGGGGGCCTGTTCCGTCGGCCGCAGTAATCGGCGAACTACTGGTGCGGTGCGTCCTGCGCTGGTGCGGCAGGCACCGGAGCGGTCGCCTTGGGCAACTCAGCCTTCCCGTTGAGAGTCCACACCAGGAGCTGGGGCTTCAGGACCGGAGCCGCGGACCCGCGGCCACCGAATCCCTGCCGCGGTCCCACACCGCCCGCCAAAGCAACATATTGCCTGCCGTCCACGCTGAAAGTGATCGGCGGGCCCATGCCGTTACCCAAGCCGGTATTCACTTCGAAGAGCTTCTCACCCTTGTCGGCGGAATAGGCGAGGAAGCGGCCATCCGGCGTCGTTTGAAACACAAGATTCCCGGCCGTGGTTACGGTACCGCCGCCGATGGCGCCACCACCCGCCGCGCGCCAGCGGATCTCCTGCTTCACCGGGTCGAATGCCGTCAGCAGGGCGTTCGCTCCGCCTTCGATCGGCTCCGGCCCGATCGCCTGCGGCTTTACCGGCGTCATACCGCGCGTATTCATATTCAGACCGATCTGCCCGACGCCGCCGACCCGCGAGGCATCCGGCTTGAAGTCCAGGTCAGCTGAGAAGGTAAACGAAGTGCTTCCGGCGGACGGTATGTAGACAAGCCCCGTGCCTGGGTTGTAGGACATAGGCGCCCAGTTGTGCGCGCCGCCTCCGCCCGGCGAGATCGATACGGGGCTCTTGCCGTACCTGGCCTCGGGGCTGACGAACGGACGTCCCGTCTTCTCGTCGACTCCTCTGGCCCAATTCACTTTGGCGAACGGCTGCGCCGCGAGGAACTCGCCCGAAACACGATCCAGGGTATAGAAGAACCCGTTCCGGTTCGCCTGCATGAGCACCTTGCGGTTTTTGCCTTTGACGTTAACCTCGGCAAGGATCAGATCCTGCACGGCGTCGAAATCCCAGGAATCGCCAGGAGTCGGCTGGAAGTGCCACTTGATCCTGCCCGTGTTTATATCGACGGCAAGGATAGAGCACGTGTACAGGTTGTCCTTGCCGGATGCGATGCCTGAGTTTGAACCGGCAAGACTTCGAAGCGTCTGTGGCCAAGGCTCGGCGTTGCCGGTACCCACGTAGAACAACTCGGCATCCGGATCGTACGCCATGCCGTTCCACACTGCGCCGCCTCCGCCGAGCTTCCACCAGTCCGCATCCCAAGTGGCCGCGGCTTTGCGCATTTCCTCGTTCTCAAAGCCTTTTGCGGGATCGCCGGGAACGGTGTAATTCTTCCAGGCCATGACGCCCGTGTCGGCGTTGTAAGCCGCGAAAAATCCGCGCGTGGGACGATCGCCGCCGGAGATGCCGACCACGACCTTGCCCTTGGCTACGCGAGGCGCCACCGTCAGCGATTGCTCCATCTGGGGGTAGGTGACGCGCGCTTCCCACACCGGCTTTCCGGTATTGATGTCGAGGGCGACCAGCCGTCCATCGTTGACGGGAACGTAAACCTTGTCGTGGTAGAGCGCGACGCCGCGATTAACCACTCCGCAGCACATTTTGTCGGAAGTGGCCTTCTGGTTTACCTCGGGGTCCCAGCGCCACTTTTCCTTACCAGTGCGGGCGTCGACGGCAAATACAACGGAATAGTTGGTAACCGAATAAATCGTGTCATCGTGAACCAGAGGCGTGGCCTCCTGGTTGCCCCCGCCCGGGCCGACTTCATACGACCACGCGAGGCCAAGACGCTTCACGTTGGTGGGATCGATCTGTTTGAGAGGGCTGTAGCGGATCTCGCCGGGCGTAAGCCCATAGCTGGGCCAGTCGCCGTCGATCGCCGTCTTGCCGGCATTCTTCAGCAGGGCATCGTCAACGCGCCTTGCTTTGCCGGATGAAGTCTGGCCAGGTAAAGTCTGGCCGGAAAGGGCGGCGCCCGCCAGGGTTAAAGACACAGCGAGGGTAGGGATAATTCGCATGAATTCACTTCGAGGAAATTCAGAGCGAGTCTATCATGAAGCTTTCGTACGCCGCGCTCTGCTCCAACACACTCTGCTCCAACATCTGCTCCAACACCTGCGGCAAGGCACCCGTTTCACCGCGACCTCGTATATTCTGTAAGTCGTACTCACCGGAGGCTCGATGGATATGAAAAAAGAAGCGAAGCGTTTTACCGCCTTGGCCGGAACATGCCTGCTGTTCGCCCTGATCGGGCGGTCCGTCGCAATGGCACAATCCGCCGACGACATTGCAAAGGCTGTTCTCCCTTTGCCCGAGGATCTGCGCGCCGACGCCACGATCTACGTCTATGACGGGAAGGGCGGCCGCAAGGTCCTCCGCCCGGGCACAAACATGGTTGAGTGCCTGCCGAAGAACCCCGAAACCGGCTTCACCCGTTGTTACAACAAAATCACCGCCGACCGGCGCGACTTCGAAGCCAAACTGCAGGCCAAAAAGATGCCCGAAAAGGAGATCGATGCGGCCATGGAGAAGGCCACCAAAGAGGGCAAGATCAAGCCCGCTCCTTATGGTGTGATCAACTATCGGTATTCGGATGACGACAAGCGCATCAAGCTGCTCTGGATCATGTCCGTCCCCAATGCCACACCGGAGATGACCGGTGTCTCCACCGTGTCCCAGCGCGACGCGGCGCTCAAAGGCAAAGGGCTGCCGTGGATGATGCTCCCTGGCACTCCAGGCGCTCACATCATGATCCCGATCAACAATACGCCGCTCAGTAACCACGAATAAGAACGTGCCGACTTACGCCAGAGCCTGGGTCGCCTCGTTCCAGGACCGCAGTCTGCGGACATGGGAGACAAACAGCGGCTATCCGTGGAAAGTGGCGAACGCTGTGACAGGGGAAATAATGGCCCAGGGCGAGGCGCTCTCGCGGGAGAATGCGATGATCGACGCCGCTCAGGCGGCGGGCGCGGACTGGGGCAGCGCGAGATGGCAGTCTCTCGGCGATGACAGTGAGGAGTGATCCGGCCACGTGTCAGCCTGACCGAAGATTGGAGTCACGGAGGGGCGGGCAACGCATAGCTTTCGAATGCGCGCGATCTGGAAGCGCCGCGAAATTTCACTCCAGCAGATCGGAATCGAACCGGCGATAGATCTCATGCTGGTGGGTTGGGTCCCGATCGGTCTGAAGCGCGGAAATCAGAGCGCTCAGCCGAGGTGTGAGGATGATCAGATAACGCGCGCCCAGCCCGGTACTGTATGTATGCGCGGTGCCCGCACGGACGAACACGGTCGTTCCCGGGCCGGCGGTTTCCGTTCGATCGGCGTAGCGGAACGTTAATTCGCCCGCCAATACGTGCCACGCTTCATCGTCGGAGTGGTGCACGTGAAGTATTGCCGGGCCGCTGCCTCGCCACTCATGAATGCTGAAGGAGCTCCCGGATGCGGAGAAAGGCGTCGATTGCACCTGAAAATGTTATCAGAGGTCTCCCCACGCGGGCCGGTCGCATTTCCGATGACATCGCGGCTGTTTGCGCAGGAACCAACCCAAGCCCTGGTCCTGGTCAGCCTATGAGAGATGCGAGCATACTTGAGATTTCCCGCGGACGCTGCGCGCGCCAGGCGACAAATCCATCGGGACGAATGAGCGCGGCGCCTTCGGGCGCGATGCCGTACGCGCCGGGGAACGAATTGTCCGGGTCGGCGAGCCCTCCCGTTCCGATGCGATGATATTCGAGATTTGCTCCCAACGGCGTTGCCGCATGTTCGGACCAGGCCGCCCCGGCCGGACCGGCGAGCAAAACGAAGTTGCGCCCGAACAGGTCGAGAATCGAAATTCTTTCACCGTTGCGATCCAGCCAGACGTGGGGCGCGCGCGTGCCGGGATGCCCTTTCGATTCCCGCGGATTCTCGTGAACGCGGGCCGTGCTGTCTTCCGCAATCACCGCGGCCGAGTGATAACAGTATCCAAGTTCGATGTTGAGATCGTCCTCCAGAGGCTGCATGCCGCTGGTGCCAAGGTATGCTGCCGCGCGGGTCACGTAGCGCGAGTAGGCCTGTTCCACGGTGAATCCGGACGCCGGACGCCGTTCCGGTTCATAGGTGGCCAGCAAGTCCGGCGACGCGAGACCCTTCAGGACGAGCGCCAGCTTCCAGGCAAGATTGTGCGCGTCGGCGATTCCGGTGTTGCCGCCGAATCCGCCATAGGGCGGCATGGCGTGCGCGGCATCGCCCGCCAGAAAAATGCGCCCGTGGGTGAAACGCTCGGCCAGATCGGCGGTCGATTGCCAGTCCATCACACTCTCGATTTTGACGGGGATTTCGTCGGTACCGAGGCCGGCGCGAACGTAATCGAGACACAAGGCCTCGGTGAGATCCTTCGAGACATTCGTTTCGGGTTGGTCGGGATCGCCGACGGCGTGCACCGCCAGGAAACCCGATTCATACGGCTTCTCGATGCGGAAAAATCCGCGTAGCGTTGGATTGACGACGAGGATAACGCTCAGGTTGCGGCCGCGCATCAAAGGCGCCAGCCCGCGCGGCTCTAGGGCGCGGAAATAGATTGTCACGCTGTTCGAAAATACGCCACGGCCGCGTATGCGGATGCCGAGGCTTTCGCGAATCCCGCTGCGGCTGCCGTCGGCGGCGACCATGTATTGGGCGCGTACCGTCTGCGTAGCGCCGGAGTCCCGGTCCCGGATCAGCGCGGTCACGCCATCGGCGTCCTGCTCGAACGAAATCATCTCGGTTCCGAAGCGAAGCTGCGCGCCCAGGTCGCGCGCGCGTTTCTGCAGCAGAGGTTCGAGCAGGCTCTGCGTGATAAATACCCGGGAACAGGGGCTGACGTCCCGCACCTTTTCATTCAGGTTCGCGATGTACCATGCCAGTTCCCTGCCCGCGAGCGTCTCGACGGACATGATCGCCCCGTCCTGATCGAACTGTTCGCCGGACTTTTCGCGCACGATCTGCTCGACCCCCACAGTGCGGAAAATCTCCATGGTGCGCTGGTGGATCATGGCCGCGCGCGGGTGAATGGCGGTTCCGCGATGGTTTTCCACCGCGAGCGCGGAAATACCGTGATGGCCGAGCAGCAAAGCCGTCGACATGCCGACCAGACTGCCACCGACGATCAGCACCGGGACTTCGAGATCGGGCTTTCCAGACATGGGAAAAGGCAGTATACACGAAGGGAAAGGTAAGGCGTGGGCGCAATGCCGTCCGGGTTGTTAGTATGAACCTGATGCGGCCTTGTCCCGTTTGCTCGAATATCGCCAGGGTGGATCTGGGAGAGTTGACCAACACCGCGATTGCGCCGCTGGAGCACTCCAGTTATCACCTGCACCATTGCCGCGATTGCGACATTGTCTATCTCTCGCCGCTGCCGACCGCGCACGACTTAAATGCGATTTACGTCGATCAATCGCAGTTTGACTACTACGACGAAGAGCGCGAGCGCGTGGTCACGGACTTTATGGCGAACCGGCTGCGGGACGTTCTGGCGCGTTTAGGCACGCGCCAGGCTCCGGCGGTACTCGAAATCGGCGCCGGATTAGCGTGGATGGCGCGGGCGGCGAAACAAATTTCCCCGCACTCGCAGGGAGTGGCCCAGGACATCACCGCCGAAGTGGCGGAAAAGTGTTCGTGGGTGGACCACTATATAGTCGGACCGGATGACGACCCGCGAATCGATTCGCTGGGGCCGTACGACGTGATCTCGCTCACTCATGTGATCGAACATGTGCCCGATCCGGCGGCTATGCTGCGGCGGCTGCGTCCGGTCACGCGAGGGATGATCTTCATAACCGCGCCGCACAGACCCGTGCGGTGGGACGGAACCATGGAGAGTTGGCTCAAGTACAGCTATAACCACGTTCCGGCGCATCTGCAGTATTTCAGCGAAAAGGGTATGGGCCGGATGGCAAAGGCGGCCGGTTTCAAGGTGGCTTACTGGGATGCGAGTTCCGAAGAAGGTCAGGCGTTTGAGGCCTGGCTGGAGCCTGTGCGCTGACATACGGCCCGATATGACGTGCTATCGCCCGGTCCGCGTGGATAAAGAAGCCGGACGGTCGCAGGAGATGGTAGTCTGAGTGTTTCCGGATGTTTGACGTAAGACATTAAGGAGATATCGAATGAACTTCGCGTTGCGTCCAATCGCACTCGTACTCGGGCTCACAGCTTTGCCCCTCGCTGTCTTCGCCCATTTCAAGTTGTTGGAGCCCGCCGAATGGGTCAGGACGAACGACTTGGGCGATCCTCAGAAACCCGGTCCGTGCGGCCTGCCGGACACGAACGGAGACAACGCGAAGCTGCTGACGAACGCCTCGACCAAGGTCACAGGCGGATCGACGTTTCATTTGAAGATTCAGGAAGCTGTCTACCACTCCGGTCATTACCGCGTGGCGCTGGCGGTGAATTCGCGAAACGATCTCCCACCCGATCCGGTCACGGCGGAGAAGTGGACCGAAAAAGGTCCGTACTCGACATGGGCGCAAATTCAGAGCCCGCCGCAGATCCCGGTGCTGGCCGACGGCCTGTTCCCGCACTATCCTAAACCGGGCGAACCGTCGTCCAGGCGTGTCGATCCGAAGTCGCCGATGATTTGGGAGACTGACCTAGAAGTCCCGAATATCAATTGCCCGAAATGCACGCTGCAGGTTATCCAATTCATGGCGGATCACGGATACAACATTCCCGGCGGGTATTCGTACCATCACTGCGCGGCTCTCGAGATCACGGCAGATCCGTCAAAGCCGATCGACACCAGATGGCCGGCGAGTAAGTAGTTCCGGAAACCGGACGTTTTCGCAGGGAGCTTATTCATGCAGAGCAATGTTATCGGCACCACTATGCCGGTACTCGAATTCATCCTCGAGCCGAACGAGGCCATCATTTCCGAGGCTGGCGAGCTTTCCTGGATGGGCGCGTCGATTCAGATGACGACGCATACGCAGATGGCGGGCGGCGGCGGTTTTTTCGGCGCGATTCGCCGGGTCGCCGGCGGTGGAACCTTGTTCATGACGGAGTATCGCGCCTCGGGAGCGGCCGGAGAGCTCGCCTTCGCCGCCAAGGTCCCCGGACATATTTTGCCTCTCCCGGTGGGCAATGGAAACGAATACCTTGTCCATCGCCACGGCTTCCTTTGCGCCACGCCGCAGGTTCAGATCGGGGTGGGGTTTCAACAATCGTTGGGCGCGGGTATCTTTGGCGGCGACGGCTTCCGGTTGCAGCATATCGGCGGAGCGGGTACCGCCTGGATCGAGCTCTCGGGCGAGGTCGTCACCAGAGACCTTCTCGCGGGCGAGACCTTGCGAGTGCATCCCGGCCACGTAGGCGCGTTCCAGACCGGCGTGAGCTTCCAGATCGCGCGTATTCCCGGAATCAGCAACATGATTTTTGGCGGCGACGGCATCTTCCTGGCCGCGCTTACCGGCCCGGGCCGGGTCTGGCTGCAATCTTTGCCGATCTCGAAACTGGCGCACGCGCTGATGGAATACATGCCCAGTGGGAGAGAACAACGCACCGAGGGCGGAGTGGTCGGAGGGATTGTGGGGTCGATTCTGGGTGGAATGAAGTAAAGTCTGCCTGGCGTCCGGTAGTGGGCTACTTTGAATTCTTAGCGGCAGCGTCGAAAGAATTACTTGTCAGGCCTATCGATTGCAGCGGCCGAATTGAGATGTGGAAGTCGTGGTTTCCCCGGTGCGCGCACGTAAGCGTATGGGTCATCCGGAGGTGGGTCGTAATTACGAACATATTTACTCAGCAACGCGAACGCAACCGCCAGGGTGCGCGGGACTTTAATTGCCTTTCGACCGTTGACAGATGGTCAGATCCTGAGAAAAATCACTGGCTCAAACGTGCCGGTGCGATAGCGATCAGCGATTCGAGGGGCCTGTAATCCTTCTCGGAAGACTGCAGCATCTCCATCTCCCGATCGGTCTTTTTCACCAGAGACCGGGCGAACGGGCCCATGTGCATGTAGAAGGCCAGCATAATGAGTGCCGGTTTGAGGGCGCGGGGATTCTTTCGGGCCACGGCCAGCAGGGTTTTCCAAAACAGGCCCCGGAATTCAGGATGTTTACGGGTGATGTTCCACAAGACGAGAACTAACTTCTTCATGTCCGGCCCTAAACGGCTTCGGGAAATCCGCCCGATGGGTCCACTCAGATCGAGCATGGCCGCGACGCGACATACGCGTGCGCTGAAGGCCTTCGGGGAATAGAGCCGATCGTGAATATCTCTGAAATCGGCGAGAATCTCGCGCCGGTCACGCCTGGTTTCGAAATTCAAGCCAGCCGCGTCCTCGCGCGGGTCTACGTCGGCGTCCTTATGCAGCCGCCCCTCTATCCGCAATCTGCGAGTCAGCTGGGTGTTCGGCAATGCATACAGCAACCCGATGTAGGGCAAGGGAATTGCGGCATCTTCGATGAAATCCATGATGGGGCCGGCGACACTATGTTTTTCGTGATCGAACCCGGCGATCATCCCGGCAATCACCCAGATGCCTGACTTGTAAATGCGATGGATGTCCCGAACCAGATCCCTGTGAGCATTCTGCTTTTTCTGCATCCCGATGAGGACGTCCTCTTCGGGACTCTCGACGCCGATAAAGACGATGCCGAAGCCGGCTTTTTTCATCAAGTCGAGCAACTCGGCGTCGTCGGCGAGGTTTACCGATGCCTGCGTCCCAAACTCGAACGGATAATCATGCGCCTTTTGCCACTCCACCAGCGCGCGCAGGAATTCCTTGACATTCTTCTTATTGCCAATCAGGTTATCGTCGACCACTTCGATCCAGCCGCGGTAGCCAAGGTCAAAGACACTTTGCATTTCAGTGAGCATCTGTTCGACGGTTTTGGTGCGGGGACGCCGGCCGAACAGTTCAATGATGTCGCAGAACTCGCAGTTGAACGGGCAACCTCTGGAGTACTGAATGCCGATCCTGGTGTAATACCGGTGCTTCAATAGGTCGTAGCGGGGCGTTGGGCTCCTGGTTACGTCGGCCTGGAATTTCGGGGCTTCGAAAGTCCCGCGCCGGACGCCCGCCCGCCATGCGGCGATGAAATCGTCGATTACGCTCTCGGCCTCGCCCAGAACGAGGAATTCACCGGATGCATAGAGGTGGGGACTTTGAGTCACGTCGGGACCACCTACAGCACAAGGCCTCCCGTGCCGACGCGCCAATTCCATGACGGCGAGGGTGTCGTACTGCTGCGGCAACATGCCGCCTGTCATCACAAGGTCGGCCCACGCAAAGTCGCTGTCGGTCACGTTTTCGATGTTGCGATCGACCAGACGGACGGTCCATTCCTTCGGCAACATGGCGGCGACCGTTATCAGGCCCAGCGGCGGCGCCGTGTAGCGGGCGCCGAACAATTCGCACATCGCGCGACAGTTCCAGAACGACCCGTTCACAAAGAGCGGGGCAATCATCAGAACATTGCAGCGATCAGTCGTCATATCGGCCGACATCCGATGCCCTCCAAGCCTATGCGTCAGCAACCGGGGAACTCTGAGTTCCGATTAGTATACCTCCAATCGCCGGGCAAATTCTTCCGCACGCGGGCAACCAAACGGGCGGGGGACGAGGCGAGCGAGCTGTCCCGCCCCGTCCCCGGAGGTTTCACTAATTTTGCGGACCGTGTTCGTGGAATTGTACGACCGGAAGGACGCTCGTTCCCTCGACGCGAACGGCGTCCAGCGCTGAAGGATCGAGGCCCAGCGACTCGATAATCGTAGGGGCAACCTGGACGGTACCCACTCCTTCGCGAACCGTCTTGGGCGCGAAGGACGGGTTGGAGAGGAGCAACATGACGTTCGTGTCGTCATGTGCGAACCCACCGTGTTCGGCCAGCTTCGCCGTGCTGCCGGAATAGGTGACGCCAACGTTCGGAGTCACGATGATGTCCGGCGTGCGCGGGTCGACCGTTGGGTCGTTGTAGTTCAGCGTGAGCGACGGGCCGTAATAGATCTGGCCGAGCGCGATTCCGGCGGCAGTGGCATTGTCTTCGAGGATCTTGACCGCGGCTAAGGTATCGGAGGAGTGCGTCAGCCAGATCAGAGAGACGTCGTCTTCCGTCGGTCCGATGCCGGTGGGATTGAGGGTAGATTCCGAAAATGGAATGTAGCCCGCAGCGGAGAGCAGCGTGGCGGGCGACGTGCCGCTGATGAGCTGAGAAACGTAGCGGCTGGGATCGATCGGCGACTGGCCGTGCTTGGCTGTGATCACGATCAGGGTCGAGTCATAAAGGCCATTCTTCTTCAGTTCGTTGACCCATGCGCCGATGGACGCGTCGACAAACTGGATTTCGCCCAGCAGCGCCGCACCGGGCGTGCCGGCCGCATCCAGGTATCCGCCTGTCACTCCGTTACTCGCCTCAACCAGTTTCTGGCCCACGCTGACGGCCTGGAAGTTCATGCCGAAGATAGTGGGAACCTGGGCATGCTTCGTGCCGAGGTGGTTCTTTCCATCGATCTCGTTGAGGATCGCGTTCACCTTTAAGGTGTCGTAGCACTGAATGTTCTGGAAGCTGTTAGTCCAGGCTGTCAGGTCCGAGCCTGGATCGCGGATCGTGGCGCAGGATACGTGTGTGGGCGTGGTGACGCCGGGAAGACCGATAACGGTGGAGTTGATTTCAGGCGCATAGAAATCGTCGAGCGCTGCCGGCCCAAGACCGGAGGCGACGGAGACGTACGCGGGGTGCTTGTCGGACCATGCGGTGTATCCGCCATTCTGATGGATGACGCTGAAGATACTGTTGGCGCGCACGAAATCCCACGGAAAAACAGGGTTGCAGCCATTGGCTGGGTCGCGCACGAGTTTCTGGGGATCGATGGAGGCCAGGCCGCCGTCGGTCAGGGCGGCGCCGGGAGCGCCTCCGTTCACCTTGGTCTTGTCGAAGTCGATGCCTTCTTCATACTCCGTTGTGGTGCCTGTTGGCGGCCCGGCGGTGCACGGTCCCGCGCCAAGACCATTGCCGGTGGTTTTGGCGGGAGCGTCAAAGTTCCGGGAATAGGCGACATCGTAGTATACGCCGGTAAGAGCCGGGCTGCCGCCGGTGACGATGGCGGTCAGGCCCGGGAACGAATCCGAAGTTTTGGATGTGCTGGCCGCGACATAGTTAATGCCGGTATTACCCAGTGCGGCAAGCGCCGGGCAATAGGGTGCGCCACTGTTGATTGTACCGATGCCATTGGCGCAGTTTAAGAAATCGACGGCGTGCATACCGTCGATGCTGACCAGCAGCACGCGGCGGATTCCGTTGCGCTCATTCATATGGTCGGGGTACATGGGCGATGCCAGGCAAAGGGCCGCGGCGATCGCTCCAGCGATGTAGGTTTTGGTCAAAGGTAGTTCTCCTCCGGCCGAGAGTACCAATCGATTTTTTCAATGGCGTTAAGCCGGAGTGAAGCCTCGATGACTCAGTCCGATGAAGTACGCTTTGGCTGTGCAGAAGCTTACACTGGCCGATCTGTCATGTAAGGCCAAGTACTGAGTGGCGGAAATTCGCGTGGACCGATTCCCCAGTTACACCATCCTCAGTTACACCGCGTCAGCGAGTGCGATCGAATCGAGCATCGCCTTCCGCGGCGCTGAGGATGAAGTGCGTGACCCGGCCACTCGAATCCATGTGAAATTCAATTGTCCCGGCGGTCGAGTCGAAGGTGGTGTCGCTCTGCGGGATGAGGGGAAAATCCTTCATGTACAGTTGTCCCTGCAGCACGCTTACGATTTGATCGGGGCCGAAAAAGTCCCGGGAGGCAGTGACTCCGTCGCGAAACTCGTATTCGCCCACGTATCTGTCCAATAAGGCCGGACTGGGGCGGGCCGCTGCCTTCGCCGTCCCCACCAGATGCTCCGTATCCCGCTCATCTTCGCTGCACACATATTCCAGCATGTCCCCATCCGCCGCGTAGTTGACTGCCACGGACAGGGTCAGCGGTTTGGTCAATGTCTCGGGGTCGTCGTAGGTGACCTGAACCTGCATGTGTCCGAAGTCGGCGCGCCGGAACTTCTCGGTCACGCGCAGATGCTCGGAATGGGGATGCCCCACCATGTCGAGCCAGGTTTTGTCGTTGAACCCCGCCGAATCCACCACCAGCGTGTCGCCGTCCCAATGCCCGACTGAGTAGCCCATCCAGGTTGGGTTCGGATCTTTCGGCAGTTCGCGCCCGTCCGTATAGATCTGCCTGAAGTTGCCGAGTTCGTACATCAGCGCGATCACGCCGCGCGACTGAACGATCCGGTAGAACCGCGTCGATCCGGCGGCGAAAATCGCCTGCGGACCCGCCGGCAGGCAGTGCGTCACGGGATTGTCGTGCCTCAGGTTTACGGCGCGCTGGAGGAACAGCGCCTGGGCGGCCGGGCGGAAGACCCCTTCATCCTTGACATCCTGGATCACGTCAAAACGATACGGAGTCAGTTCGGGCTGCCACAGCCCGGACAGATCCGGTTTGCCGTCCGGCGTCCGCGGAATGGGCGCCATCAGGTTTGGTTTCCCATCGGCCGTGCGCGGAATTCCCGGAGTGGGCAGATTCAACCACTGTGCCAGGGCCGGCACGGTAAAGACTATGGCGAGGGTAATGATGCGCATTGAAATTAAAATGATAAACCCCTGCGCCGACGGAAACCAGCGGTACTTCCGGATGCAGCGTCTTCTGGCCGGCATACTCGTTCTGGTCGCTCCCGTATGCCTGCGGTCTCAACTAACGCTGCCGTCGTGGCTCCTGACTTATCCCGGCGCCCACATCGTCAGGAGCAATCTCCCGACGATTTCCGCGATTTCGTTTACGACCGCCGATGCGTCCGAAACCGTAGTGGATTACTATCGCCAAGGCATTCGAAAACCAGGGCCTCATGTTCGCGCCGAAGTCGAATCGCTTCGCTCCGATCATTCGGGCCGATGCCGATTGCGGCGAGTTGTCAATCATGAAGAAGGACGACGGCTCTTCCGTCCAGTTGAATTGCCGGGTGAAGTTCCAGCCGCAGCTCCCGAAATCCATGGGCAACCACAGCCGATGTACCGCGCGGGCCTCGTCTGCATCGCGCCGTCGTTGATAGCACTGTGGGTGCTCGCGGACGCCCGGATGGAGACCCGGGGGCCGTTCACGATCCCGGTTTGGCTCCAGCCGTATCAGGGCGCGAACGAGGAGATTACGATCTCGCCCGGAAGAGCGGTCGCGACCTGCGAGACGTCATTATCTCTGGAAGAGATGGTCGCATTCCATCGCGGTCTCTTCGCGGCGCAAGCCATTCCGCTTCGGCCCGAAACGTATGGGACAGCGGTCGTGATCGGCGCGAATCCCGACGGTTGCCGCCTCACGATACAGACCAGGCGGAAAAAGTCCGGAACGGCCGTCCGGATCACCGCCACCAAACGGTCAGTGATTCCCAAGCTGACAGAAAGCGATATCCGCCAGTCGATGGAGAAGTACGACCAGCCTGTCTACCCGGCGCCCAAAGTGCCGCTGCCCGCACTGGATTGGCCTTCCTGGCTGGCGGCTTATGGCGTGGAGGCGAGCCCGGTCCGGAAAGGCGTGGACCAATTCAGGAATCAATACCTGGAATCCGATTTCGATTCGACCGAGGCAAGAGGCGCCATCCAGGCGTTCTACTCCGGCCTCCTCAATGCGCATGAGTATCGGGTGACGATGGAGAGCAGTGCGATTACTCCGCCCGGCCAGCCGGCAGTGGTGGATGTCAATAGCTGGCTGCCAGGCATTTCAGAGCAAAGTCTTGATGCCAGGCTGGTAGGTATATACTCGGGTACGTGGCGGCTATGCATGACATTGATTGATACGGCAGAGATCGGGCGAAAAGGCGGGAAGGCGCGAGCGGAGAACCTCACCGCCGAACAGCTCCGAGAGATTGGCCGCAAAGGAGCGGCGGCTCGGTGGGGACCGAAGAAGCAGGTAGCTAAGAAGGCCGCCAAAAAGGCAAAGAAGTGAGAATTAGCGAAGCGCTCTGGCGTTGGCGGCCATCCACAGGCGTTGTACGGTTGGCCCTCTTCCGCGGTGTGCTGGGCGCTACCGCGAGCGGCCTTCGTTGCTGGGTAAAGGCGTGGAACTGGGCAGACAGCCCCAGTTGGCCGCAAGGAAACCGGGGGCCTGATCCCGAATGCATTAGCCTCCGGACGCTCCGCCTCAAACAACGGTCTATGACGTGGTTCTCGCGAAAGGATCTGAGTTCGGGCGCGACTCCGGGTACCTTCGCTTTTTGTTCTGCCGATCGTGCCCGCCGGTGGCTTCCTGCTGCGTTTCGCCGTCGTGTTGTCGCTCGCGTGGGTCTGGGATGGGTTCGAGCCCGCCCCCGCCGGCCCCGCCATCCCCGCGCCGCCCGCGAAGGGGTGAAAATGGACGACGATCTGAAAGCCTACCTCGAAGAAATGAAGCGCCAGCTGCGCGCTGACATCGAGCGCGTCGAAACGTCTCTCCTCACCGAGTTTCACAAATGGTCAAGCCCGCTTGAGATTGCGCGTTAAATCGCACGCCCTGGCGTTGCGCGCGCTGGACCTCGAAGTCGATGGCCTCACCGAACGCGTCACGAAACTGGAGCCGCCGCATTGAGCGCCGCCCGGCGAAGTGAGGTAAAGGGGTGAAAATCAAAACGCGGCACCCAAACGTCCGGCTCGACGATGATGTTTACAAACGCCGTGGAGGGCCAGCTTGCGTCGATCTGTCACCCGCGGCGCGGGGCGTTCATGTTGCGATTCGGATGACGGCGCACCGACAGGGCAACGCCTCGGCGATGGCGTGCCGCTCCTACTTGCCGACCATCACGATGGTGAAGGAGCCCGGTATGGGAGGCGCAAATCCGCCACGCCCACCGCCTGGCGGAGGCGCGGGCGCCGGCCCACGTTCCTGGCTCATGGTCAGGATGTGATTTGTCCGGCTGTCGAGCGTGACCGTCCGGGCGCCATTCATCGTGTCAAGATTCTGCTCAACCTCGAAACTCGTCGGGCTCGTCTCTTTGACAACCGTCAATGTGCCGTTGCCGTGCGTGCTGAAAGCTTCCTTTGTCGCCGGATTGAATACCGCGCCATCGGAGCCGCCCGCAAGCGGCAGGTTCGCCAGAATTTTTCCGTCCACAGCGCTCAGAACCGCCATCATGGGCTGGGGCGGTTGGGCGGGAGGATTGCCCGACACCGCGCATGCCGCGAACAGGACATGGTTCTTGGCGTCGAGTGCCAGACCATTGCACCGGCCTTTGTCGCCCAGAGGATAGTGAGCCACTGCTTTCATCGTTTTGACATCGACGGCTGTAACACTGCCCGGCACATCCTGCATGACGACGTAGAGCATCCCCTTCCCATCGCCCACGGCCTGCTCGGGCACGCCGCCCAGATCGATCGTGCCAACGACGGTGCCCTCTTTGGCGTCTATCACCGTTGCGTCTTTGGTTGGGTGACTGAAGACGTAGACCCTTTCATTGAACGGATCGAAATAGATGCCATCCGGCTGCGCCGCACCCGCGTCAATGGTCTTGATCGGCATCATCGTCTTCGGGTCGAACATCGAGATGGGTTTGCTGCTGGTGAAGCCGTGACCGGACTTCGGGTCGACTACCGTGCCCTGGCCTCCGACGCCCGCAATCTCGCCGACCAGTTGGAGCGTGTCCAGATATAACCGCGTCTGATCGGCCGGGGCCGCGTTGGGGGCGCCCCGGCGCGGGATATACAGGCGCCGGCCGGCGGCGTCGGCATATATATAGTCCCAACCGCCTTCTCCTCCGACTTTTGCCGACTTCAGCACCTTGTACGGGCCTGCTTGTTGGGCAAGAGCCGCAAGGGTGAGCGCCGTGACAGCCACGGCAAAAGCAGCGCAGAGTTTTCGCATTCCGGTTTCTCCCCGAATCAGTATACTCCGCCGATCTCCGGTGCGTATCAGCGAATGCCACACGCCACACGGCGTCGCGGTCCGCCTGCCGATCCGGATAGTGAAATGATGAAGAAGGTTGTCATCTGTAAGCGGAGTCCGCTGAAAGGCCACCCGCCTCTCCGAGTGGATCGTCGGGCACTCGGAGAAAGCTGCCCCTTTACGGCGATCCTCCAAACACCGCGTTGGCTGGTAGCCTGTTGCTTATGGGGCGGGCGCCGGCCACAAAAGCAACTTCGGCCGAGATCCTCACGATCGACGGTCGCGAGGTTCGCGTAACCAATCCCGACAAGCTCTATTTTTCGCGCGAAGCTCAGGTCTCCAAACTCGATCTCGTGCGCTACTACCTTTCGGTCGCCCCCGGTGCGCTCGCCGGCATCCGGAATCGTCCCATCGTTCTGAAGCGCTTCGTCGACGGTGCGGAACAACCCGCCTTCTATCAGAAGCGCGCGCCGGCCGACCATCCCGACTGGCTTCGTACCGTCACCCTTGCCTTCCCCTCGGGCCGGACCGCCGAAGAACTGGTCGTCGATGATTCCGCCGGCCTGGCGTGGATGGTCAACCTCGGCTGCATCGAACTTCATCCTCACCCTGTGCGTTCGCAGGATCTCGAGCATCCGGACGAACTCCGCGTCGATCTCGATCCCGGACCGGGCGTCCCCTGGTCCGACGTCTGTGCCGTATCCCTCGAAGTCCGGGATTTCCTCGGAGAAGCCGGGCTGCAGGGCTGGCCGAAAACAAGCGGATCACGCGGCATGCACGTCAACATTCGCATTGAACCCCGATGGACCTTCACCGAAGTGCGCCGTGCCGCGCTGGCTTTATCAAGAGCCGTCGAGCGCCGCGCCCCTCGGATCGCCAGTTCGAAATGGTGGAAAGAGGAACGCCATGGCGTCTTCCTCGACTACAACCAGAACGCCAAAGACCGGACCACCTGCTCCGCTTATTCCGTCCGCCCTCTGCCCGATGCGCGCGTCTCCAGCCCGCTCCACTGGCACGAAGTTCCCGACAGCAATCCCGCCGATTTCACGATCTTCACCGTACCCAAACGCTTCGCGGAAATCGGAAACCCGCATGAAAACATGGACGCCGCGCCGGGGTCCCTCGACAAACTCCTCGACCTCGCCCGACGCGATGAAGCCGAAGGACTGGGCGATGCCCCATGGCCCCCGCATTTCCGCAAGATGGAAGGCGAAGGAAAACGCGTCGCTCCCTCCCGTGCCCGCGCCATTCCAGCGAAGGCAAAGCGCACAAAAATGCCGCTGCGGGTAGTCGCCAATTCCCCCGACAAAGACGCCGCTCTCGCAGGACTGGAACGTTGGAAACACCGCCATCCCGAAGCGGCCGGATATCTGGCTGTCGACGACGTCCTTGTCGATTCCATGCGCGGCAGATCGTCCACGTGGACGCGCATCCGCGTGAATCTGCGCAACGTCCCGGAAGAACTTCGGCCTTCGGAAGAAACGCCCGACCCGGATGACGATCCTACACGGGCGTGGCGCCAGAGCAACGAACTCGCCTGAAGTCGCGTGAACCTTCCAGCTACCTGGCGATTCCGAAGATCTGCGATAACTCCTGCGGCGGAACAACCTCAAGCTGAGCCCACGTGCAGTCCGCCGGTTTCTTATCGAAACGCCAGCGCCGGAACTGCGCGACGTGCCTAAACCGGGTTCCCTGCATGTGGTCATAAGCGACTTCGACTACCAGTTCCGGCCGCAAAGGCTCCCAGGAAAGATCCTTTCCCCGGCTCCAGCGGCTCTGCCCTCCCGGCAGACGCTGCCCGATCTCCGCAGCATCCGGCGCCCACTCCCGCCACGGGTGACCGGCCAGAGCATTCTCGCGGTAAGGCTGCAGGAACTCCGCCAACTCCAAACGCTTCGCCGTCGAAAAGCTGGAGCAGACGCCGACATGCTGCAGCGCGGCGGCATCGTCAAACAGACCGAGCAGAAGCGATCCGACCTGCGTCCTGTCTCCCGTCTTATGCCAGCGAAAGCCCGCCACCACGCAATCGCAATCGCGTTCATGTTTGACCTTCAACATGACGCGCTTATCCGGTTCGTAAGTTCCGGAGGCCGGCTTGGCGATCACGCCATCGAGCCCCGCACCCTCAAAGCGCCGGAACCAGTCCGCAGCGATCGCCGCATCGGTCGTCGCCGGGGTGAGATGAATCGGCGGATCCACGCCCGCCAGCATGGATTCCAGCGTCTGCCGACGCTCAGCAAATGGTTCACTGCGAAGATCGCGCGATCCCGAGGCGAGAACATCGAAAAAGACGATAGACGCCGGGGTCTGCTGCGAAAGAAGCCGAACCCGCGACGCGGCCGGATGCAGCCGCAGCTGCAGGAGATCGAAATCGAGGCCGTCATTATGAGCGATCACGATTTCTCCATCCAGCACGCACTGTGACGGCAACGCCGAAAGCAGCGGGGCGATCAATTCAGGGAAGTACCGGTTGAGCGGCTTCTCGTCCCGGCTCTGAATGAAAATCTCATCCCCGTCGCGGAAAACAAGCGCCCGAAAACCATCCCACTTGGGCTCAAAGATCCAGTTGTCGCCGGCCGGCAGTGTCGCAACCCGTTTGGCAAGCATCGGCAGGACCGGCGGATTCACGGGAAGGTTCACGTGCTCATGTTATCCCGTGCGTTCGCTCCCGTTTACATCGGTGTCCCGCTTCTGAAATTCCTGGACTGATAAGAAGGAATTGGTTATCCTGGGTCTGCCGATGTGTGAAGGAGACGTGGGGTGTAGGACACTAATGGGCGGAGTGCACTAATGACGATAAATCGCATAGCGGTGACGGCTCTTGTTTTCGGCGTCCTGACGTTGGGTTCTGCGCCGATCGCAGCGCAATGGCCGAGTGTCCCGGATCCTGCCGTTCCGCGCGATTCCAAGGGTGAAGTCCGTGGAGATGCGCAAACTCCGCGGACTCCGGATGGAAAGCCGGACCTTTCCGGGCTCTGGATGCACGCAAACAGTGGACCACCGGGTGGCCGGGGCGGCCGCGGCGGCCGGCAGGGTGATGGATCCGCCGGCGGTCCTCCTCCCGGCGGTCCTGGTACTTTTCGGCTTGAGGCGCCGACCAAAGCATTCCCCTTCGATCCGAATGGCCCACCTGTGGCCGCCTTTTTCGAGGCCGGCGCGAACATGGAAGGCGGGCTGCCGTTCACCGAGTGGGCCCGGGATATCAAAAAGAAGCGGACGGATGTGCAGGCCCGCGACAACCCCGACGCCAATTGTCTGCCGATGGGATTTCTGCAGTTTCACCAACAGCCCCAGCCACGCAGGATCATGAATGTTTCGAATCCGAAGATGCTGCTGATCGAGTACGAAGCGAATAACGGACTGCGTCATATCTATATGGATGGGCGAAAACTTCCGCCGCAAGGCGAGCCGCAGCCCTGGTGGTACGGCTACTCGGTGGGGCATTGGGACGGCGATACGCTGATTGTCGAAACAAATAACCTGCGGGGCGCCGAAGATGGCCCGCATGACGGCTGGCTTGATGTGAATGGCAGTCCGTATTCGGAGCAGGCAAAGTTCACGGAGAAAATCCGTCGTCCGACCTACGATCACCTGCAGATTGACGTGACGCTCGAAGATCCCAAGGCCTATACCAAGCCGTGGACCGTTCGGGTCGATCAGCGGCTTATTGTCGGCGAGGACCTCATCGAATTCGAATGCAATGAGAACCAGCAATTCCTGCAGCATGCAAGGTAATCTCAAAGAATCGCACCTCGTCGGCCGGATACCGGGTCAAGACGTCCTGAACTAATTCCTCCGCATCGCGGCCCTGTTTGGCGGCGCCGCTATCCAGTTTTTCCTGTACGTCGGGGGGAATCCGCGTGTACAGGCGCAGTCCCCCGGGTCAGACGCGAAATGTATCGGCACGCCAAGCCACGATGTTCTTCTTGATTTCCCGCGACGGCATCGTTTCCGCAAGCGCCTTCCCGACAAGCGCGGGCAGTTCGCTGTCGGACGCGAAGCGGAGGGCTATCAACTGCGCTTCGGTCAACTCGGGAATACGTTGCGCCAATGCGCCGGAGAGTATCGTCTGCAGGCGCAGCCGTTCCTCCAGCCGGATGATGCGGTCCTGCGCCTTCAGGGGATACGACCGCAGCAGGAATACCGCCGCGAAGAACAGAATCGCCATGAGCAGCAGGATCCAGGCGTCCAACCGGGACGAATGCCGAAAGACATTAGTGACGGTCAGAATGATGAGCACCAGGGAGCCAGGCGCAAGAAAATAGTGAAACGGCGGATGGAACCGCGTGTGATTGGCGTAAGTTTGGGGGAGTTTTTCGGTCATGCTCGCTCCTTATGTTTGTCAACGCGAGGGCCCAAGTCAGGCCTTCCTTTGAGGATAGCGTCGGCAGGGCTTTCGCGGCCGGGAACTTCGCGCGCAGTCCCCATTTTTGCGGATTGCGGCGTGCTTGCCGAACCTTCGCAGTTGAGCGTCGTTTCGGACTAAATTGGGGCGGATCGCGGAGCTAAACCCTACGCTGTAAGCGAAACATTTCTGAGAGCGCTTGTAGTGGAGACCTACCCTCTATGC
>Ga0070733_10000506_pt1 | contig 31556 bp, 27 predicted proteins | sample Coa_R1_9_FD_66450 | JGI IMG/M metagenome (GOLD analysis project Ga0070733, IMG submission 66450) | Surface soil microbial communities from Centralia Pennsylvania, which are recovering from an underground coalmine fire - Coalmine... | ecosystem: Environmental > Terrestrial > Soil > Unclassified ...
GTGTTCCATGAAGGCTGGAACATCCAGCCCGATATGATCATCGAAATGCCGAAGGAATTTCACGTCGCGGCCACGGGTACGATCAATTACCAGAACATCCTGGTGACGGCGCATTTCGACGAGGACAAGTGGGTGGTGGCCGCCGAGATGCGTCCGGGCAACGTGAAAGTGGTGCACCACATGCGCGCCATCGTGCGGCCTCCGGGCGCGACGTGGATGTCGAAGGCTGTTCCAGGCGAGGCTTACGAGGAAGGCTCGGAGGGGATGGGCGGCGCGAAAGAGGGAACGGATCTGCTCGGCAAATACAATCCGGGATTGGGCGCGCAGCACTTTGACGTGGACGGCTCGGCGAAGTTCATTCCGAAGGGTTCGGATATCGTGTTCAATATCCACTACACCTCCATCGGCACGGCCCAGACGGACAAGTCCAAGGTCGGGCTGGTGTTCGCGAAGAATCCTCCGCTGAAGCGCTATTGGATGTCGCCGGGTACGCCCGCCGCGTTTAATCTCGCGATTCCGGCGGGCGATAGCAATGCCGAGGTGGTGAGCGAAGTGACGGTCGGCGTAAGCGACGCCAAGCTGGTATACATCCAGCCGCACATGCATTTGCGCGGCAAGGATTATGAGCTGCGTCTGATTTATCCCACTGGCGAGACGCAGACGGTGTTCAAAGGGAAATGGAATTTCGACTGGCAAATCGGATACCAGTTGGAGAAGCCGCTGCCGTTGCCGAAGGGCACGCGGCTGTTGGCGATCGCACATTACGACAACTCGGCGAACAACAAGTACAATCCGGATCCCTCGAAGGACATCCGCTGGGGCGATCAGAATTGGGACGAGATGCAGTCCGGCTTCATCGGCCTGGTGCTGGACGTGAACACCGACGTCAATCAAATATTCAAGTCGTCGGGGCCGAGCCTGCTGCCTCGGGGAACGTTCGGGCCGAGCCTGGCGACGCTCGCGAAGTAATCGCCTGTACGTAAATCAGGGCCGGGCGACGCTTGCGGAAGTGATCCCGGCGATCGTGGGCGTGCCGCACTGCTTCATCGTGAGTTGAAGCTCGGCGCGCAGAATCTCCAGCACGCGCTCGACGCCTTCCTGCCCGAACGCGGTTAATCCCCAGATGTAAGGGCGGCCGATGCCGACGGCTCGCGCGCCCAGGGCCAGGGCCTTGTATGCGTCGGTGCCGCGGCGGATGCCGCCGTCCACCAAGACAGGAATCTGCGCGCCCGCGCCGTCGATGACCTCGGGAAGGCTCTCGATGGTCGGGCGCAGATCCTCGGTAGCCCGGCCGCCGTGGTTGGAGACGATGATGCCGTCGACGCCGTGCTCGCGCGCGAGCCGCGCGTCTTCGCGAGTCTCGATGCCCTTCAGCAGCAGCTTCATCTTGGTCAGCTTCTTCAGGCGATCGACCCACTCCCATGTGGCCGACGAAGGATTGATGGCGGTGCCGCTGAGGCCGTTGAACATGGGCGCGCGTCCGGGGGCTCGCGTGATCGCGCCGGTGGGGCCGGCGACGTGACAGCTCAAGCAATCGCGCGTATCAGTGCGGGCGAGCCGAGTCGCGGTCTCGGTGTTGCGGCCGCCCAGCAGGTCGACGGTCCAGGCGAGGACTGGGCAGCCGGCGGCCTCGACGCGATGCACCAGCTTCTCCGCGTCCTCCCACTTTTGCGGCATGTAGAGCTGATACCAGGGCGGTCTGCCGAGCGCTTGCGCAACCTCTTCGAGCGACGCCGAAGTCTGTGTCGAGAGGATTTGCAAAGCCTTCGCGGAGCGGGCGGCGCGGGCCGTCGCCACTTCGCCCTCGGGATGAAACATTTTCTGACCGCCGAGAGGGCACAGGAAAATCGGGCTGTCCCATTCGGTGCCGAACAGGTTGATGCGCAGATCGGGTTTTGAAACGTCGACCAGACGGTGCGGTCGCAATTGAATGCGCTTGTACCCGGCCATGTTGGCGTCGCGAGTGGCGTTGTCGTCGACACCGCTGACGAAGTAACCCCAGTGCGCGGGAGGCAATTTCTGGTGAGCCAGCTCCTCAAAATCCATTACGGAGAGAGCGTCAGCGGCCTTTTGCCCGAAGGCCTGCGAGAGGAGCGGGCTGGCAGCGAGAAATCGTAGAAATTGGCGGCGTGAGGTCATGGGGCGAAAGCCAGCAGCACGTTGCCGGTGATGGAGCCAAAGTGATCATACCCCGAATTGACGAATACCATCCCATTCACCACGACGGGGCCGCTGCCGTTGAGGGCTCCGCCATTGGCCTTGATTCCGTTCACAGTGGGGAATTCGCGGAGCGTGTTGAAATCCCAGATGACCTTTCCATCCTCAGCGGTGTATGCGCGGAGGTGGCCATCGAGAGCTCCGGAAAAGATCACGCCTGGAATGGCGGTGGCCGCCGCCAATTGCGACGGGCTGCAACCGGCGATGTTGCCGCAGTCACGGGCGGGCGCGGCTTGCCACGCAATCGATCCGTCGGTGGCGCGAAGGGCCGCAAGTCCTCCGCCATCGTTCGGATCCATCATGCGTTGGGTCGAGCCGTCGGCGCCGGGAAGCCGGCGAAGCTCGCCATCGGCAATCGGCGCGTAGACGTTGCGGCCGTCGCTGGCCATGCCAAACTGAACGCCCCCGTGGGAGCTGCCCTTGGCGACTCGGGTTTGCCACAGCACCTCGCCTTTGCGATCCGGATCGAGCGCGTAGACGATGCCGGATTTCTGGCCGGCAACGAGGATGTCCCGGCCGCTGCCGAGACCGATCAGCATAGCGGAAGAACCGAAATCGAAGTCGGGACCTTTGACGTCCATGCAGCCGTTGCAACCGCTAAAAATGTCTTTGGGCGTGACCTGGCGCGACCAGACGATCCGGCCGCTGGCGAGATCCATCGCCAGAACCGAGTCGCTCATGTTCGTCGAGGGCTCGGAGTAATTGTTGCCGGTGGTGACGTAGAGGACGCCGCGCTTTGTATCGACGGTGGGCGCGGACCACACGCCTACGCCGGAGGGACCGAGGCCTTTGCCGCTCTGCGCGGGCGATTCCGAAACCGTGTAGGTTTTCCAAACCTGGCTGCCATCGCGACCTCGAAGCGCGACGACGCTGCCTCGGAAGGTGCAGCATTTGTAGTCGGACTGGGTGGCGAAGTTTTCCTCCCAGCTCGAAACGGGAATGTAGACGACGCCGTCATGCACGACTGGAGAGCCGGTAACTCGTGCCGCAGGGTGCTCGTCAACTTTCTTTTTCCAGAGTAGCTTCCCGGTCTCGGCTTCGACGGCATAGAAGGACGCGGCCTGATCACCGAAGAGAACGGCATGACGGCCGGCTAGTGGTGCCATAACGATCGCCGTGCGAATCGGACCTCCGGCCTGGAAGGTCCACTGAATGCAACCGGACGCGGAGCGCAATGCATAGACGATCCCGGCCGAGCTGCCGACAAAGACCTGGCCACCGATAACGGCCGGTTGCGAGAACGAAGTCAGGTCGCCATCAAATCCGAATGCCCATTTGAGTTTGAGATTACGGACTTGTTCAATGGATAAGCCCGCGGCTTCGGCGGATTGATACCGAGTGTTGCCGGCGCCGGGACTCCATCCGTTCCAGGCCACCTTCGTGGCGTCCGCGATCACGACCTTGCGGTCGCGACAGAAGGCGATGGGTGGAAGGCTCGAGGCCGAGGCGCTGCCCAAATACGCCGCGACGGCATCGCGCTCATCTTTCGCGAGAGGAACCACGGCGCTCATCACGCCGGATTCGAGCGCGTGCGCGATGCGCGCGGACGGCATCTTCTTGAAGGTCTCGCGATCGTGGCAGGAGGCGCAGCGGCTGTTGTAGATGGACTCGCCGGAGACTGCCGCGCTCAGGATCGGCGCGGCCGCGAACACGAGACTAACCCGAAGCAGCATGAACGAGTTTCGCTAGCGCTTCGGTTTGACCTTATACTCCGCGTCGGTGACCTCGCCCAGCCAGGTGATTCCGCCGCGGCTGGTATTGAATTGAACGCCGCCTTTGTCCGGCGCGGCGCCGTGCCAGTGCACTACGCCGGGACCCACGAAGGTGGTTTCGCCGGCGTGCAGTTCCATCACCGGGCCGCCCTTTATCTGATTGAGTCCGACGCCTTCCTCGACCAGGATGATCTGGCCGCCTTCGTGACTATGCCATTTCGTGCGAGCGCCAGGACCGAAGCGGAAGTGGGCGATGCTCGCGTTGGAGGTATCGTCGAGCTTCGTCACCGTTCCGCCGGTGAAGTTGGGGTTAGCGTCCTGGCCGTACAGAAAGAACAGGCCGCCGGAAAGAAAAGCCGCGCCCGCGCAGATCACTCTGTGCGGGCGCGTAGACCTTGAATCGTTAGCCACCTTCGTGAACCTCCGCTTTGACGGAGTCTATCACGAGATGTGGCACTGCATGCAGCCTATTGGCTGCGCTCGGGCGATTCGCGATTCAACGCCCTTTCAAACTTCCTCGCCGCCGGCGGAATCTTGAAGTCGCCGGCAAGAATTTCATGATTGGTTACGTTGCCGTTGTAGAGGTCCCGATTGGCCTCCGTATCCGGACGAAGCGTCGCGCCTTGCAGCGAGATGCCCGCGAACAGCCCATGTGTACGGGAATACGACAGCATTTCCGCATTCAGGCTGATGTCCGTCTTTGCGGTGATATCACGGCCAACCGGGCCGGCTGCCCCAGTTGCGTCTGCGCCGATCGTAAATTTATCGGACAAAAGGTGCTTCATTCCTCCGTCGTTCATCACGAGCAAAATGACGTCCGTTTCGGTACCGCCGATTTGAAATCCGACGCTTCCCCCTTCTGCCCGCATCCCGGCAGGAGCGGTCCAGCCCACGCCGCCGCTGCGGCGGCAAGTCGCGAATCCGCGGCCGTAGTCCGCGCCGATAATGAATCCGGCCTTTTTCATGCCCGGGATCACGACGACGCATTTCGCCTTATTGAGCAGATCCTGGGGGACACCTTTATCCGAGGCCTTCATCATATCGGTGATCGTGTCCGCCGAAGCGTCCAGCCTGTCCTCAAGCTTGATTTCCCTGTCCGCCGCGAAAACGGCGGTCATCGACCCGGCAATTGCCAGAACCCAGATACTGTGGTTTAAATTCATTCGCATAAACAAATCCCTCGCCTTTGGATGTGGCACGCTCAGGGCCATTCCGTCCGGGATACGGGTTGCGCCCTTCTTTGCAACAACTTTGGACCTGGTGAGCGTGGCCAGGATGAAACTTTTACCGCAATCCGTGCAGAACTACTGACGATGGGCCGTCAGAAGACGAAGTCGTCCGCCTGGAAAAACATCAGGGCGTCATCGCTTTTCAGTTAGACTGTAAGTCACCGAAAAAATGACGGTACCGGGTCCTGACGGCAAGGCGAAAAACCACAACATTCATGTTTCGCCGGCGGTGGTGGAGGCCGCCCGGAAGGACGGCGACGAGCTGCTCCGATCGTTGCGCACAACGCCGGCGGGTCTGACGCAAGCCGAGGCGGAAGAGCGGGCTCGCACGGCCGGTCCAAACGAAGTTGCGCAGGAGAAGGCGCAGGGCTGGTTCATCCGCCTTCTGAAAATCGTGCGCAACCCGCTGGTGATTCTGCTGGCGACTCTTTCGGCGATCTCCTTCGTCACAGGCGACGCTCGCGCGGGCACGGTGATGGCGCTGATGGTGGTGCTGAGCGCATCGCTCCGCTTCTTGCAGGAGGCTCGCGCGGACGCGGCTGCGGCCAAGCTGAAGGCCATGATCCACGTGACGGCCACGGTGATGCGCGATGGCGAGGCCCGCGAAATGCCGCTGCGGGACCTGGTGCCCGGGGACATCATCAAGCTGTCGGCAGGCGACATGATTCCCGGCGACGTGCGCGTGCTCACTTCCAAGGATCTTTTCGTGAGCCAGGGGAGCCTAACAGGCGAGTCGCTGCCGGTGGAGAAATTCCACGACCCTGAGAAGAATGATGTCAGCTCACCCACGGAGCTGAAGAATACGTGCTTCATGGGGACCAGCGTCGAAAGCGGCACGGCGACGGCTGCAATCATTACGACCGGCGTAAGCACTTATTTCGGCAGCATGGCTAGCTCAATCACGGGAGAGCGGGTGATGACCAGCTTCGACCAGGGCATCAACCGCTTCACGTGGCTGATGATCCAGTTGATGGCGGTGATGGTGCCACTGGTGTTCCTGATCAACGGCTTCACCAAGCACGATTGGAAGGGCGCGTTTTTTTTCGCGCTGGCTGTGGCCGTGGGCCTCACGCCAGAGATGCTTCCGATGGTGGTCTCCGTGTGTCTCTCGAAAGGCGCGATCGCGATGAGCCGCAGGAAGGTGATCGTCAAGCGGCTTAACTCCATCCAGAATTTCGGGGGCATGGACATCCTGTGCACCGATAAAACGGGCACGCTCACCGAGGACCGCGTCGTGCTCCAGCGGCACTGCAATGTAGGCGGCCGTGAAACCGAGGAGGTGCTGCTGGACGGCTACCTGATCAGCCACTTTCAGACGGGTCTCAAGAATCTGCTCGATCGGGCAATTCTGGATTTTCCCGATTTTCACGAGCAGGAGCTCGTGAAGAAATACAAGAAGCTCGACGAGATTCCGTTCGACTTCACGCGGCGCATGATGTCGGTCTTGGTGGAGGATCCCGAAGGCAAGTCGATTCTTCTAACCAAAGGCGCACCGGAGGAGGTCTTTCACCAGTGCTCGCACTTCGATCTGGACGGGAAGAGGTCGCCGATGGACCCGGCGCTGGTGGTGGGGCTGAAGGAAGAATACGCGAGCTTGAGCGGCGACGGCTTCCGAGTGCTAGCGGTGGCGACCAAGGAGATTCCAGGCAAGAAACTCTGCGCGAAGTCCGACGAGCGCGATTTGGTGCTGCAAGGCTACGTCGCGTTCCTGGACCCGCCCAAAAGCAGCGCAGCTCGCGCCCTGGAGGCTCTGCACCGGCACGGAATCGCGGTAAAGATTCTGACGGGGGACAACCAGCTGATCAGTCGCAAGGTATGCAGGGACGTGGGCCTGGTTCCGGACCCAATGTTGCTGGGCGACGACGTGGAGAAGCTGCCGGACGCCGAATTGGGGGAGGCGGCGGCGCAGACAACGCTTTTCGCGCGGCTCTCTCCGGCGCATAAGGAACGGGTGATTCGCGCCCTCCGGGCCAAGGGACACGTAGTCGGATTCATGGGCGACGGAATCAACGACGCTCCGGCGCTGCGGGCGGCGGATGTCGGGATCTCCGTGGACACGGCCACGGATATCGCCAAGGAATCGGCCGACTTGATTTTGCTGGAGAAGGACCTGATGGTGCTGGAAGGGGGCGTGACCGAAGGCCGAAAGATTTTCGCGAACATTCTGAAATACATCCGCATGGGCGCGAGCTCCAACTTCGGAAACATGTTTAGCGTTCTGGGCGCGAGCGCGTTCCTGCCGTTCCTGCCGATGGCTCCGATCCAGGTGCTGACCAATAACCTGCTGTACGACTTCTCACAAGTGCCGATTCCCACCGACGCCGTGGACGATGAGCAGGTGACCCGGCCGCGGCCCTGGAACATCGACGAGATCCGGCGGTTCATTCTCTTCATCGGCCCCATCAGCTCGATCTTCGACTACACGACGTTCTTCGTGATGCTATGGGTGTTTCACTGCTGGGACCCGTCCCGCGCGCCGGTGTTCCAGACGGGGTGGTTCGTCGAATCGCTGATGACGCAGACGCTGATCATCCACGTGATTCGCACCAACAAGATTCCCTTCCTGCAAAGCCGCGCGAGTTGGCCGCTGACGGTCACGACGTTATCCATCATGGCCTTCGGAATGTGGCTGCCGTATTCGCCGCTGGCCACCGCGCTGGGCATCACGCAACTCCCTCCGCTGTACTGGCCGATCCTGCTGCTGACGCTGCTGAGCTACGTGAGTCTTACGCAAGTGATCAAGGTTTGGTTGTTGCGGAAGAACTGGATTTAGGAGTAGATTCCAGGGGCCTCGTGGCCAAGCGTTTGCACGTACTCGACGTAGGATCCCGGATAAACGACGGGATTGCGATCGGTGCCGCTCTCGCCGCCCAACTCCAGGACGCGTGAGCCGAGTCCGCGGAGGAACATGCGGTCATGCGAAACGAAGATCATGGTTCCGTCGAAAGTCTTGAGCGCATCGACCAGCATTTCCTTGGTGGCGAGGTCGAGGTGATTGGTGGGCTCATCGAGCACCAGGAAGTTGGGCGGGTGATACAGCATTCGCGCCATCGCGAGCCGCGACTTCTCGCCGCCGGAAAGTGAACGGATCTTCTTCTCCACATCGTCGCCGGAAAACTGGAACGCGCCGGCTAAAGTGCGCAGCGAACCCAAGCCATCCTGCGGAAAATCCCGTTGCAGTTGTTCGATGACGGTGATATCGGGATCGAGCACGTCCAGCGATTGCTGCGCGAAGTAGCCCATGTTGAGGCTGGCGCCGAGCCGCACGCTCCCCGAATCAGGCGTGCTGGCGCCTGCGATCATCTTGAGCAGCGTGGTCTTCCCCGCCCCGTTCCTTCCCATCACGGCCCAGCGCTCGCCGCGGCGGATGGTGAGGCTGAACCCGTCATAGATGACACGCGGGCCGTAGCTCTTGTGCACATCCTCGATCACGGCCACCTGGTCGCCGGAGCGGGGCGGGATCTGGAACTCGAACTTCACCACGTGGCGTTTCTTCGGAAGCTCGATCTTGTCGATCTTGTCGAGAGCCTTGATGCGGCTCTGCACTTGAGCGGCTTTCGCGGCATGGGTTCGGAATCGATCTATAAAGCGCTGCTCCTTCGCGAGCATCGCCTGTTGGCGCGAGAAGGCGGCCTGTTGGTTGGTCTCGCGGATGGTGCGTTCGCGCTCGTAGAAATCGTAATCGCCAGAGTAGGTGATGATTTCGCCGGCATCGATCTCGGCGATTTTTGAAACGATGCGATTCATGAACTCGCGATCGTGCGAGGTCATCAGCAGAGCGCCGGAGTAGGACTTGAGAAACTGCTCCAACCAGATGATGGATTCGAGATCGAGGTGATTGGTGGGCTCGTCCATCAGCAGCACGTCGGGGCGGCCGAGCAGGACGCGCGCCAGCGCCACTCGCATCTTCCAGCCGCCAGAAAGATCGCCCACATCGCCATCGATCTGGTCGTCCTTGAAGCCGAGGCCGTGGAGCACTTCGCGGGCTTGCGCCTCCAGCGCGTAGCCACCGAGATGCTCGTACTCCTCCTGCACTTCACCGAAGCGCGCGAGGGTGCGGTCCATATCGTCCGCCTGCGCGGGATCGCCTAATGCGTGCTGGAGCGCTTCAAGCTCATGATGCAGATCGCCCACGCGGCCGCTTCCGGCGATGGCTTCGTCGAGGACGGAGCGGCCCTGCATCTCCTCGACATCCTGGCGGAAATAGCCGATGGTCAGCTTCTTGGGAACCGAGACTGTGCCTTCGTCGCAATCTTCCTCGCCGACGACCATTCGGAAGAGAGTGGTTTTGCCGGAGCCGTTGGGACCCACCAGGCCGACTTTCTCTCCGGGGTTCAACTGAAAGGATGCGTCGACGAAGATTAACTGTTTGCCGTACTGCTTGTTGATATTGGAAAAAGAGATCAGACAACCAAGTTAGCAGAGAGTGAGCGTTTTCGTCCCGAATGCGAGGTTAAGTTAGCATGAGAGCGGTCCCGGAATCGCCGCCCGAGGCGGACCGGACGGAAAGAAGGGTACTTCGTGGCCCACATCTACGACGAGCTGACTCAGCGCATCAAGACACTGGAGAAGGAACTCGAAACCGCTCTGGACGAAAAGGAGCGGAAAGTTCAGTTTCTCTGGGCCAAGGGCAAGGTCAAGTTTGAAAGTTCCGTACTCGCTGAACACCGGAAGCTCAAATCTTCATTGAGCCGTTATGTTCTGGATTCCACCTTTCTTACGATCCTGACGGCGCCGGTGATCTACATCGGAGTCGTTCCATTCATGTTTCTGGATCTCTTCCTGGTCGCTTATCAGACGATTTGTTTCCCGGTATATGGTATTCCGAAGGCCAAGCGTGCAGATTATTTCGTCTTCGATCGAGGCCAGCTCAAGTACCTGAATCTTGTCGAGCGTATCAATTGCATTTACTGCTCGTACGGCAACGGACTCTTCGCCTATGCGCGCGAGATTTCGGCCCGAACGGAACAGCACTGGTGCCCGATCAAGCATGCTCGCCGCCTGCGGGCAGCGCATTCCCGCTACGCGCACTTCGTGGACTATGGCAACGCCCCCCAATACCGCGAGCAAATCGAGACTGTGCGCAATGACTTTGTGGATCTGCGAACCTTGACCCGGCCCGATCCTCCGGCAAAAAAGGATCCGCCCTTGACACCTAAGACATCTTAGCTCTAAGATATCTTAGTATGGCCAAGACGGATACGCTTCAAGGTTCGCTGGACTTGCTGGTGCTGAAAGTGCTTTCGCGCCGTGCGCCGCTGCATGGCTATGCCATCATGACGGCGATCGAGGAAATCTCGGGTGAAGTGTTGCGAATCGAAGAAGGCTCGCTTTATCCCGCGTTGCATCGAATGGAAGAGGCTGGATCCATCCGCGCATCGTGGATCACAAAAGATAGCGGCCGCCGCGCCCGGGTGTACGAATTGACCGCGCGAGGCCGCAAACAACTGGCTAGCGAAGAAGCTCGCTGGACCACGGTGGTGGACGCGGTGCAGCGCGTGCTGAAACTCGCTTAGGGGGCACTGTCATGTCCTGGATCAGGCGATTCCGAAATCAGTTCCGCCGTGAGCGGCTCAACCGGGAAGTGGACGAGGAGCTGGCTGCGCATATCGACGAAGCGGTTGCGCGGGGGCGATCGGGCGAGGAAGCGCAGCGGGCGTTTGGCGGGGCGCTGCTCCAGCGGGAGCGGAGCCGGGATATCCGATTGTTGCCGAGGCTGGATGCCTTGTTCGCGGACTTCGTCTTCGGATGGCGCCAGCTCAAGAAGAATCGAGTGGCCAGCGCCGCCGCGATCTTATCGCTCGCGTTGGCGATCGGCGCAACCACCGCGGCTTTCCGGCTGGTGGATGCCGTGCTGTGGCGCAACTTGCCAGTGGCTACGCCAGAGCGCCTGTTCTTTCTGGCGATCACGAATTCAGGCGCGGAGGACCGCCTGCCGTATCACGACGACTTCGATTACCCGACTTTCCGCCAGTATCGCCAGATTATTGGAGACCGGGCGGATGTGATGCTGGTGGGCATGACCTCCCGGGAGACTGATTTCCTGGACTCCGGCGATGAACCCGAACCAATCTACAGACAATATGTTTCGGGCAATATCTTTGGAGTTTTCGGAATTCAACCGGCTCTTGGCAGGCTGCTGACGCTCAATGACGATCTGAAACCCGGCGCCCATCCGGTCGCCGTGTTGAGCTACGACTATTGGACGCGGCGCTTTGGACGCGATCCTAAAGCGGTGGGAAAAACCATCCATATCGCGAAGCGCCAGTATGAGATCGTCGGCGTCGCAGCGAAGGGATTCACAGGCACCGAGCCCGGGTTTGTAACCGACGTTTTTATCCCCTCGATGATGAACACGCAGGCGCTGGATGCTCCGGGCTGGTCCTGGTTTCGAATCTGGGTGCGTCCGAAACCCGGAATCACACCCGAGCAGATTCGCCAGCCCTTGCAGGCAGCACTCCAGTTCGAACAGCAGGCGCGCATCAAGACACTCAGCTCCGACACGCCCAAGCAGGCCATTGACGCGTACCTCAGCCATGCAGTGGTTTTCTTTCCCGCGGCATCCGGCGCGTCGGAATTTCAGAGAGTATACCGGCGCCCGCTGCTCATCCTCGGCGTACTGGTTGCTCTGGTGCTTCTGGTAGCGTGCGCCAACGTCGGCAATTTGCTGACCGCACAGGCCACGGCGCGCGCGCGTGAGATGGCATTGCGGGTGTCCATCGGCGCGGGACGCGGGCGTCTGATTCAAATGGTGTTTGTGGAAAGCGCGCTGCTGGCGGTGACGGCGTCGGCGCTGGGGACGCTGCTGGCGTGGTGGTCGGCGCCCTTTGTGGTATCGATGCTGGCACCGGCCGACGATCCCGTTCGGTTGATTCTGGATGCAGATTGGCGGGCGGCGGGCTTCGGCGTCGTACTGACGGCCGCAGTCACATTTCTCTTCGGACTTGCGCCCGCACTCCGCGCCTCATCCATCAAGCCGATCAATGCGCTCAAGGGCGGCGAAGATCCTCATTCGCGCCGCCGCCTGATGAACTCGCTTGTCGCCGCACAAACGGCGTTCTGTGTCCTGGTGCTTTTTGTCGCGGGACTTTTTGTCACTACGTTTGAGCGGTTAGAGAACCGGCCCCTGGGATTCTCGCCGAAGGGAGTTCTTTTACTGGAGACGGACTTCAGCAGGAAGCAGCCGCTCGTGGTTCAGATGCAGGTGGCTGAGCGCCTTCGCCAGGTACCCGGCGTAGAGGCTGTTGGGCTGGCGAGTTGGGGGCTGTTAACCGGCAACGGTTGGACTGGCTCCGTGCGAGTCCCCGGCCGCGCGATTGAAGTTCGCTCGCCGTATTTCCTCGGCGTGTCTCCAGGATTTTTCGAGACCATGCGCATCGGCCTTCTTGGCGGCCGCGACTTTCGCCCCGGGGACGGTGCGCCGCATTTGGAGGGGCGCAACCAGCTGGTAGGTGGGGTCGGAATTGTGAACGAGGCATTTGCCCGCACCTATTTCGACGGGCAGAACCCGGTGGGCAGATTCGCCGACGTCCGCCAAGGCAAGGACGTCAGCGCGCGTATGGAGATCGTCGGTTATGTGCGCGATGCCATTTACCGCACTCTGCGCGAACCGTTCCAACCCACGGTTTACGTACCGCGCGCAGAAGAAGACGGGGGCACCTTTGTCGTCCGGACCTCAGGCGATCCGTTGCCGCTGGCTCCGATGTTGCGCCGCGAAATCTCGCAAGCCCGTTCGGATTTCCACGTGCGTAGTCTGGGTCCTCAAAGCGACTTTGTCCGGCGGCAGATGATTCGCGAGCGGCTGCTGGCGACGTTGTCCATGTTCTTCGCCATCGTCGCTCTCGCGCTGGCGGCCATCGGACTCTACGGCGTCCTGAATTATTCGGTAGTTCAACAGAGGCGGGAAATCGGAATTCGTCTGGCGCTGGGGGCGCGCTCCGCTCACATCGTGCGTGGAGTTACGGGCGGCATCTTCGGGATGGTCTTTCTCGGATTAGCGATCGGCTTAGCCGGAGGCCTCGAGAGCGTGCGCTTCGTCGACACACTGCTGTTCGGGGTTAAGATGACTGACCTGGGCGTGGTTGCTGCTCCTATTCTGACGTTACTGGCTGCGGCTGTACTGGCCGCCTTGCCTCCAGTGATTCGAGCGGTGCGGATCGATCCGGCGCGGACGCTGCGGAGCGAATAACCGACCACCGGGCTGTTACGCTCGCCCTGGCGCCGCTTTTGTAAGCGCAGCCAGCACGCGCGCGGGAGTCAGCGGATACTCTTCCATGCGCACGCCAGTCGCGTCGAAGAAGGCGTTGGCGATGGCGGCTGCGGCGGCGGCCATTACTTCTTCGCCCGCACCGGTGGAGCGTTCCGTCAAACGCTGCACAACCACGGGCGTGACCTGCGGACATTCATCGAAACGCAGCACCGGGTATTTGTTCCAATCCAGACTGGTGACGTTGGTGGTGTTGAACGTCACTTCTTCATGGAACATGCGGCTGGCGGTCTGCACCAACTGGCCGCCGATTTGCGCCTCGACGTTGCCCGGATTCACCACTTGACCGGCATCGATGGCTCCATACATCTGCCTGGCGACAACCTTGCCGGTTTCCTTGTTGACCTCGATCTCGGCCACCGCGGCTCCGTAGGACGCCAGATGCGTTCCGAGGCCGATGCCCCGGCCGGTGACGATTTTCGTGGCCGATTGGTTCGCGCTCGGTACATTCGACGCGGCGCGGCGCGGAGTCCATTTGGCGGCTTGCGCGGCCGCGTCGAGAACACCTCGCCAGCGGGCATCCTTGATATTGCGCTGGCGGAACTCGTGCGGGTCCAGCTGCAATAGATAGGCGAGCTGATCGATCGCTTGCTCGGATGCAAACGAAAACGAAAGGTCCAGAGGCGAGCGCAGCCATCCGCCCTTCAGATACTCGGCCACAGGCAGCTTGTGATTCACCAGCCGCAGATTGGCGACGTCGTACATACCGCCGCAATTCAATGCGCTGACTCCTTGCACCGCGCCTCCGGGCCATTCGGCGGTGGGCGCGCCGGTAAGCTGCGAAGTTGTCTCGGTATTGCTCCAGCCATGCTGCCAGCCTTCGTACTCGTAGGCGATCAGTTTGCCGGACGCATCGGCGGCGGCGCGCACCTCGCCCACGTGGGCGGGGCCGAAGTTGTCCCACCCCAGCTCATCCCAGCGCATGAATTGCAAGCGGACGGGCTTGCCCGCCAGTTGCGACATCAGTGCGGCGGCCTGCGCCACGTCGTCATAGCAGCTATGGCCGTAGGTGCCGGAGCCTTCGTAATATTGCACGCGAACCTTATCCGCGGGCAGTCCCAGCAGGCGAGCGACGCCGGTGCGCGTTCCATAGACATCTTGCGTGGAGCTCATCAGCAAAGCGGAGTCCGCCTTCACGTCGGCGAGCGCGCAGTTGGGAGCGAAGGGAGCGTGCGACTGGTAGGGGCCGCGGCAGATTTGCGCAGCCACGTGCGGCGCGTTGGATAGTGCCGCGGTCGCGTCGCCGCGCTGGGTCACCACGTTATCCTGCGTCTTGGCCGAGCGCATCTGCTCATACAGGCGATCGCTGCCGGGCAGCGCCGGCGGCGTATCCCAGACGACTTTCAACTTGGCAGCAGCCTGGACCGCGGCCCATTCGTTCTCCGCCACGACGCCGATGAAATCGCCTTTGCGCAGCACGCGGACTCCAGCAATGTCGCGAATGGAGCTTTCATCGATGCTCAAGACCTTCGCGCCGGCCTTGTAGGCGCTTTGGCCGCGAGGGCGGACAACCCGGCCGTGCAGCATGCCGTCGACACGCGCGTGCTGCATATAGACGTACTCGCCATTGACCTTGTCGGGCGAGTCCCGGCGCGGAACCGGCGTGCCGACCACTTTGTATGTGGCCGGCGATTTCACCGGGGCGGAGCCGGTGAAGGCGAGATTGAATTGCTTGTCGCCGATCAATTCGCCGTACGTGACGGAGCGGCCTCCTCCGGACACGACACCCTTCGACACTGTAAGCTCGCCGACCGGAGCATTCAAATTCTTGGATGCCATTTGGAGCAACGCCTGTCGAGCCTCGGCAGCTCCCGAGCGAACCTGCGGCCCGCCTCTTTGGATCGACGCGCTGGAATATGTCCCGCCCTGATTCGGCGTGACGTTGGTATCGAGCCGCACCGACTTCAGTTGACCCATGTCCAGATCGAGTTCCTCGGCCGCGATCTGGAGCAGCGCGGTGGAGTTACCCTGTCCGAGTTCCGCGAAACCGATGTAGATGGTTGCGGTGTTATCGGCGTGGATGGCCAGCCACGTATCGATCTGGCGCGCATCGGGAGGGCCGGCTTTCGCGCCTCGCTCCGCGAGCTGGGCCGGCAGCACGCCGCGCAAATTCAGGCCGATTACCAACGCGCCGCCGGTTTTGAGAAACTCACGCCGGAGTAACTCGCGCCGGGGAATCATTTGGACGCTCCTGCCATCGCGCGTGAGGCCCGTTGCACGGCCTGGATGATTCTCGGGTAAGTTCCACAGCGGCAGATGTGCCCGTTCATGGCCGTGCGGATCTGCACTTCGCTTGGCTGCGGCGTTTTCGACAGCAGCTCAGAAGCTTTGACGATCATGCCGTTGTAGCAGTAGCCGCACTGAAGCGCCTGCTCGTCGAGCATAGCCTGCTGGACGGGATGTAGCGCGGGCGCTTTGGCGAGTTTCTTCTGGGCGGCATACCAGGCGGGGAGTCCTTCGAGCGTCGTTACCGACTTGCCTTCCACCGCGGCGACCGGCGTCACGCAGGAACGGGTTTCGACGCCGTTCACCAGCACCGAACAGGAGCCGCACTGCGCTAAACCGCAACCGAAGCGAGGGCCCCGCAGCAGCAGTTCGTTCGAAAGGACATACAGCAGAGGGGTGTCAGGCGCGGAGGCCACCGTCCACGACTTTTCGTTGACGCGGATCTTAATTGCCATCGTCTAAAACATTATCAAACCGTGCGCGTGTCGTACACCAGAACTGTGGCGCCGGCCTGGGCGAAGTTCGGCAAGTCAGCGGCAGCGGCCTGGCCTTCCGGCGACGCCATGGCGGCTTGAAGCGCCTCAATGCTGTCAAATTCCAACTCGGCAATCAGGTGCGGCGAGAGAGTGCCGGCCATGGTAGCCGGCTTTCCGGAATTCACCGTGTAAGATCGCAGCCCGTGCATCTTCTTGGCGATGGGGACGTGCGTATGGAAGTAGTGGCGATCAAAGGCTGCCGGATCGGCGGGCTGATTGTAGAGAACGAGGAGTCGGGCCATAGCTCAATAGTGTAGCCGGAAAAGCTACCCTGAGTACGTGGACCTTCAAGGCAAAACAGTAATCATAACGGGAGCCTCCTCCGGCATCGGCGAGGCGGCTGCGCGGGCGTTTGTTGCGGCTGAAGCGAACGTCGTGCTGGCGTCGCGCAACCGGGAAGCGCTCGCGGCGTTGGAGACGGAACTCGGGCCCGAACGCTCGCTTGCGGTTGCGACGGACGTCACGGAGCGCGGCCAGGTGGATGCGATGGTGGATCGCGCGGTGGCGCGATTTGGCAGGCTCGATGTGATTGTGAATAACGCCGGCGTCGGGTTGCGGGCCAGCGTCGCCGGCCTTGACCCGGCCGAGTTCGAGCAATTGTTCCGCGTCAACCTGATGGGTCCGCTGTACGGAATGCAGGCGGCCATTCGCGCCATGCGCAACAGCGGCGGAGGGATGATCGTGAACATTTCTTCCGGCACCTCGCGAATGGTTGTGCCCATGATCGGCGGAGCGTATCCCGCGCTGAAACGCGCCCTGGAGATCCTGTCCGACTATGCGAGGGCGGAGCTGGCAGGTGATGGAATCAAGGTGCTGGTGGTGCTGCCGTATTTGACCGATACGAATTTCGGCAAGAATGCTTTGGCGAACACCCAGCGAAGCGGGGGCTTGCCGGCTCCGGACTTCGCGGCGATGCGGCGAAACTTGCCGCCCGCGCACTCGGCCGAATTCGTCGCGAACCGGATCGTGGAGGGAGTGCGCAACGAAGATACCGAGATCAGTCTGGCTCCGGCGCGCCCATGATTGAACTGGTGCACGCCATCGATCTGAGTGTTGTGGTGGGCCAACCCATCGAGATCGGCAGTACGGCCGCAGGAGTGCGGCGCGTGGTCCCGATTTTCGGCGGCGAAGTCTCGGGCGCGCGACTCCAGGGCCGTGTGCTTCCCGCGGGGGCAGACTATCAGCTCATACGCGCGGACGGGGTGGCGGAGTTGCAAGCGCGCTATGTCATCGAAACGGCGCACGGCAGTCGAATCTACGTCGAAAATACCGGCCTCCGGCACGGCCCCGCCGAAGCCATGGAGCGGCTGCGTCGCGGGGAAGCCGTGGATCCCGCACTGATTTATTTCCGCACCACCACGAAGTTCGAGACCAGCGACGAATCCTTCTCCTGGCTCGCGCGGCACATCTTCGTGGGCGCGGGCGTGCGTCATCCGGATCGCGTCCAGATCTCGATTTATCAGGTTACGTAGCGCGTCTTATCGAGCGCGTCCTTGGGTCTGGACGTAGGCGCGCACCAGCCATACCAGCCCCGCGAAAGCCAGCAGCGTCAAAGTGCTCCAGGGAGCGAAGGGGCACAAAGACAGGTAACCCAGGTCGCTCTTGATATTGCCCGAGGAAAACGGCACCAGCGTTACCACAGCCGCTGCCGCGAGGAGCAGCGCGGCGCCCAGCAGAATGTTGAGAAGTTTTTGTTGCCGCATTTAGGCCTTGGGGCGAACTAACGAATCGATGATCTGCCGGAAGCCGGTCTTGAAGGCTTTGGGGCGTCCCATCTCAAACCGGTCTCGCGTACGGGTGTATTCATTGCCGCCCATCCTGCCGATCGCGCGAAGCTTTGCCGGATCGATGCGGAAGTTGTCGGCGATGGCGGGGTCGAAATGAAAGCGGACCACTTCGCCCAGGATCAGGCTCGCGCCGGAGGGCCGCGTGCTGACGTCGATGATCTGGATCAGTTTGCACTCCATGTTCATGGGAGACTCGCGGACGCAGGGCGGCTTCACGATGTCGCTCGGCTCCGGCGTTAATCCCGAGAGGTCGAATTCGCTCACGCCGTGGGGATAGTCGCCGGAGCACACGTTCATCTGCTCCGCGATGGCCTCGGTGACGATGTTCACCACGAACTCGCGGGTGGCGCGGATATTCGCGACCGTGTCCTTCGACGGGGCGCGATTGCCGACAGAGAAGCAGATCACCGGAGGCTCGGCACAAACCGCGTTGAAGAAGCTGAAGGGCGCGAGGTTGGTTACGCCATCGGGCGAGATGGTCGAGACAAAAGCGATCGGCCGAGGCACGATGGAGCCGATCATCAGCTTGTAGCTGTCGATCGTCGGATGCGAAGCGGGGTCGGCCGAGAGCTTGCGTTCGTCCATGAGAGTGAATATTCATCATCCCTCATGATTGCGTGCTCGCGCCGGCCGCCTCGGTTTTCGCGTCGTACGCATCCAGCACTCGGGAAGAATAGACCAGAGCGGCTCCGGCGTTCACGCTGATGGCGACTCCCAGCGCCTCGACGATCTCTTCCTTGGTTGCGCCCTGCTTGATCGCCGCAGTGGTGTGGACCGTGATGCAGCCATCGCAGCGCAGCGAAACCGCGACGGCCAGAGCGATCAGCTCCCGTGTCTTGGCGTCCAGCTTGTTGGTCTTCGAGCCGGCGTCGCTGAGCGTCCGGTAACCGCGCACGATCTCGGGAGAGGCTCGCCCGATCTCGCCAGTCTTGGTCATGAGCTCTTGCAGGTATTGGTCCCAGTTCAACATCATGATAGGGAGTTTCCTTTCCGGTTACGTGGGCCCGGTTACGCCACGTTAGATGACCCCAGCGGCTTTCGGGATTCTCCCCAAGCATCGCTTTTCATAGGAATCACGGAGCGATATACTGAATCGGCGGAAGCAGAACCATGCCCGGCGCCGCCGCGACACGCTGCGGTGCGGTCGCATGCGGACGGTGCTGGATCGCCATCGCATCCGGGTCGGCACGGGTGGCGAAGGCACGAATGTAATGTCCTACTTTTAATTTCCGGAGATTCTTATGCGATCGAAGATGCGGTGGACCACAGCGGCAGCGATCCTGTTGGGGAGCGCGATTTACGCGCAGGATATCGCGGGCGATTGGCAAGGAACGCTCAAAGTGGGCCCGCAGGAACTCCGGATTGTCCTTCAAATTGCGAAAGCGGATAACGGCGGCTGGAAGGCTTCGATGTACAGCATCGATCAGACCACCGACCCTATTCCCGCCAGCTCCGTCGCGCTGGAGGGTCCCAATCTCAAAGTCACGGTGGACATGATACGCGGCACTTACGAGGGGAAGGTCAGCGCGGACGGGGCGTCCATCGTGGGGACGTGGTCGCAGGGCGCGCCGGTGCCGCTGGAGCTCCGGCGCGCAACCAAGGAAACGGCGTGGCAAATCGACCCGAGCCCGCATGCCGTGCAGTTTGTAACCGTGGATAAGGACGTCAAGCTGGAGGTCCTGGACTGGGGCGGCTCCGGACGGCCCGTGGTTCTGTTGGCGGGCCTCGGAAATAACGCTCACGTATTCGATAAGTTCGCGCCGAAACTTACCGGCACTTACCATGTTTACGGCATTACCCGGCGAGGATTCGGCGCCTCCAGCGCCCCCGCCACAGGATATTCGGCCGACCGGCTCGGCGATGACGTGTTGGCCGTAATCGATTCGCTCAAGATTAATCGGCCCGTGCTGGTGGGGCACTCCCTCGGCGGCGAGGAGTTGAGTTCCGTGGGATCGCGACATCCCGAAAAGGTCGCGGGCCTGATTTATCTGGACGCCGGTTACGGTTACGCGTACTACGACCGCTCGCGCGGAGATTTGAGAATTGACTTGGCTGAGCTGCAAAAGAAGCTGGAGCAGTTGCAACCCGGGAAGGGACCGCAGGACCCCCGCCAGTTGGTCAAAGAGCTTCTGGAGACCAGTCTTCCAGGATTTGAGAAGGACCTGCAAGAAATGCAAAAGGACCTGCAAGTGACTCCCGCGGCATTGACCTCCGCCCAGGCGGCAGCCCCCGTGTCGCCGATTACTCTGGCAATCATGCAAGGCATGCAGAAGTACACGAGTATCCCGGTTCCAGCTCTTGCGATTTTCGCGGTCCCGCACGACTTGGGACCATTAGGTGGCCCCGACCCCGCCATTCGGGCAGCCAACGAGGCTCGCGATGAAGCCACCACCGGGGCTCAGGCAAAGGCATTCGAAGCCGGCGTCCCCACCGCGCGCGTGGTGCGGCTGCCGCACGCGAATCATTACGTTTTTCAATCGAACGAGGCCGATGTGCTCCGCGAGATGAACGCCTTCCTCAGCGGCTTGCCCAAAGAGTCGAAATGAGAGGAAGAGGTCAAGCCGTGGAGATCAACGCCAGATTCCGCTAACCGGCAAGAGCAATGTGGCAGTAGTAGAATCATTTAAGCTCTGCCCCGTTTGAGGAGAATATATGGTGTCCAAGACCCTGTCTGTACCGCTGATCGCCCTCGCTATCGCCACTGGCGCAGCCGCTTTTGGTCAAACGGTTCGCGTCGATGACGCAGCCCTCCGGAGCGCCGGAAAGACCGGTGCCGAGTGGCTCACCTACGGCCTGACTCCGGGTGAGACGCGCTACAGCCCGCTCAAACAGATCGACACAACCAACGTCAAGCGGTTGGGCGTGGCCTGGACCTACGATCTCGGCCGCGGGGGCGGAGGACAGGAAGCCACGCCGCTGGTGTGGAACGGCACGCTCTATAGCATCACCAACTGGAGCGTCGTTTTCGCCGTCGACGCACGCACCGGCAAGGAGAAGTGGCGCTGGGACCCGGAGGTGAATCAGGACAAGACCCGCCCGCAAATCTGTTGCGGAGTGGTCCAGCGCGGCATCGCCCTCTATGACGGTCTGGTCATCGCGCCGGTGATCGACGGCAGGCTTATCGCCCTCGACGCGCAAACCGGCAAGCCGGTGTGGGAATCGCGCGTCTCCTATTCGCAGGACGGCTACACCATCACCATGGCGCCGCGCATCGCCAAAGGCAAAGTGATCATCGGCGTGGCCGGCTCCGAGCTGCCCATCCGCGGATTCTTCGATGCCTACGACGCGCGCACCGGCAAGCGCGCCTGGCGATTCTACACGGTTCCCGGCGATCCTTCCAAGCCGTTCGAGAATCCCGCGCTCAAGACCGCCGCGGAAACGTGGTCGGGAGATTGGTGGAAGCTCGGCGGAGGCGGCTCGCTGTGGGACGCGATCTCCTACGATCCCGAAGCCGACCTGATTTATGTCGGCACCGGCAACGGCGGCCCGTGGCCGGAGGAGCTGCGCAAATCGAAGGGCAAGGACAATCTCTATGTCGCCTCGATCCTCGCCGTCAAGCCGGATACGGGCGAGCTCAAATGGTATTACCAGCCCGTGCCCGGCGATTCCTGGGATTTCGATAGTGTGCAGCAACTGCTGCTGGCCGATATCACGATTCGCGGCCAGCCTCGCAAGGTCCTGATGCAGGCCAACAAGGACGGCTTCTACTACGTGATCGACCGCGTGACGGGCCAGTTCATCTCGGGCCAGCCCTACGCCAAGGTGACTTGGGCAAAAGGCCTGGACGAACGAACCGGCCGCCCCTTCATCAACCCCGAGGCGCACTACGGCGCGGACACGATCCAGATCTCGCCCGGCCCCGGAGGCGCGCACAACTGGTCGCCGATGTCGTTCAACCCGAACACTGGGCTGGTCTACATTCCGACATCTTTGTCCAGCAGCTCCACCTTTGCCGTCGATAGTAACTTTGTAAAGAAGCCGGGACAAAGCAATATTGGAGTCCGGCGCGGACCTGCGCCCGCGAACGGGGGCATCGCGCCGCCGCTGCCCGCAACACTTTCTCCGCCGCCTGCGATCGGACCGGAGGCGCCTCCGCAGGGAACGCCCAGTGGGGCGCTGGTCGCATGGGACCCGGCGACGCAGAAGCAGCGCTGGCAAAATCCCGGCGGCGGCTCCATCGGCGGCGGAACCGTGAGCACTGCGGGCAATCTGGTGATCCAGGTGATTAACGATGGTCGCTTGATGGCGTACTCCGCCGACAAAGGCGAAAAGCTGCTGGAGGCTCAGACCGGCATGAAAGGCGGAATGGCTCCGCCCATCACATATGAGCTCGACGGCAAGCAATACATCGCGCTGATGGGCGGGCAAGGAATCGTGGTCGGTCGCAGCGTCGAGCCCGGCGCCCCGCCGCCCGTAGCTACGGCCGAGACGATTTTCCCGAAGCTGATGGTTTTTGTTCTGGACGGCAAGCCGCTACAGTAGAATTGCAGCCCGCTGCAACTGACGGCGGTCCGTGATAGGATTTTCTGAATGGCAATAGAACAGATCCTTGCCTTACTCACCGCAGAGCGCGATAAGCTGCAAAGAGCAATTGAAGCCCTCGCGGGCCCAATCAAGCGCCGCGGCCGTCCGCCGAAGAATCCGCTGGCGATGCTGACTTCCGCATCCGTAAAGTCCGCCGCGGCAGCGCCGAAGAAGAAGGGCCGCACCTTCACCCCCGCCCAGAGGAAAGCCGCTGCGGAACGAATGCGTCAACGATGGGCAGCGAAGAAGAAGGCGCAGTAACCGTGAGGGCTTCACGAGGGCTTCGAGCGCTCGCGTGCGCAGTTGCTCTGGCGGGTAGCGCAAATGTGTTTGCCGCCGCGAATGACTGCGATCGCGCCTGCCTCAAGACTTCGCTGGATCAATACCTGAACGCGGTGATCAAGCACGATCCCGCCGCGGCTCCTCTATTCGTCGGTTTCCGGCAGACCGAGAACGCCGTGGTGGTGCGTTTGGGTACGGGCACCTGGAAGACGGTCACCGGTCTTGGAAAATTTCAAAGGCGATATCTGGATCCCGTGAGCGGGCAGGCAGCCTACTTCGGCACCGTCGAGGAAGGCAGCGATCAGGCGATCGTCACCGTGCGCGTGAGGGTTGAAAATCGAAAGATCACCGAAGCCGAGTGGATTCTGGCGCGCAAGGGCAACCCCGGATTGAACGGGCTCGATGCCAAGGGCCAACCGTCCGGCAACTTCTTCGATCCCGAAAACCTTGCGGCCAATCCGCCTTCGGACAAACCCGTCGCCAAGGAACTGCGCTCCTCGCGCGAAGCCATGATTGCCGCCACCAACAGCTACTTCGATGGGATCACGACGCACGACGGCTCCATCATTATGGCCTACCCTGGGTGCAACCGCACCGAGAACGGCAACACCGTAACAGGACGGGGCCGAGGGCCAGCGGCCGCGAAAGCTAAGGGCGACCCGGCATCTCCCAACGACTGTACGTCCAATTTGGCGAACATCAATGTTCAATTAGTCGCCGCACGGCGCTACCCGGTGGTGGATGAGGAAGCCGGAGTTGTTCTGGCGCTGGCCGTGTTCCTGCGGAAGCCCGGCACCGCCACGCGGAGAAACATGTTTAGCGAATGGTTCATCATCGAGAACAACAAGATTCGCAGCATTTATTCTGCAATGTTCTATCCTTCCCCGGAAGAGCCGGTACCGAACTGGCCGCCGTATGAAGGTAATTGGCCGCTTCCCGCTACGTTCGCGGCTCCGCCCGCCGCCGGCCGATGACCGCGGTTGACCGTATGCGGTCATCCTGACGAACGTGCCGGCCTTATCTGGCCGGGGAAAACACCATCCCGCTGCCATCATCGTCCTTGTATTCCATTCGTTGCGTTCGCCACAACGTCCGCCGAAGTCTTGGCACGACGATTGCGCTATGTCCGGGCAGGAGAAATAATTATGTCCCGTTTCTTGAATGCGGCCCTGCTGTCTGCCGCGCTTCTAGCCCCAATCGCAATCGTGCCTTCCGCGTTGCGAGCCCAGGAACACAAAGTCATCTACCACGACAAAAAACACAATGACGATCACGAGTGGAATAACCACGAAGATCAGGCGTATCGTATGTGGGTGAAGGAAGGCCATCGTAAGGACGCGGAGTTTGCCACGCTTAAAGTTAGCGATCAGCAAGCCTACTGGGGCTGGCGGCACCAGCATTCCGACGCTCTGCTCAAGATCGAGATCCGCTAGCGCCTTACGTCAGCTCCGCCAGCACGTCACGCTGGAAAGGCTTCAGCTCCTTAACGGCTCCTCTTCGGATCAAAGCGGGCCAGCTTGGATTCACGATCAGCGATCGCCCCACGGCCACCAGGTCGAACTCGTCGCGCTCCAGCCGTTCGATGAGTTCGTCGATGCCCGTCGCGGCAGCGGTGTCCGTGGTGCGGAAGGACCGCGTGAACTCCTGGTCCAGCGTGATCGAGCCTACGGTGATGGTGGGCTTGCCGGTGATCTTCTTCGTCCATCCAGCCAGGTTCAATGGACTGCCCTCGAACTCCGGCTCCCAGAAGCGGCGTTGCGAACAGTGAAAGAGATCGACGCCTGCGGAAGTTAGCGGCTCGAGGAACCTCGCCAGTTCGCCGGGAGTCTGGGCGAGTCTGGCGCCGTAGTCCTGCGACTTCCATTGAGAGAAGCGCAGGCCCACAGGGAAATCGGGGCGCACTTTGCCGCGGATCTCCCGAATCACTTCTACCGCGAAGCGCGTGCGAGCCACCAGATCGCCGCCATAGGCATCCGTGCGCTGATTGGTGCCTGACCAAAAGAACTGATCGATCAGGTAGCCATGCGCGCCGTGAATCTCGAGGCCGTCAAATCCGAGCCTCTCGGCTGCGGCAGCCGCGTCCCCATAGGCGCCGATCACCTGATCGATTTGCCCTTGGGTCATGGGAGCGGTGACTTGCTCGCCGGGTTTGAGAAGTCCCGAAGGTCCGACCGCGCCCGGACCGAGTTTGTGCGGGGGCGGCGCCACCAGCCCACAATGCCAAAGCTGCGGAAAGATGCGTCCGCCCGCGGCGTGGACCCATTCCAACACGCGCCGCCATCCGGCCAGCGCCTCCTCGCCATGGAAGTGGGGAACATCCGGATAGAATCCAGCGCCCGGATGATTGATGTACGTTCCTTCGGTGATGATTAAGCCGACTTCCCCTTCGGCGCGGCGGCGATAATAAGCGGCCACGTTCTCTCCAGGGATGCCGCCTGGCGATTTCGAGCGCGTCATGGGCGCCATGACGATCCGGTTTGGAAGAGTCAGGCTTTTGATGGTAAGGGGTCGAAAGAGTGCCGACACCCCGACTGCCGGAGTCATACGGTCACTACTTTCCGTCGGGCGAGAACGCCAGCAGCACGTTGCCCGCCTGCCCGCCCGCGAATCCATAGCCGCACGTCGCGATCACCATGCCTCGTGAGATCGCGGGACCCGCGCCGTTGAACGATCCTCCCTTGGCGGCCACCTTGTTGACCGTGTCGAAGTCGCGCTTGGCATCGAAGTCCCAAACAATTTCTCCCGTTTTTGTCGAATACGCCCGCAGCCTGCCTCCGAACGATTCGGAAAACGCGATGCCCGGCATCGCCGATACAGCCGCGGCCTGCGCCGGATTGCCCGCACCGGCCGGAGGCGGCGTGTTCCACAGCTTCGCCCCAGTGTCGATGCGCAACGCATACAACCCTGGAGTTCCGTCCGGGCGATTAATATCAGCCACAGCCGCGTAGACGGTTTGCTCGTCGGCCGCCATGCCCCACGCGACGCCGCCCATGAGCCCGCTCCCCTGTCCGATGCGGGTCTTCCACACTACCGCGCCGCGCTGGTCCGGATCCAGTCCGTAGACCACTCCCGACTTTTGCCCGGCCAGCAGCATCTCCTTGCCGTTCACGCTGCGCAACACCGGCGAGCTTCCGAAATCGTAATCGTCGCCTGGATTCTCAGGGCAGTTCACACCTTTGGGACATCCCGGCACCCAGTTGTCGTGCGGAGTCACCTGGCTCGACCACAGCAGGCTTCCGGAATCGAGATCGAACGCCAGCACCGCGTCGCTGGTACTGATTTCGATGCCTGTATACGAATTGCCGGTGCCGACGTAGATCCTCTTACGCTTTTCGTCGATGGTCGGGGCCGACCACACGCCCCCGCCCGCCGGCCCGAACATCGCCGTGCCTTCCGCATTGGTCTTGTATTGCTTGGGGGGATCGGAGACCGTGTAGGTTTTCCACGCCACTTTGCCGGTCGCCGCATCCAGCGCCGCCAAACTTCCACGGAAAGTACAGCATTGATATTTGGGTTGCCCCGAGCCCAGCTCTTCGCCCGAAGCCACCGGCACATATACTCGGCCGTTGTAGAACACCGGCGTTCCGGTGATGCGCGCCAGCGGGTGCGGGTCCATCTGGACCTTCCAGAGTCCCTTGCCGGTTTGCGCGTCCACCGCGTGGGCGAATCCCTTGCCATCGCCGAAATACGCCACCCATTGCGAGCCCGCGCCGCGGGCGACGTTGATGCCGGTGCGCACGATCGCGCCCGCGTCATAGCTCCAGTAGATGCACCCCGTCGCCGCATCCAGCGAATATACGTTGCCCGAGTAGCTGCCCACGAAGACTCGGCCGCCCACCACCGCCGGCTGGCCTACCGCGCGCATGTCGCCCGCGAATCCGAACGCCCATTTCAGCTTTAACTTGGGCACATCGGCCGGAGCGAGGCCGGGCTGCGCCTGATAGCGGGCGTTCGAAGCCTCGGCTCCCCAGCCGTTCCAGTCGCCGGCTCCGGGAGCGAACGCCTTTGCGCCTCCCGTGCAATGTCCGGTCTCATCGGCCGCCGCCGCGGATACTGCACACACGCACAAGGTCAGGATGAATCGCCGCATGACGCCTCCTCGCGGGAGTGTAGCACAGAGGCCACGCCTAAGGATGAATCGGAATGGTGGCTTTCCCGGCAGGACCGCTGTAGATCAGCTCGATGGAACGGAGCCCCTTTGTCCCGCTCCCGTATTGGAAGAAAAGCAGTCCCGCCTGAGGCAGGGTGCGGTCTCCGATCGGCAGGGAGTCTCTTTTGACGCGCAGTGCCCACCCGCGTTTTACCTCGAAGGGAATGGGGATCAGCGCGGGCGGCGGCGCATTCGGGTCCGTCCCATCTGCCTTCCCGCCGCTATTGACTACCGTTTTCCCCGACTTGTTGGAGCTAGGCTCCTCATAGTCGGGATCTTTGAGCGACTTGGCCACCAGCTCGTAAGGCTCGCTGGCCAAGGGTTTCTTCGAGCCGTTGATGCGAAGCGAAAAGTCGTCGGTGGAGAGCATCAGCCGCGCACCCGGCGGACCGAACACTCCCGCTTCGATCACCACAAAGTCCGCCGTGGTCAGGAGTCCATCCTGCGTGCCGACCGTGTGTCCCGTGAAGTCCGCCCCAATCGTGATCGCGCCAGCCTGACCATGCGCCGAATAGTCGGACGGAGCCACTCTGGGCGGCAGCCCCTTGCCTTCGACGACCAGCGTCTCCTTAGCCGGAGCGGCGCCCGGCGTGGTTTCGGCGACTTGGGCGTGAAGTGGGCCGGCGATCCAAAAGGAAATCAGAGCTGCGGCGGCGCACACAGCAACCGCGGTGGGCCATCTCATATACAAGTAGTATATAAAGTGTGTGTGCCGTTGTCGCCGTTATCCGAGCAGGCAACCGATACGCAGCGGCTCGCGCCATTTCCCTTCTGCTAAGATGCTAGTTTCTCCATGACAGTGCTTTCGCGATTCCTCGCCGGCATCAATAGACACAAGGCTTGGGGTTGGGCCGGTTTGCTCCTATATGCTTGCGCCGTCAGCTTCCCGCACCAGCACGTCCAGGACATCGTCGGGGCGCTGGCGGCTAAGATCACGTTGAAGCGTCTTTATCAGGGCTCGGTTACGCTTGCATTCCTGGAGGCCGCCATCTTCATCTCTCTCTTCGTCCGAAGCCTTTCGCGGCAGACCGAGCGCTGGTGGCCGGCGGCATATTGGATCTTGTGCTTTCTACTCATGGTCGGCACGTGGCGCCTGTTCATGGCCAACAACACGGAGTTGGTGCACTTTCCGCAATATTTCCCGGAAGGAATGGCGCTGCTGGCGCTGACCCTGTCGCCGGTGGAATCCCTGGCGTGGATCACGCTCTTCGGCGGCCTCGACGAGGCTTACCAATACATCTACCTGACCAACGGCAGAGCGACTTCTCTGGATTTTAACGACATCTATATGGATGTGATCGGAGGCATGGCCGGAATTATTTTCGCGATGGCATGCCTCCGCTATGAATCGCGCACCGCCTCGTCACGGGTGCCCTTGAAGCGAATTCTTTTGAAGCCCGGAGTGCTCGTAATTTTCGGGATTTTGCTCGCGGGAGCCGTGTTGCTCTGGTCCGGTGCGATGATTCTATACGAACCCCTCAAGACGCCCAATCCTCATTGGTTCGCGTTGAGCAATCTCCAGACTGAGGCGTTCTGGTTTTACGCCCCGACGGTCCTCGGCCCGCATCATTTTCACGAATTGGAGTCGATCGAAGGCGTTTTGCTGATCCTTGCGACCATCGCGTTGCTCGTTCCGCTGGAACGAAAGCTGAGGGTCTTGGCGAAATCCATATTCGAGCGTTGACTGAAATGGAGACGGACGCCCGAGACTCAAGACGGCGCTTTCTCCGCTCGATAGCCGGCGCCTCCCTCCTCACGCTTGCGGATAAGAGCGCGATCGCGAAGGATTCAATTCCCCTCGCCGTTCCCGGCAAGCCGCCCTATTCAATCTTCCTCTCCACCGAGGCTTCTCCATCCGAGCGATGGGCTGCCGAGGAGTTGTGCCAGCACATCGAGAAGATGACCGGCGCCAGTTTGGCGATCGATATCGCCTCGGGAGTTCCCGCCTCATCCAGGGCGATCGCGATCGGACGGAGCGGGCTCACGGACCGGCTTGGCATCGAGGCATCAGACGGAGAATCGTGTCTGCTGAAGACCTCGGGAGAGACGGTCGTCATTGCCGGCGGGAGGCAGCGCGGCTCCATGTATGGAGTTTCGATTTTTCTCGAACGGCTGGGCTGCCGCTGGTTCACTCCCGATGTCGCCCAAGTTCCGCGGACCCGGGCGCTGTGGCTACCCCAACTCGACGAAGTCCACCGCCCCGGTTTCGACTACCGGGAAGTCTTCTTCACCGAGGCGCAGGGAAGAGAGTGGTCCGCCCGAAACCGGCTGAACGGGAATTTCCATATCTTGGACGAGGGCGTCGGCGGCAAGATCACGTACATGCCCTGGGCGCACTCGTTTTACGATCTTGTGCCTCCCGACCGGTATTTCGCGAGTCATCCGGAATATTTTGCGCTGGTTTCGGGCCAGCGTCAGAGGGAAGCCGCACAGCTGTGTTTGACCAACGCTGAAGTCCTGGGGTTGACCGTTGCGCAGGTGGAGCCATGGCTCTCCGACCACCCGGATGTCTCGGTGGTCTCCGTGTCGCAGAACGACACCGCGGGATGGTGCGAATGTGATCCGTGCCGTCAGGTGATCAAGGAAGAGGGCGGCGCGATTTCCGGACTCGCGCTCCGCTTCGTAAACAGCGTGGCTGATCGGGTGGGCGCCTCGCATCCAGGCAAGCTGATCGACATGCTGGCGTATCAGGACACCGCCGATCCGCCGTCGCTGGCGAGGCCGCGCGACAACGTGCAAATACGCTTGTGCCCCATCGACGCTTGCCAGGCCCATTCCGTCCGAGCCTGCGTTTACAACCAGCGCTTTCGCGAGCGCCTGGAGCAATGGTCACGGATCGCCCCCAAGCTGCACATCTGGCAATACAGCCTCAACTTTTCGCATTACCTCGCGCCTTTTCCGAATTATGATCAGTTGATTTCCGATATTCCATTGTTCCAGCGTTCGGGAATATCGGGGCTTTTCGTCCAGGGCGCGGTATCGGAAGGCGGCGGCGGCGACGATGCAGAACTGCGTTCTTACCTCGCGGCGCGGTTGCTGTGGAAACCGGGGCTTGACCCCATCGCCGAGATTCGAGACTTTCTGGGCGCTGTCTATGGTCCGGCGGCGCCGCTGTTGTGGAACTATTTCGTGCTCCGGCAGCAGGAGGCGCGGCGGGGGCAACACCTGTGGGTCGATCAAAACCTGGACGCAGCCTACCTAACTCCCGATTTTCTGAAGCGCGGACGAGCGCTGCTGGAGCGGGCGCTGCTGAAGGCGGCTACAAAGGAGGCTCGACGGCGCGTGGAACGGCATCTGCTGTCCATCGACTATGTCGAGGCCATTCGCGACAAGCGCTGTATGATCCAGGGCGAATCTTACGGCCCCGCCGATCCGCCGCGGGCAAAAGACGAAACGCAAAAGCTTCTGAAGACGGCTGCGGCGCTGGGCATCACGAACTTTCGGGAGGACTATCCCATCACTCGACAGGCGCGGGATTGGGGCGATGTGTCGGCGCGCTACCGGGCTGTCCCACTCGCGGATGGCCGGGCGCAAGCGACTGTGATTCCGGAGTTGGGCAGAGTTGTCGCTCTGGGTTTGTCCAATCAGCCGAGTGTCCTGCGAATTCCCGATCCCGGGGAGTGGGCCTATCCTCACAAAGGCGGAATTTATGTGAGCCTGTCCGACGGCGACTCGACCGCCTTCCAGCTTCTCGATTGGCAACTCGCATCCGCAACCCGGGAGAGCGTAACGCTGAACGGCAGATCGGAATCGGGGCGCGCCCTTCAAATGCAGATCGGGATGAAGGAAGGCAACCTGGGCGTCCGCGTCACCGTCTTGAATTCATCCGCTTCACCCGCCCGCGTCGCGATTCTGTGCCGGGCCGAATTTGCTTGCGGCGCCTCGCGCGAGGCCGTGCTGACTTACACCGATCGATCTGGTGATCAGCGAAGCCAGAGGATCAATGGGATCGGCGGGACGGCAGATGGCGGCGTACACCTAGCCGGCGGCGATCTTCCTCAAGGAGACTGGGTGCTGGTCTCGGAGCACCCCAGGCTTCGCGTCCGCAATCGATTTCAGGCGGAGGAAGTCGCACGTTGCACCGCCACCTGGTCGTTCCGGGACGCAGCCGGCCTGCATGTGATTATGAACGTGCTGGGTCGGGAAGTGGAGCTTGCTCCGGGGCGGCAATTGGCGCTGACAAACGAGTACGATTTGAGCAACCTCGGGACCGCGTGAAAGGCGCTTGCCGTCAGAACCGCCACGTGATCTTACCTACAATGCTCCGCTCCACCTCGGTCGGCAGCACCTGACTTCCGTTCAAGAACTCGAAGTGACGCGGTGTAAGAAGGTTCTGCCCGCTCATGCTGAAATATACGAACTCGCCCATGGTCCACCCCAGGTGCGTATCCACTCGGGTGTAAGCCGGAACGGGACCGTTGCCCAGCGCCCCAACGAAATAGGCCGACGTGTCCCATTCCAGGTGCCGGCTCAGTTTCACGGACGAACGCAATTGCGCATGGTGTTTGGGCGAATAACCCGGCGTTGCGGCGACGGTGGTATCGCCGCTCAAGGCGGCGGGGGTGACGTCCATATGGAGAAGGCTGAAGCCGGGACTCAGCCGCCACCGGCTGGTGACGTCCCAGGT